>TBL_comb47_HYPODRAFT_10002105_pt1 | contig 24914 bp, 22 predicted proteins | sample TroBogypolimnion_40_FD_10682 | JGI IMG/M metagenome (IMG submission 10682)
ATTTTCCGAGGATTCGTCCACACGATATTGGAAGCCGTTGATAAAGAACCCGAAGAACGCATCGAAGACTTCCAGCCGGTCATTGATTACTTCACCGCTCGCATTGAAGAGCACCGGGAAAACCCCCAAGATGACCTGACGACGTTTTTGCTCGAAGCAAAGCTCGGTGACATGGAGTTGGCCCCCGAGCACGTCTTCGGGTCGATGTTGTTGTTAATCGTCGCCGGCATCGACACCACGTGGTCGGCCATTGGTTCGTCGATTTGGCACTTAGCCCAACACCCCGAAGAAGTAGCACGCTTGAAGAGCGAACCTGGGCTTTTGGACACCGCTATTGAAGAATTTCTTCGTGCGTACTCGCCGGTGACCATGGCGCGCTTGGTCAAAGAAGATATGGACTATGCAGGCTGTCCGATGAAAAAAGATGATTGGATTCTTTTGTCGTTCCCGGCGGCCAATCGAGATCCCGAAATGTTTGAGAACCCCGACGAGGTGATCATCGACCGGAAAGTGAATCGCCATGCCGCCTTCGGCCTTGGGATCCATCGCTGTTTGGGATCAAACTTGGCCCGCATGGAGATGCGGGTAGCTCTTGAGGAGTTTTTGGCCCGTTTTGACTCATTTTCCTTGGCTGACCCCGATGCGGTGACGTGGTCGCAGGGTCAAGTACGTGGGCCCCGATCTTTGCCGCTCACCTTGGGGAATTTCTAGGCCCCAGAGCTTGCGTTGGGGACTCCTCATCCACTCGTTGACGGAGTCATCGAGTGAAGGGACTCGAGGCTCGAGTTCCAGCGTTATGGAGACCTAGGATCGAAGTATGGGAAAAAGCGCAATCTGGATTCTCCGAATCTCGGCGATTTGGTCGATCTGGGTCTGGTCTGTGCTGGTGCGCAACATGGTGGTGGCAAAGAATGACACGTTCGCATTTCGAGCGGTTCATATTGTCTTGGCAATTATCTCGTTTGGTTTTGCCATTGCCACGCTGGTCATCGCTCACCGAATGGCGAAAAGTTTAAAGAGCACTTCTTGACGGGGATACAGTGAGCGATACCCAGAGCAATGAGCCTGGGGACGAGAGCAATCTCGTTCGCTCTGCCGAGGGTTTTTTAGAGCAGTATCAGCTGGGCCTTCGAGAGACCCTGGCAGATTTCCAGAACCCACGCCAAGAGTGGCGACGTCAGTTCTCCGAACTTCTCGGGACGTTCTTTCTTGTGCTGGTCGCCGCTGGTGGGCCCATGATGGCTCGCTCCATTCCAGGTTCGGTCTCACCAGCGGCACAAGTGGTGGCGCCTGGTTTGATGGTCATGGCCATCATCTTCTTTATGGGTCGAGTCTCTGGGGCGCACTTGAACCCGGTCGTGAGTATCGCCTTTGCCATTAGAAAAGATTTTCCATGGAAACGAGTCCCTGGTTACATCGTGGTCCAACTTATTGGTGGCTCACTGGCCGCACTGTTTCTTGAAGCAGTGATCCATGTCTCTTCGCAGTACGGATCCACGTATCCCGCCGCTCACTACTCAGCATGGTCGGCATTTTTGATGGAACTTGTTCTGACGACGGGACTGGTCAGCGTGATTTTAGGGACGGCTTCTGGCGCTCAAAATATTGGCATTATTGGAGCATTGGCCGTTGGTGGCTACATCGCACTCGCTGGGCTTTGGGGTTCACCGATTTCAGGGGCATCAATGAATCCTGCTCGGACCTTTGGGCCCGACGTTGTTTCACTGCACTTCCATGCCTACTGGGTCTATGTTGCAGGTCCATTGTCTGGGGCGATCATCGCCTGCGCGTTTGCGTTTCTCTTGCGCGGCCAAGGAGGCGGTATCGCTGGTTCCACCGCCGCCCAGGGCGGCCTCTTCACCGAGATCACTCGGCCAGAAAAACCCTAAGAGTCTTAGGCGCCGGTAATCGCCGAGTTCATGGCGATCGCACCGTTTGCGAGCGCAATGCGCTGATCGTCGCCAAGCGTTTCGAACAGTTCAGCCATTTTGCGAGAGGTGTCGTCTTCGACCGCTCCTCTCAGGGCTTTGATCTCGGGAGTCTCTTCGACTTTGTCGTCGTCGCTGTAGCCATGGAGGCCATAAAACGCGCCGCCTCGATCGAGTTGGCACGCAGCAAGCGGCGACAAGTTATGCGCTTTCACCACGTCGGTGTGTACGCCGCCTCTCAGTTCTCGCACCACGATGGCCCAGTGATAGGCCCGCTCGGCTGGGTTGCTCGGGACAGGCAGTGCGCGATACCCGTCGTAGATCGGCCACTGGCCCGACGGGAGAGTAGCAACCAGTGCCTCAACTGCGTCGGAGAATGCATTGAGCGTTGTGTCATCAACATCACCGAGGCTGTCTCGGGCATAGGCCTTCGCTGCAGCGACATGGGCGGCGACCGTGTCGTCGATGGATGCCTTCGAACGAGCTCCTTCGATGGCCCCGGTGATCATCCCCGGGTTGAAGAAGTAGAAGATCTCATCAACTTCTGTTGGCGTGATGTTTCCCAGGACGCCACCACGGCCTCCGGCATAGAGCCCGACCACGTCGAGTCCAGCTTTCTCGCCCTCGGCTGTTGCTTGGGGCGAGAAGTAGAACATCATCCCCACGGTTTGAAGAGGTTCTGCGGTCAGTGTTGAAAGTTCAAGTGGTTCCATATCCTCACCCTAACGAAGGGCAGCACCTTCCGCAATCGTTGGTGAAGAGGGACAATGTGCCCACGACGGAGACTTTCTTCTGAGCCGCTCAACCTCGCTTGAGGCCGTCGTCAGTCAAAGATCGTGAAGAGTTTGCGGATGTCTTCAATGATCTCCCAGGTGCCGCTCCACCCTTTTGGGAAGAATGCCGTGTCTCCGGTCTTGAGTTCAACAGCTTCGCCCCCGTCAACGGTGCAGATCATCTTGCCGGCCACGACCACAATCATTTCGTGGGTTTTAAAGTCCCAACGTGAATGACCAGTGGTGCAACACCAGATTCCGACCATCTGGTCGCCTTCTTCCCAAAGAGTGAACCCCGAGGTCTCCATGGGCTCGCCGGTCGCTTCGGGGAGCGGACCCCACGATTCGACAGGGTGAGTAAGGGCATCTGAGAAAAATGGCGTGAGGTTCATGGGCTTCCTTTTCTAGTGTGGCAACGATCAAAGGTGTGATGTCTTGCTTTTTCACTCCCTCCTCCTCTCACGCTGACATAAACTGAACCGTCAGTCAATCCAAGGAGGCACGTCGATGTACAACCTTTCATCAGAGGATTTGGTTCTTCAAGCCACGGCACGATCCTTCGCCGACGAACTAATTCCCTATGAGGAGTATGCCGAGACTCACGACGGTGATCTCCCTCCTGAGATTGAGACGGCGATGCGCAAGAAAGTACTCGACCTTGGACTGCACTCGACAAATATTCCCAAAGAATATGGTGGCCAAGGCTGCACCATGATCCAACAAGTCTTGGTCCAAGAGCAGACTGGACGGGTCACCAACGCATTGGCGTGGATGATGCACACCCCACCGGCATGGCTCACTGAGGTTGCAACGCCAGAACAGATCGAGAACTACATCCGGCCGGCCACGCGCGGCGAAAAAGAAGAGGCCTACGCCATCACCGAAGAGTTTGCCGGGAGTGACGTTGATGCGATCACCTCAACGGCAACCCGAGACGGCGACGAGTACATCTTGAATGGTGAGAAGTGGCACGTCACGTCGTTTAACTCGAGTGCCTATGTCTTTTTTCAAGGCAAGCTCACCCAAGGGGTCAACGCTGGCGAGCACGCAATGTTCATCATTGACTTACCGAACCCGGGAGTGCGCGTTGTCCGCACTCCTAGCTATTCCCACACCATCAATCATCACCACCCCATTGTGGCGTTCGAGAATGTCCGCGTTCCGGCAACGTCAATGGTGGGGAACGAAGGTGACGGAATGCATTTCGCCTATGAGTGGTTCCGCTTTGAGCGCATGATGGTCTCAGCGCGCTGCCTCGGTGGGATGCAGCGTCTTATCGACGAAACGACAGCGTTTGCCAAAGAGCGCATCGTCAACGGCCAGCCACTCACGGACTTCGGGGCCATACAGATCATGCTGGCTGACTCATTGACTGATCTCTTTGCCGCACGCTCAATGGTCTATGAGACGGCAAAGAACATCGACGCCGGTGCTGACGTCAAGATCCAACATGCGCAGTGTTCTATGGCCAAGCTCTTCGCCTCGGAAGCGGCGGGTCGGGTGGCGGACAAATGCCTGCAAATCTTTGGCGGACGGGGATATATGCGTGAAAACGTGGCCGAGCGGCTCTTTCGTGAATTGCGTGTTGAGCGCATCTGGGAAGGCACGAGCGAAGTCCAGCGTTCGATTATCGCTGACCAGATGGTCAAACGAGGCCCGCAATCCTTCGTCTAACGCGTTACGCGACGGGGCTTTCTTTCACGTTCTTGACGCTTTGGCCGAGGTAGCCCCTTGCCACCATGGTCACGTACTGATACACGTTCTCTTCCTGGCTCGAGAGTGGCCCAGCAATCGCCTTTGGCGACGCCAGCGCACGCTGCACCGACTCACATGCTCCCCAGTCCTGGCTGTTCGTCAGGTCCCAAAAGTCGATGGCGTAGGCGGGGTTGAACTCGTCAATGTCCCACGACTCAGGGGCGAACGCCCACATGCACTCAATGATGGTTTCGCCGACTGCTGCGGGCATGATGCGGTGGATCATCACGTAGTCCGGGTGACAACTAATCAGTACGTTGGGAAAGATATTGACGTAGACCACTTCACGGAGCTGCTCGGCGTTGAGATTGCGTAACATCGCGCCATTCCCCTGCCCATCCATGGACATGGTCTGATATTCATCTTTGATGAGCATGGTGCCACCGGACCAGGGTCCGTCGGTGTAGTAGCCATAGCCGCTTTGTGGGGCTGAGACCACACAGAGCTGCGGATGCAACATCATGCAGTGGTAGCACTCGTGATAATTCTCGGTCAGCGTCTTCCAGTTCGAGTTGATGGTGTACACGTGACGGCCGGCAATCTTGAGCCGTTCTGGTTCGTAGGGGGCAATGATGGGATCGAGTTCAGCGAGCAGCTTGTTGAGTGGTTCGGCATCGCCCGATGAGTTCACAAAGATCATTCCGTGCCATTCAGTGCAAGGAAGTTCAGTGAGACCATGTTCCGCAGCGACAAAGCCTTCGACGTCTTGGAATCCAGGGGCCGTCCACACGTCGCCTTCGAGGCTGTAGGACCACGAGTGATAGGGACAGATAACGCGGCCATGGTGTGCGGTCTCACCACAAGGAAGCAGTTCGTGGCCACGGTGAGAACAGACGTTGGCGAACGCACGCAGAATGTCGTCGTGACCACGAATCAACAAGACGCTGCCGGTTCCGAGGGTTTCGGCTTTTTGATCGCCTGGCTCGGCGATGTCTTGAGAGAAGCCCACGCAGAGCCAGCCCTTCTCGAAAAAGTTCCGTCGTTCCCAGTCAAAAACCTCTTGGCCCACGTAGGCCTGAGGCGGCAACATCCGCGAATAACCAAAGGGCTTTAAGGTCAGCTCTAAATCCCTCGGGTTGAGAGGGGCGAGGTCTGATTGAATGGTCATACAGTCGATCCTAGAATCCTTCGGGTCCCCCGTCCAGCCTTGGGCGAACAAGTGGCGCCTTCCAGGGGTTCGTGGCACAGTGAGGAACCCCAGTAAGGGGTCAGAACGAAGAAACGGAGTGGACAATGCCCTATGAAGTACGAGGAGTCGTGGCCACCAAAAAAGGTGCCCCGGTCACGATCGAAACCATCCATGTACCCGATCCAGGCCCCGGCGAGGCCGTCGTCACCATTCAGGCCTGTGGCGTGTGCCACACCGATCTCCATTATCGAGAAGGCGGCATCAATGACGACTTTCCTTTCCTTTTAGGTCACGAAGCCGCTGGCGTCGTCGAAGCGGTTGGCGAAGGGGTGACGTCGCTTACTCCTGGCGATTTTGTGGTGTTGAACTGGCGAGCTGTGTGTGGCGAGTGTCGTTCATGTCAAAAGGGAAAGCCGCAGTACTGCTTCTCTACGTTTAATGCAACGCAAAAGATGACCTTGAGTGACGGCACCGAGCTCTCCCCAGCCTTGGGGATTGGAGCATTCGTCGAGAAGACGCTGGTGCACGCGGGGCAGTGCACCAAGGTTGACTCCAGCGCTCGACCTGCAGCAGTCGGCCTTTTGGGTTGTGGCGTGATGGCAGGACTGGGTGCCGCGATGTGGACCGGCGAAGTTGAAATTGGCGACTCGGTTGCCGTCTTCGGCTGTGGCGGTGTTGGTTGTGCTGCAGTTGCCGGTGCGAAGTTGGCTGGTGCCTCAACAATCATTGCCGTTGACCTCGATGACCGAAAGCTAGAACTGGCCAAAGAGTTTGGCGCCACCCACACGGTGAACGCGTCGAACGAAGACCCGGTGGTGGCTATTCAAGGTTTCACGAACGGCAACGGCGCTGATGTCTGCATAGAAGCCGTTGGTAACCCCAAAGTCTTCGAGCAAGCCTTCTACGCCCGCGATCTTGCGGGAACCGTGGTCCAAGTTGGCGTGCCGACGCCAGAGATGAATATTGAACTGCCGTTTATTGAACTCTTCGGTCGTGGAGGGCGTATCAAGCCGAGTTGGTATGGCGACTGCCTACCATCAAGGGACTTTCCCATGCTCGTTGATCTCTACCTCCAAGGCCGCTTAGATCTGGATCGTTTTGTGACTGAGACCATTGATCTCAGCGAAGTGGAGGATGCCTTTCACCGCATGGAACGAGGCGAAGTACTCCGTTCGGTCGTCGTGCTGTGAGTATCGAGCGCGTCATCACTTCGGGGATCTTTTCGCTCGACGGCCAAGATTTTGAGGTAGAGAATAATATTTGGATCATCGGTGATGAAGAGGTACTCATCATCGACGCCGCACACGATCATCGACCCATTGTTGAAGCGGTGGGTTCGCGTACGGTGACCGGGATCTTGGCTACCCATGGCCACAACGATCACATCAACGCCGCAGTGGCATTGGCCGAAGTGGTTGATGCGCCGATTTTCTTGCACCCAGCCGATTCGATGCTGTGGCGAGAGGTCTACCCCGATCGAGCAGCTGACGGAGAACTCAGTGACGCCATGATTATTCACGCAGGGGACTCCACCTTGAAGGTCTTGCACACCCCAGGCCACAGCCCAGGAGGCTGTTGTTTCTATGATGAAGAACATGATGTGCTCTTCTCTGGTGACACGCTCTTTCGTGGCGGTCCGGGGGCGACGGGACGCAGTTTCTCGGACTACGCAACCATCGTCGCTTCCATCCGTGACGTGCTGTTAGCACTACCCAGTGCAACCAGAGTGCTGACCGGCCACGGTGACGAGACCACCATTGGCGCCGAAGCACCAAGTCTTCCTGAGTGGGAAGCAAAGATCTAGATGGCTGAGCAACCCCAGCGCGCGCAGATCGTCATCGTTGGCGGTGGGGTTATCGGCTGTTCAATCGCCTATCACTTGACCAAACTTGGAGCCAAGGACGTCATCTTGCTCGAGCGCGATGCGCTGACGTCGGGGACAACCTGGCACGCAGCGGGTTTGATTACTTCAGCTGGGATGGTTGATGAGACGGCGTTATTTATGAGTCGCTACTCGCGTGACCTTTACGAACGTTTAGAAGAAGAGACTGGGCTGTCGACTGGCTTCACACCCATTGGTCATATTTCGATCGCAACGAACAAGGACCGGATGGAAGCACTGCATCGTGAAGGTCTGTTCGTGAAAGGCTTCGGCGTCGAAGACCATGAGCTTTCACCGAAAGAAATCCAAGAGATGTGGCCGCTACTGCGCACTGACGATCTCGTTGGCGGGCTGTACATTGCCGACGAAGGTCGTGCTGATCCTGTTGGGGTGGCGATGTCATTGGCAAAGGGTGCGCGGAACAACGGCGCCGTGATGCTTGAACACACACCGGCCATTGGCGTTGAGATCAAGGGTCGTCGTGTTACCGGTGTCGTCACCGAACAAGGAACGATCGAATGCGAAACGGTCGTGAACTGTGCGGGAATGTGGGCCCGTCAGTTCGGCGTCATGGCGGGCGTCGAGATTCCCAATCAAGCGGCCGAGCACTATTACGTGATCACTGAACCGATGGAAGGGGTGACCCGTGACTTGCCGGTGATCGAAGACCCTGACTGTTATGGCTACTTCCGCCCTGAAGGTGACGGATTGCTTGTTGGGCTCTTTGAACCCGACGCCAAAGCATGGTCCCTCGATGGTGTGCCCAACGACTTCTCCTTTGGAGAGATCACTCCCGACTATGACCGGGTCGCCCCCTTCTTGGAACGGGCCATGGAACGGGTCCCCGCATTACAAGACGCCGGCATTTTGAAGTTCTTCTGCGGGCCTGAGTCCTTTACCTCCGACGTGCACCCCTTGTTGGGTCCTGCACCTGAACTCGACAACTACTTTGTGGCCGCGGGCTTGAACTCGCTCGGGATTCTTCTCGGTGGTGGGGTGGGCACGACGTTGGCCCACTGGATCGTCGACGGTGAGCCTCCCGTTGATGTGACCGGTTATGCCATCGATCGCTTGGCGCCGCACGAAATCACCCGAGCATTTCGTCACGAACGGACGAATGAACAACTCGGCGTGCTCTTTGGTGATGCGGCCTATCCAAGCTGGCGACCACGCACAGCACGTAACCTTCGACGTACGCCGCTGCATGCTCGCTTTGAAGAACTTGGTGCACACTTCCAAAGTTCTGTGGGTTGGGAGTTTCCTGAATGGTTTGAAGGCGATGCGTACCCCTTAGCGATTGCTCCGGGTTACGAGGCCCAAGCATCGTTTGACTTCATCAAACAAGAACACGAAGCAATACGTCATGCTGTAGGGATCATGGATATGACCTTGATGGCAAAGTTCTCGGTGAAAGGACCTGATGCACTTGCGGTGTTATCGAGGCTCTCGGCGAACAACATCAAGAAAGCCCCAGGATCGGTGACCTACACCCAATGGTGCACGCCACAAGGTGGCATCGCCGCAGACTTGACGGTGGCCCGTGTCAAAGATGACGAGTTCTTAGTGGTCGCGTCGGACATCATCCATCGTCGTGTCGAGCCAATGATTCGCCGGGCAACAAAGCCTGGAGAGTTCGTGAGTGTGACCGACGTGACGTCGGGGACCACCTTGCTTTCTGTTCAAGGTCCGAACTCTCGAGAACTGCTTCAGCGAGTATCGTCGGCAGACTTTTCAAATGAGGCATTTCCTTATCTGTCACTTCGCCAGATCGATGTTGGGATGGCTCCGGCTCTTTGTGTGCGTATTACTTATGTGGGTGAGTTGGGCTACGAACTTCACGTTCCGACCGAGTACGGCCTGTTGGCCTACGACACCTTGATGGCGGCCGGCCAGGACTTAGGCCTTCGTCCAGTGGGTCTTTCGGCCATGGGATCACTTCGATTGGAAAAGGGCTACCGAGACCTCGGCGTTGACATTGACAACACGGACAACCCCTACGAAGCGGGACTGGGTTTTGCCGTTGCGCTGAACAAAGAAGGCGGCTTTATCGGCCAAGAAGCATTGGCCGCTATCAAAGCGTCTGAACCGCTCGATGAACTCTTGGTGAGCATGTTGGTCAATGATCCCTCGGTGCGACTCTTCGGCAATGAGGCCGTCATGTTGAATGATTCCTGGTTGGGCTATGTCCGAGCTGCGGGCTATGGCTTTACCTTGGGCGGAGCAATCGGCTTGGTGGCGGTGCACAACGATGAAGGCGTCACGCAAGAGTGGATCGATACGAACGACTTTACGGTAGAGACTCCGCAGGGTGTTTATCCCATTACCCTCTCGATTCAACCGTTCTATGACCCCAAACGAGAGCGCATTCTGGCCAAGGGATACTAAATTGGTCGTGAGTTTCTCGAACAAGTAATCAGCACGATGAGTGAACTTCTCGTAGGGTTACTCCATGATGCTGCTTCGAGAAACGTGGCAGAGCGTTCTTACGCTTGATCGTTCCATGATCACGTGGTGGAAGGGTTTACGGATCTTTCTCATCTTGCTGGCCATTCAAGGGTGGGCATTCGTCACATCGCACGAGAGTATTGGCGTGTCGATGTCACTTGGTGCTGCATTTGTTGGAGGTCTCCTCGATCTCGACGGCGCCTATCGGCATCGAATATTTTCCATGGGAACCGGGGTGGTGGCACTGACGCTCACTGTTTTTCTTGGAGCATGGGCTTCTTCAGATCCCGTTGCCCACATCGCAGGGATGGCCGTGATCGGTTTCCTCGGTGGGTTTGTTGTCGTTGGGGGACCCCGAGCGACGATGCTGGGCGTTCTCTGCATGGTTGCCTACTGCGTTTTCAGCGGTGAGCCAGCCATGTTCACCAGTGCAGTGGGTGACGCCTCTGCGTTCTTTCTCGGCGGGGTCTTCGCTACCGCAGTGATTACCTCCTCTTGGTTGTTTCGACGAGTTGACGGCTATCGGGAACTCTTGGCCTTGTTCTATCGGGGCTTGGGCCACGCCTGTAGTGGCGATGCATTGAGAGCGGTCGATGTCATCCACGTTGAACGCTTGCGACGATTACGTTTCGCCTTGGATGTCGATGATCAAGGGGAAATTCTCCAGCAATGGTTTGATGACATCGTGGTGCAGTCGACCATCATCCGCTGCAATCTGATTGCGCTGTCCCGTGAAGGCGATGAAATCAATAATGTTGAAGCCACGCAGAAGCTGCAGGAGTATTTCTTGGCCGTGCGCTCACTGAGTAAGGGAGTTGCTCGAGTACTGCGCTGGCACTGGTTCCGCCGCTTCCTCGAGAAGGATCTTGCAGCACTTTTTGAAGCGACACGACAACTTGAACCCTTTGGATCGCTTATCGACCAAGAACTCACTGCAAAGAATGGCACAGCCTTTACCCAGGTGGTCGAGTCCGTGAGCGGCCACTGGCCTTTTGGCAAACGTCATGGCGTCAAGGTCGCCGCCCCTCGTCTTCCTCGGTCGGGAAAGATTCGCCATCATTTTCACTGGAAAGACGAAGCCTTTCGCCACGGCGTGCGCCTTTCACTGGCCATCACGACGGCCGGCCTCTTCTCACTTCTTTGGGGTCCGTCCCGGGGTTACTGGTTCCCTATGACTGTTGCGTGGATGGCGAAACCCGGTCTCGGGGACACCAGCGTAAGAGTGCTCTCGCGCATCGCAGGAACGATTGGTGGCGTTTGCGTGGGTTTGGGGATCTTCGAACTACTCCACCCGGTGGGATGGTTCGCCGCCGCGCTGGTAGCGGCGTGTGGAGCGCTGACCATGGTGTTTCTTCTCTCTAATTATGCGGCAGGAATTTTCTTCTGGTCAATGTTCGTGATTTTTCTTCTTGCCAATGATGGCAACGCCATCGATCAATTAGCTCCACTACGTGCGCTGTGGACCATACTCGGCGGCCTTGTCGTTGTCGGGTTTAGTTTTCTTTGGGCCTCGAGGCGAACGGGAGATGTACTTTCCAGTCTTTGTCAGGTCACGCATTCGCTACGAGAGTACGCACGAACGATTGTCTTGTTTGCAACAAACGGTGAAGGCAATATGGAACGAGCGCGTAATGATGCAGTTGACGCACGGCTCCATGCAACAGCGGTTGTGGACGCAGCAGCACATGAAACAGGCGCACATCGCATTGAGGTCAACGATGCGCGAGAGATCCTCCAACAGTTGCATTACCTTGCTGCTGTGCTCTTGGACCTCGAACTTCGAGCGTCGGCGTCGCTTGATGACGCGAGAAGTCTCGAGGAGGCATTGTCTCAACTTTTGGATCGTATGAAAGGTCTTGACGACGACAACGGCTTTCTTTGGGACGCAGCGCAGCCGATGCTGCACGCCACCACCCAAAATATCCATGTCATCCTCGGACACTATGGGGTGGCGGCATTCCGCTAAGGGCGAGGGGTCCGTCCGCCTTCGGCATTCTGGGGAGGAGGCACATTTTGCCAGTTTTCAGCCAAAAGACAAACACTTGGCAGGGAAATGAGTAAACTGAACAGTCAGTCAGTCAATGTGACGTTCAGTGATGTGGCCAGGAAGGGGAAACGTGACTATTCAACAAGATCTCCGTTCTACCCAGCTTGACGAGTTAATTGCCGCTGAGTCGGCAACGTTTGTCTCCCGCCAACCCCTCTCGCGCTCAATGCGAGAGCGAGCAAGCGGCGTGATGGCAGGTGGCGTGACGTCGAGTTGGCAAATCACTCAACCCCAGGCGATCTGGATGAGCCACGGAATGGGCTCGAAGATCTACGACGTTGATGGAAATGAGTATGTTGACCTCCACGGTGGTTACGGGGCGGGCCTGGCCGGTCACGCACATCCGGCGATCATTGACGCCGTGCAGCACCAAGTCACTCGAGGTACGCATTTTGCGCAACCATCGGAGCGGGCAATTGACGTTGCCGACCTTCTCGCCGATCGCTTCGGGCTCCCTCTTTGGCGCTACATGAACTCGGGAACTGAAGCGACGATGGATGCGATTCATCTCATGCGGGCGTTCACGGGTCGAGACCTCATCATCAAAGTCGAAGGTTGTTATCACGGGCATCATGATTCGGTACAGGTCTCGGTGCTCCCTGAAGAAGAGGAGATCGGCTCGGCTGCGTTCCCCAACAGCGTGCCGAGTAGCGCGGGAATTCCGCGTGCGATTACTGAGAAGACTTTGGTGGTCTCGTTCAATGATCTCGACGGACTCCGTCGTGTTCTCGAACAACACCCAGGCCAGATCGCTGGAATGATTATCGAACCGATCATGATGAACGCCGGCATCATCCCTCCCGATGAGGGCTACTTGGCCGGGGTCAAAGAGCTCTTGCATGAACATGGGGCACTGCTGACCTTCGATGAAGTCAAGACAGGCCTTACCGCAGGCCCCGGTGGTGCAACCGGGGTGACCGGAGTCACGCCTGATGTGATCTGTTTGGCGAAAGCAATTGGTGGCGGCATTCCGTCAGCGGCCGTTGGTGGAAGTGAAGACGTCATGGGTTTTGTGGCCGAAGGCGGCTATGAGATGGTGGGAACGTTTAATGGGAACGCCATGGCAATGGCGGCGACCTATGCGATGTTGCACGACGTCTTGACACCACAAGTCCATGTGAAGTTGCAAGAACTTCAAGATCGGGTCGTGCTCGGCCTTGAGACCACCATTGCTTCTTATGGACTCGATGCGCATGTCGTTTCAGTCGGGGCGAAAGGTTGTGTGGTATTCCAAAACGATCGAGTTCGTAACTATCGGGGATTCCTCGGTATTGACGATCGGTTCAATCATGCGCACTGGTTGACGCAGCTCAACAACAACGTCTTTTTGCCACCGTGGGGGAAAATGGAGCAGTGGTTGATTTCTGTTCAGCACGATGAAGAAGATATTGACCGTTTTCTTGGCAACTTCACGCTCTTGGCCGAGGGGCTGACGAGATAAGTCGGCGCGATTGCGGCGAAAGTCGTTGAGTGCTTGAATCAGGTAGGTCAGTCTTTACGAATCGATCGAAAAAAGAAGATCTCGGGGGGGAGGGAAAGCCAGCGTGGCATCACATCCCCGACAGCGCTTTCCCGAAGGCTCTAACCCTTTTTCTCGTCGAACCTTTTTAACGGCTGCGGGTCTGGCCGGTGCAGGCTTAGGACTGGCTGCTTGCGGTAACGGTGCGACATCGGGCGCTTCCTCAACGCAAAGTATCCCCCTACCTCGGGTCAACGATCCCGTGACGTGGCCTTTGTCTTCGTCGAATCCAGCAATCGCCAATGGTCGCTCACCCGAAAGCGGAGCTACCCTCAAGTTGTACTGCTGGGTGGCCTACGTCAACCAAAAGGTCCTGAATAATTTTGCNAAGAAATACAACTGCCAAGTGCAGGTATCCACGTTCAACAACACCGCAGAAGCAATGTCCAAGCTTTCAAGTGGGCAGATGGACTANGACGTCTTCTTCCCCACTATTGATTTGATCGGACCGTTGACAGAATCAGGGCTGATTCGGCCGCTGAACCACTCTTATATCCCGAACATCTCTCAAGCTTGGAACGCATTCACCAATCCCTTCTACGACCAACAGTGGCGCTACTCGACGCCGTACACAATCTTTACGACTGGTATTGGATGGCGCAAAGACTTAGTGAACGAGAACCCTTACGACATGGCCAATGGGTGGGCGATGCCATGGAACGCCAAGTACAAAGGTCGCGTCGGGATCCTCGATGACTATCGAGAAGCGGCAGCCTTGGGGATGTTAAAAAATCATCTTTACGACCTGAACACGACTGACCTTAGTCAAATGGCCACGTCGACGAATTCACTCATTCAGTTGAACTCGCTGGTCTCCACCCAGATTGACAACAACGACTATGTGAATATTCCCTCTGGCCAGGCCTGGATCCACGAAGCCTGGTCCGGTGACATGGCCTCGAGTTGGCAGTACTTACCCAAAGGACAATCAATCGACACGATCGGCTATTGGTTTCCGCCGAACGGGAAAGGTCCGATCAACAATGACCTGATGGTCAATCTCAAGGCCGGACAGAACCCCGTACTGGCGCACCTCTTGATTAATGATCTCTTGGATTTGAACAATGCCATCGAGAACATGTCCTATACGGGTTACATGCAACCAATTAACGGAATGACGCCGTCTCGGCTGATCGCTGAAGGAATTATTCCTCCCAACCTCACGTCAACGGTAGTGCGCGAGTCTGATTTCAACAACGGCGTCCGTGAACTTGCCCTTGACCCCCAAGTCGATGCGCAGTATCAGCAGAACTGGTTGCGAGTCAGTGGGGGAATCTAAATGACGATGACTCCGGAGAAGCCAAAGGTGATCACCGCGTCACCACCAGGAAAGACCGCGCGTCAACGACGGATCTCGATGGGATGGGCCGCCTTTGCCGTCCCGGGAATCTTGTGGCTTGTCTTCTTGTTCATTGTGCCGATGTACACGATCTTTGCGGTGGCTGGTGGCCATCTCAACCCGATCTTTAACTCACCGGTTCCTGTTTGGAATCCGTTTGCATGGTCAGGAGCAAATTACGTTGCCGTCTATCACGACTTCGTGGGACCAACCTCGTTCATCGGTCCGATTCTTGGACGTACGGTGGTCTACGTTGTCATCGCATCGATCTTGTCGTTACTGATCGCCTATCCGGCGGCGTACTTTGTGGCCCGCTTTGCCGGAAAACGCAAAGGTCTTTTTTTGGCTCTCATGATTGCCCCGTTCTGGATTAGTTACATGATGCGGATGCTGGCCTGGATCGATCTTCTTCAAACAAACGGCTACATCAACAAAGCGTTAGTGAATCTCCATGTGATCTCTGCGCCGGTGAACTGGCTTGGGGGTAAGTCGGTCACCGTTGTTTTGGGCTTGGTCTATGGCTACATTCCCTATTTGATTTTGGTGCTCTACGCCGGCCTTGACCGAATCGATCAGCGCCTCATTGAAGCCGGTCGAGACCTCGGGCTCTCTCGGACGCAGACCTTTGTGACGATCACCTTGCGCCTGAGTCGCCCGGCCATTATCACCGGGATGTTGATTACCTTCCTTCCCATGATTGGTGACTACTTCACCAACCAAATGCTCTCAGGCAATGTGGCAACGTCCATGATCGGCAACCTCATCGACGCCCAACTCTTGACGACGAGCCTTCAGTCCGAAGGAGCGGTTCTTTCCCTCTTTCTCTTAGTGATCTTGCTCGTTCCCATCCTCTATTACGTGTGGCAGTCTCGCCACAGCGAGGACTCGGTGATGTAGGTGACGGCAGTCCTAGATTCTGAAGTGATGACCCCAGCGACCAAGCGGCGGTCGTGGAGGAAGAACCCATGGCGAAAGCCTGTGGTTCTAGAAGCCTTCACGTGGGCCTATCTCGTGTGGTCGATCGTCCCGATTGTTATTGCCGTCATCTTCTCGTTCAACAACGGAAAGTCGGATAGCTCCTGGGAAGGTTTTTCAACGCGCTGGTATTGGGGGAGCACCACGAACTCGGTCTTTGAGAACCCCGTCTTTCGTAGCGCTATCGAACAGACCTTGCGCCTCGCGATTATCTCAACGATTCTTACGATGATCTTGGGCGTAGCCTTCGGGATTGGTATTCACCGCTGGCGTTCAAAGACCTCGGTGACGTTCAATTTCGTTATGGTGTTCTCCTATGTCATCCCTGAATTGATCTTTGGTATTGCCTTCTTCTTTGTCTTTACTCAGCTGTTCACGTTTGTTGATCTTGGTACTTCGGCGCAGATTTTGGGATTGGTGACCTGGAATATCTCCTGGCCGGCCATCATTATTTTCGCCAGACTCTCGTCGATCGGCCCGGCCTATGAAGAGGCGGCCGCCGACTTGGGGTGTTCGCGCCTGCAGTCCTTACGTCGTGTGCTTTTACCGATGTTGATGCCGGCTATCTTCGCCTCAACCGTGCTGGTCTTTGCAACCTGCGTTGATGATTTCGTTATCTGTAACTTGTTATCAAGTTCAGCGAATACTGAGCCGATGTCGGTCTTTATCTACTCATCAACCCACGGCGGCCAAAGTGGCCCGCAACTCAATGCCTTAGCAACCTTGATGTTGCTCTTCTCCCTGGTCGCAGCAGCCGTAGGCTTTCTTGGCTATCGCTGGATTACCCGCGGGGAGCGAGGGGCCGGACGAAGCCAAGCGCTGGAGTCGATTACCGGTCTTTAGTGATCGTCGACTGGCGGGCCGAGGACCCGCAGCGATGACGGTGGCAAGAAGACCTGTACTGCCGTTCCTTGGGCAAGCGTGAGATCTTCGCCAGTGTTCTGCACGAGTGCTTGCATCAGGGACCCATCGGCCAAGCGGACAAAGATTTGCGTGGCCGAACCGAGATACGTCAATCGCTCCACCATTGCGGGAACCAAGTTTTCGCCGGTTTCATCATAAGGGCGCAAGGCCACACGTTCGGGTCGAATTGATAAGCGCACTGCCCCAGCGCAGTCTTTCTGTCCACCTTGGGCGGTGAGAGTGAAGTCTCCGAGTTTTACTGTGCAGCCTTGGGGCGATGAGGACGTTGCCACGCCGTCGATAAGGTTGGAAATCCCGAGGAAGTCAGCGACATACGCGTTGGCGGGCTCTTCATAGACATCGACCGGGGTGCCGACCTGAGAGATCTTCCCCTTCTCCATCACGGCGAGTCGGTCCGACATCGTTAAGGCCTCTTCCTGGTCGTGAGTGACGTAGAGGAAGGTGATGCCGATCTCTTGTTGCAGAGCTTTGAGTTCAACTTGGAGTTCACGGCGTAGTTTTGCATCAAGCGCACCGAGCGGTTCATCGAGGAGAAGGACCGATGGATTGAGAATCAGAGCACGAGCTAATGCGACACGCTGTTGTTGGCCACCAGAGAGTTGGTTCGGCCGTCGACGCTCGAAGCCAGTCAAACGAACCAGAGTCAGAGCTGCGGCCACACGCTCAGCGGTCTCTGTTTTGGAAATCTTTTGCATCTTGAGACCAAAGGCCACGTTTTCTTCGACGGTAAGAAAAGGAAAGAGGGCATAACTCTGGAAGACCGTATTCACGTTGCGCTTATTCGGCGGTAAGTCGGCCACGTCCACACCGTCAAGGAGAATCTGTCCAGAGGTCGGCTCATCAAACCCGGCGATCAGCCGAAGCGTGGTGGTCTTCCCGCAACCCGAAGGTCCGAGAATAGAAAAGAACTCTCCCGCTTCAACCGATAGGTCAATTCCTGCAACTGCGTCGACGTCGTCGAATGTTTTCGTCAGTGTGACGAGTGTGACTGCTCCCCCGGACATAGAACCCCCTCCGTTCACTCGTGAAATTCACCAGATTGAACGTAGGTTCAGTCTAGAGAGAACCCACCACTATTTCCACTGAGAACTGCTTCGGCTATTTCAGATCGAAGAATGACGTGACTTCGAAGCGTTCCAGGAGAATCCCAGCGATTGACTCGCGAATCGCATGGAGATTTCAAAGGCTTCTTGATTCGTCACGACCGGATCGTCGAGGGCGATTTGAATTGCCAGGCCATCAAGCAGTGCAGAGAAGATAATGGCGAACTCTCGCGAATCAACGTGGGTGAATTCTTGTTGCTGTTGGCCCTTGAGGATGATGTCACTCAGTGTGGTTCGCCAGTGCTCGTCGAACTCTTTTCGCACGTCCGCCACCTCAGGGTTGCGCGCCGACTGCGCCCAGAGATCCAGCCACAACGACCACGAGTCTGAGGCACTCGCGCTGTGCTGGGGGAGGCAGACCATGGCGACGATTTCTTCAAGCTGCTCGCTGGCCTTGTCGAATGCGGCGACCTGTGCGGCGCCGCTTTCGTACCACTGATCTTCTGCTCGCCGCATCGCTTCGGTGAGCAGCACAGCTTTTGTTTTGAAGTAGTAGATGACCAAGGCCGGGGACGTTCCTGCGCGTTTGGCGACGTCGGCGATCCGCGTTTCAGCGAAGCCGCGCTCAGCAATGATCTCGAGAGCCGCTTGGACAAGTTCGCTCTTTCGCAGCTCTCCTTGTTCGGTCGTGATCTCTTCGCTGACGGTCACCGTGGGTCTTTCCGTTGTGGGCGTGGGTTTCTTTCCCCTCCCTACGCTATCGCTCAGCGCAGGAGGGAAACCTTTTGCCCTTCTGGCGAGAAGCAATTATACTGAATGGTCATTCAGTAAATACGAGAATTTGACGTACTTTTGAGATTTTGGGGGTAGCGAAATGGCAGAGTCCTACGACGCAATTGTGATTGGTGGGGGCCACAACGGATTAGTTTCCGGTGCTTACCTTGCTCGATCAGGAGCAAAGACGGTGATTCTCGAGAGTCGCTACAAAACAGGTGGCGCCGCAACGACTGACTCGCCGTGGCCCGATGCTCCAGAATTCAAGGTGACTCGACTGTCCTACGTGATGAGTCTGCTTCCTCCGACCATCATGAACGAACTACAACTCGAGCGCCATGGCTACAAGGTCCACGCCATGGGTCCTTACTACCAAGCATTCCCCGAAGGCGGCTCAATTACGCTCTTCGCCGATGACGCCAAGCGGAACTACGACTCAATCGCCAAGTTTTCCAAAAAAGATGCTGAGGCCATGCCGAAGTGGGACGCCTGGCTCGGCGGCTTGGCCGACGTGCTGAGTCCGCTCTTGTTGAAAGTTCCACCAAACATCGGCTCACGTAAACCCTCGGATCTGAAAGACACGCTGCAATTGGCCTGGAAGCACCGTGGGCTTGATGTGCGAACCATTGCCGACATCACCCGATTGTTCACCATGAGTATCTCTGATCTCCTTGACGACTGGTTCGAAAGCTGGCAGGTCAAAGCACCTCTGGCCGTTAACGGCGTCATCGGAACGTGGGCTGGACCCATGGAGCCAGGAACGGCCTACGTCATGGCGCACCACTCGATTGGTGATGTTGGCGACGGCCACTTAGGGAGTTGGGGCTTTCCAGAAGGCGGGATGGGTGCAGTCGCTGCGGCCATGGAGAAGTCAGCGAAGAGCTTTGGCGCAGAAATTCGCCTCAATACCAAGGTGGCCAAGGTCATCGTCAAAGGCGGCAAAGCAGTTGGAGTGACCTTGGAGAACGGCGACGAGATTATGGCACCGGTGGTCGTGACGACGCTGCACCCCAAGACGGCGTTCTTGGAGCAACTCGACGCGAGTGATCTTCCTGCTGACTTTGTTACCGACATTGAACGATGGAAGACCCGTTCAGGTGTGGTGAAGGTGAACTTGGCGCTCTCAGAACTTCCAAGCTTTACTGCCAATCCCGGCCACGAACTTCAAGAGCACCACACGGGTTCCGTTGAAATGGCGCCGTCGATTGAGTACATGGAGACGGCCTTCCAAGAAGCCCGTTCCGGCAAACCCGCCACGCGGCCCTTCTCCGACAGCGTGATTCCTTCTACCTGGGACAAGACCTTGGCCCCCGAGGGTACGCACATCATGTCGATGTTCTCGCAGTGGGTCCCAGAAGACTGGGCCAATGAGTCCCACCAAGAAGAGCTTGAGGCCTACGCCGATCGTTTGGTTGACTGCTACGACGAAGTAGCGCCGGGCTTTAAAAAATCCGTGATCCACCGCGACGTCGTTGGCCCATGGGAGATGGAGAATGAGTACGGCTTGATTGGTGGAAACATCTTTCATGGCGAACTCTCACTTGAACAACTCTTCACGATGCGTCCGGCTCCCGGCTATGCCGACTACCGCACGCCGATCAAGGGTCTCTACAACGGAAGCTCGGCCACCCACGCCGGAGGTGGGGTAACCGGTATCCCGGGCTGGCAGGCCTATAACGCAGCGATGGCCGATAAGAAAAAGTCTGGCCGACTCTCTCGTAAAAAAAGCTAGGGATTTCTTCTACGAGAACAGGCGGGGCAATGACCACCAATCTGACCGCACTGTTAGAAGCCCGTTCGGTGGTAATTCTCGGTGCAAGTGGTCGAGAAGGTTCGTTTGGCAACCGATTAGTGCAAGAAGTCCTGCGTAGTTCAGCGGACCTTGACGTTCATCTGATTAATCCCCGCGGCGGGGAGATTGAAGGACGCAAGGTTGCTCCCTCATTAGATGACGTCGACGGTCCCGTTGACCTTGTGCTCTTTGGTGTCTCTGACGGGATCGTTGAAGATGAAGTTCGACGAGCCATACGCAGGGGAGATCGAGCCGGCGTGCTTTATGGCAGTCTCTTCGATCCAGCAGATGGAAGTTCAACGGGACTTCGTGAGCGGATCACGACATTGGTCGAGCGTGCATCGATGCAGATCTGCGGTGGGGGCTGTATGGGCTTCATTAACGTTGACTATGGATTGCGAGCAATCGGTTACGTCGAGCGCGAAGAGATCCCTCAAGGTCCGATTGCCTTTGTCACGCACTCGGGCTCAGTGTTCTCAGCGCTGTTGCGCACCAGGCGCGCACTTGGTTTTTCCCTGGCCGTCTCGGCCGGTCAAGAACTCGTGACCGGTGTCGCGGACTACGTCGATTATGCACTCTCGCTCGAGAGAACCAAGGTTGTCGCTCTGTTGTTAGAGACCATGCGTAACCCCCTTGCACTTGCCGCGACGTTGCAAAAGGCAGCTGATCAGGATGTCGCCGTTGTTGCCCTTACGGTGGGAGCGAGTGCCATGGGTCAATCGATGGTGGCCGCTCATTCTGGCGCGCTCGCAGGAGCTGACGGTGCGTGGGAGGCGCTGTTTAATGCCTACGGGGTCATTCGTGTGCGTGATCTTGACGAACTGACTGACACGGTGGAGTTGTTCTCATCCCCTCATCGTGCTCGCGCTCCTCGGCCAGGCTCTGGCATTGCAACGGTTCATGATTCTGGAGCAGAACGTGCACTGGTCGTCGACATCGCTTCAGAAGTTGGGATCAACTTTGCCGGGATTGACGAGACAACAAAAAAGCGACTCAGCGATCGGCTCGATCCTGGACTCGTCGCGGAGAATCCGATTGACGTCTGGGGGACCGGCGCCGACACCGAAGACCTTTTCTTTGAGGTTCTCTCGGCCATGGCCGACGATGACAATGTCGACGCTGTGGGCTTGTCGTTGGATTTCGTCACCGAGTTCGATGGCGACGAGTCCTATCCCCATGCAGTTATTCGAGCCGCTGAGGCAACCACAAAGCCTCTGGTCGTTATCTCCAATATCGCGAGTGCGATTGACGAAGCGACGTCCCTGCGTGTTCGTGAAGCCGGGATCCCGGTACTCGAAGGGACGCGGAGTGGCTTGACGGCAGTGCAGCATCTTTTGCATTTCCCTCTGCGGCGGAAAGGGCCCGAAGATGCAGCCGTTTTGAACAGCGAGCGTCAGGGGCGATGGACGACACTCCTTCGAGAGCGTCCGCTGAGCTCTGCTGAATCTTTTGCGCTGCTAGCCGACTATGGAGTCCCGATTGTCCGCCAAGTTTCGACCGACTCGCAAGATTCTGTCGTCAACGTGGCGCAGACTTTGGGCTATCCGCTTGTCCTTAAGACTGACGAAGAAGGCATCGATCATAAATCTGACGTAGCTGGTGTGGTGCTGGGTATTCCAAATGAAGCCAAGCTCATCGAGTCGTATCAAGACCTCGCTCGACGACTTGGGCCTCGTGTGGTGCTTGCGCAACAAGAACGTCCTGGGGTTGAACTTTCACTTGGGATCATCAATGACCCGCACCTCGGACCGCTCTTAGTGCTGGGTGCTGGTGGTGAGTTGGTCGAAGTGATGGCAGACCGACTCGTTCGCCTGCCGACCTTGAAGGCCGAGCAAATCGTCGATGATCTCGAGGAACTCCACGTGGCACGGCTCTTTGAGGGTGTTCGAGGAAGCGATGCCATTGATCGCGCCGCCCTCACCGAGGCTGTCCGCTCACTTGCCACGCTGGCTGTTGAACTCGAGGGCGTTCTCAGCGGTCTCGATATCAACCCGCTTAGCTGCACGGCCGAGGGCGTGAAAGCGCTCGACGTTTTGATTCTTCGTTAGGCGGAACCTTCGCATCTCCGATTCAGTGTGAAAGAGTGAAGAGATGAAGGAAGTCATTCTTGTCCTGGCGAGTTTTGCCGCCAGCTTGGTTGAAATGGTTGAAGCCTTGACCATTGTGCTTGCCGTTGGAATCACGAAAGGCTGGAAGACGGCCATGGCCGCAACGGCCACCGCTCTTGGGGTACTCGCCGCCATCATCATTCTTTTTGGACCATTGATTTCCAAGATGCCGCTTCCCCTTCTTCGGGTCATCGTCGGTACGCTGCTTTTAGTCTTTGGATTGCAATGGCTGCGTAAGGCTATTTTGCGCGCTAGTGGCTGGAAGGCGCTTCATGATGAAGAGAAGATTTTTCAAGATGAGGTAGCGGCACTCGGTGGGATCACAGCAGGATCCCGCATTGATGGCGCGGGATTTGCTGTCGCTTTCAAAGGCGTACTTCTTGAAGGTCTTGAAGTGGCCTTCATCGTTGTTACCTTTGGCGCGACGCAACATCGAGTTGGATTAGCAGCACTGGGTGCAGCGTCTGCAGCAGTGTTGGTAGTGCTCATTGGTTTCGTCGTGCATCGACCGCTGTCGAAGATCCCCGAAAATGCCCTCAAAATGGTTGTCGGTGTTCTCTTGACTTCATTTGGGATGTTCTGGGCCGCAGAGGGCTTGAATGCTCGCTGGCCCGGTGGCGATGTTGCCCTTCTTGGGATAATCGCCTGGATTGGATTGACAACAGGAGCATTGATCGTGCTCTTGAGGACAAAGCGGGTGGCGGTGACAACATGAGCGAGAAAAAGTCATTTTGGCTAAAAAAGGTTTACGACGCGTTGTTTGAATTTTTCATTGGTGACGACTGGGTACTCGCATTGGGCGCCGTTATGGTCTTGGGTTTGACGGCGCTGGTGAGCACCGTCATTGTTTCATGGTGGGTAGTTCTTCTCGGTGTTCCCCTCGTGCTTTGGTACTCGCTGCGGCGAGCAACCCGATCTTCATGACGAACACATGCACGCCGCTGCGGACGCCGTTGCTCTCGTCCTTATTCTTTCGTTGTTGACGGTTGGTTCGAGTTTTTCTTCTCGTTCGCAACGAGAGAGAAACCCACGACAATAAGCAGCGCCACAACGCCAAAGCCGCCGATCACAAAGAGTCCCACAACCACACCACCGAGACCATGCCCGAGGAGAGCGAATCCTGCGCTGATTCCCCCCAGCGCAACGAGAAAGAGGATGGCGACGACGGCCAGGAAGAGTGCCGTCACGCCAAGTGTCGTGATCCGAGCAAACCAGTTAAGAGAGTGACCTTCTGCTTGGAACACGCCGAGTCTGTCGGGACTCCCCGCCACGACGGCACCGCCTTCAGGGCTGTCAATGTGCGCGCTCGTGCGCGTGGTCGAAATTCCCTCAAGAGCACTGCGTTCCTTCGTTGGGCCACAAACAGGGCATGCGCCGCCGTCGTCACTGAGCGGTCCTCCACAACGAAGGCAGGTCATGGAGTACTCAGACATCGTGTTACTGGCTGCTCAAGATCCCACCGAGAACACCACCTGCTACTGATGAACTCGTACTGCCACCTTGCTGCGGCATGTAGTCGGCGATCTCGGCGGCCAAGCTGGCGATGCTCATTGACTGAAGCCAAACTTTTCCGGGACCAGTGAGATCAGCCAAGAAGAAGCCGTTGCCGCCAAAGAATTTATTGGCGAGACCTGGAATGGTCCCTGTTTTGAATTGAACGGAACCTTCGAAGGCCCCGACGTGGCCAGGATGGACACGAAGCGTCTCTCCCTCTTGAAGGTCATAGGTAAAAATCTCACCGCTGAGCTCCAACCAGGCAACGCCTTCCCCTTGAAGGTGTTGGAGGAAGAATCCCATTCCGCCGAAGATGCCACTGGTGAATTTCTTCTGCTGAAGAGCAACAGTGGCTTCGATACCCTCGGTGCCGCACATGAATCCCGAGCGATGGACATAGTAGGGAGCATCGGGAGCGACTTGCACGTTGATGATGTTTCCCGGGAGCTTCGCTGCGAAGGTAACCGAACCCGGTCCACCCTCTGCTTGATAGCGCGTGATGAAGAGTCCACCCCCACCGACAACACGCTTCGCCGTCTTCATCAGACCACGATTCCCCCCCTTCCCCATGGTTGTGGTCTGTGAGAGTTGGACGTTTGGCGTCATCCATCCAAGGTCACCGTGGGTTGAGACGACGACTTCGCCGGGCTGCAATGTGGCTTCAAGGACTGGCAAGATTGTCCCTTTGACGCTGAAATCCATGATCGTGCTCCTTGATTGGTAATTGTTGTGGCTTCTTGCTTTGCACCTTATGGGACTCAGGTTCTTCGTGCTTGCTCTCCCGGTGAGGGAGGAATTTTCTCTCGTGCTGGGAACGCCCTCTGGCTGAAGGACGAAGACGAGAGAGCCCGAAGTCGTGCCTCGGCCACTGGGAGTAAACGCATGACACTGAGAATGAAAATTTGGAGCATATTGCTGCAGAATTCTGTCGTTCCTTTATCGAAACGGGCACAAAGCACTGGCTCCTCCCTTATCCTTACCTCTGTC
>TBL_comb47_HYPODRAFT_10002108_pt1 | contig 24891 bp, 26 predicted proteins | sample TroBogypolimnion_40_FD_10682 | JGI IMG/M metagenome (IMG submission 10682)
CTAACTGTAGACACTACCAAAGACTTTCACAACGTAATCCTCTTAAACTCTGGCATAGACACTGTATGAAGGAAGGATGTACTAATGAATTTGAGACTTCCTATTCCCCAGATCGCCCTGAGATTATATATTGTGAACGTTGTTATCAACAGGAGGTATACTAATTTTCCCCTACACCTGGTGTAGGGGAAGGAGAATAAAATTGTAGGAATGAAGATTTTCTGTTAGTATAAAATTATGGATTTAAAGGATTTAAAGCACATCCGAAATTTTTCGATAATAGCGCATATTGATCACGGCAAAAGCACTTTGGCGGATCGAATGCTTGAAATAACTCACACTATTGAGGCACGCAAAATGCGTGCTCAATTTCTTGATTCTATGGAGCTCGAAAGAGAGCGTGGAATCACGATAAAAATGCAGCCTGTCCGCATGGAGTACCCCCTAAATGGCCAAAATCACGTTTTAAACCTTATTGATACGCCTGGGCACATAGATTTCTCATATGAAGTTTCTCGTGCCTTAAAGGCGGTAGAAGGCTCTATTCTGCTTGTGGATTCTACCCAAGGGGTTCAAGCTCAAACCTTGACTACTCTTGAAATGGCACGTGAAAGTGGGCTCGTCATAATTCCAGTTTTATCAAAAGTTGATTCACCCCTAGCTAGAGTTGATGAGGAAAAAATGGAAGTGGCGATTTTGTTAAATATTGACCCAGATCAGATTTTAGAAGTTTCTGGAAAAACGGGTGAAGGAGTAGAGCATTTGCTTTCTGAAATTATTAAAAGAGTCCCACCGCCAAAATATTACAAAGAAGTAAAAGATAGTGCGCAGGCATTGGTCTTTGATTTTAAATATGACAATCACCGGGGGGTGATAGTTTACGTCCGAGTTTTTGACGGACAAATAAAAAAAGGTGATTCACTTTTATTTTCTGTTTCCGGAGAAAAATTTATTGCGCTTGAAGTCGGAACATTTTCACCAGAAGAGAGTCCAAAGAGTTCTCTCGGAACAGGAGAGATAGGATACATAGTCACAGGAATCAAACGTCCAGGTATCGCATCTGTCGGAGACACTATTACCTTTAGCAAAAAACCTCTCGAGGCACTGCCTGGATACATGAACCCGAGGCCAGTAGTGTGGGCTTCGGTTTACCCCGAAGATGCCGATGATTTTCCAAATTTAAAACTTGCTCTCGGTAGACTCCGTTTGTCTGATTCAGCATTTTCATATGAGGAAGAATCTTCGGGAACACTTGGTAAGGGTTTTCGTTGTGGATTTTTAGGAATGCTTCACCTAGAAATAATAACTGAGCGACTAAGAAGAGAGTTTGGACTTCATTTGGTGGTGACTATGCCATCAATTACTTATAAAGTCGTTTTGCGAAATGGAAAAGAAGAAATGATTTACTCGCCACACTTCTTTCCGGAAGATGGGCAAGTTATAAAAGTTTATGAACCATGGGTAAAAGTAAAAATAATTACGCCTTCACACTATTCGAGTGTTCTAATGCCGTTTCTTTTTGATCATGAGGCTACAGTGCACACTACAGAGAACTTTGGAGACAATCGTTCTGCGATAAATCTTGAAATGCCACTCCGTGAACTCATGCGTAATTTTTTCGATGATTTAAAAAGCATGACTTCAGGATACGGTTCTATCTCCTATGAAATCGGAGAATATAAAGTTGCAGATGTTGTAAGGATGGATATCTTGATTGCTGATGAGCCCATGGTAGCTTTCTGCCGTGTAGTTGCTCGTAGAAGAGTCGAAGAAGAAGCTCGCAATCAGGTGGATAAATTAAAGAGCATAATTCCAAGACAGCAATTTCCTTTCAAAATTCAAGGTAAGGCCCTAGGTAGAATTATCGCCTCAGAGTCAGTTTCTGCATTTAGAAAAGATGTTTTGATGCATGGTTCAAAGGTTGTGGGAGGAGGTGATGTAAGTAGAAAGAAAAAGCTTTTAGAAAAACAAAAAAGAGGGAAGGCAAAAATGAAGGAAAATGCTAAAGTAAACATCACTCAGGACGTATTCCTTAAAATGATGCGTGGAGGAGATAAATAAAAAAGCCCCGTTTAGGGCTTTTTTAGAAGAGTTATTTTAATTTAAATAAATTTGGAGCGTAAAGTAGTATCATACTAAGTATAATCAATACGCAAACGACTGACCAAATTATTCTAATCTTCTTCTGGTGTTTTTTATCAAAAATCATATACTTATATTATCACAAGATGAGAAAATTTCAACAAAAAAGAGAGTGGAGAGATATCTTGCAGTCAAAACCAGTTTTGATACTTCTTGGGATTATTATCATTGCCTTTACTTGGAATGTGTATGGTCTTTTGACTAGAATGCAAGAAACAGTAAAAAATAGAAAGATAGAAGAAGATAAAATCACAGGGCTGAGAGAGAGAAAAGATAAACTTACTGCAGATATTAATAACCTAAAAACAGAAAACGGAGTAGAAGAAAACATTCGTGATAAATTCGGCCTAGTGAAAGACGGGGAAGGCATGGTTGTAGTTGTTGACGACAAAGATCAAGCAAATGCAGTAAAAGCAGCACAATCCAGTGGTTTTTGGTCGTTTTTGAAAAATCTTTTTAAATAAAATGCGATATATAAAGGTAGTTGTCTCTACGAATAGTAAAAAGGATAGCATTACAAAAAAATCAGAAGACCATTTTACTATATCCGTAAAAGACAAGCCCGAAAGAAATATGGCAAATAAAAAAATTATTGAATTATTGGCATCATATTTTGGTATTTCAGATGGTAAAATAAGGATAGTTAATGGGCATCATCATCCTCATAAGCTTTTGGTTATAGATGACTCTCTATGATATAATATAGCCATGAAAATAGTATTTTTTGAGGTTCCAAAAGAAGAACAAGCGATTTTTACTAATCTATTAACAGGTTTTGAGGTATCATTTTTTGAAGAAAAATTAAACGAAGACAGTGTCAGTAAAGCAAAAGATGCAGATATCGTTTCAGTTTTTATAAATTCTGTATTAAGTAAAGAAATAATCGAGAGCATTCCAAATCTAAAATTTATTACTACTCGCTCTACTGGTTTTGATCACATCGATAGAGATTTTTGCGCTACGAAGAATATAAAAGTGTCAAACGTTCCAGCTTATGGTTCAAAAACTGTGGCTGAATATGCGTTTGCATTACTCCTTTCTCTCACAAGGAAAATTTTTAATTCATCTCGCCAACTAAAAGAAGAGGGAGATTTTTCTATATTCCAATTTCAAGGAATGGATTTAAACGAAAAGACTATTGGAGTAATCGGTACAGGGAAAATTGGTAAAAATACGATAAAAATAGCCAAGGGTTTTGGTATGAATATTTTGGCATACGATCTATACCCAGATCTAGCCTTTGCAAAAGAAATCGGTTTTGAATATAAAAGTCTAGATGAACTTTTTGCTCAGTCCGATGCCATTAGTTTACATGCTCCATATAGCAAGGAGAATCATCATTTAATAAATAAAGAAAGTATTTCGAAAATGAAAAAAGGAGTTTACCTTATAAATACAGCTCGTGGAGAACTCGTAGACACTGATGCCCTCGTTTGGGGATTAGAAGAAGGGATTATTGGCGGGGCTGGGCTTGATGTTTTAGAAGGGGAAAGAGAATTAAAAGAAGAATTAGAGATTCTTTCCGATGAGGGGAAAAGAGATAAAATAAAAGACTACAAGACTCTCTTTGAAGATCGAGTTTTGATAGAGATGCAAAATGTCATAGTGACTCCTCACATAGCATTTTATTCAAAGGAGGCAGAAGGAGAAATCATTAAAATGACCGCGGAAAACATAAAAGCTTTTAATTTAGGCAATCCACAAAATTTAGTTAAGTAAAATGGAAAGACATTGGATAAAAAATTTTGACGAACTAGCCACGACGGAAAATCGCAAGCTTGCTCTTCAAATAGCAGAAGTAGGGTATGATTCAATAAATACAGAAAAAGCAATTTTTAATTCGATTCACTTAGATGGAAATATTTTAAACATAAAAGATGAAAGTTTTGATTTATCAAAATTCAAAAAAATAAAAGTTGTTGGTTTTGGGAAATGTTCTCCCGATGCTGCATTTGCGCTTGAACAGGTTCTGGGAGATAGGATAAGTGCCGGTGTAGTGATAGGTCTCAAAAAAGTTGATTGTAAATATATTGAGTCATTTGTTGGTACTCATCCAAGACCGAGCGAAGTAAACATCGAACCAAGCAAGAAAATCCATGATATCGTAAGTGGCGGAAGTGAAGATGATCTTGTTATTGCCCTGGTTTCAGGCGGGGGCTCCGCACTTTTAAATTACCCCGAAAGTGAGTGTGCAAATGGACGAGAGCTGTATGACGAATTTCTAAATTGCGGACACTCGATTAGCGAATTAAATAATATTCGCAAACATATATCGTTATTGAAAGGTGGGGGGTTAGTAAAAGCCTCTTATCCTGCTACGGTTATCGGTATTATTTTTTCTGATGTCCCCGGGGATCATTTTGAAGAAGTTGCATCAGGGCCTACATATAAGGACCCTACGACAGTTGAAGATATTAAAAAAACTATAAAAAGTGATCATTTTAAATCTTTTGAATTAATAGAAACACCCAAAGAGGATAAATATTTTGAAAAAGTACATAACTTTGTTTTAGTTTCAAATAAAACCGCTGTATTTGCTATGGCAGAAAAAGTAAAAGAATTGGGGTTTGAGGCAAATATAATTTCTACTGATCTATATGACGAGGTAGATAAAAGTCTAGAAGAAATATTGTCAGCGAAGAAATCTGGTAGTGTCGTCCTTGCAGCTGGTGAACCAAATTTAGTAGTAAAAAATAAAGGTGGTTCAGGAGGCAGAAGCTTGTTTATGGGATTGAAAGCAATAGGAAAAGTGAGCGGAGATTCTGTGCTTCTAACTCTTGCATCTGATGGTATGGACAATTCCGATGCAGCTGGTGCTGTCATTGATGGGGAAACAGAGGAAAAAATTAAAGGATTAAATTTAAATATTTCTAAACATATTGAAAATTTTGACGCCTACCCAATATTTGAAAAATCAGGCGATATGGTAATGACTGGCCCAACAGGGGCAAACGTATCTGACCTTATGGTTTTATTAACAAAATAATTTTTCAAAATGGAAACAAAAATAACAAAAGTTGTAGGGGAAGAGGTGAAGGATTCAAGAGGCAATCCAACACTTCTTGTCACTGTTTCTGTGGGGGAAAAGTCCGGAAGTTTTGCCGTACCGTCAGGTGCTTCGACGGGAGCTCACGAGGCACATGAATTGCGAGACTCTGATGGGAAAGGAGTCCAAAAAGCCTTAGAAAAAATAAATACAGATATTGCAAAAGCCTTAATAGGGCAAGATGTTTTAAATCAACATGAGATCGACCGTATAATGATCGAGCTAGACGGAACTAAAAATAAAGATAACCTTGGAGGGAACTCAACTATAGGTGTGAGCATAGCTTGTGCGAAAGTTGCAGCAAAAGTACAGGAAATAGAATTGTATGAACATTTGCGAACTCTTGCTGAAATAAAACCATCAAGACATATTCCACATTTATATATGAATCTTATAAATGGTGGCAAGCACGCAAAGAATAATTTAGCTTTTCAAGAATATCATATTGTAACTGATACAGATGATGTGACAGAAGCAGTGGATATCGGGATAAAGATTCAAGATTCATTAAAAGAATATATTACAGAAGAGCTTGGGGAAGATTCGCTTGTATTAGGAGATGAAGGTGGCTATGCCCCAGAAATAACCGACGTAAAGAAACCATTAGAATATTTAAAAAGAGCAATAGCTGACAACGGTCTTGTGGACAAGGTAAGGCTTGCTCTTGATGTAGCGAGTTCATCTTTTTATGAAAGTGGTACATACAAAATTGACGGAGAAAATATAGATAAAGAAAAATTAGGAGATTTATATGATTCCCTAACTAAGGAATTTAATCTTATTTCTATCGAAGATCCATTTGATGAAGAGGATTTTGAAAGTTTTAGAAAACTTAAAGAAACAGAAGATGGTTTAATCGTAGTTGGAGATGATCTTACTGTCACAAATAAAGTTTTGGTAAAAAAAGCCATTGATAAAGGAAGTATAAATGGAATGATAATAAAACCAAACCAGATAGGAACACTTTCAGAAACACTTGAAACAATGCGTATCGCAAGAGAGAATGATATCGAACTCATAGTGAGCCATAGAAGTGGAGAGACAAATGATGATTTTATCGCTGATTTAGCATTTGCTTTTAATTGTTTTGGCCTAAAGTCAGGATCTCCTATTAAGCCAGAAAGAATGGTTAAATACCAACGTCTAATAAACATATCAAAGATATAGTTTAATAATAAATGTGTTATAATTTATGTATGTCATTTTTGGCAACGATTATTATTAGTGTATAAATTTAAACAATTATGGTAGAAGAAAAAAAAGAAAATTTTGTAAAGTGGTTTAGTGAAGTTGGAATAAAAGATGTTCCAGTTGTCGGAGGGAAAAATGCAGCATTAGGGGAAATGTTTTCAAATTTAGTTCCTCTTGGCGTAAATATTCCTGATGGATTTGCACTTACTGCTGATGCCTATAGATATTTTTTCGAAAAAACAGGGCTAGATAAGGATATACAAGAAATTCTTGGTGATTTAAACACTAAAAGTATTGCCAATCTACAAAAGCGTGGTAAAAAAGTTCGAGAGACTATTCTAAAGAAAGAATTTCCACCGCTTCTTCACGATGCGATAGTAGAAGCTTATAGAAAAATGGAGGAAAAATACAATCGAAAAAATATAGACGTAGCTGTTAGGTCTTCCGCTACTGCCGAAGATTTACCTGGTGCTTCTTTTGCAGGACAACAAGAAACATATCTAAATGTTTGTGGTGAAAAAGATATTCTGCTTTCAGCAAGAAAATGTATTGCATCACTTTTTACTGACAGAGCTATCTCTTATCGCGTAGACAAAGGATTTTCTCATTTTGATGCAGCACTTTCGGTAGGAATACAACTTATGGTGCGTTCTGACTTGGCAGTTTCTGGGGTTGCATTTACGATAGATACTGAAACGGGTTTTGATAAAGTTATAGAAATAAATGGTATATACGGGCTTGGAGAATTTATTGTTCAAGGTATAGTTATTCCTGATGAATTTGTGATATTTAAACCAACACTTGAGAACGGGCATAAATCAATAATTTCTAAAAAACTCGGAAACAAAAATGTGAAACTCGTTTACGCAAAACATGGTACAAAAAAAGTAGAGGTTCCAGTAAAGGAAAGACAAAAATATTGTTTGACTGAAGAAGAGGTAATCAAGCTTGCAGGCTGGTGTCTACAAGTTGAAAAATATTTCTCAGCAAAACATGGGCACTATCAACCTATGGATATCGAATGGGCAAAAGATGGCAATACTGGGCAATTGTTCATAGTACAAGCACGTCCTGAAACAGTTCAGTCCAGTAAAGACAAAAATGTTTTGAAAGAATATAACCTTGAGCAGAAATCTGATGTACTAACAAAAGGAATCGCAGTCGGTGGAAAAATCGGGGGAGGAAAAGTTCGCGTACTTAAAACAGCAAAAGAAATTTCTAAGTTTGAAAAAGGAGAGGTGCTTGTAACAGAGATCACTGATCCAGACTGGGAGCCAATTATGAAGATAGCTTCTGCTATTGTTACAGATAAAGGTGGACGTACTTCACATGCCGCAATAGTATCACGAGAACTCGGCATACCATGCATAGTCGGGACTGCGAATGCTACAAAAGTATTAAAGAACGGAGAGGAAGTGACCATAGATTGCTCGGGTGGTGAAGTAGGCAATGTTTACAAGGGTATTTTGCCTTTCAAAATAGTAGAACATAAATTAGATAAATTACCTGAACTTGCAGTAAAAATAATGGTAAATATCGGTTCACCCGACGAGGCATTTAGAAATTATTCGTTACCAGCGAAAGGTGTAGGTTTAGGAAGACTTGAATTCATTATTGCTTCTCATATAAAAGTTCATCCAAACATTCTTCTTGATTACAAGAAGTTAATGAGTGAAAAAAGAACTCCGATAATGAATAAACTTTTAGAAAAAGTAGATAAAGCAACAGAAGGATATGAAAACAAACCTGATTATTATGTTGATCAGCTTGCACTTGGAATTGCCAAAATTGGTGCAACCCTCTATCCAAATCCAGTTATAATTCGCTTTTCAGATTTCAAAACCAATGAATATAGGACTCTACTTGGTGGTGCAGCTTATGAGCCTCAAGAAGAAAATCCTATGATAGGTTGGCGAGGGGCATCCAGATACTACGATCCAAAATTCAAAGAGGCATTTGGACTTGAATGTCGTGCAATGAAGCGTGTTCGTGAGGATATGGGTCTTACAAATGTGATTCCAATGATTCCATTCTGTCGAACTCCAGAAGAAGGACAAAAAGTCATTGATACAATGAAAGAATTTGGCCTAGATAGAGAAAAAGATAATACTTTAAAAGTTTATGTTATGTGTGAAATTCCTTCAAATGTGCTACTGGCCGATGAATTTTTAAATGTATTTGATGGTATGTCTATCGGTTCAAATGATCTTACTCAGCTCACTCTTGGTCTTGATCGAGATTCAGGAATTGTGACTCATATCGCAAATGAGCGTAATGAATCAGTAAAAAAATTAATTAGAGAAATTATTCACAAGTGTAAAGAAAAAGGTAAGTATATAGGTATTTGTGGACAAGCACCTTCAGACTATCCAGAATTTGCAAAGTTCCTAATGAACGAAGGGATAGATAGCATGTCTCTTAACCCAGATACAGTGATAAAAACAATTATTGCATTAGGAGAAAATAAATAAATTTAATTATGAAACACAATAAAGGTTTTTCTTTGATTAAGCTTTTTATTATAGTCATCGTCTTGATGGCAGTCGTGGTTGGTTTTACTTATTTTTCTGGTGGCAATGTATTACAAATAGTTCTAAATAATCTTGCCTATTTCCAACCATTTGGTAGTGCTGTGTTTAAACAAACACCTGAGATGAAAAGTTTTTCTGTATCAAATAAAAAATTTGTTGTAAAAGGTAATTATTTAAACAAGGTTGAAATTTGGTATGATATAAAATCTATTGATTCTGCGTCTCCAGTTGAGCAGAAGATCCTAGAAATAAAATCAAAAGGAGATATAGGCATGTGGCAGACACTAACAACAGATATTCCTTGTGGACCATTTTCTATAACGAAAATTTTTGCTCGGGCATATGACAATAAAGACTATCAACTCAATACAGATATTCCTTTACCGTTTCAAAACGAACAAGACATATATGAAAATATTACAAAGCAAGCTTGCCTAAACAATGAGCAAATTGATTTACGCGATGGATTTTTCCTAACGGATTCACTTACTGGACTTAATGTGTCAAATCCAGTATTTGATTTAAAAGGAAAAAAATTTACAGAAATAACTGCCTTTGTTGATTATATTAAAACATTACCGAGTGGTTCATATGCTGTGATGGTGAGTGCTGATGGATATAAAAATTCTACGATGACTTTGTCTGTTCCAGGAATTTTAAGCAATGTTGTCTTTAATTTGAATCCAATAAAAAACTTAAAAAATATTCCAGTTCAAGCAAAAAATAAAATACGTATTTATGGGTTCATTACTGATGAAATACACAATCCTGTACCTGGAGTGCTGGTAACTTTGACTAATTATGGCATTACCACAACTAGTGGTGATGATGGACTTTATTATATGGATATTAGTCCACAAACTGCAGATCTTTGTACTAACAATACTCTTACATTTAGTAAAGATAGATATCAGTCTCAAACTATTACAAACTTTGGATCTGGGTACATAAAAACTGACTATGAAGGTACAAATATTAAAACACAAATTGCATTAAAAAGAGGGACAGGGGAGCAAATCTCTGATCAGAAATATCACATGTGCCCTTAATTTTGTGCGAGTAGGGGGAATCGAACCCCCGTCTAATCCTTGGGAAGGACTCATTCTACCACTAAACTATACTCGCATTTATTCAAATATATCTTTATTTTTGGTGCTTGACAAGCATGTTATAATAGAGAAGTAAGGTATTAATAGATTAACCAAAAAATATTATGAAAAATGTTACGATATATTCCACACCATCCTGTCACTTTTGTCATATGGCAAAGGATTTTTTTAAGGCACACGATATTTCTTTCACTGAATACAATGTTGCTAGTGACGTCGAAAAAAGAAAAGAAATGGTAGAAAAAAGTGGACAAATGGGCGTGCCAGTTATAATCATAGACAACCAGATGACGATAGGCTTTGACAAGCATACCATTGCGAAACAATTAGGTATTATCTAGTTTTTTGTGCCCCCACTCCGAATCGAACGGGGATCTATTCCTTAGGACGGAACTGTTCTATCCATTGAACTATGGGGGCATCGATGTTTAAACCTATATAATTTAACATAAAAAAACCATTTTGAAAATTGGTTTTTTTATTGGTTTATGCTAAAATCTTTTCATGGATCCTGAATCCAAAAAGTTATTAGAGGACACATTTGCTCTTGCGAAAGACAACAATAAGATGCTCCATGCTATAAGACGTGGTCAAAAGTGGGCATCTTTTACACGTGTAGTATATTGGCTAATAATAATAGGCATTAGCGTTGGTGCTTTTTACTTTATGCAGCCATATATAGATCAAATGCAAGGAATCATTAAAAATGCTGGGACAACATTTGATCAAATAAAAAATATTGGATCTTCTATTCCAAAACAATAATTTTTATATGCCGAGGTAGCTCAGTTGGTAGAGCGCTCCCCTGAAGAGGGATAGGTCAGCAGTTCGATCCTGCTCCTCGGCACCAAAATAAAAATACCCGTGATTGCGGGTATTTTTAGATTTAGATGGATTTTATTTTTACGTTGGTTCTTTTTTCCTTATCTATCTTCTCAAGTTTTATTGTAAGGAGTCCGTGTTTTTCTATAGCTTCTGTTTCTTCTGGTTCTACTTCTTGGGGGAGGAGAATAGTTCTAGAAAAACTGCCCCAATAAAGTTCTTTTGTAAAATAATTTTCCTCATCGATGATCTTTGATTCTTCACGTTTCCCACGGATGGTGAGCATGTCACGAGCAATCGTGAGCTCAAGGTCTTCAGGTTTTACCCCTGCAATCATAGTTTGTACTATTATTTCAGTAGGGGTCTGATATACGTCTACGGTTAATTCAGCCTCTTCATTTTCTTCTTCTATCCAGCCATTGCCGTTTTTATCTTCGCTTTTTACAGTTATTTTTTTTACATCAGGTTCTTCTTCGTTTGCCTTTACACTTCCAGTTAGTTTTTCAAAAAAACTTCTTTTTTTATTTAACATAGTTGTTTATTTTTTTATTAATTAAAAATTATATTTAACTTCTTCGTAATTTTTCAAATAGTAGGAGATTTATTACAGTTGCGACCCACAAGAAAGCAAAGACCTTTAAAATATTGCTTCCGTTATTATCCATTATAAAAAAATTAAAGGCACTATGCAAGGCAATTGCCGATACTAGACCTACTAAAAAGTATAATTTTTTAGTAAATCTTCCTAGATAAAATGATAAACCAAGGGATATGCCTATAATTCCGCTTGAAACGGTGTGTAAGAGCGTAGATCCTAGGAATCTGAGCTGACTTGTCATGAGGCCCACAGTTGTCTGTCCGAGCGAGAATGGCTTGATAAGGAACAATGTGTTTTCGAAGGCTGCAAATCCAAGTGCTGCAGTTATTAAAAATATTGCCCAATCAATAGGTTTTTTTACAGTATTTGTTTTGTAAAGAATTATCAATACAGCAAGATATTTTACGATTTCCTCCACGGTAGCCCAGCTAATAATTTGCCAGCTATCTGCGCTTACTACTCCCTGTATATATTTTTGAATTGGGATAACTAAAAAAACTGAAAGCATTCCGAGAATAAAAATAATGGCGAGGAGGCCTTTTGGTTCCGGATCAAGTCTATCTTCTCTTAACCAAAACCAAAGCCAAACGATAGAGGGGATTACTCCGCCCAAGAACGCTAAACCTAGAATTTTTGGATCAGTTGTTAACATTTAGTTTGTCCTCGACCCTGATGAAGGGCCATTTTTCTACCATTAATAATTTTTCTTTGTTTCCCATTGATTGCCAAATCTCTTCGGTAACAAATGGTACAAAAGGATGCAGTGCGATAAGTAATGTCCTAAGTTGAGTGTATATTAGTGCTTTAGCAGAGTCCGCATTATTATTTTCTAGTATTTTTTTCTTAGAGCGCTCTATCGTTATATCTGCAAAAGTATGCCAGAAGTAATGATATAGCTTTTCCGCAACTAAGGAAAATCTAAACTCAGTCATTTCATTTGAAACTTCTTTTAATAGATCTTCAAGTTCTTTTGCTGAAACAGCATCCTCTTCGTCTAATTTTGGAAGATTTTTTATATCGAGATCACCGGTCTTTTCTATTACAAAGCGTGATGCATTCCAAATTTTATTCATAAATTTTCCATAACCACGAATATCATTTTCGTTTAGTTTTAAATCATTCCCAGGAGTGTTGCCAATGATCATTGCCATACGAAGAGCGTCGTTGCCATATTTATCAATTATAGCCAATGGGTCGATTGCTTTATCTCCTAATGATTTTGACATTTTCTTTCCGTCGGCTGTTCTGATCATCCCGTGCAAGTAAACATTTTTAAACGGAATTTCTCCAAGTAAATATTGAGACATCAAAACCATGCGAGCAATCCAGAAAAATAAAATATCATGTCCAGTTTCAAGAACTGTAGTTGGATGATATTTTTTGAGGTCATTGGTATTTTTTGGCCAACCAAGTGTTGAAAACGTCCAAAGACCAGATGAAAACCAAGTGTCGAGAGTATCTGGGTCTTGCTCCCATCCATCTTCTTCGGGGGCATTTATACCGCAATAAACCTCATCCCTGCGGTACCATACTGGTATTCTATGCCCGTACCAAATTTGACGAGAAATACACCAATCTCGCAAATTTTCAATCCAATTAAAGTAAACTTTTTCAAAGTGATTTGGTAGTATTTTTATTTTCCCATCACGTACAGGTTCGAGCATTAATTCTTTAAGACTTTTATCATTGCGTGCTTGTATTTTTTTGTTTACGTCGATGAACCATTGTTTCATTATTTGTGGTTCTATTATTCCGCCGGTTCTCTCTGCTGTGGCGATGCGATTTATATAATTTTCATCAACTGAAATTAAAAGTCCTTTTGATTTTAATTTTTCAACTATTTTTTCACGGGCATCGGATATTTTCATCCCAGCAAATTCTTCTGCGATTGGAAGCAATTTGCCGAACTGATCAATTATTTGTTCTTTTTCCAATTTATATTTTTCAGCTAACTGAAAATCTATATGTGAATGCCATGGGGTAATAGTCATAACTCCTGTTCCAAATTCCATTTCTGCAGCGGTATCTTTTATTATTGTCGCGGTCATTGGACCGTTGATCCATTCGAGTTCTATTTTTTGGCCGTGTTTATATTGTTCATATCTTTTATCGTCTGGGTGCATTACTACATATTTATCTCCGAATTTTGTTTCAGGACGAGCGGTGCCTATCTCAAATGGACCATATTTAAATGTGTAAAATTTACTTTTCTTTTCTTCGTAAACAATTTCGTCGTCTGAAATAGTCGTTTGACCCTTTGGGTCCCAGTTTACGATACGGTGGCCACGATAAATAAGGCCATCGTCATACATTTGTTTAAATGCAGTTTTGACTGCCAAATTTCTTTTTTCGTCTAATGTGAAAGCTTCACGTGACCAATCAAGGGATGCTCCCATTCTCTTTGCTTGATTTACGATTGTTTCGTGAGAATCTTGTGCAAATTTTTGAACTCTCTCTAAAAATTTTTCTCTGCCTAGATCAGTTTTTCGTATTTTTTCTTTTTCTAAAATTTTTTCAACTTTTGCTTGGGTTGCAATAGCTGCATGATCTGTCCCTGGAAGCCATAAAGTATTTTTACCTTGCATGCGGGCATGACGGACCATAATATCTTCAATAACTAACATTAATGCATGACCAGTATGCAAATATCCTGTTACATTTGGTGGAGGGAGAACTATTGAAAAAGTTTCAGCATCTTTCTTTGTAATGCCTTTTTTTACACAAACATCAGGATTAAAAAAACCACTTTCTTCCCAAAGTTTATAGATTCTTTCTTCCGTTGTCCTTGGATCATAAGGCTTCAAAAACTTCTCGTCCATGCCTAAATAATAGCATTTTTTATAGCCTTAATCCACCCTGAGCCTTTATTTTAGGTGTTTTTGGTAGTTTGCCACCTTTTTGTAAATATCTAAAATATCCCACTATTCCTATCATTACAGAATTATCTGTCGAGAGGTCTTTTGTGGGGAAAAGTAACTCAGTCTTTTTTCCTACCATATTTTTCATTTCTTTTTGTAAATGCTTGTTGCCCGAAACTCCTCCAGCGACGATTATCGTTTTTGCTCCGTATTTTTCAATTGCTTTTTTTGTTTTATAAACTAAAGTTTCTACGACTGCGTCCTCGAATTCCTTCGCAATTGCTATTTTTATGTCATCATTTTTTAAAATATTCGGATTTTCTTTTTTTAAGTCTCGAATCAAGTAAAGAGAGGCCGTTTTTAAGCCAGAAAAAGAAAAGTCAAAATTTTTACTGTGAAGCATCGGGCGAGGAAGCAAAAACGGAGAACTAATCTTCTCCGGGTACGCAATTTTCTTGCTAGAAAATTGCTGAAATCTCGCGCCAGTCGCGCTGCGAACCCCCTGCGAAGATTGTTCTCCGTTTTTGTTAATTAATTTGCGAAGATGTATTGCCTCGGGAAGCCTTGGGAGGAGTGTCGACGACGGACAGAGAAAATTTTCAGTAGAAAATTTTTGTGCTGACAGAGGTAATGTATCGAGCAAATTTTTGCGTGCTTTTTCTGCTAATTTTGAAATTTCTGGGCCACCGGGATAGGGGAGTTCGAGCATGCGAGCGACCTTGTCAAAAGCTTCTCCGGCTGCATCATCCAATGTTTCGCCAATTATTTTATATTTCATCCACTCTTTGGCTAGTACGAGTTCTGTGTGTCCGCCAGAAACAAGGAGTGACAAAGTAGGGAATTGTATTTTAGGAATGGTAAAAGTCCCTTTATTTTTTCCAAAAACAGAGAGTATGTGACCCTCCATATGATTTACTCCGATTAGTGGCACATTCCATTTTTTTGCAAGTTCTTTTGCAAAAACTATTCCTGTCCAAAGTGCAGGTTCGAGCCCTGGGCCATAAGTTACACAAATCAAATCAAATTTTTTTATTTTTGTTTCTTTTAAAGTTTTTTCAAGTAGTATTGGTAAATTTTTCAAATGCTCTCTTTTTGCGAGTGCTGGATAGACTCCTCCGTATGGTGCATGAATTTTTATTTGGGAGTTTAGATTGTTCGCTAAAACCTTAAAAGACGGCTTTTTTAATCCGCCTTTACAATCCAATATACTTATGCCTGTTTCATCACAAGATGTTTCAATCGACAATATTTTCATAAATACAATTTAACTTATTTACGGGTAAATTGCCACTTTATAATTTATTCTTGACACATTGATATTATGTTGCTAGATTATATTCAGAAAACAAAATGTAAATTTAAAATAAGAACAATGAAAACAGCTGAATTAATGATCACCCTACGGGAGGTGAAGAATGAATTGGGAATTGTCCTATTGGTGGATGATAAGACAGGATTGTTTTATTTCAAACACGAAGGAGACGAAAACCCCGAAACAATTTCAAATCCATACGAATATTCTGCTTTTGAAAAGATTGAAATCTGCAAAAAAGTAGTTATCTGCCAGATTCCTTTAAAGGTTGCTGGCAACGAGGAAAGATTCCTTGTCTACCTGAGAAATGAAAATTTCAAAAAAGGGAAATGGTTAATGAATCCTTTGGGAGAAGCAAGGAGCTTTACTAAAATTATCTCGGTGGGGTCAGAGTACGTTCACCTTGATTGTGGAGTCGGAGAGAAGGGAGGAAAAAGAGTGTTTGTTTTTTGTAACGGGCACTGGATTGCTATTCCTTTCGAAGATGTTCGAATTAGTTCTCTGATTACTGAATTTGAGGAGGTAAAGGAAATAGAATTTATGAAAAGAAAATCATTACTTCTCAAGAGCGATGACAGAAAGAATCCATTTTCAATCTATTTCTTGGATGATGCAACGTATTTCACTGTCTCAGGGATACCCTGTGAAAAGAATAAGGAATTCAAACTCCGTGTATTTTTTCAGGTATTTCCAACCTACGTAGTGATAGGAAGGGGCAGTGGTCTTTCAATCAAAAACGATTACTTCTATGTTTGGCAGACTGAAAAAGAAGAATGGTTAGACGGCACTTTGCTGGGGGGAGTAAGGAACTCAGATCAGGATGATTTTCAAATAAAGGGCATGTTTACCGCGAAACACATTGCCTTGTTGGTCTCTGACTATGGGTCTGAACATCAGAACAGGTACTACGTTTTATCAACCGAAACCTGGAAAACAGAGGAAGTTTCCTTTGCTTATAATACAAAAACCAGTTATGTAGGTCATGTATCAATAACAGAAGAAGGAAACATGAGAGCAAGTATTGAAGGTCCGGGATTGATTACATCAGAAATTTCTTAAGTGGTGATTTTATGTTCCCCTGCATCAAAATTTAAAAAGGTGCAGGGGAATTTATTTTGGGAGTTTTCTATACACTATGATCAGGAATAATTTTCTATTTGATTTTTACGTTGTGCGCGGTGAGGGGATTGAACCCCCGGCCTACTTTACGTCAAAAAGTCGCTCTACCACTGAGCTAACCGCGCAAACTTTCTATTGTTCTTTCGCAGAACTTTTTACCAATATATACCAGTTTTCTCTGTATGGCAACGTTTCCACAATCAATTACACAGACCCCTTTATAGTTTTCATATGTGTTTTTCCCAATCGTTCGTTTGTCAATCGATATAGACTTAAATCTATGAAGTGGAGCCTCTAATTTTTTTGCCCAGTATTTTTTAATTAATTCTGGGTTTTGATCAGCACGAATATGTAATTCAAATCTAATTTTTTCTATATCTACTTTGTATATGTTAAGCAATATTATTAGAAAAAATTTTAGTAGAAGAGGATCAGAATTGCCCATGCCAGTTTTTGAAGATTTCTTAAAACCTTCCCCCATATACAAAAGAGCAAGTCCTAACTCTACAATTTCCTTGCTATTTGGAATTCTTTGTAAGGTTTTATCAGCTTCATTTTCCGCAAATTTTAATCTATCTGACTTTTGTTTGTTATGCCAGACAACAGCCAATTTTCTTGCTTTTACTAAAGCTTTTTGATGTTTGATTTCCAGTAATTTATATTGTGAAGCAGTAAGTTTTACATTTTTTAGCCAACCACTAAGAGTAGAACGAGGAACATCCAAAAATTCTTCAATGTCTCGAATTGATTTTCCTTGCGTTCTTAATGTTATAGCTTTAGGTTTCAACTCGAACCACTTAGATCTCATGTCTAAATTATAATATCAGTGGTACGAATAAGCAAATTCAAATATACAAAAAAAATTGAATAAATACAAATATTTAGTATAATGACATTATCATGATGGAAGGAAGGCCAATCCAAGAAAAAAATGAATTAGAAATAGTTACAAAAGAAACCCCGAGTGGGGATGTTTCTATTTGTCCAGAACGTGGTGGTATAACAACTTCAATCAAATTTAAAAGAGGGAATAAGTATACGAAATTTTATATCTAAATGAAGAAACTTTTAAAGATCTAAGTAAAAATGTAAAAGGAGGAATCCCGATACTTTTTCCCAATGCTGGGCCGATAGAAAGCGATAAATATCCAGGTCTTAAACAACACGGTTTTGCAAGAAATAAAAAATGGGAAACAGTATGGGCAACGAATGGTTTTATGGAAAACCTTAAGTCAGATGCATCAACAAAAGAAGTTTTTCCTTACGATTTTGAGCTAAGTGTCAATAGTGGTTTTGACAATGATGGTTCATTTAATATGGTTCAATCAGTGAAAAATCTTGAAAAAGAAAAAGATATGCCGGTGTCTTTTGGGCTTCATCCGTATTTTAAGGTTCCCCATGAATCAAAAAAAGATGTGAAATTTAATTTTGAAGGTGGCAAAGAAATAGAAGAAAAGTTTGATATTTGGGCAAATGGAAAAGCAGTGTCAATCGATAACCCTGGTGTCCCAATAGAAGTCTCTGTTCCAGGGACTGGGACTTTGGTTTTTGATATATCGAAGGAATATAAAAAGATTTGGGTGTGGTCCCAGCCAGGGGAAGATTTTTTTTGCGTTGAGCCGGTAATGCGCAACAAGGGCGGACTTGTAGACGATCCAGAGAATGTAAAACCAAATGGCACTTGTCACACAAATTTTAACATCAAGCTCAAGGAAGATTAATTTATTTTTTCCTGGATTCTCTCGAGGGCGAGGATGAATGCTCCACGACGCAAGTCAGTTTTGTTTTCTTTTGCTTTTTGGAATATCTTTTGAGCGGCATCATTCATCATAGGTAAAAGTTTGTCGAAAACTTGCTTTTCGGTCCAATTCTCTCCTTTTAGATTTTGATCCCATTCGAAATATGATACGGTGACTCCTCCAGAATTTGCGAGTACATCAGGAATAACAGGAATGCCTTTACTGAATAGCACTTCATCAGCGTCTGGTGTCGTAGGGCCATTGGCAAGCTCCATGACCACTTTTGCTTTTATGGCATTTACATTTTCTGTGGTGATTTGATTTTCAAATGCGGCTGGGATGAGCACATCGCATTTTATTTCTAGCAATTCTTTATTTGTGACTGTTTTACTTCCAGGGAATCCAGCGAGTGTTCCATTGGTTTTTTTGTATTCAGCAAGTTTTTTAAGATCAAGTCCATTTGCGTCACATACTCCATTTTTTGAATCAGATATTGCGATAACTTTATGTCCATGGCTTACAAAAATTTCTGCAGCATTTTGTCCAACATTTCCAAATCCTTGTACTACAACTTCACATTTCTCTGGGAGACCAAGTTGTGCACGAAGTGAATCAAAAACATAAAATCCTCCCAGGCCCGTTGCTGGCCCACGTCCTTCTGAACCGCCCTTCCCGAGGGGTTTCCCTGTAAAAGTCGCTCTGGTTTTGTCACCTGTAATTTTTTCATATTCATCTGCCATCCAGTCCATTATTTCTGGAGTAGTATTTACGTCTGGTGCAGGTACGTCTTTTTTTGGTCCGAGAATATCTGCGAGTCTCTTGACCCAGCCACGAGACAATCTTTCGAGTTCTCCTTTAGATAATGTTTTTGGATCGACTGTTATTCCACCTTTTCCTCCACCCATAGGTATGCCTGCGACTGCGCATTTAATAGACATCCAAAAGGCGAGTGCCTTTACCTCATTTATCTCTGTATCTTCGTGGTATCTGATTCCACCCTTATATGGGCCAAGTGCGTTATTGTATTCTACTCGATATCCCTCAAAGATTTTTATCGATCCATCGTCCATTTTTACTGGGATTGAGATTCGAACGTCTCGATCAGGGGCCAATAGGCGAGAGATGAATTCTTTGTCAAAATTTTTGACTTTTGTAACCTTTTCTAATTGTTCCATTGCGTTTTGAAATGGGTTTTGCATACTATTTTTTTCCATCCTGCACTAAGACAGGGAAATTAAATTATTAAAGTATCTTATTATACTATTTTTAATATGAAGTTACTATGAAGGCTTATTTTTTAGTAAAAGTCTCTAAAATATTTAGATCCTCTTTTGAATTTGCTCCTAGCGATTCATGTGGATCCATTTTTACTGTTTCGATTTTCTCACCTTCGTCGTGAGCAATATAAAAAAGATCAGTAAGATAATATTCACCCTTTGCATTGTTGTTCTTTATTTTTGGTAGATTTTCCCAGAGCCATTTTGCATCAAAGGCATAACAGCAAGCAGTGTTTATTTCTAGGATTTTTTTCTCTTCTTCGTTTGCATCTTTATATTCACGTATGCCTACGACTTCTCCATTTTTCCTCAAGATTCTACCTAGTGGTATGAAATATTTTCGCCAGTCTTCAAAATCAGGTATTTGTGTGGTCGTAAAAGTTATTTTTGCTTTAGAGTTTTTGTGTGCCTCGAGTGTTTTTTTAATTGTCTCAACAGTTACAAATGGTTGATCACCAGAAAGGACTACTATCTCACATGCATCTCTACAAGCATCTTTTGCACACCACACAGCATTGGCTGTGCCGAGTTGTTCTTTTTGTATTGCGTATTCGCATTTTTCTCCAAGTTCCTTTTCAACTAGTTCTGCCTTATATCCTATAACCACGACTGGTTTTTCTTTTGTAATTTTTGAAATGGTCTCGAGGAGGTATTCTATCATTGGCTTTCCCCCGAGGGTGCAAAGTGGTTTAGGTAATTCACTGCACATCCTGGTCCCTTTTCCTCCTGCCATTATTACTATTTTCATTTGGCTATTTTCACTCATGCAAGTTCGATTATACACCTAAAATATCGTCTTATCGCATTGACTTTCTGCCGTTTTTGTGATAGTCTGTAAAAGATAAAATCAGTTCCTAATCATTAAAACCCTCTAGTATTATGAAAAAATTCAGATCACCGTCGTTTCCAAAAATGGATCCATTTCTGGAAATTCTTGAGTTGGCGTTTTCCACGCTTGGTATTTCTGTTGAAGGTTTTATTATAACCTTCTATGATTCAATTTCTCCCAGGTTAATTTCAGAAAAAATCGGCAATGTGCTCCCCGAAGAAGAGATTGCTTTTATGCGCCATTCCTGTATTTCAGTAATGGATGCATTATTTTTCAGAAAAAACAGATCAAAAAATGTTACTGGTGGTAAACCAGGAGCCATTGTTTTGTATGAGAACTCTGCAGGAGTAATGGGCGCGAATATGGATTCCGATATTGCTGAGGCAATCGATGTGCTTTGGCTTGTTGCTCAGCACTCTGTGGTGAGAGCAAAAGTTGTTAACCCAATGGAAGAAGAGGCCTTTTGGCTTAATTTCAAGCAGGCCGTTTATCTCGCACAAAGTCGGACTGCTCCTGACAACAACGACATTTCAAAAATTGCCACTGAAATGTGGCAACTGTTTAAAGAGAAAGCCGATCAGTTAAAGGGGGCCAAAGAAAGTCTTAGTCAGGTGTTTTAATTGACTAAACAAGAAACGGCCTGCTGGGTGAATAATCCAGCAGGCCATTACTTTTTATTTTATTCAGCTATTTCTGTTATTACTTGTGAGCAATGTGAACAGCGTTTTGCGTCTATCGGTATTTCGCTTAGACACTCAGGACATTTTTTTGTAGTTGGATCTGCTGGGGGTTCCTTCCTCGCTTTTTTGATTAATAAGTTGATAGGTTTAACTACGAAAAAGAATACAGCACTAGAAACTAGGAAAAAGGAAATAAGGGCATTAATAAAATTACCATATAAAATTTTACTACCATTTATTGTAAAATAAATACCTGAAAAGTCTGGAGCCTTCACTATGGCTGCTATTAGGGGAGTCAGGATATCTTTTACGAGAGCCGTGACTATGGCTCCGAATGCTGCACCGATGACGACACCGACTGCTAAATCCACGACATTCCCTCTAAGTAAAAATTGTTTAAATTCTTTCAACATATAAAATATTTTAGATTTTTAATATTTAAATCATAACATAAACAATATAAATTGGAATCAAAATAGCAAAATGATTGACAAATTATTTAATCATGATATGATATAAATATAATTGTTCGTGAATATTCACTTTTAAAAACAAAATAGCATGATTTTACATTTAATTATTTTTGTAATTGGTTGCGTTGGTCTTGGAGCTTTTGTAATACTTGCAGCAAATCTTGGTTTGAGCTTTGCTTCTGTAAAGTATTCTGAAAGAAAAAAGATAATGAAAAATGAAAAGATGGCTCTGTTGGTGCTCATTTTTTGTGTTGGAGTTATTTTTTTAATTTCCAGTATACAGCCTTATTAAGTAATTAATATTAAGTTTTTATATTATGAGAAAAAAAGCACGAGTACTTTCTGTTTCATCGGTGTTACCGGTTGACGGAAACATTCAAGGAATTTTGCCTGAGCCAACGGAGCTTAGCGCCAAATTTTCTTTTCCCAAAAATAAAAGGGGGTGGCATAAGCTAAAAAAGAGAAGAAAAAGAAAATAGGACATGAAGTCCTAAATAGCCCACACGTTGCGGGCTATTTTTTTTGACCCTATTGGTCGCCAGGTGCTTGCCTACCGGCGGGCAGGGAACTAGATTATAGAAAATATAAGGGAATTTAGGAATTTTGAAATAAAAAAAGGACTGCCGTTTATTACGACAATCCTTTTGTGATTGAAAACAAGTTAACTTTAGTTGTATTACATTTCAGTAGGTAATTTCATTTTACCAAATCGGCTACCTGACCTCAGAAGGAAGTCGTCATACAGAACACGTTCTGCAGTAAGGCCATTTTCGCTTATGTATTTGGCATTATGCGATGCGTAAGTTTCCGTTACTACGGGCTTTAAAAAAATGTACCGTTGGGGTCGCTGATGTCTGTTTGAATTCCCAAAACATTATCATGTATGGTTTCCATTAAAATTTCAGAAACTTTTGGATAGATTGTTTCGTTTACAAGCCTGCGCCAGTTTGAAAATTTTATTCCAAGAACCGCTGATGAATCCTTAAACAAATTAGGCTGGCAATTAACCCAGGCATTTTTCAGGGAATCCAGATACTTCTTGCAAGGGGTATCGGTTGAAGTGAACCCGGTATGGTCTATGAAATTTTCGATTCCAAGGTCCCATTCCTTGAAAAATACAGGCTCATCCTTTTCGACAAAATCAGTAACTATTTTCAGGTTCCTGTAAACTTTATCTTTTACAACGAACCATTGATTCATGAGAGACTCATATTGTCGAGCAAGATGTAAGGAGATGGCATTTGTTAAAGCAACGTCTTCATATCCGTAGATGTATTTTTTGTCTTTGTCATCTACGTAGTCTCCAGTACACATACCTATTGCAGGCCTGCGAGTAGGAACGAAGTGGGTGTTTATCAATAAAATAAACAGATAGAGATCAAAAATGATTTGATCCTGGAAAATTAACGGTGGACCCATTTTTGTTTCTTCGTAAACAACTCTCATTGATTGCAGTGTCGTTTTTTCTGAGTCGATTTTTTTCGTCAACTCATTACCCCGAATGTAAAATTTCTCTAAAGTTTTCATGCTTTTTGATTTTAGATTTATATAATTGTTTGACTGTTTTAAAAATCCTTAAAGATGCTTAAAACAGCCAACAAAAAATAACCTAAAACTTTTGTTTCAAGGTACGTGTATTTGCTATAAAATTACCACATATTCAATTACAAGTCAATCTGTGACCCAAGTGGTCGCCAGTTGGAACCAGATTGTATATCAGATAAGAGGGTTTAGGGTATTTGCTAAAACAAAATATGTGTGCTAACGTAAGAAAAAATGATGTTTAACATAAATTAAAATAATATGAGTGGGAAAGTAAATACTACTTGTCTTTCAGATGATCTATATCGTTGGTATAGGAGATCTTTTGTAAGATTTTTTAAAGAGGCAAAGTTTTTTTTAATTTGTCTTCTTTTGACAGGAATCTTCTCAATCCTAGCGATAATCACTTATCGTGCGGGTTATCCATATGATTTATTTTTGTCATGGTTTGAAGTATTAGCAGGATTAAGTTTTTTTATTACATTATTTTCCTGTTTCTTCATAGATGATGAACGATTTGTTGTTCCGGCATTAGTTATTTTTTGTGTTCTTCTGGTCGTGATCATAGCATCAGGGTTTATTCAAATGGAAGATACATTTCTCTCGGTAATGATTGCCCTCAGTGCTGCATTGATAATAGCAATGATTGTTTTTGGTGCAGTAATGTATCACAACAACGAAGCAATATGGGCTCTTGTGTCTTTTGTGTTTTGTTTGCTTGCACTAGGTACGATAATTACTGTTTTATGCTTTCATTATCCGGACTTTAAAAGTATGATGCTGTGGATAATGCAGCACATTTATGCTGTGATAGTGGGTGGCATTGTACTTTTGATGGTGCTAGGTGCAGGAAAGAATTGATCCTGCAAAATATTTAGAAAATGGTTACGACTAGTTCGTGACCATTTTTTTGTGTACCTTTGTATTAAAAAGCGGAACAAAACTGGAACCAGATTGTATATCAGATAAGGGGATTAGGCATGAAAAAAGGTCAGCACATAGTGCTAACCTTTCGATGTCGAAATGCAGTTGATCTTACTCAAGCCATCCTAAATCCTTTAAGGCCTGGCACTCATCGCACAATTTCTTTGGTTTACTGATGAAGTAATTTTCAGGGAGTTCGTCTGCTAAGTCGTCACAGCTTGTGCAATAGAAAAACATGGGACTTCCAGCGGGTAATTTGCTGTTGTCAATTTTTTCTTTCTTTGCATTTGCTTTGCGCCTTTTTGCAAGTGCTTCAAGAGCAAAAGCTTTTCCTTTTGTTGTTGCTAACTTCTTTCTCATAGCATAAAAATTTAAATTAGATATATGTAATTTTTTACGTTTTAACAACAAAAAAATATTTAAAAAACATTATTATTTAGATAATAACATAATTTTATTAGAACGTCAACTGTGATGTATTGATGTCCTTTGCTCGAACTTTTTTCGAAACAAAAGAAAGCTAATGTGTACGCTCGACGCTTATAATTATTTTAAACTTTCTACTACGCTCGACTAATGTGTTTCCGTCGCACGCTTTCGGCGTGCATCACGGATATTTTTCTGCTGAAAAATTCCGCGACCCCGCCTCGGCACCGTCGTGCCTCCGTCCTTGCGAAAGTGCTTTGGCACTTTCTCACC
>TBL_comb47_HYPODRAFT_10002111_pt1 | contig 24873 bp, 23 predicted proteins | sample TroBogypolimnion_40_FD_10682 | JGI IMG/M metagenome (IMG submission 10682)
TGAAGGTTTTGACCCTGCATATTCGTCTATCACGCAACAGTTCTTTACTTAATTCGCTCAACAACACTCCGAACGATTCAGCAATGAACCCCTCTTTTGTCTGGGCACCCTCTACCAGAATAGAAGTTAACAGTAAAAAATTGAAATACATTTTTAATATTAAATCAATAATATACTTTCGAACCATTATAATATAATGTCTACTCAAATGAACAAGTTAACCGCCGCATCCCTCAAGCTACACATGTTTGGAGTGTTTGTTTTACAAACACTTCACGCTGAAGGTAAGTTGCCTGAAGATTTTGACCCGATGTCTTTGGATGCATCAATTGTTACAAAATTTGACCCTAATGAAATGAAAAATCTATTTAAAACCAACAAAAAAGCAAAAACAAATGTCAAAGTAGTTTCTTCTCCTCGTGAAAATGTTGTAGGTGTAATTGCAAACAATCATTACGAGTCGAGTGATATGAACCAAACAGATGATGTTGTTATGCAAATTGTGAATGCGGCAAAGAGCGATGTCGCAGAGAAACCCAAACGTAAACCTCGACAAAAGAAGGCTATTGTCGAATCCGAAGTTGCCGAGACAACTGAGCCAGCAGTCAATGCTGACGCGACTGAGCCAGTAGTTGTCGAAAATAAACCCAAGAAAAAATCTCCTCCCAAGAAGAAGGCAGCTCCTGTCGAGCCAGTTGCAGCTGTTGAATCAACTGAGTCAGTTGCAGCTGATGAGACAACTGAGACAGTAGTTGCTGAAAATAAACCCAAGAAAAAATCTCCTTCCAAGAAGAAGGCAGCTCATGTCGAGCCAGTTGCAGCTGTTGAATCAACTGAGACAGTTGCAGCTGTTGAATCAACTGAGTCAGTTGCAGCTGCTGAGACAACTGAGACAGTAGTCGCTGAAGAAAAACCCAAGAAAAAATCTCCTCCCAAGAAGAATGCAGCTCCGGTCGAGCCAGTTGCATCTACTGAGACAACGAATGAATCAGTAGTCGCTGAAGAAAAACCCAAGAAAAAATCTCCTCCCAAGAAGAAGGCAGCTCCTGTTGAGCCAGTTGCTGCTGAGTCTGCTGAACCAGTTGTAGAGGCAACAGTTACTAATTCTACAAAAAAAACTGCAGCGATTAACGCCGTCAACACATTACTAGCATCAACAGTTGTTTCAGAAGAAAAGGAGGAAACGTATATAGAGGAGCCTATCGCTGAAAATAAGGTCGAAGATAATGTTGTGAAGGTGATTGATGTTCATACCGACGAATCGGAAGCTCAAGAAGACGATGATGAAGATGAGGAAGAGGAAGAAATCCAAGCCAGAATCATGAACTACGAAGGAAAGCAATATCTTATCGATGACAAGAAAACTGTCTATGATAAGGAATCATTCGACGAACTCGGCACATTTGATGAAAATACGCAAAAGATTATTTTCAACTAAAAAATTAGACTAGAATTTGTGATGTAAAATTATAACAACCTCTTTTTTGTTGCATTTTTTATTTTTCATAAAAAATTGATTCGTAAATGAAATATGTTGTTATTTTTATATAACTAACAACATGGTACGCAATACAAAAGGTGGTAAAGGCTCAAAGGGTCTAGCAAGAAAATTAGTGAATGCTGATACAAGTATTAAAAGCTTTATAAGAAAACCAGAAAATGAACTAGAGGTGTTTGCATTAACAACCAAGATGTTTGGAAATATGTGTGAAGTTCTCACATCTAATGGTAAAACATTTAAATGTCAAATACGAGGTAAATTCAAAGGTAGGTCGAAAAGAAACTGTATTGTTGCAGTCGGAAAAATATTGATGGTAGGTTTTAGAGACTTTGAAGCACCCAACTACAAGGTATGCGATTTATTAGAAGTATATGAAGCGAATGAAGTAAACGAACTACAAAAAATGCCGGGAATTAATATTCAACATCTTATATCACAATCAATTTCAATGGATTTTGGTTCATCTATAAAAACAACCACTGATAATTTATTTGAATTTTCAAACGAAGACTCAAGTGCTGCATTAGAACATAAAAAAATATCTGCTTCTTCATCAAATGATGACGAAATTATAAAAACATGCAGTGATGAAGAAGAAGTCGATTTTGACAATATATAGAAATAGAATATATTTGGAGAAAAAAATACATTATAAGAGTAAAAAATTGATATCCTTTTTTATGTATATGTTTTATATATCAAATTAACCAACAACAATAACAATATTATTATGACCGAATTTACTACAACAATGGACGTCCTTGAAAACGAGTGCCCAATTTGTTATGAAGAAATAGGAATTAAAAATACGTGTACCACTGAGTGTGGTCATACATTTTGTTTCAAATGTATGGCGGAGTCTATTCAACGCAATGTAAAATGCCCATGTTGCCGTTTTGAATTAGTCAAACCGATAGTGGATGAAGAAGATATTGACGACGATGATGACGAAACAGAAGAAAATGACAGTGACGATGATAATGATATATTATCCGTCCACGATGAAGAATGTGAAGCTACCCTAGAACAAATTGTTGCCGTTTTCGAAAAAAAAGGATACACTCTCATGGATGCCATTTCACTCTTATGTGGACGTCTTTCCAAACAAGAAAACAAAAATACCAACGACTACTACGAAAAAGTTTCCGATGATTTTGACCAAATAGTTGACGATTTAGATGAAGATGCATTCGGTGAAAAAAAAGAAAGAGACGATATGGGTGAAGAAGATGTTAGAAATTAGATTTTGTTTTGTTTTGTATTATTACACCGACCGAAAAGAAAAATGGGACAAAATTTACTAAAAAAATAAATTTATTTTTTCATTATGGTGGTGTAAAAGCACCCCGAAGGGCATTAGGATATTTCACAATTATAACTTTTTACTGTTATAATGGTTACCCTATTTTATTGGAATTTGTATTCTCTTCGGTATCTCAGTGGTCTTTCACCCGTTGTTAGATAACTTTGGAATACTTTTTGGATGTTTTTACATCCATTTTTGTCACGGTTCATACATCCCTTCCTGTTATTTTCCATTTGATATGTTAGGATAGAATGTATTTTTCGTAATTTTTGATGTTTATCGTTTTTGAATTTCAGATACAAATTTTCACATGGTTCTTCTGTTTTGTAAGACAAACAAGAAGTTCTAAATTCATCTATGTTATATACTTGAAACACCTTGTTTAATTTTCGTTTGAGGGTTAGATTGGGCGTGGAAATAAAGTTTCTCATTTGCTTTCCGATACTCCAATCCCCTATAATGATTTTGTGGTCACTACTGTATTTCTTTACGATTTTATTCACCATTGTATCTTCGGTGCGTTTCTTGTTGATATAAGCATACCATTTGTATTGGCGGAATTTGGTATCTCTATATAAGGGTGCTACTTCTTCATTGATTTGTAATTTCTTGGTAACATACTGTTGAAATTTCTCCAAATCACAGGTTTTCGCACTGTATTGATTCAATTCTTCTTCTATGGCGGAAATACCAATTTTCTCTTTGTAATTCTTCAACAAAGCGTGGTATTTCAATCGTTTGGTTTCTTTCAAGTATTGACGATTGGTATAAGAAAAAAAGTTACCTTCATCGTCCATCATAGAAAACAAGGAACGCTTACCCGGGTCAACGAAAATGTGTTTTCCTTCCAATTTTTCTTTTGACACTTCATCAATGTAGGGAAATTCCGGTATTTCTTCTTTCTTGGTTGGTTTGTTTTTGTTTTTGTTTTCTTCTCGTTTTTTTTTGACTTGTTCTTTTTGTTTCTCTAATTTGTCGGCTTTGATTTTTTCCTTTTCTTCATTGGATAAGCCATTGAGTGCTTTCTTTCCGGCTTTCCGTTTGTCTTTCTTGGCTTGTTCTTCTTCCACAAAATCGTTATGTAAAAATCGTAAGGAGGTGGCATAACCATCGGTAATAATCGTGTAATCAAATACATAATTTTTACGGGTTTGATTGATATCAAAGAACCGGTGCCAAATGAATTCCTTGTTTTCTTCCAAACAATTGTATAAATCCGCTTTAGTTTTGTTCTTGGGTTTTCCTTTATTTTTGCCATCTTTGATTACTTTCGGTTGTGTAATCCACACATCTAACAAGGATTGATGTTTCTCGGTATCAACCAACAATTCTACTAATGCTTTGGTATCAACCTGAATATGGCGTGGTATCATATTCGTTTGTAGCGGAAAAAATTGGAAGGATTTGCGTTCCAACTTTTCCAATTCCAAACACATAAAAATCATATGTTTTACATACTTATGAGGGGTTTCTTTGATGTCGTAATGGTAATTGATATTGTAGTTTTGAGGAACAATTTTGTAACGATATTCTTGTAACCATGGATGGTATTTTTCATCACAAGTCAGTGTATTATGAAGTATATCGTTTTTTACCAAGTGAATTTCCTTATAGAATTGTTTTTTGAATTGTTTGTCATTCCATTGTTCTTGACACTGATGCTTGAAATAGGAAATTACAAACCGGTTCACATAATCAAAGAACCGCATTTTGATATTATTTTCAATGGCAGTAATCATCGTGGTAGAATAATAATCTAATATGGCGGATAAATTGCTTCCATCTTCCAATGGAAACGAATGTAACTGTAAAAATTCCTGTAACAAAATCGCATTGTTACCGTGTGGTTTGGGTCCCGAAGAAGGAATCAATATGGATTTCATACACATCGCAACAATGTCTTGTGTCAATTCTGGAATGTCTTGATTACTATGATATTTATGTAACAACCAGATACGCATCAAAAAATAAGTCTTGGAAGTGATAGAGTTGGCTCGTAGAATGGCATGTTGTATCACCTTCAAATTTTGTTCGGCTACATTGTCAGTAAGAAGAATCGAAGTGATAGGTAATTTCAAACACCGGTATTTATTGGGTGGGTCAGCCATTATATATTATACCTAAAGATAATAATTATATAAAATATAACGCATTCTTTTATATACTTTTCCTAAATGTTTTCCTGATTCAGAAGTTTATTTTTTTTATTCAAATACGCTCTTCTTGCGTATTCTTTCTTTTTTTCAGGTGAAACTTCATAAATATAATTGGTTTTTTCTTTATATTCCTTATTTTTTTGTATCAGTTCTTCTTTATGATTTTCATAATAAGTTTTTCGTCTGGATGGCGCAGTATAAGTTTTTAACTTTTCTTCCAGTTCTTTGTTTTTGAGTTCTAATTGTTGTATTTTTTCCAATAGTGTATCCATTTAATTATATATAATGGTAACAAATCTTTATATTTTCTAACAAAAAATATAAAAATAACTCATAATCCTATATAGTCCCATTTTTCTTTTCGGTCGGTGTAATAATTATAACTCTTTTTTTGTTATAATTATTTTTTTACTCTAACTAACTATTGGAAACCACACATTTATTTTTAATGATATCTTTTGCACAACTAGGTATAGTAAGAACACTGATGCTGTTTGTGCATCTTATATGAATATCGTCATTAAATGATGTACAATTATTTAAGTCAGTCAAACCAACTTTTCTACAAAAATTATCACATGATATTGGTTCATTGTTCGATGCGACGTAGTTCCAATCAGGGTCGACTGTAACAGATGTGATAGGATTACCTGTCAAAGAATTATTGGTATAATTCGTATTGGAGTAATAAGTATCAAAAGTATTCATAAAGTTTTCATAATTTTTATGATAATATTGCAAATATAAAAGAGATAATAACACAATTAATAATAATAATACCAATATTTTCCATTTCATTTACAGTATTATGTGATTTTTATTTTACATTCGACACCGGATTTTCTTCGAAAATCCTAGATGTCGAATCTAGAAAACGTTTCTCAGCATCGCCCTTCGGGCGATGCAAGATTGAGGGCCTGAAAGGCCCTGCTATCGAACCACGACCCGACACCCCCGTAGGGGGTGTCTTGATGGTTCTGTACGTTTTACTACAAAATAGTAAATAATATTTCTAATGGTTGATGTTGTCCTAATGACTGGAAATACGAAGACAATGTATGTGGGGGTAATAATACGGACGAATTCACTGTCGAATTTTTTACTTCATAAAGTGTTTCATGCCTAATTTTCAAACGATTCAATCGGTATCTGGTGTAAGCACTAAATATAGAGTAAAACGTGTAGTCCAGCTTTGCTGGACGGAGCGTTTTCTTGATTCGACATCTAGGATTTTCCTTGAAAATCCGATGTCGAATAGCTTGATTATGACTTATATGATTATTCTTTTCCGAATCGACTCTGTCGATTCTAGGAAAAGAATCTAGAAAACGTTTCGAACCGTTACACGGTTCTGTACGTTTTACTCCACAAAAAAAATATATGACACATAATGTCCAATTAAATATTTTCATTGACTATATGCAATCTTATTTTCTTTTTAATTTTGTTTTCGTCTTCAAATAAGAACAATTTAAATTGAACTGAGGAATAATTGGCAATATCTTCGCGAGTTGTAATGCGAGATAATAGTTTTATATCTTCCAAATATACCATGTAAGAAAATGAATCATTTTTCGCAATTTTGTCAAAAACCACACCTACATGTTCTTTGTTCATAATTGCCGGGTCAGTAAAACATCGATGAACCAATTCACAATCTGTCTGAATCTTTCGTATTGACCGCATAGACGTATTAATATCGTCTATTTTATGCAACCAATTGTCAATAAATTCCTGACCATCATTACTAATATTTTTAATTAATCCCAAATTAACAAGCATCATCATTTGATTTAATAAATCAACCAATCTACGGATAGGACTAGTTATATGAATATATGATTTCAAATTCATCAATTCATGAGAATAATATACATTCGGATTATAAACAACATATTGACCCGATACATTGTTCCACATATGAATCATTCTCGCCGTTTCTTCCTTCAATGGTTTGTCTATTTTTTCCTGACAATTGTTATTCAAATAGGTGGAAGACCGAAAGATGCCGAACTTATTTTTGGACATAAAATTTCCAGATAACTTGTTCATAATAACCATCCAATGTGATACAACGTCATGACTATTCATAACCGATTTGTTTATTTTATTGGAAATCGAAAATAATTGTTGATAGTGAATATCAGTTGCAATCATTTTTTTATCTTCATAAACATAATTATTTTGGACACTAATCAGAACGTTTGAAAACAATACCGTATCTTCAAACAATTTCCCATCTGAATCTAATATTACGTCCATTGCAAACGCAAATCTGTCCTGATGTTTTTGTAAGCTACAAAGCGTCTCGGACAAAATCGTCGGTAACATCGGTCGTCTTCTATCCGGTAAATATACTGTCGCTACACGTTTGCTGAATGATTTCCACAATCCAAATGTCTCCAACCAAAAATAGACATTGGCAATATATACTGAAACTTTCCAACATTGTTTTCCTTCATGTTCACATGAAATAATACTGAATCCATCATCGAAATCCATACTTCCATACGGGTCAATAGTAAAAATACTATGAGTATTTCGTCGGTCTTCTATTCGATAATTTTGATTGTTAAAAATATGAGAAATATGTTCTTCATTTGGACGGTTCTCAATACATTCTCTAGTTTTGCTAATAAATTTAGTAATAGAAATATGTAGACTGCGACAAAATAATTGGTATTCATAAAATACCTCCAAATTATCAATGTTTCCCAGGGTTTGGACCAATTGTCCATGTGGATGTTTGTCCTTCCAATGGTCGAATTTAAAAATAACAAATTTGTTCTTGTTCACCTTGGAAAATCCCATTTGAATGTCATAGGGAACCAAAAATGCGGGTAGATGCGCATCATCTGGAATACATTTATATAATAATCGTTTTTTATTTTCAGTCCTACCAAATGTCTTATTATTTTCTAGTAAAAGAACCCCAGCTATTTCTCCTGTATTTTTTATGTGTGAGTAAGAAATATGTAATTGTTTATTATCTGTTGTATCGTCGATAGTGAAAATATCCCGCGAAAACATTTTTCTTTCCACTGGGTTCACATTGATAAACAAGGGGTCGGATAAATCAACCTCCTTGTTGGTTTCAGAATCGGTTATTACCCATGACGAATAATTACGGTCATTAATAAGTATTTGATATTTTTTCATTATTAGATACTTCGCCCAATAATAGATTATTGTATAAATATATAAAAATCTATCTATATCATTTACAAAATAGTTCATAATAAATGAGAACCCCCATTGAATATGTTATTAAAAAACCCATATATGATGGTATTGGTAATGTATTAAAAAGTTTTATCACAGCTTATAGTGTAAATACACATACCACAATCGAATGCAATCCCGACTTTGTGTTTGGAAATTATAATACGGTTCTCGATAATAGACATATTTATGTTCCTGATGAGAACCGAAGCAGACATTCCGAGTTCATGTATACATCCAGATTGTTGGTGTTAAAAGAAGAAGAAGACCTACAACAACATATATTCTCGGATGAGAACGCTGAAGTCAATGGATGCGGTAATAATAATTGCAATCACCATTTTTCTTTCAAATGTCTCATCGATTACAATTATCATCCAGAGGTTCTCTGTAACAAACTCAAAGAACGTATTTGGAGAACCATAGATAATATTGTGTTTCATCCAACCATTATAGAAAAAATTAATGAAATCTATAGTAATATTACATCAAACACATTGGCAATCTCAGTGAGAACATGGACTTCTTTTCATGAAACTAACATACAACGACCCTATGATGATGAAACATACAAAGATATGTTTTCGCATGTTCTCACTTCTCATCAAGAAATTGATAAAATAATTATATCTTTTGATAATCATTCAGTAGAAAAAGAATATATCAATTATATTTCACGAATGACCACATCACCTATAGTGGTTCTCCATAAAGATAGTGACATCAATCCTCTCCAACATGCCATAATAAAGATGCTTACTTTATCCAGGTGTAAATATTTTATAGGGAATCGTATTAGCACGTTTTCCGAGCTGGTATTTTGGTTTAGTAGATGCGAAATCAAGTGTTACCCATTGTTCTAATTATTTTTGGAGTAAATACAAATATATATAATGTGTATATGGAATTCTTATTTAAATTGATAGAAATATTTTTGGAAGAAGAAAAATTCAACACGATTTTACTGTTTGTTCTCTGTATCATTGTGAATTTGATACAAACAAATGCTATTTCAACTATCACAGCAAACATTATAACACATATTAAGGGCGGAGGCAAGAGCGAAGTATATAATTATATTCATCTTTTCGTGGGAGTATCCATGTTATATTTAGTCTTCTATCATTTATACAAAATAGTTCAAATCAATTTAATTACCAAATTACGTCAATGGACGCGATGTGAACTAATCAAATTAGTATTATTAAACAATAACGAGAATTATAGTGAAAAAAGTTTCATGGAGTTGGATTCACCGATTGCTCGTATGTCAACTGTTGGTTTTATGATGTTCAATGATATTATTACATTTGTTATACCAACCTTAATATTTTTATTAATTATTACTGGTTATGTTCTTTATGTCAATATTTTCTTGGGTTTGTTTTTTATTATAGCCAATATATTGGTTCTATCATATCCTTATTTTACAGTAAACGATGTATTAAATAAGAACAGCGAATATGAAAAATCAGCCACCAATATTGAATTTTACATACTCGAAATATTAAATAATATGGACAAAATTATATTTAGAGGACAAGCCTTCAAAGAAATAGAAAAAATCACTGAAATGAGCACATTAGCTGCTCTGAAAGCCTATATATTTTATGCTACCACGATTAATCATTCTACCATATTGAGTTTTTTCATCTATGCCATCATGTTCATGATAATCTATGTGAGTGCTTATCTTTATTTGGACAAAAAAATAACATTAACTCTATTTATTACCTTGTTCTCCATTATTATTCTGTATCGTGAAAAAATGAGCGCTCTTATACAAAACATTTCAGATTTCATAGAATTTTATGGACGTATCAATACTGTTATCAATCATTTTGAAGATATGGATATGTCATTGATGACTCCCAAAGTATATCCTGAGGTCCAACTCATGTTTGATAAAATAAAGTTTGAGAATGTGACTTTCAAATACAAAACTACCGACAAATATGTATTCAAGAATTTAAATATATCCATCGATACGAATAATAAAATCATCGGAATATGCGGATTATCTGGGCGTGGAAAATCTACATTTGCAAAATTATTGTTAAAGATTTATAACAATTACGAAGGAAAAATCTTCATCGATGACAAGAATGTCAAAGATGTCGATGTGAGTTACATAAGACATAATATTACATTCATCAATCAAAACTCCAAGCTATTCGATAGAAAAACTATTGAGAACATGATGTATGGATGCATTGATGAAGAACATTGCAACCACAATTTAAATATGATTTTAAATAATTATCCGTCAATAAAGAAATTATTTCATGATGTTGATATCCATAACAAAAAATCAGGTTCTCTCGGTGAAAATTTATCAGGAGGACAACGACAAATCGTAAATGTAATTAGTGGATTGATTAATCCTTCCAAGATATTAATATTGGACGAACCCACCAATGCCCTGGACCCTAATTTGAAAAAGGAGATGTTACAACTTATTGACGATTTCCGCAAATATAAAAAAGCCATTATCATCATCACACATGACAAGGAAGTTCATTATTTGTTCAACCAGAAGATTGATTTATAATATTCTCCGGGAAGTCCGATCCCTTCTTTGTATAACGATCATACATCAGTTTCATTATCGACACTGTCTATCATATATAATTTTCCAACTTTTGGTCTAGGTGTAACAATACTGGCTGTTTTTACGGAACGAAAACTATGTTCCGAATCCTTAGTGTTAACACGCAGTAAAGAACGTATACTATGTTGTCTTTAACCTTGTTCACTCTTGTTATCTATGAAATGTTCTTTGGCTTCTAAAACTTGTTCTTTCATATCATCCGACGAAAATACCGTTTTTGTATTGATCGCAATTTCTGTTTCAATGGTTTGGTCACGAATCGCTAGTGGTAACATTGATTTCATAATGAAAGAAAATAGATTTACCCAAGCTTCCATGACTTCGTGATTGGCATGGTTTTCTAATTGATGTGAGATTGTATATAACAAAGTTTGCACAAATATAGAATACATATAGGGCCGTATAGCACGTTTAGCATGTGCTTTCCCTAAAGTATACAAACGAAATTGTGTTTGTTCATCATTCGTAGTAAGAGATAACGCATAATTGACAATACGGATAATTATTGCTCCTTTTTCGGCAATTTTGTTTAAACCATGGGAATGGGATGATAACACACTCTCGATTTTCTTGTTTTCATCGACGATATTTAATCGCTCATAAAAATCATTGTAGAACAATGTTATTCCTGTAAGTTCTATACCTGATGCGGTCATTTCACGTTTTTGAACAATGTATTTCCAAGAATCTACACATAATTTATTGATGGTGGGATTGATAATAGGAACCAATGGAAAAATAGATGGCGTATAATGGGCCACTTGAACTTCAATAGGAATATCATATTTTAATTTCATTTGTGTTTGAATACTGATTATATCAGTGTTTGTAGCCAAAATACTTGAATTTTTGTTGTTATAATTACCCATTTTTTACAATAATAACATATTATTTTTAATCCAATAAAATCTTATTGATAAATCGTGTTCTCTCAATTGGCAACATTAGTCCCCAAACAAATCGAATCTTACGTTCGATATCTTGTTCAATATTTTTGTAACATAGGTCGAAAGAGACATCAAATAATTCAAAATCATTTTTATTTTTGTAAATAATATGTCGTTTCAATAATTTTCTGACACTTTTTGTGCTGTGTCTATTCGATACTGTAAAAAAATTTATCAAATCGCTAAACCATACATATTGATTATAATCATAATTATAAAATTCATTTGTGTAATAATATTCCATATAATTACGTATATCAGCTAGCAATATTGGCGATTGTTTTTGATACAAATATGGCATGATGTGTTGTACAATTATGTCATCAGGTAAAGTTTTCCAAATATGATTCATTATATTATGATGCTATTATTTAGTGTAAAATAATAACATAAACGTTTTTTATGTTATTACTATAGTAATGCCGCCGAGAAAATATAAGAAAAAAATTCCTGTTCCGAATGACAGTTCCGAGGCGTCCGAGCCCTTCTCTAATAATGTTTCGAAAAATGGGGGAAAATATCTTGTGATTGTGGAATCACCCTCCAAGTGTAAAAAAATCGAGGGGTTTCTGGGGTCGAATTATCAATGCATTGCCTCCAAAGGACATTTGCGCGAAATTGAGGGATTGAAATCCATCGATACCAAGGGGGACTATACCATTACATTTACAAATACCAAAGAGAAAGAGGCACATATAGAATTTATGAGAAAGGTGATCACCGGATATACATTTGAGAACATTTTGTTGGCCACTGACGATGACCGTGAGGGTGAGGCCATTGCCTGGCATATATGTGATATATTTGGACTACCTGTGGACACCACCCCCCGTATTCTTTTTCATGAAATTACACAACCTGCATTGTTGGCCGCTGTCGCGGCCCCTATCCATGTGCGTATGAACATTGTCAAGGCCCAGCATGCCCGACAAATATTGGATATGTTGGTCGGATTCAAGATATCCCCCTATCTTTGGAAATACCTATATAACAACAAATCTGCGTCATTGTCGGCGGGTAGATGCCAGACCCCCGCACTGCGTCTCATCTACGACAACCAACAAGAAATCAACCAGAAAACATTGGAAGTAAAATACAATACCACAGGATATTTCTTCTCACAACATATTGCCTTTCAATTGAACCATTCTTATCAAGATAGAGAACAAATGTCATCTTTTTTAGAATTATCGAGAACCTTTCAACATAAAATACATGTCGGTTCTCCCAAAGAATCCACCAAATCCGCACCTCGACCATTTAATACTTCACGTCTTTTACAGGTAGCGAGTAATACGCTGCATCTATCTCCCAAACAGACTATGATGTATTGTCAACAGTTGTATCAGGATGGTCATATTACCTATATGAGAACTGATAGTATGATTTATTCCAAAGAATTTGTGGAAAATGCTTTTCAACATATCAAAAAGACCTGGGGTTCTCATTATTGCAGTAAAAAAAGAGATAAAATACTCCAGAACCAAACCAATAATAATCCTCATGAAGCCATACGTATTACACATATAGAATTATCAACAGTATCTTACCCGAAAGAACCCAAAATAGAAACATTATATCGTCTTATATGGAAAAATACATTGGAGAGCTGTATGTCAGATGCTACGTATAATTGCACTACAATTTCCTTAACTGCTCCAAACTTATCCGATGACCATAAGTCATCTACTAAGTTAGTAGTTGGGTGCGTTGCACCCTTACCACAAGAACATGCGTATGAACATGTTCTCGAGGTTCCTATTTTTATTGGATGGAAGATTATACAAAATAAAGAATTATCGATATTGAACGAGAACCAGAACAGTATTGGTGGAAATTTATTATTTTTTAAATCGATTGAATCAGCAGGTTCTCACATTCAATATAATAAAATAGAATCAAAGACGGTAATTCAACATAAACATTCTCATTATACTGAATCGTCGCTCATTCAAAAACTGGAAGAATTGGGTATTGGTCGACCCTCCACTTTTTCCATGTTAGTGGAGACAATACAAGACAGAGGATATGTCAAAAAAATGGATGTGGTGGGCGAAGAAATAGAATGTATTGATTTTATTGTTGAGAACAATCTCCTCACATTACAAAAAATAAACAAGGTATTTGGTAATGAAAAAAATAAATTAGTTATACAACCTATTGGAATACTCACTACCGAATTCTTAATTTCATCCTTTTCTACATTATTTGACTATGAATATACCAAACATATGGAAGATGCACTGGATTTAATTTCTAACAATGAGAACGGATATATATTATGGTCTGATATATGTGTTAAATGCAACAATGAAATAAAACAATTAGCCAAGACCATGAACAGCGTCGAAAAAAAAACATATAAAATTAATGATGAATACACTTTGGTATTTATGAAAAATGGCCCCGTTCTCATCAAAACTTTGGAGAACGGGACGACTGAATTTGCAAACGTTGTAAAAGATATCCAATTAAATTTAGATAAATTGAGTCGAAATGAATACACCATAGACGATTTATTAGAGATGAAACAAATTATTCTTGGAAAACATGAGGATAACGATGTAATATTGAAAAACGGTAAATATGGACCATATATCGAATGGTCAGAGAAGCGTAGCTTCTCAACTACTAACTTCAAAGGCGACTTTGTCGCCGGAGAAGTTTGGACCATGACAGATAATGGAACAGAAAAATTGAGAACCAGTGTCAAACATATACAAAAACCTTTTCATCTTATTGAATTAAACGATGTTCTCTCATTGATAGTTAAAAATGGTGACGATGCACGTGCACCACCGAATGCACCAAATAAGGCGGTTATAAGAATTATTGATGAGAACACGAGTATAAGAAAAGGGAAATTTGGGGCCTATGTATATTATAAAACGGAACATATGAAATCACCACAATTTTTTAACATGTCAAAATTCAAAAAAGGGTATGTTGTATGTGATTTGCAAGACATCAAAGATTGGTTGAAAAATACACATAACATATAACATATAACATAAAATCGCATGATAGGATATAATGGTTGATACATCCTATAATAAATTTTTCAAATACATCAATTTATATATACTATTTTTCGTATCTTTTTATGTAATGTACCAACCCAATTTAGAATTAGTAGGTTTTATTCTTTGTTTAATGATTTATTACATAATATATGGGTTATTAAATTTGGATATAGTTACTTCTCCAAAAAACGATGACCCAGTAGTCATAATATTGGTTCTCATATTGCGCGCATCTTTTATGAGTTTTGCATTTATAATATCCATGTTTGTTACATTACATAATACATATGGTAAATATGGATTGCCTATACAATTTACGAAAGAAAACAGACAAGATGTTAATATATTTAAATATTTGCTAGTTTCTAATATTGTTCTCACCGGAATCATGGCGTTTTTATATTTCACAGCATATAAATATAACGAAGGAACTATTTTTATTAATGATATTGAAATTAAATATGCTCCTTTTTTTAATTTTGGTGATAGAACCGCTTCAGGATATATATTTTTATTTTTTAAATTAATAATCACTATGTCACTATTGTTTTCCACGGTGTATATTATTTATCAATCTTATAAATTATCTCAACTGTCAAGTGTAAAAATTGTTACACCGACAACATCTAACTCACATGATGCAGCCGTATCATATACACCTCCATCATTTCCGTTTAATAACACATTTTTCACCAATAATGGTATAAGTAATATGTTTCAAAATTTGAATTTGAACTATATGACCAATTATACACCCACCCTATAAAAATAATATTTTGTATGTAAATACAATTAAATATAATATATTATTTGCAAATAATACAATTATGAATATAAAATTTTACGAAAGTCATTATGAAGAATATATACAATCATTAAATAATTATAATATACATCCGGAATTAGAACCCATATTAAAAAATCTACCCGATAAAATATATGATTTGGGGAATTTAATTGTCTATGGTCCGAGCGGCGTCGGTAAATATACACAAACTTTACATATGATAAAAAAATATAGTCCCAGTAATTTAAAATATGACAAAAAAATTAAAGTGGATACTGATAAAAATTCTTATATATACAGGATAAGCGATATACATTATGAAATTGATATGGCGTTATTGGGATGCAATTCCAAAATAATTTGGCACGAAGTGTTCTTGCAAATAGTGGATATTATATCAGTTAAAAATGATAAAAAAGGAATTATACTTTGTAAGAATTTCCATATGATTCATACAGAGCTATTGGAAATATTTTATAGTTATATTCAACAATACAATCATCCTCATTCAATGATTCAAATACGATTTATTATTAGTACAGAACATGTTAGTTTTTTGCCAAACAACATATTACAATGTTGTAAAATTATTTCTATTATGCGACCGTCTGACGAAGATTATATAAATATTAGTCAGGGTTCGAGTGAAGGTTTTGCAGAGCCGCTTGAAAATCGAAGATTTTCTGATCAGGCTAGCGGAGCAAAGCAAAACCTAGATTCGTTGTCCTACGCAACCGAAGGTTGCTCGGTTGAGGACCCGAAGGGTCCTCTGACTAGGATTCCCTACGGGTCGGAGGGCCAACAGGGCCCTCAACCTGGAACGCCCTTTCAGGGCGTTCAGAGGAATCCGACAACGAATGAAGTAACGAATGAACAGATATCACATGTAGCTTCGTTTCCCGAAAAGGAACGAAACAATTTAACTTTTATACAACGAATTAGTAAATTAAAAATCAATGGTGAAAACAAAATCAAAATAGATAAAATATTATCTGAATTAAATTCCGAGAACATAATCAATGTTAAAGAATTGAAATCGTTCTCATTGTTTGAAAACGAAGATGATATACCAGATGATATTTTTAATATTATATGCAATAATATTATTCAAGAATTGACTTATCCAAATAAAATCGTATTTACGAATTTCCGAGACACAATCTACGATATACTCATCTACAATCTGGATTTTACCGAATGTCTTTGGTATATATTGAATCATTTCATTAAAAACGGTTTGTTAAGTTCTGAAAAAATATCCAACATATTAAAAAAAACCCATCTTTTTTTGAAATATTATAATAATAATTATCGCCCTATTTATCATTTGGAAAGCATTTTTTTTTACATAATTATACAGCTACATAATTTTTGAGTTTATCTTTGGAACATCTACTCTGTGTTCTCGACGGTTTATTTTTTCTTGCATATAATTCCCAAGATGGAGAACGTATACTCAGAATATCTAAATATTTTTCGGAATTACGTGTAATTATTTTGCCACATATGACTTGAAATATTTGTTTGTATAAGCTTACTATGTTTTTTCGAACTATTGTCCATATATTATTATTTTTTGGAATATTTTCTTCAAAAATCATATTCGAAGTTGTTGCAGAGCAAAACCTATTTTCTTTATCATAATCAGGCATATTATATATATCTTCTGACAAAGGTATGATACTATAATCATCATTATCATCTGGAATGTTTCTGAGAGTAGCGTAAGTGGAGTCATCTGGTAAGGGTTCGAATAACCCAACTACTAACTCTGTAGGTGAAGTAAAACGTACAGAATCACTACGTGATTCGAAACGTTTTCTAGATTCAACACCTAGGATTTCCGCAGGAAATCCGGTATTGAATGACCTAAGAACAGCTTTGCTGTTCAAGGTTGAGCACATTCGGTGCTCTGAGGAAGAGTTTGTAGTGTTTACCGTAGCAAGCTCTGCTTGCAGAGGGAAACCTCCTAACAACGGAGGTTGAAGACCGGAGTTGTTTGGTGTGATACGATTATTTTTGCCTGGTATTGAAAATTTTCTTGGTTTACTCATAATACAGAAATATTGTATTATTTTATATGTTACAATATGTTGTTATTATATTTTACTAAGAAACAAATGAATCAATCAATTTTATATTATATTTTTTACATAAAACAATATAGAAAGTTTTTTATGTAAAACGTATATGTTTAATTTTTCAAAATTATGGAAAAGTAATAAGATTCAAAAAAATAATTATGATAGTTACGATAGTTACGATTTGCACCAAGATATTTGGATTCGAACTATGAAAAAATTAAAATCACAACACATACTACGTGAATATGATATGATGTATGTCAATAAAAAGGTTACAAAAAAACCTAAAAAAAAAGCCGTATATATAAGTCCTACTTCATCACAAGCCAGTTCAAGCGATAAACTGAGTCCGAATAACGAATATTTCTATTCCAACTTCACTGCTGATTCGAAAAATATTGAAGTTCGAAAACCATTCAATGTAAAGGTTTTACGGGCACCAGAGGTGCCGTAAAACCTCAATCATCCGTAGATGTAGATGAGCGAAGCTCATCGAAATCGATGGATGATAAATGCGAGTAAATAAATTATAATAAAAAATGTATTATTATAATTTATTATTTACGAAAATTTTTATTACAAATTATTTATTTACTTCTTCTTCACAATCTTCTTCTTAACTACGGTTGCTGCTTCTGCCACTACTTCTTCTTCTACAGCTACATCTACTTGCGCAACCACAGGCTCTGTTGCAGCAGCTTTCTTAATCACTTTTTTCACTGCTGCTACTACCGGTTCTGGTGCTGGCGCTTCTTCTGGTTCTGCTTCTTCATCGCTATCTTCAACCACTGTAGACGTCGGTGCAGCAGGTGGTAGTTCATCCTCATCAGCGACATCTTCTTTATGGTCCTGTGTTTCAAGAGTATCAATGTCTTCAGCTGAAAGTGAGATTTGACATTTACCATATACACTAACAATCTCACGTGGTTTGACAACACACTGAATCAATTTCCATGTGAGACCCCATCCCTTACCACCAATCCAGATTCCACCACATTGTAACACACATGCTACGCTACTCATCTTAGGGATGAAATCAACTGGAGTAACATTTTCGTTTTCACAAGGGAAAATCATGGTTGACTTTGTATCGTAAATCTCCACTGCCCACTTACCGTTGTAATAAGGAACTTTGGCACGAATCGAAGGAGGTTTTGTCAAATCAATCTTTTTAGTATCCTTGTTCTTAGAATATTTGATGAAAGGGAAGAATGTATGCTTTGCAACTTCACGTGACATCTCCTCACCCCACCACAACTCAGAATTAGTGACAGCGTCATCCAAAATCTGATTCTCAAAATCTTTCAACTTTTGAAGAAACGTGTTGGTTGCGGGGTTTGCGTATTCATTATTGGGGAAATTGAGAGACATACTGAACTTACCGTCTGATTCACCTTTTTCATCCACAAAATCTGCCACACCCCACGTCATAAGAAGAGGAGTTGACAAATGTAATGAACGATTGGTTTGTTTACTTACCATACTAATCGACTTACCACCACGTTCATTTACCTTAGGAGGCATATATTTGTTGGCGGAAGTATTCCAATCGGCGATGGTTAAAACGATAGGCTTTGCGGATGACATATTATATACTGTGTTATCTGTGAGATATACAACATAATATTGTAATATCTTTAAATCAATTTTTTGAAGAATTTAATATTTTTGGCTTGATATGTGCTTAGAATTTATTAAATAAGTTTTACTACCTCTTACAGAGGTTTCAATGTCGAGACCCTTCGGTGATCTGAGGATGAGTTTTGTACCGACCCATGTTTATATGTATGTTTCACTGTATGTTTCAGTGTATTTTTTACAATTTCGATTTTTGATTCGACATTGTCAGCTATTTTGGTTTTTATTATGTTTCCACCATGTAACAGGTCACTGTGGAGAATATTGGAATCTACAAATTCTTTGTATTCAATGACAATTTCTAACCGTTGTAGAAATGGAAACACCGTATGTTCAATTAACCACCAGAATTTTTCTATTTTTTCATTATTCATTTTTCCAAATGTTGTGTGACTACCAATCATGTCATATAATTTCCCCAAACATTCTTGCAATTCCGTAGCTAAATGTAGTTCATCCAATCTTATATCTGTCTTTTTTTTATCCATTAAATCATTCCATATGCTAATTTCTACATTTGATTTTGGTTCTTGAATCATGGTATCACACACTGTAAAGGTTTTACGGGCACCAGAGGTGCCGTAAAACCTCAATCATCCGTAGATGTAGATGAGCGAAGCTCATCGAAATCGATGGATGATAATTATCCGAATAACTTCACTTAATATTTCATCATATCTTGTAAAATCTGTTTTTTCTAATACTTTTGACATTTACACCGTTGAATATTGTAAATGGAACAACTTTATATTGTTTCAAATAATTATCATTCATTCGTTGTCTAGGATTCCCGAAGAGAATCCTTGAATTTATTTTTTTGGCACTAATCGTGTTATTTTAAATGTTCAAGGGTATAAAAATAAAATATTCTACATTGTATATAGATAGATATATAGAATGTCCTGCGAAATAGCACCATTAGAAAATATTGTTATACCAAATTTAACTGAAAAGCCCATAAAAAAAAATACCAACAAAGATGCCAAGAAAAAAACAACAATAACCTATATTGAATATTTTGAACAAAACATAAATTTACAACAATATAAAATTCCCGAATTAAAAGAGATTGCCCGTAAGCATAAATTATATGTAACCGGAACAAAACCCGTATTAATTCATCGAATACGTTCTTGTTTTAATTACAGTATTAAAGTTGTAAAAATACAAAAATTATTCAGAGGGTTTATGGTGCGATTCTTTATAAAAAATCGTGGTCCTGCAGCGAATGACCGAAAAATATGTGTAAATGAAACCGATGGATACACACTCGAGCCACTGAATGAGATTTCTTTTAAACATTTCTTCAGTTATCGTGATTCTAAAGATTTTATATATGGATTTGATTTATGTTCTCTCATTACTGTTTTTAAAACCAAAGGAAAGATTATTAATCCTTATACGAGAGAACGATTCGAAACAAACATATTAAATTTAATTCTATCTTTGCACCGAATATCAATCATATTATTTTCAGATAAAATAGAAAATGTTGTTATTGGTAATAATTATATTAATCGACCTACAATGTCACGATTACCTGAAAATAACATGATAATTCAGAATAGATATACATATATGCAGCCAAATATGCTTATAGTTAATTCTGAATTGAGAGAACTGACTATGAAGATGCAAGAAATTCGAGCGAGACCTATTAATCAAAGAATACAAGATTTATTCATTGAGATAGATTTATTAGGAAATTACACACAAAGTTCATGGTTTATATCTTTGGAACGCAGAGATTATGTAAGATTCTTTAGGACATTATTAGATGTATGGAATTATCGTGCTCAATTAACTCATGAAGCCAAACGTAATATTTGTCAATTGCACGACCCGTTTTTAAATGTTCGCATTAATACTTATAATTATTTAGATGTTCCGGAAGTGGAATTAATGACAGCTTGTGTAACAGTCATGGAAAATATGATTTATACAGGTGTTGATGCAGAATATAAACAAATTGGAGCTTTGCTTAGTTTATCCGTATTGACAGTTGTTTCCATCCCTGCCAGAAATAACATGTTTTGGTTATACGAATCGTTAGTTTTTTGATATTGCAACACCGGTTTTGCGAAGCAAAACCTTGTGTTGAAGTAAAACGTACAGATGACTCCACTAACGCTACGTCATCTGTCAGAAAATTTCCGCCTTCGGCTACAATTTTCGTTCCAGAACCGCTATGGTCAGAAAAGCTTCGCTTTTCAAGTGAACCTCCAAAATACTCCAATAATATTATTTAGGAATTATCCAAGAATGATTTCGAAATGCCTCATGTATCATCACAAAAATAATAATATATATATATATAATGCGTTAAAACTACTTAAAAAAGAAGTACCTTATAATATATACTTACAAATGGTAAGAGCATCTAAGTCCGATAAGCAATCCGCACCCGCTACTAGTCCTGTCGCCAATGTTGTTGTTGAACAACCTGCCAAGAAGGCTTCCGCTAAGAAAGCAGCTGCCCCCGCAACTGTCACTTCTACTGTCACTTCTACTGAGCCCGCTGCCGCACCTACCGACGTCGTCGTGGATGCCGATTCATCCCTTTCTGTCAAGCTTAATGTCTTTGGTGCCAAACTCCAGCAACTTGCTGGTCTTTTCTCCTCCGTAAAGACTGATTTCAAGACTCTTGAGAAGATTGTGGTTCGCGAACTTAAAAACGCCCAGAAATCCTCTTCCCGCCGCAAGAAGTCGACCGGAAACCGTCAACCATCTGGCTTTGTTAAGCCCACCCGAATCAGTGACGAACTTGCTCAATTCCTTGGTAAGACTATCGGCACTGAGATGGCACGCACGGACGTCAGCAAGGAAATCAATGCCTATATCCGTTCCAACGGTCTTCAAGACAAGGATAACGGTCGCAAGATTAACGCTGATACCAAGCTATCCAAGCTTCTTAAACTTAACAAGGAGGATGAACTCACTTATTTCAACCTCCAACGTTACATGAAGCACCACTTTATCAAGGCTGAGTTGGTCGCTGCTGCTGCTGCTGCCGATGCCGCTGCCGCTGTTGCCACTGCATAAGCAACACACAATAAATCATAAACAACATATATAGAAAAAATAATATAGAAAAAATTTTGTATATTATTTTACGAATGCAGTCATCTGACAAAATTGTTTATAATTTTGATGAAGAATCAATACCAAACTCCTCCGAACTTCGTTCTTCAGAGTTAGGAGGTTTACCTCCGCAAGCAGGGCTTGTTACGGTAAACACTCCAAATGTTCCAGAACAAAATACTCTAAAAACCACCATTAATAATAACAATAAAATGGACAAAGCTATCAGCGATTATGTTGCCAAGAACAGTCCACATGTATGTATTTTGACTCCGTGTTATGGAAGTCTGTGTTATGTTAATTTTGTTCATTGTCTCATAAAAACAATATCTTTATTTCAAAAATTGAATATTGGTCTTACTGTCGAATTTTGTAAAAACGATAGTTTGGTATCGCGTGCACGTAATAACTTAATAGCCAAAGCCATGGCTAATCCAGTAGTAACCCATATGATGTTTATTGATGCAGACATAACATGGGACCCACTCGATATTGTTAAATTAGTTATATCTGACAAGTCATTGGTAGGAGGTGTTTATCCACTTAAACGACATATGTGGGATAATCTGATTCCTACCGCGGATAATCCTAATCCTATACAAAAAATCATTGATAAAAAGAATAATTCACAACTTAAAAATATGGTCAGCGATGTAGATGCTATACAACATAGTTTATTGAAATATAACATTAATTTCTTGGAAAATGTTCTCACCATTGACAACAATTTAACCAAGGTTCGTCACATTGCTACCGGGTTTATGATGATTAAACGCGGGACCATCGACAAAATGATAAAGGCCTTTCCTTCAACGAAATATACGGATGATGTCGGTTTCTTACATGGCGATGAGAACAAATATGCTTATGCCCTCTTTGATTGCGGTGTAGAGGAAGACCATTATTTCTCCGAAGATTGGCTCTTTTGCCACCGATGGACGAAAATGGGCGGCAACGTCTATCTGGATGTCAGTATCAACTTAAAACATACCGGTATTGAGGATTTTAATGGTAGTTTTATTTCATCAGTTATGTAAAAAATATAAAGGGAAAATATGTAAAATATTTATTGTTCAATGTCTAATAAATATTTTGTCGCGATTGCAAAAGAGAAATATGATTGTTGGTATCAAGATATGTGTTATCTGGGTATGTTCGACAGTTTTTCTGTTGCATTAGAAAAAGTTAAAAATCATAATACAAAAACGTATGTTTATGGGTGCCGGGAATTCGATTATTTTATTTTTACATCAAATGTAAATGAGAAAATTATCATGGAAGAAGAAGATTGTATTTATTCTCTTACTTCAAAAATGACAAAAGAAAATAAAGAATTTATTCATGACGATTATACACACTTGAACATTTAAATCCGGACAAAAATGAACGAAAATAAAAAGTTTCAAGGTTGGGTCTTTGCATACCCTTGTATATTTTGTTTGTAGCAACTCGGTAAAATTGCTTGATTACTTTTTGTTTCTCTACATAAATAGCTTGGTCTATCTAAGTTATGTATGACTTGATAGGCTATCTTGTAAATATTCGATGAACCATTGCGATCTCTGTTCCACTCGCCACAACCGTTTTTACAACGTAATAGCCCGTGTACCAATCGCATATCATCTTTATTCGGTCTTGGATTTTCTCGTAATTTGAATTTCTCACATATTCCACCGTTACACCTGGAACATTTACACGAACTTCGAAATTCATCTACCAGAAATACTTGGTATTTGTTTTTTCTGAAGAGAGTACGTATTCCTTTTCCCAAGGTGGGTTCTTTGAATTTCATTTGTTTTTTCTGTTCCCAGTCTCCAATACAAATTACAACTTCTTCAGAGTTTCCAAATGTTTTTTTGAAATTACTCACCATCTTTTGCTCATTCCGTTTGGCATTGATATACCTGCCAAATTTCAATTTGCGAAACAGCTCCTTACGATAAAATTCAAATAATAAATGATTGATACGGTTCTTTTCATTTATGTATTGTTTGAACTTGGTACTATCCAGTGTTTTTCGATTGAACTTGGACAATTCAGTTTCATATTCTATTATACTCTTACCTTGTATTTTATGGGTTTTCATCGCAAGAACAATGTTGTTATATTTTTTCATCTTGGTTTCTTTCCGTCGTTGGTTCTGTGAATACCGAAATACATTCGCATCTTTGGAAGCACCGTCCACACAATAGATTAAATCTTCCTTTCCTGGGTCGATACCAACAATTTTCTTGGTTTGTAAAACAGAATAATCCTTCAATTCATCGATATACTGTTCTTTGGAAGTGTTCTTTTTGGCATTTGGAATTTTATTACCAACCAAATCCTTCCGTAACAACAATATACTTACTCCTACGCCATCAGTGGAAATCATATGATGGAAGGAATAACCGGTTTTGGTAAATACTTTTCGTTCGGTGCGAAAAAAGAACTGCCATATTTTATCTTCGTGTTTCTTGGTATTTCCTTCGTCATTATAATCACTCTTATTACCTTGTTCTTTTCGCAGAAGCAAAT
>TBL_comb47_HYPODRAFT_10002114_pt1 | contig 24862 bp, 18 predicted proteins | sample TroBogypolimnion_40_FD_10682 | JGI IMG/M metagenome (IMG submission 10682)
ATGCGGGCTGGAATGACCTAGGCGCCTGGGATGCGGTGTGGCAAGTCGGCAGTCAAGATGCCAATGGCAATGTCACTAGTGGCGATACTTTGCTCACCAATACTAAGAATTCTTTAGTACACGCAAGCACCCGTTTGGTGAGCACCGTGGGTATTGATAATTTGGTAATTATTGAGACTGCTGATGCTGTGCTGGTAGCAGATAGGGCCAATAGCCAAGATGTGAAGCACATCGTTTCTCAATTGGATGTGCAAAAACGTGCTGAGAAGAATCTCCACCGTAAAGTTGCTAGGCCCTGGGGTTGGTATGACAGCCTTGATGAAGGCGAGCGCTTTAAGGTCAAACGCATTCAAGTTAAGCCCGGTGCGAGCCTGTCTCTACAAATGCACCATCACCGCGCAGAGCACTGGGTGGTCGTCAAAGGAATTGCTGAAATTACGAACGGTGATCAAGTGATTACTTTGAATGAGAACCAAAGTACTTTTATTCCACAAGGGCAAACCCACCGACTCTCTAATCCCGGCATAGAGCCGCTTGAGATTATCGAAGTGCAGTCAGGTAGCTATTTGGGTGAGGACGATATTGTGCGCTTTGAAGATACTTACGGTCGAAGTTAAGTAATCACAACAGAGATCATATTGAAAATCGGATTTCATACGAATGGCTTGTCATTTCGGGGTGCTGAGATTGCTGTCTTTGACTACGCTTTCCATAATCAAGCACTACTCAAAAACGATTCCATTATTTTTTATAAGGCAAGTAGCAAAAGTGAGCCTGAGGTTGTCGAAAAGTTTAAACAACATTTCAAACTCATTCCATACGAAAACATTGATCAGCTATCTAAACTAGCAGAACAAGAAAATCTCGATCTGATGTATTTCATTAAGTCAGGGGAGCGCGATGGTGACATCATTAGTAGTGTGCCTAGTGCTATCCATGTCGTATTTCCCACCAAGCCAGAAGAGTTCCATGGTGATCAGTTAGCCTTTGTCTCGGAGTGGCTCGCCAAAGAGTATTCCAACAGCAAGCTCCCTTTTGTGCCGCATATGATCGATTTGCCTCACGTAGAAGGGGATCTGAGGCAAGAACTAAATATTCCAAAAGAAGCAACTGTACTAGCTTGCTATGGTGGTCAAGATAGTTTCAATCTACGCTTTGTGCAAGAGACAATCGTTACGGTGCTTGAGAAAAGAAAAGATCTATTCTTTCTATTTATGAACATTGCGCCTTTTGCAAAACACGAAAGATTACTCTTTTTACCGGGTAGCACCCAAATAGATTACAAGATGCGCTTCATCAATACTTCTGATGGCATGATCCATGCACGAGGGATAGGTGAGAGCTTTGGATTGGCATGTGGAGAGTTCTCTATTAAAAATAAGCCTGTGATGACCTATGCCTTATCTCCACAACGGAGCCACATTGAGATCTTGGGTGATAAAGCTTTGCTCTACAAAGGTCCAAAAGATCTTGAGCGGATGTTCTTGGCATTTAATCGAAATATTCAACATCAACAAAATTGGGATGCCTATAGTGAGCATTTCTTACCGGCGCCAGTGATGAAGAAATTCCAGGAAGTTTTTTTGGCAAGCCCTAAAATGGATCTCAATCTGAGTGCGATGGATAAGCTGGCTATTCAGGGTTATCGTTTTAAGAGAAAACTGCGTAATCTGAGTAAGAAGCTTTACCTTTAAAAACTTTGGATAGTTCTGGTGAAAACTAAGCTGAACCCAGATTTACGTAAACTTTAACTTGATGAATCTAATCATCTTCTCTAGCATTCCATCTGCCCTGAGCTCTCTATACAATATCGAGAGATAAATTAATAGGATAAAACTTGTCTCAATACTGCGAGTGAAAAGAGAAAAATTAAAGGCCGACAAGATCAGGACGGCAACCCCTGAAATTAGCATTAACAGACTTGTATAAATCTTAGTTAAGATCTTGCGATTAATTTTTATAACCATTACTAGTAATCCTAGAAAGTCAGCAGTTACGCGAATGGTCCAGGCAAGTGCCGCACCTACAATTCCCCACTGATGTAGACTTAAAAACAGAATTAGGAGATATGGAAGCACTTCGGCGAGATGAAGTTTAGCAGTCCAGTCTGAATGCCCAGTCCCTTGAACTTTGGCATAAAGAATTTGAGCGGCACTGTTCATCATTACCCCAATAGTCAACCATACGACTACTAGACGAGCTTGAATAGCAAATTCAGGTGTTAGCCATAAACTCAGCCATTCGTTAGCGAAGAAGGCAAGGAAGACAGCAGGCGGAAAAATGATCAGTATTACGTATGAGAATCCTTGCTTGAGCAAGTGTGCCGAATAGTTAGGATCTTTTTGCCAGTATTGAGAAAATACTGGAAATAGGACGCCAGATATAGCAACAGGTAGCGCTAAGAGTCTAATAACAACTTGATTTGGTGCCACATAGTAGCTCGCAGCACTGAGACTAAGAACAGCCGCAATCATAAATCGATCCATATATTCCATGATTGGGCTGATGATGTTGCTAATAGTCATCCAGCCACCAAAGTGGAGAAGTGATTTTAGTTGACTGAAATTAAATAAAGGTGTTTTAGTTGCAAGAATTTTTGATCTACTAACAGCAATTAAATGAAGTACCCAGACTATCAAGCGGATAATCATGAGTGAAATCACTGCGTTAACAAGAGATGGGTTTAAAAATGCTATGAGATATGGACCGATAAAAGATCCAATGCCGAGAATAGTTCTTATAAGGCTGGAAATTTTGAAGAGATGAAGTGAATCCAAAACAGCGCGCAAACCAGCCGTATGAACAACTATAGGAATTGATAGAGCTAGGAGCGCAAAGGCCCTAAAAGTATCAGTCTCTAGAGTAGATGAGATTTCTATCATTGAGTGAATAATTAATGGTGAGCTCAGCCATAAAACGATGCCGCCTACGATCCCAAGAATCCACATAGAGAAAAAGCCTGTGCGAATCAATTGAGCAATCTCAGTAGACGATTTATTACCCCCGATATACTTGGAAACTAGTTGAGTCAAAGCACGAGAAAGCCCCAAATCAAAAAGGCTAAAGTATCCAATGACCCCCCAAGCCAAGGTAATTAGGCCAAATATCTCTAAGTCATAGACTGCGATAATTTTTGGAATTAAGACCAGGCCAGCTATAAGCGGCAGTATGTTCGATGATAGATTCCAGAGAATATTTTTTTTGACAGAGCTCACAAAAACTTTCCCTTTTTTTTATTAGGTTATCACCCAAAGATCTTCATGAAAGCATTTATTTGGTTAGTATTTTATTTTACTGTTAACGGCTTATTAATAAGGGTATAGATTACTCAAAAAACTGCTGGCGAGGACTATATCTGAAGGTATTTTGTGGAGATTATGGGAATATTTATCCTAGATTGCATGCATCTGTATCACTAGAGCTTTAACTCTCTGGGGAAGGGGGGCACTAATATGACCGCATATCTAATTAAATCTCAATAACTAGTTAGAATAAACCCATGTCTATATTAATTACTGGCGGTCTGGGATTTATTGGAAGTCACGCTGCGGCAGTGATGCTAGATGGTGGCCACGAGCTAGTACTTTTAGATAATCTTTGCAACAGCCGGCTGAGTGTGCTCGCTCAACTGGAGAAGCTGGCTGGTAAGCCTATTTTGTTTTACCGAGGCGATGTTCGCGATCAGGATTTACTGAATACTATCTTTAAATCCCATTCAATTTCTGCAGTAATGCATTTTGCAGGCCTTAAATCTGTAGCTGAGTCTGTTCAAGATCCTCTGCTGTATTTCGATAACAATGTGGGGGGCACCATTGCATTGCTGGAAGTGATGAAGGATTTTGGAGTCTATCAATTTATTTTTAGCTCTAGTGCAACGGTTTATGGTGTGCCTAAGTATCTGCCCTACGATGAAAATCATCCAACTGCGCCCATTAATCCCTATGGTGATACGAAACTGCAAGTGGAAAATATCCTCGTTGCGCTAAGCAAATCAGATTCACGTTGGTGTATTGCCTGCCTAAGATACTTCAACCCTGTGGGTGCACATCCAAGTCATTTAATTGGGGAGCTGCCGAATGATCAGCCTAATAATTTAATGCCGTTCATGATGCAAGTAGCTAGTAAACAAAGACCGTATCTCACTGTTTTTGGAAATGATTATGATACAGCAGATGGCACAGGCAAGCGAGACTATATTCATGTGATGGATCTGGCAGAGGGCCATGAAAAAGCACTAACCTTCATTGTAAAAAATCCAGGGATGCACATCATTAACCTGGGCACAGGTAATGCAAACAGCGTTCTAGAATTGGTTCACACTTTTGAAAAAGTCACCGGCAAGGAAATTCCGCTCCAAATTGGGCCACGCAGAGATGGCGACTTACCTGTTTACTACGCCAGCGCTGAAAAAGCCCAATCTTTACTGAACTGGCAGGCTAATCGTAGCCTTGCGCAAATGTGCGAATCATCATGGCAATTTCAATTACAGCAAGAGTCTTTGGGTTCTCATAAGTCGAAGTAAAGAATATCTTATTAATTTGTCATGACTACTTCTAAAATGCTTCCATCCACAATCGCCCGCAGCATAGACGCAGTGGTCTTTGTGCTTTGTGGTTTATTGGCTTTTTATTCCTATGAGACAACCCAATTAGTTAGATTAGATTTTGAGCGCTATATTTTTCTCATTTTGAGTGGGGTAATTGCGTTTATTTTTCTCTGTAATCCGCTATATCGCTCTTGGAGAAGTGAAGGTTTTTTTAAACTCATTCAGAGTATTAGTGGTGTAGTGGCCAAAACTTGGATCTTGATTATCTTTGGACTTTTCTTTACCAAGACCAATGATTACTATTCTCGGGCTTGGATTGCAACTTGGGCGGTATATGTCTTCTTTGGTTTATTGATAGCCCGGTATTTGGTTTATGAATTTTTAGGTAGATTGCGCCTACGTGGAATGAATCTGAAGCACGTAGCCATTATTGGTTCAGGCGGTACTGCTAACGAATTGCAAGAGCGTATTCATCGCTCACCCTGGGCAGGCTTTAAAGTCGGTCAATGTTTAAGCTCCCCAAGTTCACAGCAGCTAAATGATCTAGTTAAGCAGTCTTATGATGAAATTTGGTTGGCCTTAGCTTTAGATGATCAGCAGCAGATCGGNTCTTTAATGGAAGGGCTCAAAAATAGTACGGCTAATGTNAGGCTAGTGCCNGATTGGTTTTCTTATCGCNTGATTAATCACGGTGTTTCAGAGGTACTTGGCATTGAGATGGTCGACCTTTATGGGACGCCCATGACAGGCACTAACCTTTTAGTGAAAACACTAGAAGATTTTGTCCTATCGCTACTGATTGTGACTCTGCTTTCGCCGCTGTATTTACTACTCGCAATCCTCGTTAAAGTCAGCTCTCCTGGCCCAATTTTTTATAGGCAGGCAAGAGTAGGGTGGAATGGGGGGATTTTTGAAATCCTCAAATTTAGGACAATGCCAGTTAATGCTGAAGAGGGCGGTGTAGTGTGGGGCAATTCAGCCCATAAGGCGGTAAGCCCGATTAGCCGCTGGATGCGAAAGACCAGCTTAGACGAACTACCCCAGTTTTTTAATGTTCTTAAAGGGGATATGTCGATTGTGGGTCCCCGGCCAGAGCGTCCTGAATTTGTGGAAAAGTTCAAGGACGAAATCCCTGGATACATGAAAAAGCACCTTGTAAAAGCTGGTATTACTGGCTGGGCTCAAATTCATGGGTGGCGGGGCGACACTGACCTAAAGACGCGTATTGAGTACGACCTTTTTTATATAGACAATTGGTCCTTATTGCTTGATTTAAAGATTATCTTCTACACACCTTGGCGGGGATTAGTTAATAAAAATGCTTATTAAATAGTTATCGAGGTGAATATAGGCGACAGTTACAAGTGCCGCCGAGAAAATTGGACTCTTAAGCTAGAATTAGCTTTAAAATATTGGAACTTTGGGGTTAGTTGGTTTCGCTTTCCTCTTGATGGTTCGTCAATAGAATGATTTGCATCAAATCTCTAGGACTATTTGCATGGCATATGTTGTACCAGTCATTTTGTGTGGGGGTTCAGGCACACGTTTGTGGCCCCTCTCTCGATCTAGTTTCCCTAAGCAATTTTTAGTCCTTACTGGCTACGATTCTAATCAGAGCTTATTCCAGTTAGCGATTGAGCGTGCCAATCAAGTTACCGCTAGTGTAGTTGGTGAAGAAGTAACGCTTGGCAAAACAATCGTTGTCACGAATGAGGAGCATCGTTTTCTGGCATTAGACCAATTGCGAGAGTTAAAAAATATTTCTGCTGATTTACTGCTTGAGCCATCAGGAAAAAATACTGCACCTGCCTTAACTCTAGCGGCGCTCTATGCTCAAGAACTAGGCGCAGAGGAAGGCCTTGATCCTATTTTAGTTGTCACTCCTGCAGATCAAACTATTGCAGATAATGCTGCATTTACTAGAGCGCTATCTCAAAGTGTGGGTATTGCTAAAACTGGTGCTATTGCCATTTTAGGTATTACCCCATCTGCACCAGAGACCGGATATGGCTATATTAAAACTTCCAATACTGATTTTCAGGATGGTCAATATATCGTTGAGCGTTTCGTAGAAAAACCAAATTCAAGCATTGCACAGGAATATCTACAGGTTGGTGGATATTTTTGGAATGGTGGCATGTTTGTTTTAAAAGCCAGTGTTTGGCTCTCCGCTATCCAAGAATTTAGGCCGGATATTTTCAAGACTTCAAAAGCCGCATGGGCCGCTAAGGTCTTTGATGACTCAACTGGAGCTAATTTTGTGCGCCCTGAAAAAGAAGCTTTTGAAAAGATTCCTGCTGAATCCATTGACTATGCCGTGATTGAAAAGTGTCCTACTGATGAGAAAAAACAGTTTCCCATTCGGATGGTGGAGCTTAATGCCGGCTGGAATGATTTAGGCGCTTGGGATGCTGTTTGGCAAGTAGGCAAGCAAGATGAAAACGGTAACGTAGTTATTGGCGATACGTTGATGAGTGACTCAAAAAATTCTCTGATTCATGCCAGCAGTCGTCTAGTGAGCGCCGTAGGCATCGAAAATTTAGTGATTGTCGAAACCGCTGATGCAGTGCTAGTGACTACGCGCGCAAAAAGTCAGGATGTCAAGCATCTGGTTGGCAAGCTAGAGGGGCGCCAGCGTGAAGAAAAACATTTACACCGCAAGGTTGCCCGACCTTGGGGTTGGTATGACAGTGTGGATGAAGGCGAGCGCTTTAAGGTTAAGCGCATCCAGGTAAAGCCTGGGGCAAGTCTTTCCTTGCAAATGCACCACCACCGCGCTGAACACTGGATAGTAGTTAAAGGTATTGCAGAAATCACCAATGGTGATCAAATAATCCGATTGACTGAAAACCAGAGTACTTACATTCCCCAGGGTCAAACCCATAGGTTGGCAAATCCTGGAAAAGATCCCTTGGAAATCATTGAAGTACAGTCTGGCGGATATTTGGGTGAAGACGATATTGTGCGCTTCGAAGATAACTATGGGCGCTAATTAGACTTTATGGCAAAAACAGCCCTTATTTGTGGCGTAGGCGGTCAGGATGGAAGTTATCTTGCAAAGCTCCTGCTTCAAAAAAATTATCATGTGGTAGGCACTTCCCGCAATCCCGATGTTGCTAAAACAGGAAACTTATCATTACTTGGTATTTCCGGGGATCTTCGATGCATACCGATGGAGTCGTCTGATGAAGAAAGCGTTCGTGCTGCAGTAAATACCAGCAACCCCGATGAAATTTATTATCTTGCTGGCGAATCATCTGTAGCTAAATCTTTTCAGCAGCCCGTAAAAACATTTGAGAGTATTGCTATGGGTGCAATTTATTTACTCGAGGCGATTAAGCAAAAACAAGCTGATAAACGTATATGCTTATTTAATGCGGGTTCAAGTGATTATTTTGGCAATGCTACTGAGATTATTACGGATGAATCTACACCATTAAACCCCGTGAGCCCCTATGCTATTGCAAAAGGCTCGGCGTATTGGTTAGTCAAACAGTATCGCCAGTCTTATGGGATGTATGCTTGCACAGGTACTTTATTTAATCATGAGTCACCTTTGCGTCCAACTCACTTTGTAACGCAAAAAATTGTGCAAGGGGTTAAAGAAATTGCTGCAGGACGCCAGGAAAAGCTCGTGTTGGGAAGATTAGATATTGCCCGTGATTGGGGGTGGGCCCCGGAGTATGTTGAAGCAATGTGGCTCATGCTTCAGCAAGATCAGCCTAAAGATTTTGTGATTGCTACTGGAACAACTATCAGCCTGATGGATTTTGTTAAGACTGCCTTTGATCAGCTATGTCTAGATTGGGAATCATACGTAGTCCAAGATCCAGCTTTCATGCGCACTGCCGATTTAATGGTTAGCAGAGCCAATATTAGTCAAATTATTAGTTCATTGGGCTGGCAGCCTCAAGTGACCGGTACAAAGGTGGTAGAAAAGATGTTTGAACCAATATAATTTGATGATTATGAAAAACATACAAAAAATAGCATTAATTACTGGTATCACTGGACAAGACGGATCTTATCTTGCGGAGTTTTTGTTAGAAAAAGGTTATATTGTTCACGGTATCAAGCGTCGCGCTTCCATGTTCAACACCGCTCGTATTGATCATCTTTACCATGACCCCCACGAACATCCAAACCTCTTTTTACATTACGGTGATCTGACTGATACCAGTAATTTAGTGCGCATTATTCAACAAACTCAGCCAGATGAAATTTATAATCTAGGAGCCCAATCTCATGTAGCAGTTTCTTTTGAAGCCCCTGAATATACTGCTGACGTAGACGCAATAGGTACCCTTCGTGTTTTGGAAGCGATACGCATTTTGGGGTTGGAGAAGAAAACCCGTTTTTATCAAGCCTCGACCTCCGAGCTTTATGGTTTAGTACAAGAAATTCCGCAAAAAGAAACAACGCCGTTTTACCCACGTAGTCCATATGCAGTAGCCAAGCTTTATGCCTACTGGATCACTGTTAACTACCGTGAGGCATATGGTATGTTTGCATGTAACGGTATTTTATTTAATCATGAGTCAGAGCGTCGAGGTGAGACCTTTGTTACCAGAAAAATTACTCGAGGTTTAGCAAATATTTCTCAAGGGCTTGAAAAGTGTCTGTACATGGGTAATTTGGACTCCTTGCGTGATTGGGGCCATGCTAAAGACTATGTTCGCATGCAGTGGATGATGCTTCAACAAGAAAATCCAGAAGATTTTGTGATTGCTACAGGTGTTCAGTTTTCTGTTCGGGAATTTATTGTACGTAGTGCAAAACAACTTGGAATCACATTGCGCTTTGAAGGTAAAGCCGATCAAGAAAAAGGAATTGTTACTGCAATTGAAGGTGATAAAGCCCCAGCACTTAAAGTTGGCGAAGTGATTTTAGAGGTTGATCCGCGCTACTTCCGCCCTGCTGAGGTTGAAACCCTCTTGGGAGATCCCTCCAGAGCCAAGCAAAAACTGGGGTGGGTGCCGGAAATCACACTTGACGAAATGATTTTCGAAATGGTTGAGAATGACCTAGATAAAGCTAGACAGCATGTATTGCTCAAGAACCATGGTCATCCTGTATCGGTAGTTAAGGAGAAATAGATCCCATAATGTTGATTAGTATTCCTTTAATATATAGTTTTTAAATACGCCTAGCTAGAATTTATTCATAACAACTTTTTAATATCAAATTGAGTTAATTATCTGAAGATGAAAGTTGCAATTTTACTTGGTACCTATAACGGTCAAGACTACATTCAGGAGCAGCTAGATTCATTTGAGAGTCAATCCCATACAGATTGGAACCTTTGGGTGTCAGATGATGGATCAATAGATAATACTGTATCCATAGTCCGAGATTTTTCAAAAAAAATTGGAAGTAATCGAGTTAATCAAGTCAGTGGACCAAAAAAAGGCTTTGCCACAAATTTCCTTGGCTTGATACGCAATCTCAATATTAACGCTGATGCTTATGCATATTCAGATCAAGACGACATTTGGATGGCTGATAAGTTAGAACGAGCTGTCTGTTTTTTATCTTCAGTCTCAGTCAAAACCCCCGCCTTATATTGCTCTCGTACAATCTATGTCGATAAAAACAATCAGCATTTAAAACCTTCGCAAAATTTTAAAAAATCACCAAGTTTTTCTAATGCGCTAGTTCAAAATATTGCCAGTGGTAATACTATGGTTTTTAATGAGGCAGCTAGATCACTTTTATTGCAATTACACCCTGATACAAAAATTGATTTGCATGATTGGGTTACTTATATTCTTGTAACAGGGGCGGGTGGTCAGGTATGCTTTGATCAAAATCCATCCGTAAGATATCGTCAGCATTCGAGAAATTTGATAGGCATGAATGTTGGCATGATTGCAGCTATTCGTCGCTTTAAGATGTTGCTGAAAGGGAGATTTCGTGAATGGAATGATACAAATGAGGGCATCCTTAAAAAAATGGATGCGCAACTTACTTCCAGCAATCGAATAGTATTTAATGAGTTTATTAAGGCTAGACACTCTAAGGGCATTTCACGATTAACTTTTCTTATCAGAAGCGGTGTTTATCGACAAACCTTTTTAAATAGTCTCGCTTTGTACTTTGCTGCACTAATCTCAAAAGTTTGATTCCATATCCAGAAAAAATTATGCGGGTCACTTTAATCACAAGAACAAACAAGGATACATTTGAGCAAGATTTAACAAAAATCAATCGCTTCAAGAATTGCTCGTAGTCCCACTTTATGAATAATTAGCTTATTCTTGGCAGCTTAATTAATAAGCTTTAGTTCTACTAGGGCTAATAAATAATATTTTCCCCCAATTGGCATATGGCTGCATAAAATTTTTTAATGAATGGATATAAAATCAAATGCCTTTGATTAAAAGCTCAATTAAAAAAATGACGTATCTAGTAATCTGCATATTATTGGCAATTACTTTTTCCAGTCAGTTTCATAGGTTAGATTTTATTGATAACTCATATTCCAGTCTAAAATATTATTCAGTTATCAAAGATGAACGAAGATATTTGCCTTTATATAGAGAGTTACCAGCTAGTTTAGAAGAAAATTTAACTCATTCCATATCAGATTCTAAAAATGAGTTATTTACCACATGGTACCGTAGCAATTCCAATGAATCTTCGCTGCGATATTCTTCATTGAGTAAAATTAATAAAAATAATATTTCCCATTTAAAGTTGGCCTTCACTTATAAATCAAATACTACGCCGGCTAACATTCAAGCTAATCCAGTTATATCTGGGTCTCAAGCCTTCTTTCCAATATCGGATAATTATTTAGTATCCATTGATGCTACTAATGGGAGTGAAATTTGGCGAATCAAGACTGCTGAAAGACCTGCTCCTCGCGGCCTTACCTATTGGGGTGGCGACTCAAGAACTCAACCTAGGTTATTTTTCGCAGCTGGTAATCACTTATATGCAGTCTCCCCAGTGGATGGAGTAATTATCAAGGAGTTTGGCAATGAGGGTGCTGCTGGCGAGGGCAGGAGTCTGGTGGCACCTGTGATTGCAAAAAACGTTATTGCCTATCCAACTGTCTCATATCAAAAAAATATACCTCCTACAGTTCAAGGCATTGATATTCATACTGGTAAGGTATTGTGGAAAACTAACCTTCTCAATCCAGTGTCAAAAATGGAGTTGCCAAAAGCGCTAGAAATTGAATTGGGTGGCGGCAATCCATGGGCAGGATTATCGGCTGACCCCGAAAGAGGGATTGTCTATGTGACTACTGGAAATCCACAGCCTATGGGTGTTGGAGTTAATAGGCCGGGAGATAATCACTTCTCAAACTCAATAGTTGCAATAAACATCTTAAGCGGCAAAATTCTTTGGTCATTCCAAGAAATTGCTCACGATCTCTGGGATAAAGATATTCCTGCGCCTCCTATCCTTACTTCAATTATGCGTGGAGGTAAAAGTTACGATGTTGTAGTTGCAATTACTAAACACGGTAACACGATAATATTGGATAGAGTTACTGGAAAGCCCATATATCCTTGGCGCTTAAAAAGAGCGCCTGCATCTACAGTTCCAGGTGAGCATACTAGCCTGTATCAGCCCGATGTTCAGCTTCCCGAGCCCTTTTCTAAACAGGAGTTTACCTCAGATGACATCACGACAATTGGCAGAGAAAATCATAACCATGTGGCTGAAATAGTTGCTCGATCCACAATGGGATTTTTCCCGCCCCCTGGTATTCAGAAGGAAGCAATTTACTTTAATACTAATGGTGGAGCTGAGTGGCCCGGGGCTTCGGTGGATCCCCGAAAGAATGTTATTTATATCGCCTCTTCTGAAACAACATCGCTGATATCGGTAATTAATGCAAATCAATTTGATACTTCAGAAACTTTATCCCTACCGGGAAGAAAGGGCTATGAAGAGTTTTGTCAAAGTTGCCATGGAAATAATCGCCAAGGTGGTTCAGCGGCGCCACCGTTATTTGGCGATGAATTTGAGAAATTTTCAGTATCCCAGATTAAGAAAATTATTAACAATGGTCAAAAGGGAATGCCATCTTTGGGCTATGTACCAGAAACAACAAAAGAATTAATTGCTGATTACCTTAAAATAGCAAACGAAATTGGCTTAAAAAACTCGCAAAACCCTAATAAATCTAGCAACGCCAAATATGTATTTGGTGGATGGAAGAGGCTATTAGATTCGGAGGGTTATCCAGGAAATAAGCCTCCTTGGGGTTGGCTTACAGCACTAAATTTAAATACAGGGAAAATTATTTGGCGCACTCCACTTGGGGATGATGAAAAGCTTGCCAGAAGAGGGTTGAAAAATATAGGGACAGAAAATATGGGGGCACCAGTTGCAACGGCAGGTGGTCTTATTTTTTGTGCCGGAACAACTGACCGTCTCTTGCGTGCATTCGATTCAGATACGGGAAAAGAGCTTTGGAGTTATAAATTGCCGGCCTACGGGAGTGCTGCTCCATCAATCTATGAGGTTAATGGAAATGAATATTTGCTGATTCCTGCAACCGGTGGCAATTCGAGCATTAAAGGTAAGGCAAGCGATAAGTTTTTAGCATTCACTATAAAGAGATAGCATTCGATCGCATCTTAATTCTGTGACTATAAAAACCTACTAAGCTAAATATATTCTAATATGAGGGCTGAAAAATGATTGTGGATATTAGAAATTCTGAGATTACAAAGAACATATCAACGCCAATAAACCCACCATGTATAAACTCTAAAAGGCTTGAACGAGTAATACAGCTAGCAATACCAAAGCTCTTAGTCCATCAATTTGGGTAATAACTTTAGTAGATGATGGATTAAACTAGATGCTTCATATTAGACAAATGATAATTGATGATTTGCAATAAAGATGTAAATCAAAAAATACCCAAAACATACTAAGCCTCTGTATAAATGGAATTTAATAGATAGAAAAGACTTTTAAGAGCCTATTACTCCCTGATACAATTAGGCTAAGCAAACGTAAAAAAGTCCCCAAATTAAGGACTTCAACAGGGCTCAGAAAAAGAAAATTATATGCAATTATTCTTAGCACTTCCCAGGGAAATTATTCAATCATTTTTGAGAAATAGGGCCTTAATAGTTTCATTAACAAGACGTGAGATTTTAGGTAGATATCAAGGTTCTATTATTGGAATAATGTGGTCTTTTATAAATCCTTTATTTATGCTTTTAATATATACATTTATATTTAGTGTTGTATTCAAAGCCAAGTGGGCCGCTGGGAGTGATTCAAAAACAGAGTTTGCTTTAGTGCTTTTTGCGGGTTTAATCGTATTTAATCTCTTTGCCGAATGTATTTCTAGATCGCCCAGCATCATAACTTCAAATGTAAATTATGTTAAAAAGGTTATATTTCCGATTGAGATACTCCCATTTGTTTTGCTTGGCACAGCATTATTTCATGGATTAGTAAGTGTATTTATTTGGCTTTTAGCTTATACAGTTCTATATGGTCTTCCGCATGCGACCATACTGCTGCTGCCAGTAATACTTCTTCCTTTATTACTTTTTATTATTGGCGTTTCTTGGTTTTTATCTGCTCTGGGAGTATATCTAAGGGATTTAAATCAGTTTGTCGGAGTGTTGGTTACGGTGCTCATGTTTTTATCTCCAATTTTTTACCCAGTATCAGCCTTGCCTGAAAAATATCAAATTTTTTTAATGTTTAATCCAATATCACCGGTGATAGAGCAATTTAGAGATATTCTATATTGGGGGATATTACCAAATTGGACTATTTATCTAAGGGGGCTATGCATCTCCCTAGTGTGTGCAATCTTAGGTTTTTCTTGGTTTAAAAATACTAGAGCGGGATTTGCAGATGTCCTCTGAAATTTATATCAAAGTAGATTCTCTTAGTAAATGCTATAGGATTTATAACAAGCCAATCGATCGACTTAAGCAATATCTACTTCCGCCAATCCAAAAGCTATTAGGTCTTAACCCAGTTAATTTCTATAGAGAATTCTGGGCTCTAAAAGACATCTCATTTGAGATTAAAAAAGGTGAAACTTTAGGAATTATTGGAAGAAATGGTAGCGGTAAATCTACACTACTTCAATTAATTTGTGGCACGTTAAGCTCAACCGATGGGAAAGTTTTGGTCTGCGGACGAGTTGCCGCATTGCTTGAGCTTGGCTCTGGATTCAATCCAGACTTTACTGGCAAGGAGAACGTATATTTAAATGCTGCAATTCTTGGGCTCACCAACCGCGAAATAGTTGAACGCTATGAGGATATAGTCGGCTTTGCAGATATTGGGGATTTTATTAATCAGCCCGTTAAGACATACTCAAGCGGTATGATGGTAAGGCTTGCTTTTGCTGTTATTGCCCATGTTAATGCAGATATATTGGTTATAGATGAGGCGCTTGCTGTTGGTGACATGTTGTTCGTACAAAAATGTTTCAGGTTTATTAACGATTTTAAGAAAAGAGGAATAATTCTTTTTGTAAGTCATGATTCAGGTGCGATTGCGAATATCTCCAACAAAGCCATATGGCTTAATAAAGGTGTTATTAAATCATCTGGAATCACGCCAAGCGTTCTTGATGATTATCATCAAGAAAACTTATTGACAACAGATTCGATTGCAAAGTTGGAGCACAATCCCGCACCAATTACTAAACCTCAATTAGAAATTAAAAATTCAGACTCTAAGTACCCAAATCAGTTAAATCCTAGGGCAGTATCCAAGGGTACGGGAAAAGTAATTATTAATAGCGCATGCATTTGGAGCGAAAAAAATGACGCACCCTTGAGGACTTTAGATAAAACTGATGCGGTAATTATTAATATTAGAATCTCGATTCTAGAAGAAATCGTTGGACTGTTAGTAGGCTTCACCATAAAGGATAGGTTGGGCCAAAAAATAATTGAAGAAAATAATTCTGCATATGTATCAACTCACCCCGAAAAATTGAGAGTCCCAAAGGGATCAGTTGTATCCATCAAGTTTGAATATGTGATTCCAGCATTAGCTACGGGAAAATACTCTGTAGATTTTGCAGTGGCTGAAGGTGTGCAGGCCAGCCATACCCCACAGTGTTGGTTATACGATGGAATGCAATTTGACTCGTTGCCTGAAGATGAAGTTTTCGGACTTATTTCAGTTAAGCATCCAAAATTTAGCATGGAGATTATAAATGAATGATATAGATTTCGATAGCATCCTAGATTGGGAAAAGCTCTCCACTTTATCAAAACTCGGAATCTATAAAACTGCTGCGCCATACCCTCATATCATTATCGATGATTTATTTGGCGCAGAATTTCTTGATAAGATTTTATTTGAGTGGCCGCTAGGGAGTGGCGCTCACGAGAGTCATAATGATGGCACTTATGTTAAGCACAAAATTGGAAGCAATTTTAAAACTAGACTGCCTTCATTCACGGAAATGTTCCTAAACAAATTGATGAGCCCGAAGTTTTTAGTCTCTTTAGAAGAGCTAACTGGCATTGGCGGCTTAATACCTGATCCATATAATTTTGGCGGAGGTCTCCATGAAACAAAAAATGGTGGAAAACTTGCTGTTCACGCTGACTACAATAAACACTTTAAATATAAACTTGATAGAAGAATTAATCTCTTAATTTATTTAAATAAAGAATGGACTTCTTCGATGATGGGTGATCTGGAGCTTTGGGATTCTGATATGAAACAATGCGTGGCAAAAATTTCACCAATATTTAATAGAACAGTTATTTTTTCAACAACATCAACATCTTTTCATGGTCAGCCAGGAGAAGTATCTTGCCCTTCAGGAATGTCGAGAAAGTCTATAGCGCTGTATTACTACAGCAATGGTAGGCCAGAGGAATCAAATGCTCCAAACTTAGAGCATACAACTTTATGGAAGATCCTTCCGAATGGGAGCTATTAAATGAAATTTACGGGTGAAAGATATATTCCGACTGAGAAGGGGAGAATATTTTTAGAGCATTATCATCGATATATGGCTGTAATAGATATAGTTGCTAAAAAGGATGTTCTGGATATTGCGTCTGGGGAGGGGTACGGGTCTGCAATGCTCGCTAAGGTGGCAACTTCTGTCACTGGAATCGATATTTCTGCTGAAGCTGTTGATAATGCAAATAAAAAATATCAAATGGAAAATTTGCGATATTACGTTGGTAATGCAGCTAAATTAAATTATCCCGACAATTCATTTGACATCGTAGTATCTTATGAAACAATTGAACATCTTTCCGAGCAAGATGAGGTAATAGCTGAATTCTCCCGAGTATTACGAGCAGATGGGGTACTTTTGCTCTCATCACCAAATCGGCCAATTTATCAAAAGGAGTGTGGCTCTAATAATGAGTTTCATATTAAAGAGTTAGATTTTTCAGAGTTAGATCTTTTGCTAAAGAAAAAGTTTAATTTCGTTGAATACTATGGCCAGCAGCTACAAATTGGTTCAGTTATTAGCCCAATCTCCCCAGTTGCAGGTTTATTAATGTATCAAGGATATATTGAGGATAATCATGCTATAACAGCTGGAGTCACTTCAATTACAAACCCAGTATATTTCCTGGCAATTTGTTCTAATTTAAAACTTACTAAAAGCTTTATTGAGCCTTCAATCTTTTACCCTCAAACAACAGATTTGCTAAGGGAGTATATGAAATATGCTGATTGGGCAAAACAAGTTGATCTAGAAATTTTAGATAGAAAATATGAGATTGAAATTCTGAAAAAAGAAATTGATACCCTAGCTAAAGAAAATAATGCCTTAAAGCTTGTTTTGGGTGGGTAATGAGTGGGGAGAAAGAATGGATCAAGATGCTAATATCGTTCATGGCGATAAGATAAATTCACAATCAGATAGTAAAAACAGTTTATGTGAAAACCTTGTCACTCTTGAATTATTAAAATTCCAAAAAATATTAGATACTAAAAATCAGCATATTTCTAATTTAGAAGCATTATTAATGCGGCAGAATAATCAAATAAGATTGCTGAAGGGATCTTATCTCGAGAAGTTATTTAGAGTGGCAATTAAATATCCGACAAGATTACTTTATGCATTAGTAAATTACAAATTAATTAAAGACATAGAATATTTTTTTGATAAATCCTGGTATTTATCTCGCTATCCTGACATTAAATATTCTAAATTAAGTCCAATTCGTCACTACATTAAATTTGGCGCAAATGAGGGAAGATGGCCAAATTCATTATTTGATAGTGGATGGTATTTAAAGACGTACTCTGATGTAAATACACTAGGTTTAAACCCGTTGCATCATTATATTAAATATGGAATTTCCGAAGGACGTTTGCTAAGCAGCAAATTCTATTCAGATTATTTTTTAATTAAATTTCCACTGAAGGGTATTGCTAAGTCTATTAAGGATAAAGTTAGGTTGGAAAATGAAGCTGTTGTGAATGAACTATCGCGCATACCTACTTCCACTAGCCCCCTCGTTTCAATAATAATTCCAGTTTATGGAAAGCTGGAATATACAGTTCAATGTCTAGTATCGATTGCTGTCAATCCACCAAAAGTTCCATTTGAAATCATTATTGTTGATGATTGCTCTTTGGATGACACGCCTAATTTATTTGCGGTAATCAAAAATCTAGTTTTCTCAAGAAATAAAGTAAATCTTGGGTTTATTGGGACCTGTAACTTAGGGGCAAAAATAGCAAAGGGGAAGTTTTTATGTTTTCTAAATAACGACACTGAGGTATTGCCCGGCTGGTTGGACGAACTTATTTTGACATTTATTAATAACCCAAATGCTGGACTTGTAGGATCAAAACTAATATATCCTGATTGTTTATTACAGGAGGCAGGTGGAATTGTTTGGGCTGATGGACGCGCTTGGAATTATGGAAAAAACCAAGATGTTAATGCACCAAAATTTTGTTACTCTAGAGATGTTGATTACTGTTCAGGTGCTTCAATTATGGTGCCTGCAAAAATATTTAATGAATTGGGTGGGTTTGATGCATATTTTTCTCCAGCATATTATGAGGACTGCGATTTAGCTTTTCAAATAAGAAATTTAGGACTTAGGACAATATACCAGCCGCTTTCTATGGTTATACATCATGAGGGTATTACTTCTGGTGTGGATACTCATCAGGGCACCAAGGCTTATCAGCTAAAAAATCAAGAAAAATTTAATAGAAAATGGAGTAAAGAATTAATTGGGAGTGGGGTATATGGAATCAATGTAGAAAAAGCAAAAGACCGGCAATCACAAAATCATATTTTAATTATCGATCATTGTTTACCAGCGCCTGATAAAGATGCTGGCTCCCTTTTGGTTTTTAACATGATGTTGATTTTTAAAGAGATGGGATTTAAGGTCACATTTATTCCTGAAGATAATATGCTATATGATGAGAAATATACCCCAATGCTTCAGCGTGTAGGAATTGAAGTTCTTTACAGACCATTTATTAATAGAGTAGAAAGTTATTTGCAGGAGTCGGGCAATATTTATGATGTTGTTATGCTCATAAGGCCAGGAGTCGCTGAAAAATATATCTCGGCTATTCGACTTTGGGCCCCAAAGGCATCTGTCTTATTCCATACTATTGATCTTCATTATTTAAGAATGATGAGAGAGGCAAAGCTGGAGAAATCTCCAGCTAAAGAGGCTCTTACTATCGAGATGAAGAAAGTTGAGCTGAAAATCGCTGAGCAAGTGGATCTAACAATTTGCGTGAGTGATGTCGAATCTGAAATTTTGAAGGAAGAAGTCCCTGGAGCGGAAGTTCAAACTCTGCCATTGATTATTGAGGCGGTTGGAACAAAAAAAATATTTAGCGAAAGAAGGGATATTATTTTCACGGGCGGATTTCAGCATAAGCCAAATGTCGATGCAGTTCAGTTTTTTGTAGGTGATGTTATGCCTATCATTCGCGATAGGCTTCCTGGGGTAAGGCTCTTAGTTGTTGGAAGCAATACGCCTCCGGAAATATACGACTTAGCATGTGATGATGTGATTATTAAGGGTTACGTAGAGGATCTCAACGAAATTCTAGATTCTGCAAGAGTCTCGATTGCGCCATTGCGTTTCGGGGCAGGAGTAAAAGGAAAGATTGCCTCATCAATGGCGGCAGGTTTGCCCGTCGTTGCTAGCCTGATGGCAACGGAGGGAATGGAATTAACGCATTTAGAAAATTGCTTAATTGGTGAAAATCCAGAAGAATATGCTGAATACATTAGATTGCTGTATCAAGATGAAGTTCTTTGGACCAAGATAAGTAATGCGGGATTAATTTTTGCTGGAAAATCATGGGGTAGCACAGCAGCAGCAAGAAGGCTTATGGAAATTTTGCAGAAGATAGGTATTAATTCATCCTATGAGATTAAAGGTGGAATTCCGCTTTATGCATCCTTAAATCGTTCGTATGAGTACCCACTGGGTAAATAAACTATTTATATCATTTACACCATCTTTAAATTTCGTAAGAAAAAATATTTCTTCAATTGCTTAAATATGAGACATGAAACTAGGAACATTTAGATTTTTCTTGGCATTTTTAGTGTCTATTAGTCATCTGTGGGATGGGATGGTTCATGGGCCTGCAGCATACGCAGTCTGGGGGTTCTATTTAATAAGCGGGTATTTAATGGGGTATGTTCTTAATCAAAACTATAGCTTTTCAAAATCCGGGATTACCAATTTTTATTTGAATAGAGTAATAAGAATCTATCCAGGATATTTTTTCTCTCTAATGGTTGGTGTTTTGGTTTATAAGCTTTGCATTATTAATAATGTAGCTTTAAGTACATTGAATCCAGAGTTTGGAAAGCCAATTGGATTACAGGGGGTGTTATTTAATTTGACATTAATCCCAATATTTCAAACAAGCTCATTGTTGGTGCCGGTATCACAGGCCTTGGGATTAGAAGTTGGGTTTTATTTACTGGCACCCTTGATAGCAATTAATAGATATTGTGCATATTTAGCATTAATTATTACTGCAGGAATTAATTGGAAATTAAATATTGTTCCAGGAACTTTTGGGGCGCGATACTCTGGATATTGGAGTGCTCTACTGCCATTTTCACTTGGAATGGTAATATTCTTTCATAAAAACTACCTAATAAAATTTACAAGTTTAAAATTGGCGACAATTTTATGGGTCGCTCATGGTCTATTATGGCTTTATTATCCCTCCTATCCTTGGGAATATGGCCTTTATATTTCCTTGATATTTACTGGGTTTGTCTTGGTGTCAAATTGCGATGCTATATCTGGAAAAATCGATCAGTTATTGGGTGATATGTCCTATATAGTTTATTTACTACATACAACAGTTGGTTACCTAATATTGGTTAATTTAACTTTTGATGGCCCAAGAAATTTAAAATTTTTCCTTTGTACATTTGCATCTACCTGCATAATTTCGATATTTTTTGTTGTAATAATTGAAAGACCACTCCAATTGAAGTTGAAATTATTTATAAGGAAATACCTTGTTAAAAGCTAAGGGTTTTGTAGGCGCTCTAATTCTTGCTGCTCTCACTATTTCAGTTCTAATAACCTTTAAATATGATTGGTGGAATGGATATGTACTTAAAAACCCAGATTACTTATTAATTTTGGGATTTATTAGCGCGTCCCTTGCTTTGCTAGAAAATAAAGTAAAGTATATTTTTATAGTTATAGCGCTGTTTTTTATAAATTACTTTGGAATTGGGCCGGTGATTGCTGTAGCTATTTTTTGGTTAACAGCCTGCCTAATAGGAAAAAAATCATTTTTTCTAATCTATAAAAATAATTCAATCGAAAGTAAATTTCTGGAAAATTCTGCTTTGGGCTTTTCCATCATTGGTCTGGTTGTAACCATATCAAGTCATTTTCAAATAAACACAGGGCTTTTTTATATTTCTTTATTCGCCTGCTTCTATGCTTATCTTGGCAATGCCGAAATCTCTAGTTTTTTAATATCCATAAAGCGCAGTAGTCAAGCCATACTAAAAATAAATTTTTTACCCATCTATTTTTTAATTATCTGCATGGGTTATTTATATATGGTTACTGTTATTCCTGATCTCGGTCATGACTCACTTGCGATGCATTTAAATGTTCCAAAACTAATTGCAGAGAATCTTAAATGGAACTATGACATTAATGAATACGTTTGGTCTGTCCTTCCTATGGGCGTTGAGATGCTCTATGTGCCAACATATATCTTTGGGGGCGAGGACGCCATAAGGATTTTAAATCTTACATTTGTATTAGCAAGCGCTATGCAGATATATATTATCGCTAAACGTTATTACTCCAGCGAAAATATCGCCATACTTTTTGGGGTTGTTCTCTTAAGTACGCCAATAATTTTCTACCTTCTTGGATCATCCTTTGTTGAACCTTGCTATATTTTCTTTATTTTGGTTGCATTTTCATTTTTACTGGATAAAGCGATTTTATGGGTTCCTTTAGCAATTATTTTAGGATATGCATGCACAATGAGAATTACAGGCATTTTATTTATGCCGGCTATATTAGCTTGTTATATAGTGTCTCACTACAAGAAAGATCAATGGCTTAAAAGATTAATTACTTTAATTTGCATTTTTTTGATCTTTAGTTCAATACCCTATGCGTATTCCTACATTATTACTGGCAGTCCTGTTTTTCCATTAATGAATGAAATTTTTAAGTCAGAATTATGGAGTAAATCTGCTTTTTATCACCCGCTCTATGTAAACAATCTTGGTCTTGCAAACTTGTGGCAAATGGTATTTAATTCAAAAAAATATGGTGAATTCAGTGCTAATGGTGCAATTGGAATTGCTACGGCCATTGCAATTCCAATTCAACTAATTTACTTAATTTTGCATTGGAAAGATCTACCTAAATATAAATCTGAGATTTGTATATTTTTTGCTGGGTTGTTGTATGTAATCTCAATGATTTATGTTCAGGCATATTTACGATATATATTTCCAGGATTGGTTTTAATATATTTATCATTAATAATAATATTGGCTAAAGCGGAAATAAACTTAAATGTCATTAAAATTTTATTAATAACATTAGTGACTATAAATATTTTAAAAATACCATATGCATCGACATATTTTCCTGGCGGTTACGACATTTACTTCGATAGGAGTGCTAAATTAAGTTACACTACTCTTCACAGGCCATACGCAGTGGTTGGGCAGATCATCAGCAAATTTCCGGAATACAAAGATTCTAAAATCTTATTAGTGGGTTATGGGTATGATCCAGTTTATTATTATTATCCCAAGAATACAGTAGCGTATTCTTGGCATTCATCCAAAGCATTTGATTTAATTAATAGTCATCCAGACGATTTAGGTTCTGTTGTTAATAAGCTAGGCGTTAATTTAGTTGTCTGCCCGGTAAAGCAAAGCAAAGAAGATACCAGGCATTTTTCTGACCAGTGTCAATCCATTAGCTCAAAATTATTTATAACAAATGGCGTTTATGTGGGCGTAGCTAATCCAAAATAGCAACTTCATGCAAGCTAATATTTGGGCTGAACTGAGCTTATTTTTCAATATTATTGTTTATGATGCCGCTTCAATGATATAGCGGTATCCAGCTCTTGGCGTTTTTTAACAAGAAGGGGGGCTAGAGAGTGATGTAGAATTATTTACCATTGTTGAAAATACTTTTTTTGATAAAATAAATAAGGAAATAATCGTTTAAAGTTGATGCTAATTAATTGGCGTATTTAAGAAATACTCTCTCAGCAATTTTTCTAACCATCCCCTTTTTAATATTTTTATATAATGAAAATTGCTGTTGTCATCCCAAGCTTTAAAGTGTCAAAGCATATTTTATCGGTCATAAAAAGCATTGGGCCGGAAGTCAGTCGAATATATGTGGTAGACGATTGTTGCCCAGAATTTACTGGTAGGCATGTAATTGATCTTTGCCATGATGAAAGGGTTTCTGTAATTTGGCACCCTGTAAATTTAGGTGTTGGTGGGGCGGTCCTAACTGGTTACCAGGCCGCCATTGATGATAGATGTGAAGTTATTGTCAAAGTTGATGGCGATGGTCAAATGGATCCTAATCTTATAAATCTTTTTGTTGAGCCATTATTGAGTGGCGAGGCTGATTACGCCAAAGGCAATAGGTTTTATAACCTTGCAAATATTGGATTAATGCCGCCATTGAGGGTAATGGGGAATGCCGTTTTATCATTCATGACAAAGCTTTCTTCTGGTTATTGGTCTATTTTTGACCCTACAAATGGTTTTACTGCAATACACGCCAAGGTTGCACAACGATTGCCTTTTGAGAAAATTAGTAAAAGATATTTTTTTGAAACTGATATGTTGTTTAGATTAAACCTTTTGCGCGCTGCTGTTGTTGATATTCCAATGGATGCAAAATATGGAGACGAAGTTAGCAATTTAAAAATAACAAGAGTAATTCCAGAATTTCTTGGTAAACATGTTAAGAATTTTTATAAACGCATCTTTTATAACTATTTTCTTAGGGATTTTTCGTTAGCTTCAATTGAGTTATTTTTTGGGGTGACATTTTTAAGTTTTGGACTTATTTATGGCATGTACCATTGGTATCAGTCAAATGTAACCCTAGTTAATTCTCCAACGGGCACTGTGATGCTCGCTGCATTAACTACGTTGTTGGGCACTCAACTTTTGTTAGGTTTTTTGGCTTACGATATCCAGAGCGTTCCCTCAAAATGCATCCATAGGTCACTTTAGAAGCTGATGAACTATTTTGATTTTCTTAGAGAGAAGGCAAGGGGGTACTCTTTCCGTTTGGCCTTACGTCTTGAAGTTGAGTCATTGGTGTTTGGAATTCTTGGTCTTCTTCCAACTACTCTTGGAGTTTTTATTCGAGGTATTGTTCTTAAAATATTTTGCAATCAATGCACTGGATTTGCCTGGGTTCAACCAAGGGTTGTCTTCGTCCATACGGAAAGAATCAAGATTGGAAAGTTATTTGCTGTAAATAGTAATTCTTATATTAATGGTGTTGGCGGTATTGATATTGGTGATTTTGTGTTACTTGGATCAAATGTCACGCTTTCCTCTGGCATGCATCCAATCGATGGTATAAATCCCCCAATCATCACTAGGCAGTCAATTCCTAAAAAAATCGTTATTGAGGATGATGTATGGATTGGTTCAAATGCAGTAATAATGCCGGGCGTTAGATTGGCTCGCGGTACTGTTATTGGCGCTAATTCAGTAGTAACAAAAGATACGTTGCCTTACGCAGTTATGGCGGGTACTCCGGCCAGAGAAATCAATAAGCGTGATTTCAATTAGTAAGTTTTCAAGATATTTTTTAATAGCTGGACTCGCCTACC
>TBL_comb47_HYPODRAFT_10002115_pt1 | contig 24858 bp, 34 predicted proteins | sample TroBogypolimnion_40_FD_10682 | JGI IMG/M metagenome (IMG submission 10682)
CCGTATCTGCCCCTGCGGTGGTGCCCGCTGCCACCACCGAGGTACGCAGTGCCGATGCGATCCTGACTGCGGCACTCGAGAGTGTGCGTGCTCATGCGAAGGCGGCTGCTGAGGCGTCTCGTGCCCTGGCTCACGAGCTCCAGGAGGCGGCAAAGGCGATCAAGCGTGAGGCCCGTGACTCCAAGCGTCGCCGCAAGGTAGATCCTGCGACGCTCTCCCCTGAGGCCCGTGCGGCGTGGGAGGCTCGTCGTGCGAACAATGCGTTCCTCAAGGTACGCCCTCTTTCTGATGAGCTCTGCGGCTTTATGGGTCTTGCATCCAAGAGCCAGAAGAGCCAGACGGATGTGACGAAGTTCATCTCTGGCTATGTGAAGAGCCACAACTGTTTTGATCCTACGTTCAAGCGTCGCATTCTGCCCGATGCCAAGCTCGCGAAGCTCCTCCGCGTAACGGACAAGGATGAGGTGACGTACCTGAACCTCCAGACGTACCTCAAGGTACACTTCCTCAAGCCCGCGACGGCGTAAAGATCTGGAACGTATAATAATTTGACAGCAAATATTGGCACCCGTCTAGGAATCAATATTTCTTTGCTAAATATAAATGGCATATGAGAAGCTAAAAGCATGGGCTGCATTAATTCTTGGAATCTACCTTGTAGTTCAGTGCGTTGCTATGGTAGTTGGTGGAAGTGTATTCGCGGCGGTTGGTTCTCCGGCGGTTGGTGTACCTGTGATTTTACTTGGCTTAGCAGTTGTATACGCAAGTTACCGTCTGGCTTCATGGGGGTGGAAACATATCTAAATGATCTATAAATGTGGTACCATTGGTTAATTGGTGCGTTATGTATCTGGTCACTAGCAACATATATTTACCGTCGTGCAAGTAGCCAAGTTAAATTAGATTGGCCTGGTATAGGAGATGTCTTATGGTTTTTTGTAGTTGTTTATGGTACTTATTGGTCTTATAAGGGTATTACAGCTCCACCAATGATGCTGGTTCCTGTGACTACTGGAGGACGAAAACGGAAATGATCCGTTACTGAATTAAGAGATCTAAAAAATGCCATCATCATGGCCTTGTAAGTTCTATAACAGCGAATCTGGTTGTAAAAACCAGGCTGATATGTGCTCACACCGCCACGTAGACTTTTGTACAAACAAGCTTTGTACTGAGTCCAACAAGCACCATACCCACACGCTTCTAAGCTGTGGTCGGAAGGGTGGTGGCTCGCATGCGAATTATATCGCAAAGAAGAAGGAGCAGGCAATCCTTGAAAAGAAGCCTGAAGTTGAAGAGCCTCCACGAGAGGACTTTGATTCAGTACGCAAGCGACTGATACTTGAGGTGGATACTGTAGCAGCTTGTGAGCTGCTATATGTGAAGGTGAAAGAGATTCTGGACACTAGCGATGGTGTTGCAGAGAAGGAGTTTGGTGTGAATCCAACTCCTGGGAAAATTGTTGGCATGTTCAAGTCTGGTCTTTCGCTGAAAGATCTTCATGAAATGCTAGAAGATCCCAAGATCCTCACTGACCGCATGGTTGAAGCCTACGAAGTGATCGCAAAGCATGCTGAGAAGACCGAATAAAAACGGATTTTTAATTGATAGAATAATATTGAAAGAAACTCGAACACTATGTCCTCTTCCGCCGCCACCAAGCTGCCGAAGATGACCGAGAAAACGCTCTGCTCGCACTTCAACTCTTCCAAGGGTTGCATGTACGGCGAAAAGTGCCGCTTCCTCCACGTGCTCAAACCCGTAGCCCAGCTGCCCTCATTTCCCCCGGAGCTCCCGGAGGATATCGAGGCATCCTGGTGCTGTAACACCAACCACTTCCACTCGGAGGTAGTAGGTGACACCGTCCGCCTAAAGTGGACATCTGACCCGCGCGGCCACACCATTGAGGAGTGCAAGCTCCACTGCGGTGGCAAGAACAAGTCCTATTCTCGTGAGAAAGATTTGATCTGGCGTGCATCCTACACTGCCGTGCAGCAGGAGTTCCACACGGAGCTAAAGTCGCGCGGCTACTCTGCGGGCATTGTTAGCATCTTTGTTGCTACCATTGCTCCCCGCATCCCCATTCCGCCGTCTCCGGTGGAGTTCGCCCCCTCTTCCGGTGACCGCTCGTCGCCAGCCGAGAGGTGGGCAGCCGCGTGGCAAGTCTACGCAAACCAGTTCGCCAAATGGGAGAGCTCTAGCGAGAGCCTTTCCAAACGTGAACTTACCTCCGTTCTTGCGACTGCTGAGTCGCGGGCGGAGATCTCTGCCCTGCTTGGGCAACACGGCCCCGTGGATGGGGCAAAGATCCTGATCGCCAAGTATGTGGCGATGCGGGAGGCCGCCACTGGCGGTGCGTAAATCGTCATGCGTGACGTAGGTGGGCCCGCAAGCCTTTAAGTTGGCGGGGCAGTTTGTGTAAATAGGTGGAAAACCCGAAAGCACTGTCATAACTGGCTTTTTCTTTTTAAAATGGATTTCATATGAAGTAACATTATTATGCTAAAAATGTCCAAGCGTTCCCGTTATACTTATGTACAACATGTCGGTGCAGGAGTTTTCGAAATAACAGCAAATAACCGGACATATTTTGCTAGTTGTATTCGTGGGTGGGAAAAGGCTGAAATTCAAAATAAGTTCAACCCAGAAGTAACCGATTATTCTATTCTTATTTACACTCCAACTCTAATATGTACAATCCCATGTACAGATGTTGATGAATGGATTCAGATCATGAATGAGCTAACTGTTCAGGGCTTATAAAAACGAATTCTCTAAGCTCACGGTTTTAAAATCAAAGATGACACCAACTCTTGCTCGCCTCGCAGAGGCTGCTAGTCGGTTTCGTAAAAGCCGCGGCCGTCCAGCTGTTGCCATTGGAAATGGGATTTATCCCATCTTCAAAGCACAAACTGGCACTGGTTGTAACATTGAGCTTTGCCCACAAGAGGGTGGCCGCACCGACGTGTACCGCCTAAAAATTTACACTCATAGCAAGATGTATACCATCAACTGTTCAGAGGAGGAGTTTTACATGGCAGATGCCGTTATTACGTGGTTTGTATATCCAGACCAGGCAAAGCAGATGCTCGAACTTTCGTAAAAACGGATTTTTCAATTATAGAAATAGTAGTTAGTACTACTGAGACTATGGAGTACACACCCAAGCCCACGCTGATGATCCTTGACCACGTTGTGATTGAGATGCCTTCCTCACCCCCGCGGGTTCCCCGCCCACCACCTGTTTGCCCAGGTGCTCCCGCTCGCCCTGCAAAGCGGACGCATGCCGACATTGAGGAAATTGTTCCTCTCAACCTGTACGAACCACGCCCATTTGCTCGCCTAATTGTTCACCCAAATCAAAAGACAAAGCACGGACACCGCAACCTTTAAGGCCTATTATGGCCGCATTTTTCTTTGTAAAATGGATTATTCAGAATACACAATTCTAACCTGTACAACAGCCAACATGGGCCATGAACCAACGGACATAGAGCTTACGCATTGGTACAATGAGAAGTACATCAAAGAAAAAAGACTTCGACGAAATAAGATTGATGACATCATTCTCTTCGTCCTTATTACGAGCATTGTGCTTGCCTTCTGGTTTCGAGAGCAGATCTATCAGTTCATGTTGAATGCATAAAACGGATTATTCCGAATACAAGTTTTTACATCAACCAGCATGAACAATGAACCAACAAACATAAAGCTCACGGTTTGGGACAATGAGAAGTCCGACAAATTGGAACAGATTCATCTAAATGTAAAAAAAGTCACAAGGCATAACTACCTTCTTACCGTCATATTGATTGTAATCCTTGTTTACTGGTATTTACGCGACTGTTACTTCAGAAATGGCATTTGCTAACTCTGAAGTACATGGTGTGGGATTTGAACCCACGCGTTTTTCAACAAGAGTTCTTAAGACTCTCTCCTTAACCACTCGGACAACCATGTTGGTGTATAATACAATGCCTCTTGTAAGAATTGAACTCACGACCTACAGCTTACAAGGCTGGTGCTCTACCACTGAGCTAAAGAGGCTATTAGTTCTTAAGGGCGAACCAACCCTAAAGGCCTGCATGGGAGTCGAACCCACAACCTACCGGGTAGAAACCGGTTGCACTATCCATTGTGCTAACAGACCAAGTAGTCTTTTTGATGGGTGTGACAAAACCCCCGGTCCCTCTGGGTTACGATCCCAGTACCCCCCGGTTAACAGCCGAGTGCTCTACCAATTGAGCTAAGGAACCAAATGCGTCAAACGGGAATCGAACCCATGTCGTAGGTTTGGAAAACCCATATTCTACCACTAAACTATTGACGCTACTACACCTGGCGGGGATCGAACCCGCGGCCTCCCGTTAATAAGACGGTTACTCTACCACTGAACTACAGGTGTTATGGCCGCCGCCAGTTATAATACAATTACTGAGCGTAAATCGTTTCTTTCAATTCTGTATCCGTATATATGATCTCTGTAGGTAATTCTAAATAAAGTACTGTGCTAAAGAAAGGTGTTGTACGACCATCCAGAACTATTGACCGAATCTTAGAATTATCCAACAATGTCCCAAGCAACTTATTAAACAACTTCTTTTTGGATATATTATCTCTTACCTGAATACGACAGGACTTACCATTCCATGCACACATATGAGCAGTTCCACATTGTTTCTTTTCAAATTGTCCACATGGTTTTCTGATCTTAGACAAAAATTCAATTGGTGTATCCAATGATACAAAATGTGTTACTTCATTGAACCATTCTTCCAATTCTGGCTCAAGCTCCGAGCGTTTGGGTGGCGATCCCGAAAGAGCCTCGTTCAAATCTGGTTTTGTTCCGACTTCAACATCTAGAGTTAGCTGATACAATAAAAATTCATACAGTTCGGAAGTATATGATATTTCTTTGTACCGTTGGAGATACTTTGCATTTGATTCCCCTAAAGCAAGGGTAGATTCTCCCTCGCTGATTACTGTATTTGTTATCTGCAATGCCTCTCCTTCTCCTTCTTTAGGTTTTACTGGGATACGCAATCCACTACGTGTCAAGATCTCAACAATATGTCCATTGCCATCATACATATCTTCTGCCCACTCATATCCTGGTACAGTTTCTTTAGCTTTCTTTAAGATAGTCATCATATCATCATATGATGGTAAATCATGTAGCTCAGAATATCCTGAGAGAATTCCAGAAACTTTCAGAGGAGGAATTGCGATGTTCTGGAATGGAAGCAATAATTCGTTGGGAATATATAGTGCTTGTGCTCTGCCAAAGGGATCAAGAACAAGAGAAAAATTATCTTCTAAGAATATTTTTTTGGTAATCAAGACAGCATCTCCTATGCTGGGAATACTTGTAATACAAGCTTGGTTACGTTTCTTTGTTAATTCAACATATATATCATGCTTAAAGGGTGGTTCAAATATGTTTGCTTTGAAAATAAACTTTTTTTGCTGTCTGACTACATGGCATAAACAATCAACATCATTACCAGTTTGTAATATGACCATACCACGAGTACGAACCTTTACTTGCGGACTAAAAAATGTACATCCAATTGTTAAATCATTTAAGTTAATTCTATACAAGTCTACAGCAAGTACAATCGCACAATACTCTAATTCCTGAATAGCAGTAAGTCTTCCTTCTGTAAAAGCTTCATCGATGCTTGATATTATTTTAGACATGTGAACCCTTGCTTCTTTGTCATCTGAGAATGGCTTCATGGTTAGTTTTTCTTCAATTTCTGTCGCATATGTTTCAGATGTCATAGTCCATGTAGCAAGAAATGGGCATCGTAATATATTCGTTATCGTATGACGAGGTGATAAAATTTTAGTATGAACACCCAAAAAGCTGGGTAATCCTTCAGAAGGTCTACCTAATCCAACTCTAAAAAATCCAGTCATACCAGTCTGAATACGATTACCAGCTTCTATTGCAGTTTTGTACTCTTCTGAAATGTGAATAGATGTCAGCAGATCTTGTGGAAGATAAGCAAATCTACCAAAATCAGTTTTTTTATTTTCACTCAATATGTAGTACTTGTCATCTTTATCTTCCTTCTTTAAGTTACGCTCTTTAGGTGATTTGAAGCAGATTGGTAGACTTGTATTAGCCCCTTTATATCCAGGATAAGAGTTTCCCTTAGTTCGTGGGATTACTGGATATTCGCGTGTATCTGCCTTGTAGTCAGAAGCTTTTCGAATTTTACCATGGCATACAGGACATACCTTAAATCCATCCATGTCTTCTAGCTGATCTGCACGCAAAGGTATCTTATCATACATACACCAATAGTCGGGACAAAGCAATATACCATCTGGGTTTTCTAAAACTATCTTCTGATTTTCAGGATATGTTTCTGGATTAAACTCTTCTCCCTTTGTCGCATCATTTATTATGTCTTGAATCTCATTGGATGATACAATTACAGGTTGTAAATTTTGATCAACTCGCTTTGCATAATCTGATTGTGGTGGAAATTTTACTGGATCAAATTCTTGTAGACGTGTATTAAAATAATTGTATATTGTTGAACCTCGTGTTGTGGATGTTTTTGTAGTTACTTGTACATCTGGTTTCTTTTCCTCGATTACATCGCCTTCTAAATAATCGAATAAATTCGAGAATTCGGTATCAATAAATTCGGTATTTACGGTTGAAACAGCTACTGGAGCTGATTCTTGCCTTTTAGGACATATGCGGTTTACTTTTTCATCTTTAGGATCACTTAGCACATATCTCAAAATATTAGCATATTGTAGAAATCTGTCTGTTGAATCCACATCTGTTACCTCAATGGATTTCTGATGCATAATAAGTCCTGGGAAGCTTCTAAACTGCCTTGTAAGCAATCCAGGTTCTTGCTCTACACGCTGTCGAATAGCATCTAATATAATTGTAGCATCTTCAATAGACAGCTTTAATTCTTCTTTGATATCGTTAGGCGTTATGAAAGGATCATCTTTAAGCAAATTAATAATCAGAACATCTCGTGGATTTATTCCATCCTCTGCATTATCCGATCTTAAAAATTTGAATACTTGTTGTGATTTTTTAGACATTTCAAATACTCCAGCCAAGCAGTTCATACGCAATGTATCATACGAATCTAAAGAATCAGAATACTCTGCTTGAAACTTGATATTATCTTGTAGTATAAATCGCTCATCAACTATATCTGATTTTTTAATGAATGGTATTACTGCGTCAAATGTCATCAACCACCCCATTAAGTTCTCTTTTAGCTCATCTAACGTTTCCGTATTTGATGAGTCACGATAAGAGGCAAGAATAATATCCTGTGATGTAATTGTAACTCGGTCAAAGTTCTCTCTATCAGATCCCTTGTACAAGATCAAAGCAGACAAATTAGGTCTATAAGGTTTTGATTTAGTCCACCAAGCAGCCCACACAGGCAAAGGAAGATGTGTCTTTTTAGTTTTTGCGTCTTTCTTATAGAACTTGTGGCGTGATATTTCATTACGACCTGTAAAAAATGTAATACAAGGAATTTCTTCAGATACTGTCAGACCATAAAAGATCTGTTCAAATCTGGTACGTACAGCTTTACCAAAATCAGTATCAACAAAATAAGCTCTCCAAGCTGCTTTTAGTATATGGACCTTTTTTGCGGGTGGAGGATCTAATGATAATATATCTTTTAGATGTTGAGTATTTGCATCCAGACTTGTTATTTGAATTTCAGATAAACGTTGTGGTGTAGAAGATCTCAGCAGAGGAAAGTATGCTCCTTCTGCTCCTTGCTCAAACTCCTTGACAACAAATCTGGTTTCGTCTAATTTAGGATACAAACTTAAGAATAGCTTACCTTCTTCTGGAAGAGGATGTTGAGCAGTTGGTATCTTGCTTGCTACAGCTGTATCAAATTTTAAAGGAAGAGTGTATGCCTTATCAACTTCTACGCCAAAAATGCGTAACTCTTCAAAAGAACTATTCGGGTCAAAAAGAGGTTGTAACAAATCTGGTTTTGACATCCATTCGTCCCGATCAAGTTTCTTGTACGTAATCCCTTTAATATCTCTTGATTCGCAATAGGCATAAAATGTTTCTTTTTCAGTTGTACGACCATTCAATGAAATTCGGTTAAACAATGTTTCCCAATTACGAGAATCAGCTGAATAGTAATCACTTTCCAGCTTCACAANAACTGAAATAAACAACCTATCTGGATGAATATCGAGTACCTTTGCTATTTGTTGTCGTACAACTCCTATCGTATCATCTTTAAAAAATGATACTTTGTGTAGATCTTTATTAAAGTCTACTACAGACATCTTATTGTAGATAGCCTAAAAAGATTTGTACATAACATACAAGATGACATATTATGTCAAGACCGATGATCCAACATTCACAAAAGAACTCAAAGCAGAGTTAGAAGATCATGGACTAACTGAATCATCAGACTTTCCAGTTGATTTGGTATTTGTTTCTGGAAAGCATGCATATTACAAGAATCATATAGATCTAAAAAAATCAAGACTCACAAATACAGTTCACCCATTACACATTACAAATAAGTACTATTTGAGTAACGCCTTTAAAGATCAACCCTTTATTCTTGATACCCAACTCATCAAACAAATTCCAGATTCAGATGAGACCTTTTTGAAGATACTTAAGCCAACTAACGGATATTCTGGTGAGGGAATTAGCATCGTGACAAATTACTCTGAAGTCCAAGATTGGATCGAGCAACATGATTATATGGGTTGGATTTTACAGGACTATATTAGAAGTCCAGCTCTGAAAAATGGGTACAAGTTTCATTTGAGAGTTCCTATTCTAGTGGTAAAGTCAAATATTTATGTATGTACAAGATCACCATACTACCTTGCTGAAGCAAAGTATACTGAATCTGATTGGGGTAATACTGATATCCATGACACTCATTACAAATCTGGAAAGCAGATATACTACCCAGATGAACTACCAGATGGTTGGAAAAGAAAGACAGATATTTTTAAAATGTTTGAAGTTGTTTTTAAGGGACTTAAGCTGAAACCAGATTGGGGAGGAAAGAACCCATATTACCTATTTGGAGCTGATGTAATGTTTGATAAACGTAAACCAATATTGCTTGAAGTGAATGAAAAGATTGGTCTAAAAGATATGGAGTTTGTTATCCCAGGAATGGTATCTATATTGCTTGGGAAAGATCATCCAGACTTTATAAAAATGGAATTGTAAATAGCAGCCCTTTAATCAGAAAAAATGTCTTTCATTTTCGCAGATCATGCTACAACAGATGAGATCAAAAACCTCAAGACGTTCCCACTAGGGGAGATGGTAAATTACCGCCTTCGTGCATTTATCATCGTTGGTCGCATATTGGAGACTATCGCTAATCGCGAGACCCTTCATCGATTTCATATTGAAGACAACAGCCTACAACCAGTCCTTGGAAGCATCATTGGAATGATCGGCCCAAACATAACCCGCATAGAGCTAACTCCTCGCCCAGACAATAAGTGGATGGTAACCATCTACGTCTAGATAGGACTATCTGAAATAGTCATTCCACAATAATGGACTGGACTTTTTGAATAATTTACAGGTCGGTATACTCCAATCTGAATACACTCATGAAGTAACTTACGCATATTAGTCCAGAACTCAGGAGTATGACCAACACTTTCTGTCATTAAATGAGCCATCTCGTGAACTAGAACAAACATGACTGTATTCTCATCAACTAATGGGTATGGTTTTTCAGTTTTGTCACGTAAGCAGATAACAATTTTTTCTCCCTTATTCTCTGAATAAGATGTACTATCTGCATGGATATCGTTCTCTTCTAATACATTTGGATCAAATCTGGAAACGAGACGTTTGTATGGTTCTTCCTTAAGATCTTTACAGTGGTCGCAAATCTGAACTAATTTAGATCGTATTCTACACATGCGTTCGGCAGCATCTTCTTTATCTGGTAAGTTTTGTACCTTGTAAGATCTTCCATCAGAAGCTTTTACAAGAGTGTTATTTTTTGGGCCCGAGAAGTACGAGTAAGCCAATGCTATACCTGTCCCTGCTAGAGCAACAGCTGGTATCATATTACAAAAAGCAGATATATTTAAAAGTCTGGCAAATAGTATGAGTTTTCTAGCTTATTAATGTAGAACGCCACATCGCCGGTTTCATATGGACATCTTCCAATATTCCAGCGGTCATTGTAATTCTTTCGACACTCCCAGCAAAATATCTCTGCTTCTTTTTGGTCGATGAACTCTTTGAGAACAAACGTAGCACAAATGTGGCCACGCATCTTCAAAGGCTTCTTCACAGATTTGACCACGATATAGTAGGCCATGGTTGTAGACATTGCTGTAGTATAATTTTAAATTCCGTTTTCTCGAGCGAAAGGGAGACCGTTTTCTTAAGCCTCAAGTCCACGCTTGAAGGGATTAGTCTCGATAGTCGTGTTCAGGAAAGGACCCACACTTCCCTGAGGATTAGGCTGCTCAGAGCGTACATCCCAAGAAGCATTCCTGTTGGTCTGAGACACACCCGCAAGAGCTGTATTGGTATGGTAGCCAGCCTGGAGGAAGTTCTGGCCTTTTAGATCTTCCATAGCAGAGGGATTCACAGCTGCCCAAGACGCACCAATCTCGCCCTTGGGTAGAAGCTCTGAGGCTGATAGGGTGGACTCTGAGTACGTAGACTGACCAGTAGGTTGGCGAGACTGAAGAGCCTCAGTAGGCTGGGCATTACCACCAGCACTGTGCTTATCGACACCGAAGGGACCGGACTCAGAAGAAGGGCCAATAGACCCAAGAGCACCACTTAGCTTATCCATCATACTATCAGCAGAACCAACTTTAGCTCCACTATAAGAATTCATTGCATAAAGTAGAACTGCACCAAGGGCGGCAACTGCCAAAAGCTGGTACGTCTGCGATGTCTTGGCCATTATCTTTATGTTCAAACGAAGACAAAAAAAGATGAAAAAACAAGTTTTAGAATTCCTAGGGTCGGCCGATGTCCAGCAGTTTTTTGAACAGTCTGTTATTCGACCCCTTCTTGACAAGATATTTCAATATCTATATCCATACCTACTTGGCGTAATGGTTCTTTGGGGTGTAATGTTTATCTGTATCGTTCTCGTACTTGTGCTGATACTTCGAACTGGACTGTACGGACAGATGGGGGTAAAGTAGCTCGACCAACTGAGCTCGGTTAAGTTTATATATACATAAGAACCCTCGAACTCGAGCTTCTTGCCTCAATTCGCCTATACGCTTCTTCTCGACAATGTACTTCTCGGGTAACACTGGCATTGAAAGAAGTTCAATTAATTGAGCTTTCCTCATCACGTAGTACATCTTGATACGTCTCTCTTTTGCTTCTTGCTTTAGCTCTGAGTACTCCAAAGCATGATAATTCATTTCAGATACTCTCGCATTCAAGGTAATAAAGGTTTCCGTTTTGATTAATAAGAGATGATACTGTTCATCGCATTTACAGTAGCCGCTATCCTGACATCATTAGCCTACTTCGGAGAGAACCAAGCAAAATATGTCAAGGACAATTGGTCAGAAATGAGATGTAACCCTGCTTATATGGTCATGCCCGCTGTTATAGACCTTGGCACTGATGTATTTACAAACTTCAACATGTGTGTTACCAAAAGCTTCCACGATTATGCTGGATTATCTATGGATGGTATGAATGCCCAAATGAGCATAGTGGGTGATTCATTGAGTTCTATTACTGATGCCATGTCTGATATGCGTGGGATGATGGGTAGTACACGTGGAGGATTTATGATGGTATTCCAGATGGTCTTCGGTAAGATACAAAACTTGATGTCCAGCATGCAGTACTTGATGATCAGAATACGAACATTAATGGGTCGTATAGTTGGTGTATTTGCTACAATTATCTACGCTTTCTATGCTGGAGAACAGTCAGCAGAATCCGCCTGGAATGGTCCAATTGGTACAGTTGCCAAAGTTTTATAAATTGCTAAAGAATAACATGATACTGTTTGGGTTAATAACCGCTTTATCTATCTTAGCAGTAGTTGGTATTCATGCCTATTTCAATTTAAGAAAGATTGAGGCAGAGTGGAGTTCTTATAGATGTAATCCAGCTTATATGCTTTTTGCAGGTGTAGTAGATCCCTCAACTGGTATTGGTGGGAACTTTCAACACTGTATGAATCTGATGGGAAAGTCGGTTGTTGGTGAAATGACGGATGCTCTTGGCAGTCAGTTCTCAATGATAGCTGAAATGCTCTCTGATATCTCAAACCCATTGGCATTGTTCAGAGTAATGATTTCTAAAATTCGTGGGTTTGTTATGAGCTTCGCTATATCAACATTGGGTAAAGTTTCAGGACCAATGGGTATGTTTGTATATTTCTTAAACAAGATTCAAGATTTGATCAGACGTATGGTTGGAGAAGGCTATATTGCCGCATTTTTTGGGATATCTGCCGTGTCATTTATTGAAGGATTTGTATCTTTGCTTCTTGGAGTCATTAAGGCGTTCGTAATAGCTATGTTGATTATTGCTGTAATTCTTGCTCTCTTTCAACCCCAAATTCTTGCTATTGTACTAGTTATCGCGTCATCAATGGCTGCTGCTGGCGCATAAAATTCCAAGTAGTAAAGAAAGGATGAAAGTCGATAAAACAACAATGGTAATTGCTTTCTTCGCGGGTGCCTTGCTTCTTGGATTTTTTAGTACCCGCAGTGAGGGATTCATGCAGAAGGATGCCGGCATGCCTTTAGATGGTCCAGCGATGGGACCTTATGATACGTCCATGGGTGGCTGGATGTCTACAGAACACATGCCCGTTGGTGGTCTTCCTCAGAACACTTCCATGGAAGGCAATAAGCTCATGTTCCTAGTAGGTAATGAGACCAACCCATCATGCTGCCCTTCCGCTTTCACAACTGATTCTGGATGTGTTTGCTTAACAGAGGCAAACTCCGATCTAATGGCTCATCGGGGTGGAAATAAATAGTTTAGAGTATAAACCTTAATATAAACTATAATGGATGCTAAAAAATCGTTTAAAGCCTTTCGCGATGAACTCTGCTCTGCTTTTCCCAGCACAGAGTTTGCTAAGTACAAGGACACGGATCCTACCGAGTTTGAAGAGCTAATTACACATTCCGTTCTAAAAGTTCTAAAGAAGGATGTAACTCTATTTGATTCTGAGTTCAAGGTATTTGATGTGAACCTCTCCCCTCTGTTTCCTACCAATCCTGAACTATTCTGGAAACATATCCAGAAGTGTGGTATTGCTTCTTTCCTTTCTGGCGATATCAAGACCAAGCTCAACAAGGTAGCTGAATCGATGAAAGGTCTTTGGGGAGATTCGGGACATTCTACAGATGAGATCGAAAAGCTGCTAGGTTCTGAAGAATCCCGAAGCAAGATTTCTGAGATCCTTGAATTTGTCATGACGACCCGCATAGCAAAGGTAGTAACCAGTCTAGTTGAGACAATTGACATTTCTGATCTTGGCATCGACTTTGAAAGTCCTGAAGATGTGATGAAGTTCTTCCAAGAAGGCGAACAAAATCCTGTGCTTGAAAAGGTGATGCGAAAAGTCAAGACTGTATTGGAAGATAAGGTTCGTCGGGGTGAATTTACGAAGGAGATGCTTGCGGCTGATATCGAAAGAATCAAAGTAAAAGTTCAAACTGCCTTTGGGGATATGTTTAATGACATGATTGGCGGTCGTAAGGCAGCTGTACCTGCTCAAGTAATTCTCGGTAATTCACCTGAAGCAAGACGTGCCCGTATGGTAGCACGTCTACAACGCAAACTCGCTGAAAGAAAAGACATGGATTAGAATAATACAAATGGAACAATCCTGGATAGAAAACCCAGCTGGTCTATTCACGAAAGATAACTGGTATAAATTTGTACCCACTGCTGGAATGGATATTCCAACTGCTATGAACGCTATTACACGCTTCGCAATCTATGCTTCGGTAATACTATATGTAGCACAAGGCATAGTATATTATCTGGTTGCAATTCCCTTAGTACTCTTTCTTACATTCTCAGTGATCAAACTCTTCCCTGAAGCTCGCAGCCTAGAAGCTTTTGCCGATAAAGTATCTGCCAAACTAAAGGAGTACACATATCCCTCAGCAAAGAATCCGTTCATGAACCCTTTGCTCACAGATATTCTAGATAATCCTAATAGACATCCTTCAGCTCCTATAACCAGCACCGATGTAAAGAGACAAATCGAGAATGCTTTTAAACAAACAACAGATCTGTATATGGATACTTCAGACAAGTTTGATCTTGCTCAATCTATGCGTACATTTCATACAATTCAGTCTGGTCTGATTCCTAACGACCAAGAAGGATTCCTGAAGTTCCTTTCCAAAGATGAGGATGCTCCTGATCATTCTAGCACATTTCCTGCGAGACGTGCCAAAGAGAAGTCTGAAGGATATGTTTCAGCGATAGGAGCGATGGCGGGTCTTCCGAACTCTACGGACAAGCCTGCGGGTGTGACGCCTGCGGGAGCCGCCTGATTTCAAACCCAGAGATGCCGTAAGATCTTTTACTGATAATTTTTCACCATCAACTTTCTTAACCTTCCCTTTCTTATCAACCATATGAAAGTGAGGAAATCCACGAACACCAATATCCAAAGGAACAGCTGCACTTTCTACCTCTGCAAACTCAAATGGTAAACTCATTTGCGTTAACTCCTTCCAAGCAGGGCGAGTTGCCTCGCAATGCGAACACCCATTCATAAAAAAGAATATGATGATCGGCTTCTGCTTCATTAGCTTTTTTACTTCTTCCATTTGACCAGGATCATCTAGTACCTTCATTTAATTAAACGCGTTAAAAGTTTCTATTGTCTTATATAAAATGGGAACTAGACGTCACCGTAGACATGGGGGTATGACTAAAGAAGAAGAAGACAAATTTCTAGCACAAAAAAAACGCGAACGAAGTGAAAGTCTTGGTAGTGTGGGCGATAATTCCAGAAAGCCTCCTCTAGTTGTAGAAGGTGTTGGCACTGCTACAAAGCAACCCCATAGAAGTTTATTTCAGGAACGCCAGACTGAAGTAGCCAAAGCTGAACATGAAGGAAAGCCTCCGCCTAAAGCTGGCCGCAGACGCCGTTCTCACAAGCGTAAACATACTCGTCGTAGAAGATAAATGGACAAGTCTTGGCAAGGATATATTACTGCTTTAGGTCAACAGAAACCACCTGCTTCAAATCTTGATGGAGGTATACCTTTTCCAAATACAGAGGGTGGACCCCCCACTGGATTTGTAGAGTGGAAACCTAAAGCTACAATGAAAAATTATGATGCTATGTCGGGATCATGGGCTGGTGTAGAAGCATCAGAAGCAGCTGCCTCTAAAAGTATATACAAACCCCAAAATGCTCCTGTAAACAAGAAGTAATTACTTGTACAACTTAGTCATGTCAGAATACCACCTGTACATATCAACTTCATTGTAATTTTTAGAACATTCATTAAACAAATCTTGCTTCTCTTTGGAAAGTGAACCAAGCTTTGCTAGTATATTTAAAACTTCTTTTGTCTCTCTTAGCAAAACTCCCATAATTTTTTCAGGTTTAGCAAATATTCCATAATGAACAGAATCAAACAACAATGGTTCTCCACGAACAGATTTGCGATAGTTTACATGATTCTCATTCAGAATTTTTGATAGCTTCTTCATTACATAAGCCTCGATTAATCGGTCCATCTTTGGCAAAAGACCAATCGATTCTAACATCTGCTCCTCATTGTACAGGATAAAGTTATAGAAGTTTCCATTTGGATCAAGCATAGGTGAATGCTGACTCATAGGTGTCAGACAGTGACCTTCTTCTCCATAAGTAATATCAAATAGTACATTTTCACGAATATATTGCTTCTCGGAATCTAAGAATTTGAAATACAAGTTTCGGAATATAGGAGACAACTCACGACCAGTATACATCTGAACAACCAGCTTTTTGTTATGCTTTATAGTTACAGATATCATATCACGCAAGAATGCACTATCCGTATCAACCTGCCTTGGTATAATTAATGCCTCAATCCGGTTATCAGGAGTCATCCATACACCATCTTCTTGCTTATCAAAGCCTTTTGAAACAAAATACTTATCTAGAAAATTATTCTCAAACTGAGGATCAAAGTTGATAATACGAATTGTTCGGTCCTTTATCTCATTCAGAAAGCAAGGTATAATCTGATCCATATCCACTGTAAAATCTTCTAGTTTATCCGTACGATTTTTGCTTCCAATCCCAATATACGTGTAGTCGCGCATATTGAGATCACAATATTTTGCGATGTTCATTTTTTTTAGTAAGTAGGCTGTCTAAAAATGGATTCGTTTTACATTTAAATATTCTTACCATAAAGTCAACATGTCCGCCAAAGGTCGTCGCGCAGCTATGAAGCTCTCTCCGGAGAAGAACAACCGTGAAGTAAATCAGATATTTCAAACTATCAAGAATTCAGATGAAAATCCGAATGATACCTATGCGATTGGCCGCGCGCTATCCTCCAATGGAGGCAATGTATTTCGAGTGACAAATGATAATACCGACAAGCATATTGCCGTAAAAGGTAATAATGCGCTTGTTGATCTTCTGAAGAAGAAGCTTGGCCGTGGTGGTCAGCAAATTCACGAGGAGTCATGTCCATATGTTATATTCATACTTAACCCACTCGAGATCATTGGAGAGCTCTCACATGATGATGTTACACGCTTTTTAGAACTTGGTTTGAAGAAACCCACAAACTTCTCTGAAGAAGACAACCTATTTGAGGAGCCTGAAGATATAGTAGATCTCTCCGAACTATGAACTATGTGCCTTATACCCCATCAAATTATCAGAACTATCGCCTGCTGTTGAAACCGCAATTGCCTTATCATTTGGTAGGGGAAGTGCTGAGCCACCACCACGACGAGGAATACGGCGACGAGTACGACGACGAGACTTGCGAGATGACTTACGTGTTTTCTTTGCCATTTGATTAATAAGAAGAAATGAATCAGACGCAAGCTGTATATATCCTTGCGTTATTAGCATTGCTATATCTTGCTATGCCTCATGTTTTTGAATGCTACGAGTCCTATTCACGAGCATGGGATACTCGCGAAGAAATGACAAATGCGGATATTCAAGCTAAGCAAGATTTTCATGACAGCAAACCCGAAGTATGGAAAAAGTTTGAACTAGAAGGAACAGCAGCAGCAAAGCCTGCTCCTACACCTATTGAGCCCAAAAAACCTGCGGCTCCTGTTTTAACCGCACACACAACTGAACCTGCTATTGAAAAGCCAGCTCCTAAAGAGGAGAAAGCAAGTACACGTCTCTTAGATCCGGAAGTACAAAAACCTTCTGCTCCTCCTGCTAAAAAACCTCTATCTAAGCCTCCTCCAGGTCCTGCGGGTTCACCACCTAGAATGGTCCGAGTCAATGTTCCTCCAGCTGAGCAACATAAGAAGACTGTAGAGGCAGGTGAACCCATTCGAGGCCCTAAAGTTCCTCCTAGAGGAAATGATCCTGAACCTAGCGGTGGCAGTGGCGGAAAGCACGGAGCTGGAATTTACCCAGATATGTATGGTCCCGAAGTACTACAAGCTCCTGGACATAAAGATGGAAGCTTTGATCTATCACAATATGATTTTGTACCTGCTGCCGAGTTCCCAGCAGGACCTCTATATCCTTCTCCTTATCTGAATGATTTTTCAAAAATTCTGAAAACGTAAAATATCTGAAACAACAAATGAAAAGAAAGAACAATATGTTCGGACTAAATAACTTCGCAGGAAGTTGTTGGGTAAATGCGTGTCTTCAAGGAATTTTCAGACTCCCTGAAGTTATTGATCGATATTCGCGAGAGATTCATGATAAAGATAATGCTGTTGATTGTAGTCTAAACAAGATTTGGAACTCGCAAGGGCGTGATGGAATAAAAGAGTTCTTTCTTGCTGCTCGGACTGCTACAATGCCTGCAGGTCAAGGTATTGGCGATAGCAATGAACTATTGGTTTATCTTTGCGATAAGCTACCATTTCTAGATGAACTATGCCGCTTCAAGATCGCTGAACGTCTAGAATGTCCTTGTGGATTTTCGCAAACAAAAGAAGATTCATCTATTGAATATGAACTTCATCCTGATAAGCATAATACCCCTATCACTGAGTGCATTAGCAAAGGCGTACAGCCAGAAATAATGACAGAATGGAAATGTGATAAATGTCAAGAGAAAGGTAAAGCATCCAAACAAGCACTAATCGGATCCTTTCCTAAGGTTATGCTTTTCCGAGTAACATCTTGTAACTCATCTGTCCAATACTCAAGTGTACTAGTGGTCAACTCCAAAAAGTATTACCTACTGGGAGTTATTTCTCATACTGGAGGTCATTGGTTTACTTATGCTCGTGAGATGCCTCCTGGCAAACCTTGGTATACTCTTGATGATAACCGCGTAAGAGAACACTCAGCAAATGAATTCCCAATGAGCCAGATGACAAAGGTTCTTATTTATTATCGACTAGAAGAGTAAATGCTATCTTACCCTGTAATATTAGCTGTATCAGCAGTAGGACTAGTATTGCTAGCAGTGATTGTAGGCCTAGTTTCAGGGTCAGGAGCAGCTCTTCTTGTTGTAATTGTTCTCGCAGGTGTCGTAATATATATATTGTCTTCGTTCGGATCTGTTAATGTACAACCCCAACCTGGAGGACTACAAATCGATGTCGCTCCAATCCCCAACCCACACAGCAATGACATGAAAGACTTTTTAATCAAAGAAGTTTTTCACATTTCTGGAAATAATTTTACATTTGAGGAAGCTCCTGCTGTGTGTGCCGCATATAAGGCCGAGCTAGCTTCATATGATCAACTAACCGATGCCCAAGCAAAGGGTGCTGAATGGTGTGGATATGGGTGGTCTGCAGGAGGAATGGCTTTGTACCCTACACAACAAGCTACATGGGAGGCTTTACAACAGAACATTTCTGAAAAGAAACGTACAGCTTGCGGACATCCTGGTGTAAATGGCGGCTATTTTGATCCCAAACTGAAATTTGGCGTAAACTGCTATGGCAAGAAACCTAAAAATCACGGTGTTTCTCTTCCTCAACCCTTACCTGGTGATGATTCATCTGCTTTTAACAAGATGGTTGACAAGTATAAGAACATGATAAGTTCCATGAAACTTTCACCTTTCAATCGTGATGTCTGGACTGAAAGAAAGGAAATCCAAGAGATGAAGAAGGCAACAACTCCTCAACCCAAAAAGGAAGAATCGTGGGATAAATATTTTAGCAAGATCTTCTAAATGAACTACGCTTTGGATACACCTATCAGAAAAGGAGTATACATCCCCGAAGCTACAAAATTAACACCAGTTCCTCCTCACACAAGCAATACTACTCAAGATCATCGGGTATTTAGTTGGCTTCAACACAAGCCTCAGAATCATGCCATTTTTCCTAAACCAGCCCAATCGGGAAGAGATAAGAAGTAAAGTATCATACGAAATACAAAGATGGCCGCAGTTGCTTTAATTTTGGCATTAGGAGCAGTTGGATATGCACTTGCTCGTGATGACATACAAAAGGAAGGATTCAAGCTTCAACCTCGTGACACCGAGGAGCACACAGATGAAGTAACACATAGCCAAGAAAGAAAAGGTCATAATAATGAAGTTCCATTCTTTGGTCCTCGGGTAACACAGGCAATGTATTCAGGTGGTACTGATCACATTCTTGATAACCATACTGGAGCTGGAAAAGAATACACTCAAAAGCGTGAAACTTTCTCAATGTTTGATATCAAGCCTGGAACGGGAAATCCATTTGGTCAGCAAGTAGAGACCGACTTCGAGCAATCTCGTATGGTATCCGCAATGCAAACTAAGAACGTTTTCCCCATTGAACAAGTTCATGTAGCACCAGGTTCTAATGCTGGTTATACTAATTTGGGCCAAGGAGGTTTCCAGCAAGATCAGATGCGTGAATGGGCTCTTCCTCCTACAACTGATGAGCTTCGTATTGCCTCCAAACCCAAGCTTTCTTATACAGCAGATCCTACTCCTGGTGTAAATGCAGTAACACTACCTGGTATCCAAGCTCCTGTAAACAAAAACAAGCCCGATCGGTTTGCAGTACTTGGTATGGATCGTGCTAATACTGCTGTTGGTGCCCAAACTGCCCCCATGATCTACGCTGAACAACCCATGAAGACTCAGGCACGTGAGACTACAGGTGTTGAATATTTTGGATCTGGCGGTGGACAGGAAGGTCATTGGGCTTCTTATATTCGTGCATTTACGGAACCCTTCCAAGAGTTCATGAAGCTAACTGCAGAAGGACGTCCTGGTCCCGCAGGTGCTCAAGGAACTGGTACTGTGCTTGGTGGAGACCAGTACTCGATTCAAACCAAGAAGGATGAGTCTGTACTATCAGACACTTTCAGATTTATGGTTCCTAAGTCAGCCGTAACTCCTGATTCTCAACATCTTGGTACATTCAAATACAATGAACCTCTACAACAGGATGTATATACCGAACGCAATCACCCTTCTACTCTAGCCGCATTCAACCAGAACCCGTATACACAGCCTCTGAATTCATTCTAATAAATGGAGTTGATCCGTGAACAATTAATGTACAAATCCAATACTCTTCACGTGTGTATGAATACACTCTCACGTCAGGAGCAATATGAATTTTTAAGACTTGTTATGGCTACTCGATCTGATGGAGTAACCTTTTGCTACGATAATTCTAATCCATATATAGTTTGTATACTTGAAAAAATCAAACTTGAAAGGGCTAAATGTTGAAAACAACATGAGCCGTCCCCGCCAGTGGACCAGCTGCCCATCTTTGATTTGCGTCATTATTCAACCAGGCTAGCATAGCCAAATCATACGGTGCTTGATTAAATGGTATAGAATTCTTAATAGCAGCTGGAACTGAATCATCTGCTCGTCTAATCATTCCATTAACATGTCCCTGATTCCATCCTCCTGGTAAAGGTCCAGCTGGAAAAAGACCAGGTGTACCACCATTTAATGCTCGTATTCTATTTCTTGCTTGTTCATGTGTTATTCCCGCTACAGGTGCTGGTGCTGCTGGTGCCGGAGCACGGCCACGATCTTCTGCTGCCGGATATGCTCTTTCTAGAATAACCTTCATCTGTGCTAAAGTTTCGTAAGGCAATACATAGCTTGGTAAATTAGCAGGAAGTAAACCATTAAAATCAGGCTGTGGCTGCTGCCCTGGCTGCTGTTGGGGCGGCGGCGGCCCTGCGTGTTCTATAACATAAGGGTCAGCCATTCAATTATCTAATAACATTGTAAATTCTTGCGTGTACGTTTCCGCCATTATTTGATACAAATCTAAATGGACCAGGAGCTGTTATGAGCTGCGAATAAAGAGGGTCACCCCCAGCCTCTGGTGTAATTACTAAAACCCACGCACCCGGATTAGGATCACCTCCCACATTCCATATCACTTCTAATGTATCGCCAACATTAGGTCTATTTGCTACATTATCAATATCAACTGGAGCACGTCCCGGTGTTACATTACGAACTCTGGTAATTACAGGGGGAGCTCCACGCATTGCGTCAAGTCTTGCCTGTAATGCGGCTCCTGCGACTCCTAATCTATTAATTTCTACACGAGCAGCACGAACAGCTACTTCTGAAGCAGCTAGTTGATTTTGTAGGGCAGCAGCAGTTGCCTGTGATGCGACTAATTCACCTTGTACACGACCAGCATCTGCCCCTGAAGCAGCTAATTCACCTTGTAGACGAGCAGCATCTGCCTGTGATGCAGCTAGAGCAGCTTGAGCTATTCCAGTTGCCCTCTCTGCCTCTCTACTAGCTTCTTCATTTGCTACTTGTGCTTGTTGGGCTAGATGTAAAGCTTCTAGTAATTCTGCCTTCTCACCTTCTTTACCTGCTAATGCCTCTGCAGCCGCATCTGCTTTTTGACTCGCAGTACGAGCCTCGCCTTGGGAAGCTGCTACTTGGGCTGTAGCAGCCGTTAATTCACGCCGTAGTGCCTCAATTGTAGCACTAGATTCAGCTACTAACTGTGCATAACGACCTCTCTCTGCTTCTAATAAAGCTCTTAACTCTGTTGCCTGAGCTGTTAGTTTATCCTTCTCTTCCTTATCAGACGCATATTTACCTTCAATTCCAGCAAGTTTTTCAGATGTACTTGCTAAACGACCCTCTAGTTCTCTTGCTTGAGCACTATGTTGAGCTATTAATGTAGCTATTGTCTCTGCGTGTTCTCTCTCTTTATCAGTTATCTCCTTCTCCTTATCACTCAACCTTGTTGCCAGATCAGCTTCTTTCTGGGTCAACGCAGCACGTAAAGCAGCAAGATGTTCACGTACTAATCCCTCATTAGCAGTTTTAGCAGTTTCTAACTCTGCTATTAACTCTTGTACACTTCTGCTTAGTGTCTCATCCTCTTCCTTATTATCCAACTGTTTGTGTAAAGCAGCAAGAATGGTTCGCAGCTTTGTTAGATTTAGTTTATCAGCTTGAGACTCTTCTTGTAACTCTTCTAGCTGACCACTAATAGAAGCCATCTGGGGCTTCAGGCTAGATTCCATTTTTTCGAGCTCACTTCTGGCAGCTGCCTCCTGATCTCGAAGAGCAGCTAGACTAGCATTCTCGCCTTCAGATTTAGCTGTTAGTGCTGCTAATTGTTGTCTAACTGCCCGCAGATCATCTTCGCAATCTCTTAAAGTTCTAGAGTGATCCTGTCCATGGCTAATCACAAAATGGTTTGCTTGGGGAGCTGCGGCAGGTTGCGGCGGCAGAACTGCGGGACGTGCTAGAGGGTTTTGAACACCAGACCCTGGAATTTCTGATAGACTTGCGGCACTTGCCGCAGATCTTTCATCAAATGTATCTCCAGCAGGAATTTCAGGTAGAGGTTCCTCGGGAGCTGCGGCCGCAAGAGGATTCATTATTCCAGATGGAGGCAGCGGGGGGGCAGCAAGGCGGGCTGCGGCTGCAGCCGGATCAAGATCAGGGGGTGGCGGAGGAGCAGCGGCTCTAGGAGGAGGAGCCTTAAATAAAGGATTGCCCTGTAGTGGGTTTACTCCTCGTTTTCTTAATTCATCATTATCGGGAAAATCGGTAGGATGATCACTAGCAATTAATCCAGCAGACAACAATCCATTTCTGATTTTCTCAAATTCTTCTTGTGGAAGAACAACTTCTTCACTATCTTCAGGTGTACTTCTTAAAAATCTGTCCATTGTTGCGAGAGATGCTTTCTGCTGAAAAGTTAGCTTAGTTTTATCACCAAATACTCGGAGTTTTCCGGCAAAATCTTGTAGTACTGTCTTTGTAATTCTTGCTCCACCACTCTGTTTGCGTGAACGTGTTTTTCTATTTGATTTTTTAGGTTGACGATGACGATTCTTCCAAGTCCTCATTATTATCATACTGCCTTCAGAATTTTCTCCGTGTATATCTTACTGGTCTTGATCGCCTCCAAGCAGGTAACCTATTGCCTCCAGATGTTCTTTTTCCTTTTAGTTTTTTCTGTTCTCTCTCTATAGCATCTATAGCTGCTTGTTTAATAGCCGCAGAAGGAAAGTCGTCAGCACCTGGCTGTAAAAGATTTAAATCTCTTTCTGCTGATAGTTGAATACTATCACTTGAATCAAACTTCACCAGCCAAACAACTCCTCCACCTCCTCCTCCGGGGGCTGTATTAATAATAGTACCTTTCTCTCCAAGAGATACTTTACTATAAGGACTTTGATGGGTAGCAATTACCCTAGCTCCTGGCCTAAATATAAGATCATCAGTATCATCACGAGGAGGAGGCGGTAGAGGCGGAGCAGCAGCACGAGGAGCTGGTGGTAGGCGGAGCAGCACGAGGAGCTGGTGGTAGAGGCGGAGCAGCAGCACGAGGAGCTGGTGGTGGAACAGCAGCACGAGGAGCTGGAGGGCAATTATACTCTCGTGGTTGTCCCTGTACAGGAGCTGGAGCTGGAGGTAATGGTTGAGGAGCAGCAGGAAGGCTTACTGGCTTTTGTGCTGAGGGACGAGCAGGAGCAGCAGCAGGAGGTGGAGGAACTCTTAGTGCCTCGTCTAACTTGCGTCTGGCTGCTTCCAATTCCGGACTATCACCTTTAAATATTGTGAGTCTGTGTACTTCTTTTTCAGCTGATTTAATTTCAGCTGTTCTCCTTGCCTTTTCTACCATAGGAGCCTGAATCACTCTTGCTGTTTCTAGGTTGTTAGCATCCTGACGCTGATTTTCAATTGTGAGTTTCTGTCTAGTATCTAAAAATTTTGGATCTTTCTCATTAGGTTCCATGAGATTCAACTTCGCAATATCAGCTTGTGCTTGACGAATATCTCTATCATATATTTTCAGTTGTGCAGTTCTCAGAGGAGTATCGGGTAAACTATTAATAATTGGTGTACGAGCAGCTTCCAAGCTTTCAAGTTGCCGGCGAACAATTTTTAACAGCTCTTCTTTACTATCTGCTCTATCAACGGCCTGCTGGCTTGCTGCTCTAGAAGCTGCTTCTGCGGCGGCGGCAGCATTGCCTCTTTCTCTCTGTAGATCTATTTGATGATCTAATAGTGCTTGAGCCGCATTTCCGTCAGCATCTTTACCTGCGGCCCTGGCTGCAGTTACTTCTGCTGTTAAAGCATCAACATATGTTTGAATCCTAGCATCATTATCATCGTTACCCATGGCAGCTTGTGAAGCAGCATGAGCAGCAGTAAATGCGTCATCTAGTTCTACCTGTCTTGCTCTAGCAGCTTCAACTCTTGCGGCTTCGGCTCTTG
>TBL_comb47_HYPODRAFT_10002117_pt1 | contig 24847 bp, 11 predicted proteins | sample TroBogypolimnion_40_FD_10682 | JGI IMG/M metagenome (IMG submission 10682)
GCTTGGCGAGTTCCTCGCGGGTCAGCGCGTGGGTTGGCTCGCTGCCGCAAGTGCCATTCTCCCCGCCGCCGATCTCGACCTTGAAGTGCTGAAGGTTTGCGCCGAATTTCGGCTTGAACATGTAGTCGAGAATCTCGGCTTTCAACTTGGCCGGGTAATCCACCATGTTGCGCGAGGTGCCGCCCTGGCTGATCGCGCCAATGCCCTCGAAGACCCGCCCGCTGTCGGCGTCGTCCAAGACAATCTTGGTTTGGGCAAATGCCGGCGGTGCTAACAACATCGTGGCGATGCCGCACGATCTAACGTATTTGAGATTCATGGGTGTGTTTTCCGAGATGATGATGAAGTGATTTCATGGAAAATGACAGCCTAGCGGGCGACTGTGAGCACGATGACCGTGTCGAGAGGGTCCCATGAAACCCCTGCGGGCAGCGTCACCGCCACTCCCGTAGGAGTTTGCTCCAGCTTGGCATTGGCCTTGCCTCCCAACACCTTCGCGTCACGGAAGCGGCAGTCGTTGGCGGGGATGCCCAGTTCGACCCGGTTGCCATCCTTGGGCGGACGCAGGACGTGGGCATACACCGTCTTGCCATCCGGCGTCTGGGTGGCGCAGCCCCAGGCCGGCTGCTTGTCCGTCGAGGTGGTGACGAAGGCGGTGCTCGGCACGGTGCCGTAGATCGAAGGTCCGTTGCGCTTCATCAGGATCCCCATGGCCTTCATGAGATCGACGGTCCCGGGCGGCCATTCGTTGTTAGACCAGGGGCCTGCGGCCATCACAAAGCCGCCGTTTTCCTGCCCTTCCGTAGCCGCCATAGTGACGGTCATGCGGTAAAGGTTCTCGATCGGATACTTCACGGGTTGGCCGCTCGCCAACCAGTCGCCATTGAGGGTGATCGAGTTCTGCAAGGAGGTGGTCAGGCGGGTCGTCGGATCATTGGTATTGAGCGGTGTCACAATGAATTCCCCGCCGAGGAGGTTGGCCGGCGGCAAGTCGGCTCGCGTGGCGGCCGAATTCAGCCAGATCGCCGCGTCCGGGGTATGCTTGAGCATGATCTTGCGCACGGCGATGCCGTCCGGCCCCGGGCCGTCCTGCCAGTAGCCGGCAATGCGCGTGCCGTAACGGGTGCCGAGCTCCTCGATGATCCTGAAATACATCTTGTTCCATTTCTGATCGGTGCCGCGCCTGCCGGTATCGGCCAGATCGCCCTCCTTGTCGATCCAGATGGCATCTTGCTTGAGGATGCTCTCGGCCCAGCCCGCATCAATGAGTTTTTGCTGCTCCGCTTGGTTGAGGTCGTGGCGGTCGTTGGGATGGACGTAGAGCACCAGCCCGAGGCCGCGCTTCTTGCAGGCATCGGCGAGGTCGCCGATGAGATCCCGCTTGCTCACCTTGTCCGGGAAGACCTCGGCCCACACCTTGCTCGGGTAAAGCATGCGGATGCCGGCATGGTAGGCGGTGAAGATCAGGTATTCGGCACCCGCCTGCTTGGTGAGCTCGGCGAGTGCCTCGACATCCAGCGCGCTTGCAAACGCATCAACCCCACGGTCTGCCAGATTCCCGCCCTGAGGCGTGGCCGGGGTCAACCCGCAGACGTAATGGACGAACACGCCGAGCTTGGCGCGTGACAGCGGTGATTTGCGGTTCTGCACGAATTCTTCCTCCATCTCGGTGTCCTGCGCGAGCGCCACCACGCTGCCAGTGCCGCCAATCACATCGAACTCCTTGTAGCCCACCCCGCCATTCTGCTGCTCGGGAAAGGTGAATCGGATCGCATCCACACCCGTCAGGTTGATGTTAGAAAGCTTCAAGCACGTGCTTGCGTCCGCGCCCTTGTAGTTCTTGGTCGCCGTGATGGCGTCACCGAATTTACTGGAACCCACCTTGCGGAAGCTGACTGTGTAGTTCTGTGCGGAGCGCCCGGAGTTGGACCAACCTGCATAGGTGTTGATGGCCAGGATGGTGTATCCCGTTTTGCTGACCTTGGTGTCGAGGATGTAGGTGAGCGATCCGCCGGCGATGCAGAGACCGCCATTGGCACCCACACCGCCAAACGTGCCATCCGTGAGCGTGGCCAGGGTGCCATGGGAATTCGCGTTGTTTTCGGCCGTGTTGAGGGTCAGCTTGTCGATGGTGGAACTCACCGCGGATTGCAGCAGGTCGGTATTCAATACCGGGTAGTAGCTGGCACGACACGACCCCCTGACCGTAACCGCGGATGCGCTCCCTGCCGCCAGCAAGGCCGACATGACTATCATGATTCTTGTTTTCATATTTTTTTGTCAGATTAAGTACCAGCGCGCAGCTTTGCCGAAAACTGGGCTTCAGAGACAGCATAGGGGGCTGGCACCTGCTCCGCCATACCCATAAACATGGGTAGCCGCAACCTCAACATCCCATCAGCAATCAAAAATCAACAACCATCCATCGGAAATCAAACCGCTTAAAGTGTTTCTGTAAGACGGGCCACACCAGGGTGCTATGGTGGAAGGTCGGCAGGATCACAAGTGCGAGGCCGCCAGTGCGCACCGGCGGCCCCGCAGGGATTCCGGAGAAAACCCATTAACTCCGGAGAATTCTTCAGGCCATGCAGCGGGACTCAGTGAGGCGTCACGACCAGACGGGCGAAGAGTTTGCCACCCCCTGCGCCTGGAGGCAGGGTGTAGGTGAGTGCGCCGCCGGGACCGCTGGTGTTGGTGGTCAAATCGCCAATGGCAACCGGCGTCCAATTCACGAGGTCAGGCGAGGTTTCGACGACGAACTGGGTGCCATACTCGGTGGCGGAGATGTTGCCGCCATTGGGCCAGGTCACGGTGTTGCCGGTGATGCCCGGATTGGTGGCGAGGCCGGTGGCATTCATGAAGTAGGCGATACCGTTTTGTACTCCGTCATGGTTCGTATCCTCGTTCGGGTTGTTCGACACGCCATTGGTGGTGGCCCATCCGGCGTAGGTGGGGGTGCTGCCGCCGGTGGCGGAAAGCGAAAAGTGAGTCGTGTTCGAGGTTGTACCTACACCGCCAAAGCCCACGTAGGCGATGTCGGTGGGGTTCGTGCCATAGGTAACAGTCGCCGAATCCAAACCATTGATTGTGGCGTGGCTCGTCCAACTCGCCCCCGTGGCGTCCAAGGTGATGGTCACCGTTTGGAGGCCGGATTGACTGGCAGTGGCAAAGTTCCCCCCACTAGCGGTATCCGGACCGCCGAAGAACTGGGGCTGCCCGCCACCGGACTTACGCAGCAAAGTCCAGGCATAGGCCGCGCCACTGGCATCATGAAATGCGCCGTGTGCGACATCCGCCTGGGTTTGGAAGCCCAGGGCGGCCCAGTTGCTCGGCACCGCACCCAGATACTCAAGGGTTGCGGTCAAGGTGTACACGTGCCCGGCTTGCGGGGTGAAGGGAAGGTAGGCACCCTGAGTCGTCGTGCTCGTTCCAATCGTCCCGGTCGCGGTTTCGTTATAAGAACCAGCGGCAGTCCAGGTGGCCCCGGCGGTTCCACCCGCATGCGTGGCTGAGGAATCAACGGTGGTTCCGTGGAGTGCGCTACCGCTGCCGAGGAGGGTATCGGAATAAATGAGCTCATTGGGGGGAATATTGATGGCAAAGGATGCCGTGACGGTCCTGTCCGTGGTCACGGCAAGGTCCGTGCGGCTCGCGGTCATGACCCCATCGCTCCAATAGACGAAGTGATAGCCGCTGTTCGCCACGGCGGTCACCGCAGTGCCGTCGGCACCGTAAGCGACCGTCTGCGGGGTGGTGCCCGAGATCGAACCGTTGGCCCCGGCAATGTATGTCAGGGTGCGGGAGTTGCTGTCGAAGTCCGCCGCAACGGTGATGTCCGTGGTCACGGCAAGGTCCGTGCGGCTCGCCGTCAGGACCCCGTCGCTCCAGTTGACGAAGTGGAAGCCGCTGTCCGCCACAGCGGTCACCTCGGTGCCGTCGGTACCGTCAGCGACCGTCTGCGGCGTGGTGCCCGTGATCGAGCCATTCGCCCCGGCGCTGTATGTCAGGGTGTGGGTGTTGCTGTTGAAGTTCGCGGTGACAGTGATGTCTGCAGTCACTGCAAGGTCCGTACGGCTCGCCGTCAGGACCCCGTCGCTCCAGTTGACGAAGTGGTAGCCGCTGTCCGCCACGGCGGTCACCGCAGTGCCGTCGGCACCGTAAGCGACCGTCTGCGGCGTGGTGCCCGAGATCGAACCGTTGGCCCCGGCGCTGTATGTCAGGGTGCGAGTGCTGATGTTGGCATTGGTGGTAAGCGAGAAGTTGGTCGTGTTTGAGGTTGTACCCACACCGCCAAAGCCCACGTAGGCGATGTCGGTGGGATTCGGGGAATAAGTATAAGTCGGAGAAGTATAACTGCCGATCTTGGCGTAGGTCGTCCAACTCGCTCCCGTGGTGTTCAAGGTGATGGTCACCGTTTGGAGGCCGGATTCACTGCCAGTGGCAAAGCCTCCGCCACTAGCGGTATCCGCACCGCGGAAGAACTGGGGCTGCCCGCCACCGGCCTTACGCAGCAAAGTCCAGGCATAGGCCGAACCAGCGGCCCCATGAAATTGCGAGTTTGTTAGATCCGCCTGGGTTTGGAAGCCCAGGGCGGCCCAGTTGGTCCCTCCCGCTCCCAGGTACTCAAGGGTTGCGGTCAACGTGTACACGTGGCCGGCTTGCGGGGTGAAGGGAAGGTAAGCACCCTGAGTCGTCGTACTCGTTCCAATCGTCCCGGTCGCGGTTTCGTTATAAGAACCAGCGGCAGTCCAGGTGGCCCCGGCGGTTCCACCCGCAAACGCGGCTGAGGAATCAACGGTGGTTCCGTGGAGTGCGCTACCGCTGCCGAGGAGTGTATCGGAATAGATGGTGGTATCGCCGGCGGCGAAGGCCGTGAGCGCGGCAAGGATAGCGACCGGCAGCGCGAGGGCGATGGCGTGGAGGATGCCGCGCTGGGAGCCGGGACGGATGTATTTCGATGGGGTTGGATTCATGGTTTGCTTTGGGGTTATTGGTGTTTGGTCTGTGATTGGAGACGGAGCGGGGGGTGGCGGCGGTGATGCGCGCGTGGCTTGGGGCGAGCCGCAAGGGAAAACTACCGCCGTTATCCGCGGGGTGTCGATGGCCGCAATTGGCGATAAATTGGCGAGTATTCAGATGAACACCACCCTATCCCTTCCGCCCGCGGGCTTTGGCGACGGCTTGGGAGCGGCTGCGGACCTGGAGTTTTTCGTAGATGTGGCGGATGTGACTGTGGACGGTGTGCCAACTGAGCCCCATCTGGTCGGCAATTTCCTTGTAAAGACAACCCTCGGTGAGCAGGCGCAGCACCTTGCGTTCGCACTCGGTCAAATCCGGGAAGGGTTCGGCCACGGTGCCAACCGGCGGCGGCGCCTTGAACGATTGCACGACCTGCCGCGCGATGCCTGCGGTCATGGGCGAGCCGCCAGCGACCACATCATGCACCGCGGCGACAATTTCATTGGCGAGCACGGGTTTGTGCAGATAGCCGCAGGCACCGGCCTGCAGCGACTGGAACACCGCGTTGATGTTGCTCTGGATGGTGAGCATCACCACCAGGGACTGCGGCAATTTATCTAACAATCGGCTCACGCATTCCACGCCGTTGATACCGGGCAGGTTGATGTCCATGAAGACGACCCTCGGCCGCAACGGCGGCAGAGCCACCAGCGCGTCCTCGCCGCTCACGCAGGCCGCCACGCAGCGCAGCCCGTCTGCGCCATCGACAATCTCGCGGATGGAATGGCGCAGGTCGGCATTGTCCTCGACGACGGCGACGGTGATGACGCTGGGGGTGGCGGGGCTCATGGGGCGTGGTTGTTAGAATTGGCGTTCGAGTGGTTTCCGGGCAGCGGCAGGGTGAAACGCAGCAGCGTGCCGCGGCCGTCCGCGCCGGGCAGGACATCGCAACGCCCGTGGATGCGAGCCATGCGCCGGGCCATGTTGTCCAAGCCATCGGCGCCGGGTGCGCTGGTCCCGGCAGCAGCCAAGCCCCTGCCATCATCCTCAATCTCCACGCACACGACCCCCGGTTGCGGACGGATGCGCAGCGTCACCCGGGTGGCGCCGGCATGTTGCACCACGTTGTGCAGCGCCTCCTTGGCCGCGAGAAACAGATGATGACGCGACACCGCTGAGAGCGTGACGGCCGGGAGTTCTTCCGGCACCTCCAAGCGCACGCGGACGCCGGCCAGCGCCAGAAAATCCGCGGCGTAATTGCTCAAATACCGCGCGAAATGTTCAAGTGTGTCGTTAGACGGATCCACCGACCAGACGACCGCATCCAACTGCCCGGCCAGTGCACGGGTGCTGGCAAGTGCCCGGTCAAGGTGAGCTTGCGCGCTGGCGGGGGAATCGAGTTCATTGCGGGCCCGTTCGCATAACAATCCGATCTGGGTGAGGTTGGCACCCATTTCGTCATGCAGGTCCGCGGCGATGCGGGCGCGTTCCTTTTCCAGCGCGTGCTCGCGTTGCAGCCGCATCCCAACCATGTAGCGCGATGCTGCGAACAGCAGACTGGCCACCACCAACCCGATCAGAACCCAGAACCAGGCTTGGCGGGTCACCGGCTGCGTCACCGTTAGATCCAACCGCTGCGGCACGCCGCGCTGGCGTTCGGCCAGACTGATCCGCCACACGTTTTCGCCGGCCTGGGTCACCCCGGTGACCGCGCAGCCAATGGCCGATTTCAACAACAACGGCAACCGGCTGTACACGAACAAATCGCCGTCGCGGGCGCCGGCGTCGGTGAGTTCGATCGCCATGGAACCCCGCCCACTGGTGACGCGTTGGATCTCGGCCGCCCCGCAGTAAATGTGCAGGTTGGAACCGACCAGCACCGGTTTGTTAGGAGTGTGATCCAAATCCGTGAAGCATAACTGCTGGGAAGCCAGGGGTTCCAGGCTCTGCGTCGTCCAGGTGCCCTGTGCCACTCCCAGGAACCGGTTATCCCAAAACGACCAGACCGCATAGCGGTGCCGCGGGTTGAGGCCGGCCTGGGTGAAATCCAACGTGATCGCCTGCTCGGTCACGCCGGGATTCCACAGCAACGCGACGGCTGAGTCGCCCCAGGCGCGCTTCACCTGTCCTAACAACCGCGGCCATTCGCGGCCCGTGCCCAGGTCCAGCACCTCGGTGCGTTCCCGGGCCGGCGGCGTCATCACCTCGACATTTCGCCAGTAGGGCTTGAAGCTGTCGCGGTAGAGCGGATCGGACGTGATGGCGGTGCCGCAGGACAGCCCGACCATGCTCATCCAGGTCCTGACCAGCGGCCACTTGCCGGCAATCTCGCTGAGGTTCTGGCGGTCCGTGCCCATGTAATACGTGTCGTTGTCCACCGCGAACCAGCGGCCGTGGAGGTGATAGGATCGCAGCACATCGGCCATTGCAAACCGGAGGTCGGCCTGGCTGGTGCCGGCCACGGAGCGCGCGGTGCGGTTGGCATCGGCACCGATGCAGCTCGCATCCACCAGGCCGACGGTTGGCCTGTTAGGACGGGAATCGCAGTATGCCAGATAGGTGTCCTCGCCGGCGGCCTTGCGGATGGCGGCATAATCGTCCCGATACATCTCAAACGCGGTGCGCTTTCCCACCGCCATTTCGCCGCGGTTGAGGTGGTTGATTTTCAGATAGGTGAACCCGCTATGCACGGCCTGTTGAATGCTTTGAACCAGCCCGCTCCACCCCGGAGAATCGAGCAGGCGCGGCGCGCCGGTCGTGCCGAAGGACTCCAGATAGAGTCCCGGCCGCGCGTCGGTGGCCGCGATGCGCTGTGCGTAAAATGCCAGTCCTTCGGGAAACTTGTCGTTGGTTTCCTTGCGCGCGGTGATGTCCTGATAGCCGTCATCAATCTGAATGACACCGGGGCGCAACCGGGCCGGCGAGCGCACCACCTCATCCGCCACCGCCAGCACATCCTTGCCGGTGACAGCCTCCCCCAGGAAATTCCAACTGTTCCAGCCGGACAAGGCACCCTTGGCGGTGCGCGCCCGGTGGGTCTTGGCCACCCACTCCGCCCAGCGCGCCAGCGCGGTGCGCGGCGGATCTAACAATAAAATCACCTGTTGCCCCCAGCGCGTCTCGCCGGGGTCCACCCGCACGCCGCTCATCTCGGCAGAATAACGGAACGCCAGTTTGGCGCCGGCACCCGGTGTTAGGCGCGCGTCCACGTAGGCGAGCGGTGCCCCCACCGGGCCGAACAGGAACCCGCTGCCATCATGGCGATACAGACCACCATACTCGTGGATGTTCAATGGCGTGCGGATACCGTCCAGCCCAACCACCGATGGTGCCTCGTTGACACTCTGATCCAACGCCGTGACCAGCCACTCCGCCGGATCCCCGGCCACTCGCAACTCCAACTCCAGCGGCGTCACGGAGACGAGACTCACAGTTTCCTTGCCGGCATTGCGGATTCCGGCTTGCGCCAGAACGCCCGGCACGCCCGCCACCCGGCCAAGCCGGAACAACAGGTCCACCTGCTCCTGCTCGAAACGGATGGTCGTTGCAACCACCCCGGCCGGACCGTAGGGCGTTTCTTCAGTTAGATGCGGCGCCGGCCCCGCGACGCTGCCACCGGCCGATGACAACTCGCGCAGTTGACCGCCTGCTTCGATGCTAGCGGCAAAGCCGCCCTGGCACGCGGACAAACCCGGTGCCACCACCGCGAAGGTCCGACCGTCCGCGGCCAGCGTCGCACTCACCGCCGAGGCGTCATTCGCCGCTGCGTCCGCCGGTCGGTCCGCGGCCAGCAACGCCAGTGCCAGCAGCGACCTGCACCATTGATTGAAAATATCTCTCATGGGCGCACAATCATGGGGTCGCCTTCGGTCATGAATTGAACTTCCAGCCACGGTTCCGTTTTCGCCGCGACTGAAACGGGCGCGAAGCCAGCGGGCATGATGTAGTCCTTAATCTCCACTGGCAAGTCGCGAATCATTTTCCAGTTCTCGTCAAAGACACCTGCTGTGTCGCCACCTTGGTATTGCAAATACTGGCCGCTGGTGACGACGCCGCGCACGGTCAGCGTTCCGATGCCGGTGCGGATGACGGGGTTTTCGAGCTGCACCGGAATTTCCGCGAGAGCGGTAATCGATTCAACACGGACTGACGACTTCGTATTCGCAGGCAGATGGCCGAAGCCGATGCGGCACGCGCTTTGATGAGCATAGTCCGCGTGCTTCGTGTCCGTCCGCCAGCCCCACGCGCCGGAGGCCCACGCGACTTCGCCGTTCGGGATCTCGATTTCGCGCGTACCCGTGAAATCAACCGGCACAACGTAATCGCGCCCCGAAATCGCCAGGACTAACAGCGAGCCGCTCCCGTCGCCGGTTACGCGCATTCCAATTCCGCGACGCCCTGTCATATCCATCGGCGCGCTCCATTCCGGCAACTCCCTCACGTCAACCCAGGCTTCGCTCGCATTCGGATTCTCGGCCGTCAAACGCAGCCCGGAGCCATCGTTCGTGACAGACTGCTTCAACGCCGCGCCGCCCTGGAAACGGAGATTCGCGAGCGTGGGTTGCAATACGAGATTCGGACGCACGCTGTTCTGCTGGATGAGTCTGCCGTTGTTGCCCGCCGTGAAGGCGTCCGCCGGATGCGTTTGCCGCCCGGTTCCTCCCCCATTCTCGTTCAAGGTCTCCGATGGTCCGCCTGGATCGAAAGTCCACAGGACGCGGATGATGAATTTAGCCGGTTGCGCTGCGAATGGATTCTCCAGGGAAAGTTCGTCGCCGGATTTCATGTATTGACGCGGCGAAATTGCGCCGTGCTCCTGTCCCTGCTGCCAAAGAATGTCGCCGGACTTCCGCGTCATCACGCACACCGGTGCAATCTCAAATCCGTTCGCGCATTTGCGCGCAACCTGCACGAATCGGGATGCGGCGTGGCGACTCCGTTCCGGCATCTGGTTTGCCGGCCTTACGAAACGCTCATCAATTTTGGCACCCTGCTCGTCGGTGGGCAACGGTGCGACGGCTTTCCAATTTAGCAATGTTTCAATGATCGCGTCGGTCAGGCCGTGCGCCTTGAGCGAACGATCCGATACCGCGAACATCGGCTCCGGTTTGCACAAACCCATCGCGCCGCCAAGATGCCCCTGGCTCAACACAAAATTGGCATCGAGCAGCGTGCTCGCGACACGCGATGGCGATGCGAGTTCCACCGGCGCGCTCCAGTTGCCATGCGTAAATGGGCACGTGCCGCGAAGAACCATTTGCGAACTGTTGAAGCGATACTCAAAGTTGGATCGTGGCGCATTGCCGCTGCTGTCGTGCGCCGTCACGGGGTGATCAACGTTCTCGTACACTTTCGTGGCGAATTTCAAATAGCCCCAGCGGCCGTTGTACGTGTGGATTTCCGCGCCGTCGTATTCCGTGTGCGCGATGCCGCAGCGATTGATGAACCGCGCATAATTCACCGCCATCTCATCGAGCAGTGTCGAGTCGTTGTCGGGAACATAATTCTGTCCGTAGGCGACGACAAGTCCCTGGCCATCGGCACCGCTCGCGTGCTCCACTGCTTTCGTCAGAAACCGACCACGCTGGCATTTCTTCAATGTCCATGTTCCGTCCGCCGCGATTTCAAACGAACCCACGCTGACAATCTCGTCTTCGATGCGAACGTGATCGTGCTGATAGAACTGCGGCAGCAAAGGCGGATACCTCGCGCCAGCCTGTGGCCGGAAAACCAGTTCCGAATCGTTCGATGAAGCAGCCATTGCGAGCGATCCACGCACCCAGCCCGCAAGCCTCCGATCCGGTCTCGCGCCGACATACTGTGGATCCGTGCGGCCGACTCCGCCGCTGACATAATGCAGATTCAAGCGCATGCCTTTCGCTCGAACCAATTCCGAGAACGCGCGCAGATCATCCTCGCCGTGCGGAAAGACATTCCGGTTCACGTAAATGTTCCCGTGGTCGCCCGGCCAGAAATTGTCCGTCCGCCATGTTTGCGTGAAGAGATATATCTCCTTGATGCGAGCCTTCTCGGCCCACGGCAGCGCCGCCCGCAACTCGTCGAGATTCTCGCCCTCCAAAATCATCTGGCTGCGATCCGCAAAGAGCTTCTGCCAGTCGGCGACCCACGAACGCGCGCGGTCCAGCGTCCATTCCCCGTTCACCTTCGGATGCGCCAGTTCTTCTCCGACCCATATATGCAGCAGCGTCTCGTCTTCATCGGCCTCGTCTTGCCGCACGAAAAGCGCGACGCCGCCGAGCGGTTCGCCCGGCGTCTGGTGCCAGATGTCATCCCAATGAACACGCACGCCATAAGCCTCGTTTTGCACGCGCGTCATATAATCGAGTTCCGTCACCCGCATCCGCCCGCTGCCGTTCATCTCGAAATGCAACGACGTGCCGCGCTCAGCCGGAACGCCTTCAAGCTTCTCGATTCGCAGCGCGAGATATCGATCCGCCACGCGAACTCCGAAGATGACGGAGTGCCTGCCATCCGCCGATCGCACCGTCAGACGCCCGTCCCCGCCGACCGTGACATTGCTGAGCGGCGTGCGATTGTGATCCGCAGCTTCCAGATAGTAGCCCACGCCCTGCGCCGAATGCCCGTCGAGAAGTTCTTCGTCGCTCGGAAGCGCACGAAGAGAAGCCGGCCTGCCATCATCACCGAAGCGGAGCCTGAATCGTTCCGTCTTCAGGTCAGTATTGCCGCCCCATGTTGCAATCGACTGCAGCAGATGGACGGTGAGTATCACAAATGCGATTTGCTTCATCGGATGGCTTTCGTCAATTCGGGCCTATCTCGCTGCCTCGTGTTTTGTCCGTCGCCCTGGCGTTGCCAAGTTTGGAGGGAATGGCCGCGTTGAAATCGGTGGAGATGACGACGGTGGTGTCGTAGTTGATGTTGGATCGTAGTCAGCCCACACCTGCGTGACTGACTTTGGCACAGCCGCTGGAGGTTCGGAGGCGTGCGCCGAAGCCATCGGTGCCAACAACATTGCAACAGCACACACTCTAACACACATGAGGTTCATACGGGCGCTATTCACTATACAGTAGAGTTTGTCAAAATGGCTTTTGCGGGCGGCTCATCAGGCAGAAAAACATATCCGGCTCAATCGTCCGTCCTGAACGGTGAGGCCGGCAGGCCATTCTTGTTGTAGAGTTTGTTGCCTGTTGGATTGCAGATGCACGCGTATCGCGCCGCCAGCGGATGTTGAATCTCTGGACTTGATACCACCACCGTATCACCGTCAATCACCGCATCAGCCCAGGACCACTTCAGTCCCTTGGGTTTGGAAGGATCCGCTATGGCAAGCGCAAAACAACCGAGTTTCTCAGATGGAACTTCCTGCACGGGTTCCTCGCCGTTCTTCTTGCCGATGACGAGCCCCTTGCCAACAGAATCAAACATGATGCGGATTTTTCCGCCCTCGGTCTTCATTCCCTTGTAGAGCGGGCCACTGCAAATAAGCTCGTTCCTACCGTAGTCCCTGACAAGCGCCCACTGGGCCAGGCGATCCCCCACATCCCGTTTGTTATTCGGATGCAAGTCGCCATTGTCGCAGGTATCAATGGTGACCGCCATGCCGGTGTTAGGTATGCTCTTCAGGGCTTTGAACTGGGCGAGGCGTGTCCCGGAGAAATTCTCATCACCGAGATCGATGTCATTTGGCTGACCGGTGAAATTCGGCAATTGAACGAAGTAAACGGGAAAGTCGCCCTGATTCCACACCTTGCGCAGACCCGCGATCAAGGCGTTCATCTTGTCCGCGTAGATACCGCCTTCAGGAGAGTTGGCCTCGCCCTGATACCAGATCATGCCTTTGATGGCGAAAGGAATGAGCGGAAGGGTGTGCGTTGTGAAAAGAGTGCCGTAGCCCACATCCCTTTGCGGGACCGGCAGTGTTGGCTTGGCGGGAAACTCCTTGCCGGAACCGACCATCCCCTGCGCGGTCTTGAGCCAGGCATCCAGCACGGGGAGCGTATCCGCCAAACGCTGGCGATACTCGATCATTTGCTTCACTTCGATCTGCTCCAAGACCGGCGACGCGTAGAACCCTTCGAGTGGCGTCCATGGTTCAATGGCAGTCCCGCCAATGGCGTTGTTCAGCAGGCCGATCGGAACGCCGGTCTCCCGATGGACCCGGCGGGCAAAGAAGAAACCTGTTGCGGTGAAATCACCGATTGTTTTTGGCGAACAGACTGTCCAGCCATTGCCGCCGTGGGAATGACGGATGGCTGGGAATTGCGCCTTGGACACATCATTCGCAGCCTTGATCTGTCTCATCTGCATTTCCATGTTGGATTGCCCGGAGCAAAGCCAGACATCACCCACGAGGACGTCGGTAATGATCAGCGGCTTGTCGCCTGTTAGAGACTTGATGGTGAGTTGGGCGGGCTCGGCGGATGCCTTCAGAGCGTCCAACCTCACCAGCCACTTGCCATCCCTGCCGGCTTCGGCCGTCTTTTCCTGCTGCCCGAAGGTGACCGTAATCTTTGCGCCGGGCTTTGCCGTTCCCCACACCGGCACCGGCATGCCGCGCTGCAGCACCGTATGGTCGCTGAACAGCCCGTTGACTGCCGGATTATCCTGCGCCCATCCTGAAGAACCCATCATCATCCATCCCAGCGGGATGCAAAACATACAACTGACTTTCATTCCTTCTCTTGGTTAGGTGTTACTTCCATCTTGAGGGTGGCTTGACCTTGCGCATCGAGTTTGACCGCAAGTTCGTCAACGCCTTTCTTGTCAGGCTTGTAAATGATCAAGCGCGCGGTGGCGTTGGGTTTGCCCTGCACTTGCCCGGTCTTGCCATAGCTCGTCACCGCGGAATCGGCGTAGAGCACTTGTGGGTGGTTGCCGGATTTCTCCTGGATCCAGAAGGCGGCGCAATGCTCCACGCCGGCAGCGAGATCCACCGGCATGCCCTCGGTCTGCAAGCGGGCTCCGGCGAATTCCCCGCGGAAGGCGTATGCAAAATCGCCGTTGGGAGTCTGGGTGATTTCCTCGACGAGATAGGTCTTGGTGCCGTCAAGCCAGCGCAGTTTGGCGGCGAAGGCGTTCTGCTTGTTCAAGTCCAGATGGTTGATGGCGAAAACGAGCGCCTTGGTGCGGCGTTCGTCGGTGAACATCCAGCACCACGGGCCTTCGTTCTTCATCCAATCCGGACCATTGTACAGCGGTCGCATCAGCTCACCCAGCACAGCCCTGATGTGCGGGTTGTTGCGCCACTCGTTGAAGACCCGCAGGTGCGCGACCGATTGCGGCGACCAATCGCCTGGCCATGAATAGATGCTGGTATGGCGGGCTAACAGGAATTGATAATACCACAAGGGGGAATCTTTCCAGGCGGCTCCGGCATTGCCGTCCTCACCCCAGGTCGAGAGCATTCCTTCCAACGGGAACATGCCGACATCCGCGAAGAGGTCGCGCACATCGTCGCCATATTCCGTGCGACGGTACATGCCGGCAATGCCGTTGTCCGCCAGATGAACCAGGCCGACATTCTGGTTGCCATGCGAATCACCCGCTCCGGGTCCGGCAGGATTGTCCACCTCGCAGGTTGTCTGCATGATGAAATCCGGGCGCTGATGCGCGATGGTGTTCATATACCGGCGCATACCGAGGATCTTCCGGTACACCGAGTCACTGGGATGCGAGTAGGCTGTTTCCTGGTCGGTCTTCCACAGCAGTCCGGCGTCCACCTGGTCCCACGCGGTGTGGTATTTTCCCAGCAGCGTCTCCTGCATTTGCTTGAGCTTGAAATCCACATTGGCCGGATCCGCGCAATCGCGGCCATTGCCCCAGCCCTCCGTGCAGATTTTGCCCTGCAGGCTGAACCAGTGGCCGGGCTTCATGCCGTTGGCCAGGATGAAGTCGCACAGTGCAGGCATGTCCGTCCATTTTGCTTTTGGGTCAACCCCGTCCGACGGCTCGTACCAGAAATCATCGATATGGATGCGATCAAAGCCCGCGGCTTTGGCCTTGGGAATGACAATCTTGCGATAGTTGTCGTCCGTGCGATTCCCTTTCCATTGCCAGTCATTGGTCGAGAGGACATGCGCCGTGTCGTGGAACTTGTAGCGCTTACGGAAATGTTCCGCCACCGCCATGCGCCCGTCCATCACATCGCCCGTGAATACGCCAAAGTTGACCGCGAAGTACTCGACCTCCTCCTGCGGAAACATCACGAGTTGCACGGCTTTCGGATTCGTCGCCACACGCACGGACTTGGCGCCGTCCCAGACGAACAGTCCTAACAACTTATCCTTGCTGTGCGCCTCGGCTCCGCCAGGCTCAAGGCTGGTCGCCCAGTTGTTCTCCGGGATCATGAACCAGCCGTCGCCCGTGTCGTAGCGCACCAGGGCATTGCGCCCGCCGTTGGTCAATCCGCCCTTGGACGCCGTCCAATTCAGGACGCCGTCAATCGCGTAGAGCGTATGCGCTTTGTCGGGCAGATTCAGGCTCAGCACGTCGGACGCCTGGATGGTCACCTGGTGATCCGTCGGGTTCTTCACCCACGAACTATAGCGGACCGCCGCGCGGCCATCGTGGATATCAAAAACTTGGCGTGTGAGGATGGCAACCGGCTGGCTGCGTGAGAGAGAGATTTCGAGCCGCTTGCCCCACTTCTTCCCGTAGCACTCGATTTCGGAAACGGAGGCGCCTGCCAGCGACCAGCCGCCGTCGTCGGCCGTCACCACCCCCCCATCGATCACATGCGAGAACAACGGCACGGGTGGTTGGGCTGCCAAATAATCGACTTTGGCTTGCAGGTTTGTTAGAGACCGGAGCGCAAGTCGGCCGTCCTTGAATTCAACCGCCAGGGAGACGACCTCATTGTAAAGTTTCCAGCTATTGCCAGCCGTCTTGCTGATGGCAGCGGGTTGCTCAGCGGCCAGGGCACCCGCGGAAGTGGACAGCAAACTTAGAATAGCGAAAAGTGTGATTTTCATAGTATTTTCATTCGTGTTTTTCGGACAGCAGGAAAGCGGAGGCGCATTTCTTGCCATCGGCCAGTTTGACCGGCAAACCTTGTGTTTTGAGTTGAGCCCCGGTGAACGCGCCACGATAGACCGGCGTGCCGTTCCCGTCGCTGAAGGACGCCACTTCGTTGACCAGGTAAATCTTCGAGTCGTCGAGCGTGCGCAAGCGCGGTGAGAAATCCGCCGGAACCATGCCGAAGCCCACGCAGACAAGCAGCGCCTCGTTCTTCGCAGGGTGGGTGTAGCTCCACGCATAGGGTCCAGTGTTGTCCTCGCCGATCGCGAGCGGATGGGCAACCTCGCGCAGCAAGGCGCTGATGCGCGGACTCTTGCGCCAGTCGTTGAAACGCCGGAAAAACGTCCGCTGCTCGGGCGTCCAGCGTCGGACATCGCTGTGGTAGGTACTGCAACCGCACAGGAGCGAGGCGTAAACTGCCTGCGTCGTGAACATGTCGGGCTGCGGATCACCCCTGTCTTCACCATGGACTTGGACGGCGGCTTCGAGCGGCATCAAGCCGATGTAGTTCATCGAATCACGCAGATTTGCTTGGACATCCGCAAACCCACGAGCGCCGTCGGTGCGCTTGTAAGCGCCGGCCTGGCCGTTCTCGCCGATGAGCATCAGACTGACGCACTGGTCGGTCGTTCCGATAGGATTTTCTGTCTCACAGGTGGTGAGCATCTGATGGTCCGGATATTTGCGCGCCATGTCTGTCATGTAATTCCGCAGGTTCACAAATTTGCGGTAAACGTTGTCGGATGGATGGCTGTAGGCGGTCGGCGAGTTGTTCAGCCACAACTCGCCGAGGTCAATCATCTGCCAGGTGCAATGGTATTTCGAGATCAGAACATTTTCGACCCGGTCGCGTTTATAGGCGACAAACGCAGGATCGGCCAGGTCGCCGCCATCGCCCCAGCCGTAGGAGTTGACCCGGTGCTGTATTGTCGGCGAACTGTGCATGGTGAAGTAGTAACCCATCTTGATGCCGAGGGAATTGGCATAGTCGGCGAGTGCGGGCAGATTACTGGTGAAGCTTGGTTTTGGCTCTACTGCGTCGGAACTGAAGTTCCCGTTCCAAGTCCAGGTCACCTGCCAGCGGTCCATGCCCGTTTCCGCGAGCGCGGGCAACAGATGTTTCCGCGCCATGTCGTCGTTTTGGAAATACTCCACGCAGTACTCCTGGAACTCCATCTGCGGCAGCGGATCACGGTATTTGAAACTTTTGCGAAAATGTTCAGCCACGGCCGCGCGGCCATCCAGAGCGTCGCCGGCAAACGGCTGGAGGTTGACCCAGAAATACTCGGATCCCTCATGGGGAAAGAGCGTTAGTTGGACGGCGGTCGGATTGGTGAAAACCCGCACACCCTCATCTCCACCTGCCAGGACATTCATGAACAGGAACGGGTTGTTGGGATCCCCCTTCTCTGCACCGGGCGCAAGTGATGTGCACCAATTGTTCTCGGGTAAGATCGCCAGTCCGTCGCCGTCCGCATAGCGCAACAGGCAATTACGCTTCGCTTTTTCCAGCCCCTTCGTCGTGCTGGCCCATTTTGTTTGCCAGGGGACATAGTCAAGGGTGTGCTTACCGGCCGGCACATTGAGCGAAAGAATGTCCGAGGAAGAGATCACCCGCTCACGGGCGTCGTCGTTTTTGATGAAACTGCCGTACCGCAACCCGGATCGTCCGTCATAGACTTCAAAGACCAAGGTCACCGTGATTTTATCCGCAGGCCGGGCCAAATCGACGGATACCGACTTGCCCCAATGTCTTCCAAATGATTTGATGTCGCAGACCACCACGGTGCCAAGCACCCATTTCCCGTCAATTGCCCTCATCTCCAGGCCATCGACCACATGGCGGAACAGAAGGCTGTTGCCCGGCCCGCTCAGACATTCCTTACCCGATTCCTTGTTGAAAAGACTGGTCAGATCGATACCTCCATCATGAAACAAAACCACTGCCTTCAGGACATCGTTTTCCAGTGTCCATGCCTTGCCGTTCGCCTTGATCGTCGCCGGTTCTTCCGCCGCCAGGGAGCCAGCGAAACAAGCAAACATCCATGCGACTGGCGCGGTCATCTTTATGCTTGCTAGAATTTGCATATGATCTCCTTCAGCGGCTTTGGCGTCACGTCACTTGGCCAATCCATCGGTCACTTCCTCGATCTTGAACTTTACCGTCCCGATGCCACGGAAGCCATGGTCGTCTTCGCTCGTGCCCGTGAAGAAGCAGGTGAACGTTCCGTCTCCTTCGTTCGTTGATTCATTGGCTCACCAGTCATCCGTGCGGAAAGGCGAGGCCGGCAAGCCTTCGTTGTTGTAGAGATTGCAGTCATCGCCGGACATGGTATAGGCATAACGGACGGCGACCGGCTTGGGCACCTCGGGGCTGGAGACGACCACGGCCTTGCCGTCGATGACGGCATTGGCCCAAGCCCATTTCTTGTCCTCGCCGGCGATGGCGAAGTGCTTCAGTTTGCCCTGCGGATCCTTCACCACGGGAGCAAAGCCTTTCTTGGTGGCCACTGTCAACCCGGAGCCGACGCTGTCGAAAGCGATCCGGATCTTATTGCCTTCTATCTTTATACCCTTGTACAACGGGCCACTGTAAACCAGATCCTTCTTGCCGTAATCCTTGGCCAAAGCCCACAGTGCGAGACGCTCGCCGGCATCGCGCTTGTTCTTGGGATGGATATCCCCTGGCTCTCTGACGTCGGCAAGGTCCATGGTCACCGCCATGCCCGTGTGCGGGATGGTGAGGGCTTTGAACTGGGCCATGCGGATCTTCGCCCAACCATCGCCGCCCGCAGGATCCTTGCCGGCGGGAGTGTAGTCCGTACTAAACCTGCCGGCCAACTGGACAAGGTAGAAGGGGAAGTCGCCTTCACCCCACGCCGTCCGCCAGCCACCGATGAGGGCGCGCAGTTTTTGATAGTAGGTCTCGCCCTCATCGCCGTTGGATTCGCCCTGATACCAGATCGCGCCCTTGATCCCGTAACGGATCAGCGGATGGATCTTGCCGTTATAGAGACAATGCCAGGTTGAGGGATACCCGCCGTCGGACTTATACTCGGCGGGCAGACCGGTGACGGGTGGCAATTCCTTCACACTGGCCAGCCCGGCAGGCGAAATCCATGGCTCGATGCGGGTGCCGTTCCAGGCCGTCTTGATCAGGCCAATCGGAACTCCGGTTTCCAACTGCAGCTTGCGGCCGAAATAGAGGCCCACCGCCGTGAAGCGGTTCCCAGTGGTTGGCTTGCAGGGAAGCCAGGCGGCGCTTTCTTCCGACGTCCCGTTCCCGCGATTCACTTTCACGTCCGTCTCAGGATGCATCGACGGCTCATTAACGAGATGGAACTGACGCAACAGCGGAACATCGAAATCCTTCTCATCGTAGGGTTTGGGGTCGAGGGCGTTGTGGTAGGCACCGGGCGTAAAATCCATGTTGGACTGACCGCTGCAAATCCAGACATCACCCACCACCACATCCTTGAGCGTCAGCGTGTTTTTACCGGTCACGGTCAACGTGGCCGGATTGCCGTTGGCCTTCGTGGCGGCGAGCTTGACGCACCAGGCGCCCTCTTTGTCGGCACTCGCCGCCTGGGTCTGGCCCGCGAAGGCGACAGTCACTTTCTCGCCGGGTGCAGCCGTGCCATAGACTGCTATCGGAATGTCTCTTTGCAGGACCATGTGGTCATCAAAGATGGCACTCAGCGTCACGTCCGCACGGGCGGACACCGTGGCGAGCAAGAATGCCGCCAGGCCTGTTATTGTCTTCATACTGTTTGTTACTTGCATCGTGTTGATTCCTTTCATTGTCGTCACTCTATTACATCCGCCAGACATCGAGTTCAAAGATGGACCACACTTGTCTTTTCGTGCCGGTCTGTTCAATCTTGATGTACCTGCCGGTTTTCGTCGGGAACGTGGCGGTGGTGATTCCCCACCTGGCCCCGGTACCGGTTGCCACCGCGGTTCCCCAGTTGGTATTGTCATCGGACACATAGATGGCATAGCCCGCAGGGCTGTCATAAATCGCCCAAACATTATCCATGACGATTTTGCTGAAGCTCTGGCGTTCCTTCATATCAATGGCAAACCATTGTCCAGGAACCTGATCCGTCATCGTCCGCCATCCAGTCCAATGATCTCCGTCAATGGCATTTGCCGCGCTTGCATCCGCAGTCAAATTTACGTTGCCCTTGCCACCGTTCCACGGACCCGCCTCGTACGTTTGATGATCTACGCAAGCTGATGCAGTCCATGACTTCTTGTTCAGTTTCATGTCGGTTTTGGCGGCAACCGCGGGTCGTTTCGGCGTTGTCATCCTGACGTTTCCCGCAGCGACGAACTTCCACGTTCCGGGCTTCACCTTGAACGTCACATACTTTGCATCCTCGCCGCTGAATGAGACACCCTCGACCTTCCCCACGGATGAACCCTTCCAGATTGCCGCCCCATTGACCGTGATCGAATCCAGCTTTGTGAACGAAGACTTGGGAATGCCGACGATGGCCGTCGTATTTGAAGGAGACGTCAAGGACAGACTGTAATTTGACGCGGTTTTCTTGATGGAAACCGCCACTTGCCCCTGCACGGTCGGCACCGTGGAATCGAGAGACGTCAGAAACGCCTCCTTCGGCAATACGTGATAGAGAGTCCAGCCCGGACTTTCCGGCGCCACTCCAGCGATGAATCTGGAGAGGATTGTATTGGGATTGTTCCAAGCGTGGTTCAGTGTCAAATAATTGACGGCATCCGTGCCCGTCTTAATGTCAAAACCCCGCTCCATATACTCCCATAATGTCGTGAAAGTGGCGTCGATCTGCCCCCTGTACCGGTTGGCCATCCGGAGCAAGGCTTTCTCCTGGCAGCCCATCACACACAGCGCCTCCATCACCCAGCGTTCAAAATAGGGACCGCTGGTGCCTTCTATTCCAATCAGGTTGGTGATCACGCCATACTTCGAGCTGTCCGCAAGCCCTGAGCATACCGCCATCGCATTGGCCCGTTCGTCAAGATTCGTCCCAGACCTGTACCCGTCCTCTTTCCAGAAGACCCGGTCGAAGTTCTTCTTGATGCTGTCGAGCTTGGCATCCATCGCGGGGATATCCTCAGCATGTCCGGCCGCCTGCGCCATCTTCTTGAGGGCGGATAACGCCCCGAAGTACTCTGCGACCTGGAGCACGATATAATCCTGTTTTCCGGTCCCCCAGTCATACCAATCATAAATATCGACAAGCTCGGTGTGTTTTAACCGGTAATCCGGCAGCCCGTTGGCCCCGATGTTATATAGATCAAGATATTTCTTGGTGCCGGGATAGGTGGTCTTGAGAGTTTCGAGATCGCCGGTGTAAAGATAATAGTTCCAATCGCCATATTCGCCGTGGGCGATGAGATTCTGCCCGGCAAGCTGGCCGACCTGCTGTGTAAGCATGAAATTCTTTGCCAGTTTGTGCGATGACAGATCCAAGGCGTAAAAGCACTCCTCCATTTCCAGGACCGCATCACCCTGCCATTCGCCCCGCTCCCGGTCTGGGCAGCCCATGAAGCAATTGTTTCGTAAGCAGAGATACAATGTCCTGGCCGCCTTTTGCCAGAGGGTGTTATAGTCATTGTCACTGCATGAAAATGAGCCTGCAAACTTGGCATCATATCCTGTTTCCCGGTATTGCACGGCAAGGACCGTCACGCCGGCAGGGATGGTATAGATTGCGCCCTCGCCGGCGGTCCAGTCCTGCATTTCATGGACTTGCTCGCCTGCGACCGTCGTATATTTCTGGACAGGGGTAGTGCAACGCATCAATGGGTTGGACGAATCAAACTCGATCACCTTGCCGGCCGCGTCGGCCTTTACCCGTATCCACATTGTGTATTGGGCATTGTAAGGCAACTGGCAAACAAGCTTCCATGGATTTGCTTCCGCATGCGGCAAATCCTTTGAAGTGTAGACATACTCTTTCAGCCCATAGTCACGGATACCTTCGGCCCTGTAGGTCGCCTTGATGATTGTCAGCGGCTTGTCAGCCGAGCCCTTGATCTCAAAACGTCCGCCCTCTCTCACTGCCTTCCTGCCGATCTCATTACCAAGGTTAAACTCGACAACGAGTTCCTTTATACCCGGTATCTGTAGGCCACTGACGAAATTGCTGTTATTTACCTCAATCGAAAGCACATTGTCCTTCGCCGCCTCCCTGACCTTGGCTGTAACATCAGCCTCTCCGGCAACAGCGCCCGTGAACACCGTTAACAATCCTAACATCAACAAGCCTATTCTTTTCATACTGTTTATTCCTTTCATTGTGTTGATCCTTTAAAATGCTGACTGATGCCTATTTCCCAACCTCCGCGGGTATCACCTGCAATTCCTGATAGACGGTGTTTTCGGAGTCATTGATGGGGAAAACCGCCCAAACCAGCCAGCGATACGCGCCCAGCTTGCCATCAACGAGAGGTTCGACCGGATCGTTGTTAGGTTTGGCACCGCCGACGCTTATCTTGGCAGGCACCACGCCCGCCGCCGGCGTCAGCGGAACCGCCTTGAACTCGGTATTGCCCGAACTCTCGGTGGCCACATACGTGTAGTCCTTGATCTCAAGTGTCGTTTTCTTTTGCCTGCGGGAAACGAGCAGCGCGAGCTTGTTGCCGGCGGCCTTGTCCAGCAATTTCAACAGGTCATACATGGATCTAACGGACTGGCCGTTGCAGGCCACAATCACGTCGTCCTTCAAGAGGCCAGCCTTGGCCGCCGGGCTGGCGAGCGGCACATCCAACACAAGCACCCCGGATTCGTCGGCCAGGCCGTGGGCCGAGCGGTCGCCCAGGCCCTCAATGTCGCGGATCGCGGCCTGCCAGGCGAAATGGGCGCGCTTGACCACCGGTTTCGCTCTAACATGGTTTTCGATCTTGGGGATTTCCGGAGTGCGGGCGATAGCCTTTAACTCCGGCTTCTGCACGCCGAACTGATCCATCGGAAAATTCACAAAGCCAAGCTTGAGGGCGGGCGAGCCTTCCTTGACGCGGAAGTCGCCCTTGGCCGGATCCACAAACATTGCATCGGCGACGATCGAATGCTCGTCACGGTTGGATTGGTCGGAGAGGGCGTCGGCGTGTTGCGGAATTGTCAAGCCTTCGGCATGCACCAGGTTGTTATCGAGTTCCTCGCCCCATGGGGTAGGCGGCATGCCGCCGGCCGGGAGATAATGATCCACGCTCATGATGTTGCGGCGGACGATGTCCTCGCTGTGCTTATACCAGCAATGCGGGTGAAAGCCGCTGTTGACCATGATGTTGTTTTCCACCACGCGGAAGAATCCTTCGCGGTTCTTGAGGCCGCCGCGCAGTAACAGGTTGTTATAGATGTGGTAGTTGCTGGAGCCGTCGTCGAGGTCGACGTCCCAGCCGTGGTCGCAACGCCAGCGGTTGTTGCGGATGACGGTGGTGTTGACCGCGCCGAGGGTTACGATGCTCTTGTTGGCCTCCCAGCCCGAGTCATCATTGAGATTCAGGCCGCCGAGTCCCCAATAGCGGTCGCGGCCCCACGAGTTGAACGAGCCGTGGTCGCCGGTTTCCTTGACGGTGTCAAACACATCGCAGAACTCGATGAGATGGCCGCCCCAGCAACCGTCGCCGATGTTGATGCCGGAGCGCGGCATGTCGTAGACCGAGCAATGGCGGATGGTGATGGCCTGCGAGATGTCCACCGAGACACCCGCCGTCTGTTTCTCGATCCGGCCGATGTCATGGATCAGGCAGTCATCGATCAGGCAGTCGGCCGGATAATTGTTAGTCCGTGGTCCGGGTGTCTTGTCGATTTTGGCGAGATCGTTGCCCTTGTCCCAGTTGACCGGATTGTAGCAGGCGGCGGGATCGCCGATGACCAGCACGCCGCTGCCGCCCGCGCGGGCGATCTGGCAACCGCGGAGCGTGATGCGGCGGTTGTAATTGTTGATGAAAACCGCATTGCCGCCGACCTGGTCGATTTGGCAGTCGACGATCGAGCAATCCTCCGCGCCATTGACGAACATCGCGCCGCCGCGGTAGATCGCCCAGTCCGTGCGCAACAGCGGTTCCTTGGTCTCCATGAAGGTTCGTGCGGCGTGACGGAAGGTCAGCCCTTTGAAACCCACAAAGCGCACCGGTGCCAGTTCCGTGCCGCGGAATTCGATCAGATGTTTCTGGCGCACCCCTTCGAGGGTGGCCTTGGCTAGATCGAGGCCCGCCGGTGGGTAGAAATACAGCAGGCTGTTTTTGGCATCGAGGAACCACTCGCCAGGAGCGTCGAGTTCCTCGAAGATATTTTCCACAAACTGGTGTTCCTTGTGCATGCCCATCGGGCGGTTGTTCTGCCAGCCGCCTTCATAGGTGACCTTGTTGTCCGCGCCCTTGCCGGTGATGAGATAATGCATGCCGCCCCACTCCGCCACATGCAGCGCATGAATGAACCCGCCGGCGGGATCCTTCCAGCGCGCCGCCCGTTCCGGGCTGAAAGCATCCGCCGCGGTGCCATGGAAGAAGTGCGCCTTGGGGTCGAAGTTCGGATAGCGCGCCAGCGGCTGGCCTTCACCATTCACGAACAACTGGTCGGTGGTGAAGCCCGCAGGCAGCTTGGCCCGCATGATGCCATCCTTGTAGGGATCCCACTTGAGATTGCGCATTCGGATGCCGCCGCTGATGACCGGTTGCTCATTCTGATATGCCTGATAGACCACCGGCGCGGCCTTGCTGCCGGAATCCGCCGCTGTGAGGACCAGGGCTTCCGGCAGATAGTAGGTGCCGGCCCGCACCATGACGGCCACCGCCTCGCGGCCCGCCACCTTGCGCGCGGTCTGCTGGGCGCGCTGCAAGGTGGCGAAGGGTTTCTCCAGCGTGCCCGGATTCGAGTCATTTCCGTTAGGAGCCA
>TBL_comb47_HYPODRAFT_10002118_pt1 | contig 24834 bp, 22 predicted proteins | sample TroBogypolimnion_40_FD_10682 | JGI IMG/M metagenome (IMG submission 10682)
TATATTTTTCACCAAGTCCATAAATTACTGTAGGGTCAATTTGGAGCAATTTACCCATAACAAGACGGCGTAAAATAACCCCGGCGATTATTGGTTTTTCTTGTTCAAATGCAGTTTCTTTTTCGATCATTGAAGCGACAATTAATGCTTCATAAGGGCAACGATATGACGCATCAGCTGCTTTATTATTCCAAGCCGTTTGCAAGCGTTTTTGCATTAATTTATAGGCATTGGTTAATATATAAGTATCTTTTACCTCACCACTAAACAGATATGTATCAGGAGCAAACCTACCCTCTGGTAACTCACCTGGATGTCCAATTTTATCCATTATTTCACTTGTATTTGATGGTTGGATAGTATGTTTAATATAAGAATTACTACTCAAAGCAGCAAGCATCTGAGAGAAAGTCCAGCCCTCTACAATTGTAAAAGCATGGCGCAATGCATCGCCCTTTACCATTTTTGTAAGCAATTGTGCTGGTGTGGTAACACCAGGCTCAATACGATATTCTCCTGCTTTTAGATTACGCTCCACCCCTTTAAGCCGAGCCAACAAATCAAAAAACAACGGTCGTTTAATCAAATTTTTCTGCCTCAAACTAATAGCAGCCTTTTTAACCGACATTCCTTGAGTAAAAAGGAAATCTACCGGCTTTTGATTAGCTTCAATTAATGGGGCTTTTAAAAAAGACCAGAAATCAACACTTAAAGCCAAACAAATTGCCACAAATGCAACGCCTAAGATGATAAAAAATTTATTTTTTTGTTTCATTGGAAATGTTTATTTTATTTGTTGATGGGACAGTAAGTGAATTATACACTTTTAAAAATATAAATATATTTTGAAATCTACATCTTTTTAAAAAGCAAAGAAGTGTTGGTACCGCCAAAGCCAAAAGAATTAGACAGGACCGTCTTAATATGCATCGAACGAGCTGTGTGCGGAACAAAATCTAAATCGCAACCTTCACTAGGGTTATCGAGGTTAATTGTTGGTGGGGCAACTTGATCACGAATTGCTAATATAGAAATAATTGCCTCAACTGAACCAGCCGCGCCAAGTAAATGACCAGTCATAGATTTAGTGCCACTTACTGGAATTTTATAAGCATGATCGGAAAATACTTTTTTAATTGCGGTAACTTCGATTACATCACCCGGAGGGGTTGATGTAGCATGAGCATTGATATAGTCAACTGCTTCTTTATTTATTGCAGCGTCATTGATTGCGTTTTGCATCGCTAAAGCTGATCCGGATCCCTCTTGGTCTGGTAGGGTCATATGAGAAGCATCGCAACTCATGCCATAACCTACAAGCTCAGCATAAATATGAGCACCACGACGTTTGGCAAATTCATATTCTTCAAGAATTACAACACCCGAACCCTCTCCTAGCACAAAACCATCACGATCTCGATCCCAGGGACGACAAGCTTTAGTTGGCTCATCATTACGTCTTGACAAGGCACGCATAGCAGCAAATCCACCAATCCCCAATACGGTTGTAGCCATTTCACAACCACCAGCAATCATAACATCAGCATCACCATAACTAATCAAGCGTGCAGAATTGCCTATATTATGTGCACCGGTACTGCATGCAGTAACAATTGATAAGTTTGGACCCTTACAACCATGTTTAATTGCTACTATTCCTGGTGCCATATTGATAATGGTATAAGGAATAAAAGTTGGTAATATTTTTCTGGAACCGCCTTCAAGAAAAGCTTCATAATTTCTTTGGATGGACAATAACCCCCCAATTCCAGCACCGATTGAAACTCCAACTCGGTTAGCAATTTCCTCGGTAATGGTCAAACCAGAATCGGTAATGGCTTGTGCAGAAGCGGCTATAGCAAATTGAGTAAAAGCTTCAGTTTTGCGAGCTTCTTTAGGGTCGAGATATAGCAGCGGATCAAAATTTTTGACGTCAGCGCAAATTTGTACTGGAAAATTAGAAGCATCAAAAGCTGTAATAGTACGTATCCCGCTTTTACCAGCTAACAAAGCACTCCAAGTATCAGCCACGTTCAAACCTAGCGGCGTAACCATTCCGAGACCCGTAACAACAACACGTCGTTTTGCCAAAGCCATATCCTCTAAAATATTATTGTGCTGCTTTGATATGAGATTGGACGTAGTCTACTGCTTGCTGGACTGTTGTAATCTTCTCAGCGTCTTCATCAGGTATTTCGGTGCTAAATTCTTCTTCCAAGGCCATAACCAGTTCGACCGTGTCCAACGAATCAGCGCCTAAATCATCAACAAAGGAAGATTCATTCGTAATTTCATTTTCGTTAACACCCAATTGCTCGGCGATAATTTTTTTAACACGTTCTTCAATAGTTGGCATACTGCGATTTCCTCATAAACGTTAATAAGTTAAATACAAAATAGCGTCATTAGTTTATTCAAAAGTAACTAACTTGCAAGCAATATTTTTATGCAAGTAATTGCTAATTAAAACATGTACATGCCGCCATTCACATGTATTGTCGTCCCTGTAATATAAGAAGCTCCCTCACTTGCTAAAAAAGCTACTGTGTTTGCTATATCTTCTGGTTGACCAAGACGCTTTGCTGGTACCTTTGATAATAATTTTTCTCTTTGCTCATCAGCCAATTTTTTTGTCATATCTGTTTCTATAAACCCCGGAGCAATGCAATTCACTGTAATATTGCGCGAAGCAATTTCAATAGCCAAAGATTTACTAAAAGCAACCATACCGCCTTTAGCTGCCGCATAATTTGCTTGCCCAGGATTACCACTAAAAGCAACAACAGAAGCAATATTAATAATTCTACCCCAGCGCGCTTTTACCATGTCGCGAATACAAATACGGCATAAGCGAAACAGAGAAGTTAGATTAGTTGCTATTACTTGTTCCCATTCTTCTTGCGACATCCTCAATATCAAATTATCGCGTGTAATGCCAGCGTTATTAATCAAAATATTTGGAGCGCCATATGAGTTACCAATTTGCTCCATAGCGTTCTCTATAGATTCTTGCTTGGTTACATCCATAACAAAACCTTTTCCCTTTAAACCAAGCTCATTTAGAAATAGTGAAATATTATTAGCATATTCTTCACTATAATCAACACCAACAACTACAGCACCAGCTTTAGCAAGATGCATGGCAATAGTCTTACCAATACCTCGACCTGCTCCAGTAACTAGTACAATTTTGTTTTGTAATGACATAGCGCCCCCTTTATTTTTTCTGGTTCACCGATAAAATCGGTTGTTATTTCTTTGCTAATTCTTTTATTTAAGCCCGTTAATACTTTGCCCGGACCGCATTCCAAAATGTATTTTATGCCATTATTAATCATATACTGCACAGTTTCAACCCAACGCACCGGACTATATAATTGTCGTATCAGCGCGTCACGAATTTTATTGGGATCGCTATAACATGCAACATCTGCATTATGAATTACGGGAATTTTTGGAGAATTGATTGTTACCTGTTCAAGACGCTTAGCTAGTTGTTCAGAAGCTGTTTTCATGAGGGAACAATGCGAAGGTACGCTTACGGGGAGAATTTTTATTATTTTAGCGCCGGCAGCTTTTGCAAGTTCTGCAGCGCGTCTAGCAGCACCAAGTTGCCCAGCAAGCACTGTTTGGCCAATAGAATTATAATTTGCTGGCACCAAGACTTCTTCTTGCGCAGCTTCGCTACAAATTTGTTTAACCGTATTGTCATCCAAACCAACGATCGCAACCATAGCGCTTTCGCCACTGTATGAATCTTGCATAAAGCGACCACGGTCTTGGACTAGTTTTACAGTATCAGCAAACGTTAGCGCCTCAGCACAAACTAAAGCGGTATATTCCCCCAAGCTATGTCCAGCCATGAACGCTGGCAATATGTTGTTTTTTTCCTTCCAGATTCGCCATACAGCAACACCTGCGGTGAGCAAAATTGGTTGGGTAATTTCAGTTTGATTGAGTTTTTCTTCTGGACCATTTTGGGCGAAATCCCATAAATCATAACCTAAAACCTGTGAGGCTTCGGTAAAAGTTGATTGGATTTGAACAAATTCGGCTGCCAAATTTTTTAGCATGCCTATTGATTGCGACCCCTGACCGGGAAAAACTATGGCTAATTTGTTGTTCATAACGATGTTTTTTTTAAATTTGGTAGGCGCAGGCTTCAGCCTGCGTAACCGGATCACGTTAATATTTTATCAATGCGGAACCCCAACTGAGCCCTACGCCAAAAACTTCGAGCAATATTAAATTGCCTTTTTTAACTCGACCATCACGCACTCCAATATCAAGCGCGAGCGGCACTGAAGCAGCTGAAGTATTTCCTTGATCTTCGATGGTTAGAATTACTTTTTCCATAGGTAAATTAAGCTTTTTGGCGGTTGCTAAAATAATACGTAAGTTAGCTTGATGCGGAATTAACCAATCAATTTGTGATTTATCAATATTATTAGCTTTAAGCGTCTCTTCTACGATAGCATCAAGCTTGTTTACCGCCACCTTAAACAATTTGTTGCCTTGCATTTTAATGTGGCGTGGTTCTTTATTATCATAAAGAGTTCCAGAAAGATGAAGTAAATCACCGTAACTACCATCTGCATGCAAGTGCGTAGAGTAAATTCCTGGCTTATTATCTGCCTGAAGAACTACTGCGCCAGCACCATCAGAAAATAAAATACAGGTCGATCTATCGGTCCAATCAACAAATTTAGTTAAGGAATCAACACCCACAACTAAAGCACAATCAACCATACCGGATCGAATATATTGATCAGCAATACTCAAAGCATGAATAAAACCACTACAACCAGCGCTAATATCAAAAGCTGGACATTCAGTAGTTATACCTAAAAGGTGTTGGATACTGCAGGCGGTATTAGGAAAAAGTGTTTGTGGCGTACAGGTAGCAACAATAATCATTTGAATTTTGTTTTTATCAATACCCGATGCTTCAATTGCTTTTCTAGATGCAATTTCAGCCATAGTAGTGGTTGACTCGTCTGCGGCCATAATATGGCGATTTTTAACTCCAGTGCGAGTAAAAATCCATTCATCAGTAGTGTCGACCATTTTTTCCAAATCTGCATTGGTCAAAAGCTTGCTTGGTAGATAGCTACCGGTGCCAATTATACGCGCGTATTTTTTCATGTTAGCTTAGAATTTTGCAACACTTTGGTTAATTCATCACGAATTCTTTGTGGAACTTGTTTTTCTGCTTCAACTACTGCTTTTTCTAAAGCACAATAAAAAGCAGCAACATTTGCGCTGCCATGACTTTTAATTACAACACCCTGCAATCCAATAAAAGTTGCTCCATTATATTTCCCAGGATCTATGTCTCTGTACAATCTTCTTAGCATTGGCAGGGCAAGCAAAGCCATTACTTTAGTAACAATATTGCGTAACATATTGCGCTTAGCATAAAAGGCAACTAGTTTTAATACACCTTCAATGGATTTAAGCATGATGTTACCAATAAAACCATCACATACAATTACATCAACGTTACCTTTAAAAATATCATCACCCTCAACAAAACCGACATAATTTATGTTTTTGTTTCCGGCAAGAATGTGCGCGGCTTTTTTAATTTGCTCATTGCCTTTGTTTTCTTCTGAGCCAATATTTAGCAAGGCAACTTTGGGACGATTAATATTATCTATTACCGAAGCAAGCACCGATCCCATTACCGCAAATTGACAAAGATAACTGGCGTCTGAATCAATATTGGCACCAAGATCTAATACGTGTGTACTCTTGTTCAAAACCACAGTAGGAAATGTCGTGGTAATTGCTGGGCGATCAATACCAGGCAAAGTTTTTAGTACAAATCTTGCCGTAGCCATTAAAGCGCCGGTATTACCCGCACTTACACATGCTTGCGCTACTCCATCCTTAACCAAATTAATTGCAACTCGCATTGATGAGTCTTTTTTACTACGCAAAGCCTTCGATGGCAATTCATCCATTAATACTTCTTCAGAAGCATGTTTAACAACAATACGTTCCTGAAGTTTTGTATTTTGCGTAGCTGCTATTTTAGCATTTAAAATGTCTTGATTACCCACTAAAATAAGCTTTATATTCGGGTAACGCGCTAGCAATTTAAAGGCAGCAGGCACCGTAACACTCGGTCCATTATCTCCACCCATAGCATCAATTGAAATTGTAATGTTTTCCAAAGTTATTGCTCGGTATCAGTTTTAGAATCTTTAATAGGCTTTGGCGCTATAACTTGACGACCACGATAATAACCATCTTTAGTCATACAATGACGCTTATGAGTCTCACCAGAAGTTTTATCAACCGATAGTGTTGGACCAGTTAATGCATTATGCGCGCGACGCATGCCACGTTTCGATCTTGTTACTCTACTTTTTTGAACAGCCATTTTTTCTCCGATGTAAAATTTTAAACCTAAAAAGAATACTAACCGTATGAATTTATTATGTCAAAATTAAATTTATTCCCCGTGCGAAGTCAAACAATTTAATATGAAAATTGTTTTATTATTTTCTCAAGCTGTGAATCCAAAGAAGCAACAAGATTTACTTTTACTCCATCGGGCCAGGTAAATCGCATCTCTTTGGCGTGCAAAAATAATCTTTTTAATCCAAGCTCACTCATCTTGCGATTAAATTCTTTATCCCCATATTTTTCGTCGCCAGCAATGGGATAACCTATGTGAGTTGCATGAACGCGGATTTGATGAGTACGCCCTGTTTTTAGCTCGGCTTCGAGCAGTGACATCTCAGCGCTAACTCTTACTGGTCGAAAAATAGTTACTGACGCCTTCCCTGCTTGCGTAACTGTTACAATTCGCTCACCCGAGCTTAATTGGTTTTTTAACAATGGAGCATCAACAATATGTTCGCCATTTTTCCACTGCCCGCGAACCAATAAGAGATATTTTTTAAAAATCCCGCCGCTACGAATCAATTCGTGCAACTGGCGCAAAGCGCTTCTTTTTTTAGCTAATATTATACAACCAGAGGTATCTCGATCAAGACGATGGACTAGTTCTAAGTCTCTGATATCTGGCCTTGCCGCTCTTAAAATCTCAATTACACCAAAATTAATACCACTGCCGCCATGAGATGCTATACCAGTTGGCTTGTTGACAACTAAAATTTTGTCATCTTCAAAAATAACACTATCTAACAGTAGATTAATTAAATTGCCTCCTGGCTTGCCACGGGTAGCCTCTGCCTCCACTTCGCTTGTTTTACTCCAAAATGGCGGAACTCTTATTAAATCATTTGGTTGTAGTTTATATGAAGGCCCGATACGCCCTTTATTAACGCGAACCTCACCACTGCGTAACATTCTGTAAATGCGGCTTTTGGGAATATTTTTCAGTTTGTTAAACAAAAAATTATCTATTCGCTGACCAGCAGCATCTGCGTCGATAATTAAATTATTCGATTTGGTTATTAATTTGTCTTGTTGTGTCATGCTTTGTAAACAATAATCTTTTAATTCGATGTTTACAAATAAAAAAAATACAGTTGCATTTTTTTTGATTTAATAGTAACTTATCGCGATTCTCGAAGGGAGAGATTTGCCGACGTGTTGGCAATTAAATGAATTCGTAAGATCAAATAAAAGGGACCAGTGCTAAAAAATATAGCAAATAAAAAGCTGGTGTAAAATAAAACGGCGCGTTAAAAAACACAAATCCTACCAGGTAGGCGTGTAAGATAAACACGAAACAAAAAAGCGCCAATTAATCAAAGAGTTTAACAAAATGAATAGAATGCTGATTAGCGCAACTCAGCCGGATGAGGTGCGCGTTGCTTTAGTTAAGGATCAATTGTTGTACGATTTAGACGTTGAATACCCTGGATTTGAACAAAAGAAAGCCAACATCTACAAAGGAAGAGTTTCACGGGTTGAACCAAGCTTAGAAGCAGCTTTTGTTGATTATGGAGCTGATCGTCACGGTTTTTTGCCTTTCAAAGAAATTGCCCGCTCTTATTTTAAACCTGAAGTTGCCAATGAATCTTTTTCTCACTTAAGTATTAGAGATGCTTTGCGTGAAGGCCAAGAAATAACTGTACAAATTGATAAAGAAGAACGCGGAACTAAAGGCGCTGCCTTAACTACTTTTATTAGCTTAGCGGGTTCCTATTTAGTACTCATGCCTAACAATCCACGCGTCGGCGGAATCTCACGGCGAGTTGAAGGTAAAGAACGCGACGATTTGCGCGATCTTATGCGCAATCTCAACCTACCAGAGGGTATGGGGTTAATCGTACGCACGGCAGGTGTAGGAAAAAATTTAGAAGAATTGAAATGGGATATGGATTCCCTAATGCGTCAATGGCGCGCTATAGAAGCAGCATCACCCGAACGCCCAGCCCCGTTTTTGATTTACCAAGAAGGCGATACCGTGATGCGAGCTATTCGTGATTATCTGCGCCAGGACATTAAAGAAATTTTGGTTGATACACCTGAGATATTCGAAAAATCCAAACAATATATAGAGCAAGTTAAACCCGATTTTATCGATCGTATTAAATTATACCAAGATAAAATCCCGCTCTTTAGTTTTTACCAAATAGAAAAACAAATTGAAACTGCTTATCAACGGGTGGTTCACCTGCCATCAGGTGGATCGATAGTTATTGATCATACTGAAGCATTGGTTAGCATTGATGTTAATTCAGCCAAGGCAACCGGTGGCAGCGACATTGAAGATACTGCATTTAATACCAATCTTGAGGCTGCCGATGAAATTGCCCGTCAACTACGACTACGCGATATTGGCGGACTAATTGTCATAGACTTTATTGATATGTCACACATCAAACATCAGCGTGAAGTAAGCCAACTTCTGCGCAAATCTTTGGAATGTGATCGCGCGCGCGTTCAAGTTGGTCACATTACACGCTTTGGTTTATTGGAAATGTCACGTCAGCGACTACGTTCGGTTTTGGGTAAAGAAGTACAAATACCCTGCCCGCGCTGTGATGGCCAAGGAACCATTAGAAGTATAGAATCATTATCTTCTTCAGTAGTCCTCATGGTCGAAGAAGAAGCAGCCAAAGATAATACTGCCGAAATACAAGTACAATTACCATTGGACTTTGCTACTTTCATGCTCAATGAAAAGCGCGATATTTTAACAGAAATTACTCAGCGTCAAAAAGTACGAATCACCGTTTTACCTAATCAGCATTTAGAAACACCACAATACAAAATTAAACGCATTCGCACCAATGAAACAACCAAAACTGGCGAGTTAAGCTATAAATCAATCGAGTTACCCGATGCTGCAATGCCAGAAAAACAAGCCATGCCAATTCGCGCCGTCGAAAAACCAGCTGTAGGATCAATTCTAGAAGCCAAAACAACTGAATCTGGACTTCTTGGTGGTCTAAAGCAATTTATTGGTAAAATTTTCAAAACAGCTGAAACGAGTGAAGATGCTGCGAAAGCTACGACCAAATCAGAAAGTACAATACCAACCACTGAATCCAAAAAAGCACAAACATTCAAAGGCAGACCGCCTCGTAGTAATTTCCCTAAAAAACGTCGTGATTATCATGGCGAACGTACGCAGCAACAACGCCGACGTCCTGGAAGTAGCAGTGGTCGTTATAATTCCAACTCCAGTTCTACTTCTGCTTCCAGTAGTCGCGGTGGCAATAAAAAAACCTTTGGTCCACCACCTAGTAATATCTACCCTGAAATAACAGCAGAGCGTATCGAAGAAGAAAATTTATTTTCTCCAGCTAAAGCTGAGTCGTTACAACCACAATTTGAATCGCATACTGAAACAGAAAAATCAAAACCAATAATAGCTAAAGCTAGTGATTTTTCAGGTACTTCTGAAGATACTGCGAAAAAAGAAGATTCAAGCGCAGAATAAATTTGCTTTGCACAAGACAAAAAATAAAATTTGGTATCAAAACTCTGGTAGCTGCAGGCTTTAGCCTGCGGCTACCAGAGTCTCAACTATCGATTTTGTTTTTTGTGCAAAGATGAATTTGTAACTATTTGTTAATAAACATAGAGGGGGCAACATTATGGCGGTAACAATTGCTATTCCAAAAGAAACTAAAGCCGGTGAATTGCGCGTTGCAATGACACCAACTTTAGTTAACCGACTTACCAAACTGGGAGCTAGCGTTAAAATTCAAAATAACGCTGGTGCCGGTATTCATGCTCAAGATGCAGCATATAAAGACACAGAAATAGTTCCTACTGCTCATGCTCTTTATCATTCTGGAGATGTGGTTCTTAAAGTACAACCACCAACTGAAGATGAAGTTGCCTCAATGAAAGAAAATTCAATTTTGATTTCTTTTTTGTATCCGCATCTGCAACCAAACATCGTAAAAAAAATGCTAGAGAAAAAAATTACTAGTTTTGCAATGGAACTTGTACCACGTATTTCACGCGCACAGGATATGGATGCTCTTTCTTCACAAGCAACTATTACTGGTTACAAGGCAGTGTTATTGGCAGCAGACAATAGTAAATTTTTCTTTCCCATGTTAACTACAGCAGCCGGATCAATTCGTCCGGCTAAAGTATTTATTATTGGTGTCGGTGTTGCCGGTTTGCAGGCGATTGCAACAGCAAAGCGCTTGGGCGCTCAAGTTAGCGCTTATGATGTACGTCCTGAAACCAAAGAACAAACCGAATCTTTGGGCGCCAAATTTTTTGATACCGGTGTCCAAGCAACTGGCGAAGGCGGCTATGCTCGTGAGTTAACGCAAGAAGAAAAAATCAAACAAGCTGAGGCTTTAAAAAAGCATATTTCTACCTGCGACGTCATTATCACTACTGCTGGTGTTCCCGGAAGACCTGCACCAAAAATTCTAAGCAAAGACATGGTCGAATCAATGAAAACCGGAGCAGTTGTAGTTGATATCTTGGCTGATATGGGTGGTAACTGTGAATTAACCAAACCAGGCGAAACTGTATATCACAATGATGTCGCTATTCTTGGACCAATCAATATTCCAAGCAGCCTAGCAATTAATGCCAGTGAAATGTATGCTCGCAATTTGATTAATCTGCTTAGTTTAATGATTAAAGAAGGTGCGTTAAATTTAGACTGGAATGATGAAATTATTGCAGGCTCTGTAGTAACGCATGAAGGCATCATTAAAAATGAAACTGTAAAAAAACTTTTGGAGGGTAAACTATGACGATTGATGGTTTTACCGCTATTTATTTATTTACCTTGGCTGCGTTTACTGGCTATGAGGTTATAAGCCGTGTACCCGTAATTTTACATACGCCATTAATGTCAGGATCTAACTTTATTCACGGACTTGTATTAGTAGGAGCAATCATTGCCCTAGGTCATGCTACGACAACTACTGAAATAGTTCTTGGCTTTGTTTCAGTGCTACTGGCAACTGGTAATGCCGTTGGCGGCTACGTAGTTACAGTTCGAATGTTAGAAATGTTTAAGAGCAAATCCAATAAAGGTGATGAACATGCGTGATATTATTATTCAAGTTATTTATTATGCTGCCGCTATTTTATTCATTTTAGGCCTAAAGCGTATGAGCTCGCCGAAGACTGCTACCAGTGGAGTTCAATGGGCTGGTGTCGGTATGTTACTTGCCGTAGCAGTTACTTTCTTATTTCCCCATCTGCATAATTTTGCATTAATTCTCTTAGCAATTACAATTGGTACGGTAATTGCTTGGATAGCAGCAAAGAAAGTAGCAATGACAGAAATGCCAGAAATGATTGCATTGTATAATGGTATGGGTGGTGGTGCTGCTGCCGCGATTGCTGCAGTAGAATTATTCAAGTTATCTTGTAATTCCTCTGAGGTCATGACATTAACAACTTTTATTTTAGCAATTATTGGCGGATTGATTGGAGCAGTTTCGTTTTCTGGCAGCATTCTCGCCTTTTTCAAACTGCGTGACTGGCTGAAAAATATTTATTTTCCCATGCAGCAAATTATAAATCTCAGCGTACTTGCTGCCGCAATTTTATTCGGCCTTATATTCTTTTTCTGGCATTCTATTTTTATCTTCGTATTATTCTTTATCGCCAGCTTAACCTACGGTGTTTTAATGACCATGAGCATCGGCGGTGCAGATATGCCAGTGGTAATTGCACTCTATAATGCTTTTACCGGCCTTGCTGTTGCTTGTGAAGGTTTTGTGATGAACAACGTTGCCATGATTATTGCTGGAACTATTGTTGGTTCATCCGGAACTTTATTGACGTTACTTATGGCCAAAGCCATGAATAGATCTATCGTCAATGTATTATTTGCAAAATTTGGTGGTGGTAGTAGTGGCACTGTAGTTGAAGGCACCTCTAAATCTATGGAAGTTGAAGATGCTGCGGTAATGCTGAACTTCGTGAGTAAAGTTATTTTTATTCCTGGTTACGGTATGGCAGTAGCACAAGCTCAACAAAAAGTATGGGAACTTGCATCCTTACTTATAGATAAAGGCGTCGATGTAAAATTCGCCATTCATCCAGTAGCGGGAAGAATGCCAGGTCATATGAATGTACTACTTGCTGAAGCTGGCGTTCCTTATGACTATATTGCAGACATGGAAGAAATTAACAACGATTTTGCTTCGACCGATATCGTCATTGTGCTTGGCGCTAACGATGTAGTAAATCCAGCGGCCAGAACCGACAAAACCAGCCCGATTTACGGCATGCCAATTTTAAATGCTGATCAGGCTAAACAAATCTTTGTTATCAAACGTGGCAAAGGTAAGGGTTATGCTGGCATAGAAAACTTATTGTTCTTTAATGACAAGTGTCGCATGGTTTATGGCGATGCCAAGCAGGTCATGACAAAAATGATTCAAACATTGAAGGAACAGGAATAGTTTTTAATTTCGTGACGCAAAAAAAAGGGCAGCTAATCTGCCCTTTTTTCTTAATATGAGTCTATTATTTCTGTTGCTGGCCATGAGTTTCTTTGATAAATAATATTAGAAACATACTAACAATAACGATACTAATTAAAATCAACATAATAGGATAGTAATTGCTAATTGTGCCATCAACCACTTGTTTGCTATTAGTATAATAATCCATTATCCAACCCAAAAATGGCATATAAGCACCGCTTAATGCGGTTAAAGTAGCCACAAAACCCGTGGCAGTGCCAACCAAAGAGGAAGAATTATTTTCTGCTATCAGAGGAAAAATTACTACTTGAGAACCTAGTATTATTCCAAATAAAAAAAACAAAAGAACATAAGGTAATAGTCCTATGTTTTTACCATAAGTAATTATTACAAGAATTGCAAGCGCAACAAAAGCACAAATAATTAAAGGTAATTTACGGCTATAAAATTTATCTGATAACCAACCTATTAACGGCGAACCTAACATATTCCCTATAATACCGGCAGTAACAACATAGGAACTGTCGATAGCGGTAAGGTTCCCTACTTGTTGTAAATATAAAATTCCCCAACTTGCATTAAAGAAAAGTCCAGGAAAAGTGAATAAAGAAGTATAAAATCCAACCAACCAATTTTGATAGTTTGTAAGAGTTTTCTTTATTGCTATCCAAGCAGTTATTTGGCTTTTGGCAATTGATTGTTGTGCATTACTTTGCTGAGTGTTTGGAGGAAAGTCTTGTACAAATACTATCACCATAATACACAGTAATATTCCCAACCAAAAATTCAGCAGTAAACCAGCTCGCCAACCAAACTTTTCAATAGCCAGCATTAATGGTGTTTGGGAAAACAATGTTCCCAAAGCAGCATAAGTTGTAGCAAGACCAGTAACTAATGCTGTTTTTTTAGAAGGAAACCAACGCTTAATTAGCTGAAAACAACTTAGCAGACTAAATGAACCGACAACCCCTAACGCCAATCTAGATAGCGCCATTAACGCAAAAGATTTTGTCATAGCAAAAATTAGAATACTACAATTGGCTATAATAAATGAAATTATTAATGTTTTTTTTACTGAAGTTTTATCTAAAATTATACCTGCAAAAAAAACAAATATAATGTTTGAGTAATAATAACAGGCAAATAAAAACCCGATTTTTGAGGCACTAAAATGGAATTTTGTGCTTAAGTACGGGGTAATAACCCCAAGATTTGTCGCACTGTTCACCAAAAAGAAAAAAGAAGCAGCTGTAAATACTACCAACCAGGGACGGAATTTTAAAATAAAACATTTAAAACCAACGTGGCACATAAATTACCCTTCATATTGGTCATTTAATTTATATCAAAATATCTTAAAATAAATGTATGTTAAATTTAATATACATTCATTTATAGAAAATTTTATATTTATTCTTGGTCTTCAGAAGCAACCGCATAAATACCTGGGGCATTACGTAAATATTCCGAATAATCTAAGCCATAACCATAAACAAATTTATCTTCGATAGTTAAGGCTTTAAAATCGGCTTCTTCGACACCACCTTCTTTACGTGGTTTACGTTTATCAAGCAATACTGCCGTGTAAACTTCTTTTACACCTTTCATTTTACAATAGTCAATAGCTGCTCTTAAAGTAGTTCCTGTATCCAAAATATCATCTACGACAACTACTGTACGACCAAACAAATCAATGGTTGGCTCTGCTTTCCAATGCAAGTCACCTACCCTGTTTTTCAAACCATAACTAGAAACATGGATATAATTTATTTCTAATTGAAAATCTAAGCGTGGCAATAAATTGCCTAGCGGTACTATACCACCAAGTAAAACACACAAAAATACGGGATCACTATTAGCTAAGCGAGCGCTCATTTCTTGCGCCATACGATCAAGGGCTTCATCAACTTCTTTTTTTGGGTAAATACAAGTAGCGTTTTTATGGATCTCGGTAAAACGTTTTGATAATTGCATTGTTTTCCCCTCAATTATGTATAAAATTTTTAAAATATCATTTCGATTTTTACACTTTAATATTATTAAAGTCCATAGATTTTAATAAAATTTCGTGATGATTTTTTCTATTATTTTTTCAACGCTTCAACAGCAGGCATATAGCGGCAACCTAAATCATTAGCCACGGTTTCATAAGTTACCTGACCTTTATGCACATTCAGTCCATTAAGCAAATTTGGATCATCAAGCAGAGCTGCTCTATATCCCTTATCAGCTAAATCTATAATGAATGGTAAAGTAACATTATTCAAAGCAAATGTTGAAGTACGCGGTACGGCAGAAGGCATATTAATTACACAATAATGCACAATATTTTCTTCAATATAAGTAGGTTCGTCATGAGTGGTTGGCCTGCTAGTTTCACAGCAACCACCCTGATCAATCGAAACGTCAACTAATACTGAACCAGGTTTCATTTTGCGTAACATTGATTTGTTGATTATTTTCGGTGCAGCTGCGCCTGGCGATAATACGGCACCAATTACTAAATCTGCTTTAGAAGTATATTTGCCAATACTATCCATAGTTGCATAAACCGTTGTAATATGCGATCCAAAAATAAGATCAAGTTCTTGCAATCGACGCATACTATTGTCTAATACTATTACGTGCGCACCAATACCTATTGCCATCAACATCGCATTGCTACCAACTACACCAGCACCAATAATTACTATAGTTCCAGCAGGCACACCTGGTACACCGCCAAGCAACACACCCGAACCACCTTGCTGTTTCTCAAGCGCATGAGCCCCAACCTGAATTGCAAGTCGTCCAGCAACTTCGCTCATCGGAGTTAGTAAAGGCAGCTTACCAAAATCATTGGTAACAGTTTCATAGGCAATTGCTGTACAACCAGATGATTTTAATTCGGCGGCTTGTTTGGGGTCTGGAGCAAGATGCAAATAGGTAAATAATATTTGCTCCTCATGTAGCATCTTACATTCAGTTGATTGTGGTTCTTGAACTTTAACTATCATTTCAGACTTGATAAATATTTCTTCAGTACTACGGCTAATAATAGCGCCAGCTTTTTCATAATCGGCATCATTAAAGCCAATACTAATACCGGCTTCATGTTGTACTATCACTTTATGCCCGCGAGCAACCAACTCAATCACAGATGATGGCACCAAACCAACACGATATTCATAAATTTTTATTTCTTTTGGCACACCAATAATCATTTTGTACTCCTTAACTTAATTTGTAATGTTCGGCTAAAATATGTGCCACTGCGCAACTCAATTTCTTGGCCGTCGGTAAATGTAAAAACTCATCAGGACCATGTATATTGGCTCCAACACAATTTGTACCCATAACAACAAACTGCGCTTTTGCAAATTTATTAGAAAGTATCGAAATGGGATTTATCGCACCACCCTCGCCACGATAAATAACTTGTCCTTTGAAATATTGTTTAGCAACATTATTAATAGCACCAACTCATTTTCGGCATAACCCAACCATTTGCCTTTGCAGTGGTAACAAAACTCACTTTAGCACCATAAGGCTGATCCGTCTCGAATGTTTTTTTCAAAGCTATTACCACCTTTTCCGCATTCACTACAGGTGGTATACGTAAGTTTAATTTAAGAGTGGTAAATGGTCTAATCACATTGCCTGCTTGTTCAATTGGCGGCAGGCCATTTGCACCTATAACCGCCAGGGATGATCCCCATGTTTGTCTATGCAATAACACCTCTGGATCGTTTGAAATAGCTGCGCAACCAGATAATAACGGAATGTTTTTAATAATATCAGTACCAATGGCTTTAGCCGCTGTTTTTAATGCTTCTTTATGCTCTGCTGGAATCTCAACATATAATTCTGGTAATAACAACTCACCCGTGTCTGCATTCTCAATCCTTGCTAAAAGTTGCCTTATGATTCTAAAAGTCGATGCGGTTATACCACCAAAACTGCCAGAATGTATGGCTTGTTGCAACATAGCAACGCTTAAATTAGCTGCAATACTTCCACGTATAGAATTAGTGATCCACAAACGCTCAAAATCATCACCACCACTATCCAAGCATATGATCAAATCTGGATTACCTATTTTTTCTTTTAGCTGTTCAATGTAGTCCGAAAAATCTGGGCTACCATTTTCCTCACCACACTCAAAAAGAAATACACACCTAGCATGTGGGATCGATTGTTGCTCTAGCGCCTTAAGCGCTGCCATAGCAATAAATGGTGAACATCCATTATCCGAAGCCCCACGACCATAAAGACTATCATGTTCTAAAACCGGTTTCCAAGGACCATAACCTTCGGTCCAACCTTCACTTTCTGGCATTTTATCCAAATGTCCATAAAATATAATTGTTTTATCGATCGGTAAACTTCCAGGAATTTCTGCATATAAAAACGGTGTTTTATCTTTGAGAGTTATAACTTTAACTTCAGCCTTTGGTAACTGTTGCTCATTTATCCAATTACTAACCAAATTAGCTGCATGCTCAAGATGCTTATTGTTTTGCCACTGAGCATCAAATGCCGTATTTTTGGCAGGAATTCTTATGAATTCAGATAGGGTAGGAATTACACTTTCTGCCCAAAAATGTTCAATATAACTTGCGAGTTTGATGGAATCCACAACAAAAACCTTATTTATAGAAATGCTGATTATACACTCCAACCCTGCGCCTCGCAAACAGCGCTCGACTTAGACTGGGCTGCTGAAGTATTTGGCCCTTGTATGTTTCGGGCTTTATTTATTGTTTTATTTTAATGAGAATATTTTTTATTAACCACAGAAGTATTGCAGCTGGCAAAGTTAGCAAAATTACGCTCGATCGTATCAGACATACGTCCCGCTATACCCAGATCTTCTTTGTGTTCATTATTATACCCACCAAGAGTAAAACGTATTCCACCCATAGCAATATTGTATCTTGTAACGTCATAAGAATCGCGGAATTCTAAAGTGGCGTAACTAGTTAATGGATATACCACTCGCATCTCTATTCCAGTAATATTACCAATAGTATTCTTCATGGAATAACGAAAGCCACCCACAAATAATTTTAGCCCTTGGGTTTTAGGAATAGGCAAAATTCTACCGACTTCAAAATCGACTCCGGTACCAACTTCTTCATAGATTCCACCTATTGAGTTACTAAGCCAGTACTTCTTACCTACAGGAATATAGCCATTAACACGAAAATCCCAATCATAGCCTAATAGTTCAGCACCGATACTCCCTACCCAAAAATTATGTCTTAAAGGCGAACGATTAAAATCAACCAATACATAACCACCTAAAAGGTAAGAACCATCAAAAATTTTACGGTAACCGCTACCAAAACTACCAGAATAACCAGTTGCGTCTTTCATTCCAACACTAGCCGCAACCGCACCATAAAAAGTACTTGAAACACCATCACCACCAAATGGTATTAACCCCTGCCCTATAGTTAGTGGTTGTTTACCAATAAGCGCCCAAAGAGTACCACTGGGCTTCACGTTTAAATAATTAGCACTGGTTTCTGGTGTAATATTTGCTTGATTTTGCTCGTATATATCCGCAAGTGGCTTGGGCGAATCTTCTGCTCCATTCGTGTCGATTTTATAAATGTTGTCTGTAGCTTGAGCAGAAGTTACAAAAAAACTAACACCTAAAAAAATCACACCTAACAGGTGTTTTATATTTTTCATTTTACCTTTCCTTGAAAAGCACTATTGCCTTGAAAAATTTTAATCCTTAGTACCTGATTGTCAAATTGTTTTGGCTTGATTTGCCAAACAGGCGGAATATACTAAACTCAAAAAATATGAAAAACAAAATTGTTCTTATTACTGGCGCTTCAAGTGGTATTGGTGAAGCCTGTGCTAAGGTTTTTGCCAAACATGGAGCCAAATTATTACTTTGCGCCAGGCGACATGAACGCCTCGAGCGTTTAGCCACTGAACTTAAGCAAAAATACAACACAGTAGCCCACACTTTCCAATTGGATGTACGCAATCATGAAAGTGTGCTAAAAAAATTTTCAACCCTACCAGAAAAATGGAAAAGCATTGATCTGCTCATTAATAATGCTGGTTTGGCTGCGGGACGTGCCAAATTCCAAGATGCTGCGTTTGAAGATTGGGAAACCATGATTGACACCAATATTAAAGGTTTGTTATATGTTACCCGCGCAGTATTGCCTAATATGCTAAAGCACAACTTGGGACATATAATCAATATTGGCTCAATTGCGGGACATGAGGCTTATCCTTCAGGTAATGTTTATTGTGCTACTAAATTTGCTGTAGCTGCTTTAACCCGCGGATTAAAAATGGATGTAATTGATACAAATATTCGTGTTTCAACTGTTGATCCAGGAATGACCGAAACAGAATTTAGTGAGGTACGCTTTAAAGGTGATAAAGAGATGGCAAAAAAAGTTTATGCTGGTCTCATCCCTTTAGTAGCCGAGGATGTTGCCGATGCGGTTTTTTATTGCGCTTCGCGTCCAGCCCATGTGAATATCTTTGAAATAATCATGATGCCAACTGCTCAAGCTTCGACCGCTGTAACACATAGGAAATGAAGCATTTACGCCTTCGGCGATGTATTTATTATAATCAAACACACCCGCGATAAATCAATTCGCTTTGTTTTAAATCAATATCCTGGTTCTCGCCTATGGCTTTCATCTTATGCCGTTGTAACTGTTGGATTAATTCAGGGATCAAACTTGCATCAATATTATAATCATTGAATCTGGTTTTAATACCAATACTTTCAAAAAATTCACGAGTTTTTGCAATCGTCTTATCTATTTTTTCGTTATCAGAACCATGGGTAATATTCCATACTCGTTCGCCATATTGCAATAATTTTTCACGTTTTTGCTCGCGTTTAACGTTCAGTAGGCTAGGCAAAACAATTGCTAGCGTTTCCCCATGATCTAGGCCAAAACGCGCTGTAATTTCGTGCCCCAACCAATGTGTTGCCCAATCATTTGGTACACCAAGGCCAATAAAATCGTTCAAAGCACAGGTGGCACACCACATTAAATTGGCACGAACATCATAATTATGAGGATCAGCAAAAACTTTTGGCGCTTCTTCAATCAAAGTCAATAAAATCCCTTCGGCAACTCGATCTTGAATAGCGGCATTTACTGGATAAGTTAAATACTGTTCGGTGACATGTATAAATGTATCGACAATGCCATTTGCCGTTTGCTTTGGCGGCAAACTAAAAGTTGTAGTTGGATCTAAAATTGAAAACTGCGGATACAAAAGCTCATGCATAAACCCTAGCTTGTCTGGAGAATTAGTTTTACTAATAACCGAACCGCAATTCATTTCAGAACCAGTTGCAGGTAAAGTTAGCACACAACCAATCGGCAAAGCTGAAGCAGGAGCCTTAGCATTTTCAAGCAACTCCCAGGGTTCGCCTTTAAAATTAACGGCTGCAGCAATAAATTTGGTTCCATCAACTACAGAGCCTCCCCCAACCGCAAGCAAAAAATCAATTTTGTTTTGCTTTATAATTGGCAACGCTTCAAGTAACTGCTCATATTTTGGATTAGGACTAATGCCGCCAAATTCAAAAAACACATGATCTTTTAAAGCAAGCTTTACTTGATCATAAACACCATTCTTTTTAATGCTACCATGGCCATATGTTAGTAAGATTTTCTTATTTCTAGGAATTTCAGTTGCAAGGCTAGATATTTGATCTTTACCAAAAATGATTTTGGTTGGGTTGCAGAATGTAAAGTTAAACATTTGGGCTCCTTTTTTTGTGAATCACAGTATAAAGCATTAGACGCTATATTCTAACATACCAATCATCAAAACGTGAAATATCAGTAAACTTACGCACATAACCATGGGATGTTAAAAGCTTGTATATTTTTTCACGCATAGATGTAAAATTATGCTCGCAAGTAATAACCCTGAATTGATACTTAGCAAAATCAAAATTGGCCAATATCTCAAACTCACAACCTTCAGTATCTATGGAGAGATAATCAATATTCTTGGGTGCCTCGTAGAGCTCCAACAAATCGAGAAGAGATATGGTTTCTACTTTGTAATACTTCCCCTTAATCCGAGCCTTATTATGTAAATCAATTAAGCTATAGTTACTGATGGTAGAAAAATCAGCATTATCTACCTCATTAAAAGTTAATATTGAACCAGAGTTGCTCCAAACACAGCGTGTTTCAATGTGGCAGTTTCTATTTTTCCTTAAATTATCATGCCAACATTTTGCTGGTTCTACAAGAATACCAGTCCAACCAAATGTATTTTCCAAAAGGTAAGTATTGCTTAAATCAAAACCGTTAGTAGCACCAATCTCAACAAAAAAACCATTTTTTTTGAAATCCGACTCTAGCAAAACAAACAAATCTTGGCGAAATTGAGATTTGGATTTTTTTAAAAGATTAGAAAAAAGCTGACCCTGTTCTTGTGGTAATTTAGCTAAAAACTTGTTGTCGTAGTATGTATTAACAAATTTCAAAACCTGCTTTTTACCCTTTTCAATAAATCTAAGAAATTTAGGATATCTCGCGATACCAATTTCAAATTTCTCAAAAAAACCTATTAAATTTTTTGTTATCTGTTGCATAAATTTAGAGTTAAGTTTCGACTTTGTTTTTTTCTTTATGTTGCTGCCACTGCGTTTCTATCAAATTTTTAAACTGCTTGCGAAAATTATCTGGAGCAAAATGTAAGGCATTGCTGCGACAATTTTCCGGCTTAAATAGTTTTGCCTTTTCTTCAAAACTTACAATTGCATTACATAAAGACTCAACACTCTGCTCATAAAAAAACATCCCAGTTGGCTTTTCAGAATCTAAATCTCCTCTTATGGTTTCAAGCGCCCCGCCCCTGCCATAAGCAATAACCGGAGTTCCACATGCCTGTGCTTCCAGGGGAGCGATACCAAAATCTTCCTCAGCAGCAAAAATAAAAGCTTTGGCTTTTTGCATATAATTTCGTAAAATCGGAAATGGCTGAAAGCCCATTAATTCCACATTTTTTTTTGCCAACTTGCGTATTTTGCTCATAGCATAACCATCGCCTATTACAACGAGCTTTTTATCAGGAAATTTAGAAAAAGCCTCGACAATAAGATCTATTTTTTTATACGGCATCATACGTGAAGCTGTTAAGTAGAAGTCTTCTTTGTGTGCCGCCAAACTAAAAGCATCGATATCAACAGGTGGATAAATAACGGTTGAATCACGGTGATAGAATTTTTGTATTCTTCTATCAATAAAATGCGAAATACTGGCAAAATGATCTACACTATTTACCGTGCGCAAATCCCACAACCGCATCTTGTGAAAAATAGAGCGCATTATCCAAGAGCGCATACCGCTATCTAAATTCGCTTCACGTAAGTATTGATGTTGCAAATCCCATATATAACGCATTGGAGAACAAATATAACTTATATGCAGTTGATCTGGTCCAGTTATCACCCCTTTTGCTACTGCATGAGAAACCGATATTATCAAGTCATAGCCTGTAAGATCAAATTGTTCTATGGCCAAAGGCATAAGGGGTAAATATAGGTAATATTTTTTGCGCGCAAATGGCAATTTTTGAATAAAGCTAGTAGTCGCTTTTTTGTTTAAAAAATGTTTTTTCCGTAAATCATCATCAAGAAAATCCACAACCGAAAAAAGATCAGCATCTGGATAACAAATTAATAATTGCTCCAAAATACGTTCCGCACCAGCGTAGACACTTAACCAATCATGTATAATCGCAATTTGCATAATCTTTAAATTATATCGACTACAAAACTATCTTACTGGCACACACTGCCGCACCCTGCAAACCAATGTCTTCGTATAAAACGATATGCAGTGGTATACTTTTAAGCAAAACAGACATTCTGCCTTTATCAGCAAAAGCTTCGAGAAAACCCCCTTTTTTGATCTGCGTTAATAATTTTGGCGCAATACCACCAACAACGTATAAACCACCAAATGGCAAGGTTGTAAGAGCTAAGTTACCAACTGCCGCACCATAAATAGACATAAAAATATCAAGCGCTCGCATCGCCATAATATCTTTGTGCTTGATAGCATATTCAGCGACAATAGCAGCAACATCGATATCATTATCACTCTTAATTAAAAAGCGTAGCTCGGAGTTTTCTTCTTCGCCAAAAATTTTATGGTCACGCACAAAAGCATAAATATTCGCTAATCCATGACCAGAAAGAACGCGCTCAAATGAAACTCGATGATATTTCTTGCGCAAGTACTTTAACAAATCCAATTGCATATCATCGGTTGGTGCAAAATCAACATGACCACCTTCTGTCGAATGAAATAAACATGTTCCCTGGTGATAGGTCATAAAACCAACACCTAAACCAGTTCCAGCTCCAATATAAGCTTTAATTCCATCTTCCTGTGGCTTGCCAGCTTGTAGCGTTAATAAATTTTCTGGCTTTAAAACCTCAATACCATAACCTATCGCCATAAAATCATTTATTACTTCGACTTTGTCTATTTTGAGCGCCTGCTTAAGATCATTTGTATCGATTATCCAGGGCAGATTCGTTACATTCACCTTACCATTTATAACTGGACCAGCCGCTCCAAAACAGGCGCTGACAATTTCGCTCCGCTCTATTTTTGCTTCAATAAAAAAATCATCAACAATATCAATAAAACTAGAATGCTCGTTGTTATTATAGCGAGCTATTGCAATAACCTTCATAGCATTAGATGCAGTAAACTCAGTAAACTGCACCCGTGTATGCGTACCACCAATATCTCCTGAAAGCACTAGCATAATTATCACCTCTTACCGTCCAAATTAGATTGTATAATCTTACCCTGAAAGCTTAGAATTTAATATGCAAAATTACATAAAAAAAGTGGACAAAGAAAAATATTTTTCCCATAATCACACAACTGAAATTTTTCATGTTGGTAATCACAGAAAATGAATCGCAACATCATCGAACTCAAGGGTGTTTCTAAACGCTTTGGCAATTACCAAGCTCTAACCGAAACCAACATTAGCATCCAAAATGGCGAATTCATTACCTTGCTTGGTCCATCTGGTTGTGGCAAAACTACACTACTACGCTTAATCTCCGGTTTTGAAAAACCAGACACTGGCAGAATTTTTATTGATGGACGTGATGTAACTGACCTACCTCCAGAAAAACGCCACCTTAACATGGTGTTTCAAAGTTATGCCTTATTTCCTCATATGACTGTTCATGAAAACGTTGCCTTTGGTCTCCGCTGCAAAAAAGTAGCCGAAACTGAAATTCAAAAGCGCGTCTTAGATGTTTTACGCATGGTTAAACTAGATCAATTGGCAGAGCGCAAACCCAATCAACTTAGTGGTGGTCAACAACAACGCGTGGCCATTGCACGCGCCGTAGTCAATGAACCAATTGTATTGCTACTCGATGAGCCTTTGAGCGCACTCGATTACAATCTCCGCAAGAACATGCAAATTGAATTAAAACAATTGCAACGTCGTTTAGGTATAACTTTTATTTTTGTTACACACGATCAAGAAGAAGCTTTATCAATGTCGGATCGGGTTGCTGTCATGAATGAAGGCTATATTGAACAACTTGGCACCCCAAAAGATGTCTACGAAGAACCAACAAGTCTCTACGTGGCAGAATTTATCGGGGAAACTAATATTTTTAACACCGAGATCCTAGAAGTCCGTGATAACAAGCTCATGGTTGAAATTGAAGGCAAGCACTTTTTTTTCAATAACAAAAAGGATTTGGCAGAAAAACAACAAATTCATGTCGTTATTCGCCCAGAAGATATTACAGTGTGGGGAGAAAATGAAATCACCCCCGAAGAAAGCAAAAACATGTTACCAGGCGATGTTGAACAAGTCATATACAAAGGGTCAACTGTTGATTTGATTGTGCGCTTGCCAAGTGGCAAAAAAATCGCAGCAGCTGAATTTTTTAATGAAGATGATGAAAAACTAGATTACCACATTACTGAAAAGG
>TBL_comb47_HYPODRAFT_10002120_pt1 | contig 24830 bp, 23 predicted proteins | sample TroBogypolimnion_40_FD_10682 | JGI IMG/M metagenome (IMG submission 10682)
CGGCTTGGAACTTTGGCGATATCCCGGAGCGCGTGCGCGTGACCGAGACCGCGGGCGTGCCGGTGTTGGCTTTCCCCGGGCTGCGGGCGGCCAAGGATGGTATCGAACTCCGCCTGTTCAAAACGCCGGAGGAAGCGCAGGCGGAGACGCGGCGCGGGCTCGCCGCGCTGCTGGAGCGGCAGCTGGGGTCCGACCTCAGCTGGCTGGAGCGCGACTTGAGGGCCTTGCGCGAACTGGGCACGCTCACGGCGACGTTGTTGCCGGTGACGGAGCTGCAGGCGCAGGCGCTGGAGTCGATTCGCCGCTGGGTGTGCGAGTCGGAGAGGGTTTTGAGTCGAGCGAGTCGTCGCCGGGCAGCCGCGGCTCATCCGGAAGATTCGCCCAACCTCACTTCCGCCGATTTCGAAGTCGCACTTTTGCAGTCCAAGGCGGAGCTCCGCGGGCTGGTGCCGCGGCTGGTGGATTTGCTCCGCGAGATTCTCACCCTGCGGCAGGCGCTGCTGGTGCATCCGGCGCCGCCGCCCGGGCTCGGGCGCGAGCTGGCGACGCTGCTGGCGCCGGAGTTCCTGCGGGCGACGCCGTATGCGCAGCTCGCGCAGTTTCCGCGTTACCTCAAGGCGATGAAATTGCGCGCGGACCGCTGGAAGAAAAATTCCGGCAAGGACGCCGAGCGGGTGGCGCAGCTGGCCCCGTATGCAGCGGCCGCGGCCAAGCTGCGCGATCGCGAAGGCGGCGGGGCGCTGCGGTGGTTGATCGAGGAGTTTCGCGTGAGCCTCTTTGCGCAGGAACTCGGGACCGCGGAGCCGGTGTCCGCGGTTAAACTCGACCGCGTGCTGGCGGACGTGCAGGCGGGCAAGGGGATGCAGCGGGAAACGCCCGCAGCAGTTGCGGTGACAGCGGCGAAGCCGATCGTGGTGGCGCCGGTGCGGGACAAGAAGACCGCGCCGCTCAAGAATCTCGGGTCCCTCGACAAGCTGTTTCCGAGGTAACTTTTAGCTGATGCGGATTTTTAACCACGGGTAACACAGAGCCACACGGATCAATCCTCCAAACCACCCGGACTTTCAGTCGGGGTCCGAATTCTGATCCGTGTGGCTCGGTGTTATCCGTGGTAAATAATCCGGGTTAGTCAGTCGGTCTCGTCGATCTGGTCCGGCAGCTCGTTGCGGTCGTCGGCGCCGCGGGGGAAGTGCTCGGCGAGCAAGTGGCCGGCCTTTTCAATGCCGTGGACGAGGCCCGCGGTGAACTCGCCGCGCTTGAAATGGAGCGCCATCGCGGCGGTGAGCAGCCGCCAGAAGGCGTCGCCGCATTTTTCATGGACCGCGGTGTCGCCGATGACGGCGAACGTGCGGGACCGCGGCGCGAGGAAGATGAGCACGCCGTTGCGGTGGCGCGTGTGCGTCATGCCGAGACGCTCGAAGTGTTTCGTGGCGGCCGCGACCGGGTCGGCGGCCTGATGGCGGGCGAGGACGACGCGGATTTCGCCGGAGGTTTTGGCCTCCGCGGCGGCAATCGCCGCGACGACGCGGGCATGGTCGATCTTGGGCAGTGGAGTGAAAAGGCTCATGGTGTCACCAGCTCCCTCCCGCGCCACCGCCGCCAAAGCTGCCACCGCCGCCGGAAAAACTTCCGCCACCTCCGCCCGAGAAGCCACCGCCACCTCCGCCGGACCAGCCGCCGCCAAAAAATCCACCGTTGCCGTAGGTAATGATACGTCCGCCACGTCCATACACCGTGCTGGCCCGGCGGCGGATGATGGACACGACGACGATGAAAAATATCAGAATGGCGATCACGACGGGGCTGAGGGAGTTCCCGTTGCCATTACGAACCATGGTGCGTCCCGTGCTGTGATATTCCCCGCGGGTCGCGGCCATGATGGCGTGCACGCCGGCAGTCACTCCCCCGGCGTAGTCACCTTGCCGGAAAAGCGGCGTGATTTCGTTCGCGATGATTTGATGGCAGAGCGCGTCGGGCAGCGCGCCCTCGAGGCCGTAGCCGACCTGGATGTAGAGTTTCCGGTCCGAGCTGAAGATGAAGAGGACGGTGCCGTTCTTTTTGTCCTTCTGGCCAACGCGCCACGACTGGGCGACGCGCACGGTGTAGTCCTCGATCGACGAGTCCGACTGCATGTGCGGGTAAATCGCGACGACGACCTGGTTGGACGTGGTGCGCTCGAATTGCGTGAGCTCGGCATCGAGCGACTGGGCGGTGCTGGCCGGGACGATGCCGGCGTAGTCATTGAAATGGTTCGGCGGCGCGGGCGGGATCACCTCGGCAGCGCGCAGGCTCAGGCTGCAGAGCAGCCAGGCACCGAGCAGGGGAAGCAACAGGCGCCAGCGCATGGGTGGGAAAAGCGGACAGGGAAGATCCGCTTACGGCTTGGCGGGCGCGGGCTTGGCGTTGAAGTCGAACTGCACGGTCGGCGGCTTGTCGCTGCCGGCGGTGGCGGCGAAATACGGCCGCGCGGTGTGTCCGAACATGCCGGCGAAGATCACGGCGGGGAAGCGGCGCAGCGCGGNGTTGTAGGCCTGCACGGCATCGTTGAAGCGGCCGCGCTCGACCGAGATGCGGTTCTCCGTGCCCTCGAGCTGCGCCTGCAGGTCGCGGAAGCCGGCGGTGGCGGTGAGCGTGGGATAACGCTCGGAGACGACGAGCAGTCGGGAGAGCGCGCCGCCCAGCTGGGCCTGGGCCTGCTCGAATTGGGCCAGCTGGGCGGGATCGGTGGGCGCGGCGCCGGTGGGGAGTTGGACGCGTCCGACGGAAGCGCGGGCGGCAGTCACTTCCTCGAGCGTGGATTTTTCGAAGTTGGCGGCGCCGGCCACGGTGTTGACGAGGTTGGGCACGAGGTCGGCGCGACGCTGGTAGACGTTCTGCACCTGCGCCCAGGCGGCGTCGGTGCCCTGCTGGAGGGTGACGAGGCGGTTGTAGATGCCGGTGATGGCCAGGCCAACGACGAGGACCAGGACCACGAGGACGCCGATAACGGCGAGGAGGATTTTGCCGAAGCTCATGACCGACACGATAGGCCGCCGGGCCCACGGCGCAAGGGGCCAGCGGTTCGAAGGGAGAGCCCAAGTTGTAATGGACGCCGGGCGTAAGCGCGATTTGACGGCCGGCGAATCCGCGCGAAACTGGGCGCACCATGAACGCTATCCTGGCTTCCTTTGTTCTTCTCGCGGCCGCACTTCCCGCCTCAGCCGCCCTCATCACCCGCCCGGTCGCCTACGAGCACGCAGGCGTGAAACTGCAGGGTTACCTCGCCTACGATGACGCCCGGACGTCCGCGGGCAAGATTCCCGGCGTGCTGATTGTCCCGGAGTGGTGGGGTCTCAACGACTATGCGAAGGGCCGCGCCGAGCAGCTCGCGCGGCTGGGGTATGTGGCGTTTGCCGTGGACATGTATGGCGGCGGGCAGAGCACGACGGACGCGAAGCAGGCGAGTGCGTGGGCGGGACAGTCTTACGGAAAGCCCCTGATGGCGGAGCGCGCGCAGGCGGGACTGGACCAGTTGCTGGCGACGGGCTTGGTGGATCCGGCGCGGGTGGCGGCGATCGGGTACTGTTTCGGAGGCTCGACGGTGCAGGCGCTGGCCTACACGGGCGCGCCGCTGGCGGGCATCGTGAGCTTCCACGGCGGGCTGATCCCGGTGCCGGCGGATGCGGCGGCGAAGACGAAGGCAAAGATCCTGATCTGCACGGGCGCGATCGACCCGTTGGTGCCGGCGAAGGCCGTGGAGACATTTAGCCAGGCGATGAACGCCGGGAAATTCGACTACCAGCTCATCAGCTACGCTGGCGCGCTGCATGCGTTCACGAATCCCGATGCCGATAGAATGGCCGTGAAGGACGGCATGCAGGGTCACATCGGCTACAACGCCGTCGCCGATCACCGCTCGTGGGCGCACATGCAGGCGTTTTTTGCGGAGATTTTTACCGAAAAGAAGTGACCGAAGGCCGGCGGTGGCTTGCCACGCGCCGGAGTTTTGCCTTTCTCTGCGCCATGGATCTCGCCGCCGCCCGCAAGTCGATCGAGGAGTGCTTTGAGCGCATGCGCGCGCTCTATTTCAAGCCGGTGTTCGACGAGTGGGTGATCCTGTCCCCGGGCGCGAAGGCCGGCGGGATCCTCGCCTACGTGGGCCCGCGCGTGGAGGAGTTCCGCAAGAACCTGGCGGGCGATGCCAAGCCGCTGCTCGCCCAGGTCGCAGGACAAAAGATGGAAGTGGGCGACTTTGAGTTCACGATCGATGGCGACGGCACGCGGCACGACGTGCTGCTCAAGCTCGGCAACGGCAGCTACCTCGTCTGCAACAACACTGCGAAGTCGATGGGCGAGATCCGTTCCGACCCGCGCTGGCTGAAGGCGCAGGCGGCGTTTGTCGACCTGAGCGAGAAGTTCCGCAGCGACCCGCTGGTCAGTTGAAAGTTGAGGGTTGAAAGTTGAAAGACCGGGCAACCTGTGTCCCGAGAGTTGGGAAGGGCTCTGGCTTTCAACTTTCAACATTTAACTTTCAACTGGCGCGCTTCGCGCGCCTACGCGCCCATCAGCCCGGCGCTGACGAACCAGGCATAGGCGGCGAGGAGCGGCCAGCCCATCCACCGCGGGAGGCCGCCGGCGAGCAGGACGCAGAGCGCATGGATCACCGCGGCGCCGACGAGGATCGCCATGCCGGTCTCGAAGAATTTCGGCACGGGCAGGGGCGTCACAAGCGCACAGAGCCCGATGCAGAGAGGAATGCAGATGTGGCCGTCGCCCACCTGTGACGCATAGGCGATGTCGGCCCGGCGCTTGGCGGCGTAGTAGAACGCGATGAGGGCGTTGGGCAGGACCATGAGCCAGCCGCTCAGCCAGCCGAGGTTGGCGGCGCTGACGAAGCCGGTTTTTTCCGCGGACAGCCACGTCACCAGCCAGTCGATGCTCACGTAGATGCCGTAGGCCGCGACGATCACGACGGCCAGGTCGAGGTAGAAGAACGCGCCGAACGATTTCTTGCGGCGGACGTTGTGCTTGAGGACGTCGAAGACCTGGAAGCACTGCCAGAAGAGGAAGAGCCCGATGAGGACCATGCCGTCGTTGGCATCGAGCTTGCCGTCGGCGCCCAGCGCCCACGTCACACCGCTAAAAAACGCGACGGCGGCGAGCGTGAGGAGGAGTGAGAGGCGGTTGATCTTCTGTTCGGTCTCCGCGGTGTCGCCGCCCTTTTTCCGCGCGCCCTTCTTTTTTTTGAGCTTCGACTCGGCCCGGAGGTTCAGGCCCCAGAGGAGGGCCGGCAGCCCGAGGACGAGCGTAAGGTTGGTGACGTTGTTGACGAGGCAGTTGGTCAGCACCTCCTGGGACTGGCCATGGCGGCCGACGACGATGGCGACGAAGATCAGGTTACCGAGCCCGGAGCAGTAGGGCATCACGAGGGTGCCGAGGGCGGTGCCTTCCAAGCCGTGGTCCAGCAGCGCCTCGAGGCGCCAGATCATCAGCAAGGAGGCGCCGAGGAAGATCGCGACGTAGCTCCAGACATTGGCCCAACCGAGCGTGTCGAGGGTTTCGGAGAGCGGATTCACGAGCGGGGCAAGGCCAGCCGCAGGCGGGAGCCCTCGCGGACGACGCGCAATGGATGGCCGAAGGCGGCGGAGAGGCGGCGGGACGTGAGCAGTGTGCGGCGGGGGCCGGAGGCGACAACGCGGCCGCCCCGCAGCAGGAGGGCGTGGGTGAAGGCCGGGGTGATTTCCTCGACATGATGCGTCACGAGCACGAGGCACGGTGCCCCACGTCGGCGGGCGAGTTTGTCGAGAAAGCCGAGGAAATGTTCGCGGGCCACCGGGTCGAGACCCGCGCACGGCTCGTCGAGGATGAGGAGCTTGGGCCGGGCCATGAGGGCGCGTGCGATGAGCACGCGCTGGCGTTCGCCTTGGGAGAAATGCACCCATTCGCGCCGGGCCAGCGGGGCGGCGTCGACGAGCCGCAGCAGGCGCATGGCCTCGGCGCGGTCGGCGCGGGTGGTGGTTTTCCAGAGATCGAGCTGGGCGTATTTCCCGCTCATGACGGTGTCGAGCGCGGTCTCGGCCAGCGGGATGGCGGCGGCGAACATGCTGGTGACGACGCCGATGTGCAGCTGGAGCGCGCGCCAGTCACTGTCACCGTAGCACTGGCCCAGCACGGCAATCTCGCCGGCGGTGGGCGTGAGGAAACCGGTGAGGGTCTTGAGCAAGGAGGTCTTGCCGGAGCCGTTGGCGCCGAGGATGACCCAATGCTCGCCGCGGTGCACGGACCAGGCCACGCCGTCGAGGATCGTGGTGCGTCCGCGTTCCACGCGCAGGCCGGTGACTTCGAGGATGGGTTTCATGCCGCGAGCGGATTCCGGGGATTTTCGCCGGGGCGGGCAAGGATGGTTTCACGCCAAGCCGCGGAGGCGCGAAGTCGGGCATGGCTGAATCGGAACTTGGCGGCTTCGCGGCTTTGCGTGAAATTCTCCGAGTCCCATGAGCTCACTCAAAGTATATACCTACGCGAACTGTGACACCTGCCGCAAAGCCGTGAAATGGCTGCGCGCCCATGGGCTGGAGTTTGATGAGCGGGCGATCCGAGAGACTCCGCCAACGCCGGCTGAGCTGCGCACGATGCTCGCGGCGCAGGGCGGGGAATTGCGCCGGCTGTTCAACACGTCGGGGAAGGACTACCGTGAACAGAAGCTGGGCGAGAAGCTGCCGGCGCTGGGCGAGTCCGCCGCGCTCGCGCTCCTGGCCGGCAACGGCAACCTGGTGAAGCGGCCGTTTCTGCTCGGCGAAAAAATGGCGCTGGTGGGCTTTGACGAGAAGACCTGGGTGGCGACAGTGTTGAAGCAATGAAAACCCACGGCGAACCCGCCCACATGGAACTGCGGCTGCGCGAGCTGGCGCAGCTGTTCAATTCGATGGATCCGTCGCCGTTCGTGGACCGCGACCTGGACCGGGATGCGGAGGAATTCATCGTGGGTTGGGCGCAGGAGCTGCCAGCGAGGCATGAATTCGAACTGGTGGTGCGGCTCGAAGTGCCGCCGCCGCCGGACCGGGCGAATGGAGCGGAGGGCGCCGTGCAGCGCTATTTTTCGAGCCGGGCGGAGATGAAAAGCCGCGAATTCCGCCAGCTGATGCGGAAAGGCCGGATCAGCCTCGTGGCCGGAATACTCTTCGTGATCGCCTGCTATGCCATGGGCCACCTGCTGGGAGTCGTGTTCGGGCATCTCGGCGAGGGCGCATTCTCCGCGGTGGCAAAGGAAGGCCTGGTCATCGTGGGTTGGGTGGCGATGTGGCGGCCCTTGGAAATCTTTCTCTACGACTGGTGGCCCCTGCAGGAGGAAAGGGCGCTGTTTCGGCGGCTTGCGCGAATGAGCGTGCGCCTCGTGCTGCCGCGCCCGTAGTCTGTCGCCATGGCGTTGTCTCCCGATCCTCTTTCCAACACCGTGCGCTGGCTGGCCGCGCACGCGCGGTTCCCCGCGAGCCGCCTGGCGCCCAAGGCCGAGACGCTGGTGTGCCTGGCGGCGATCGCGGCAGCGGAGGAAGCGGCGGCGCTGGCCGGCACGCGCCATCTCATCAAGTCGAAGGACGGTGCGAAGGAATCCGCCGCCCGCACCTACGCCTACCGCCGCAGCAAGGTGCACTACGTCTGCGACAATAGTGCGAAGGTTTGAGGCGCCGCGTCGCCCAACGCGCAGCGGGAGACACCAGCTTACCCCTTGACGGTCTAGGTCGGATCGGGTTCGCTGCTGCCCGGTCCTCCACCTTGGGCCGTCTGTCCGGCCCGCTCCAAAATGAAATCCCCCCGCGTCCGATGGTGTTTGGTCGTGGCGGGGCTGGTGGCCCTGGCCGCTCGCGTTGGGGCGGAGGAGCCGGCCCAGATGGAGCGGTTTGTCGTGAACGACAAACACCTGTTGTCGTTTGGCGTCGCGATCAGCCTCTGGGAGGAAAAGAGCAGCGGGCGGGTGCTGGAGATGCACGTGACGGGCGTGCAGGAGGGCGGCATGGCTGAGCAGGAAGGCGTGATCCCCGGCACCCGGATTTACGGGATCAATGGCCGGGAAATCTATAACTTCCAGGCGACCTTCTCCGCCGGCAGCGAATTGAACGCCTTGTTTGTGAATCGCCCGAAAGGCGACCGGGTGACGCTGGAAGTCATCAAGCCGGGGCACCACAAAGCAGAGTTCATCACCCTGGTAAACGAGCAGGGTTTCAAGGTGACGATCCGGACGCAGGCCCCGGCCAGCGGCGTCGCCCGGCGTGTCGAGGAAAAGGCCGAGCTCTACGAAGGCCTGAAGAAATGGGAGAAGAAATGCATCGACGGCGGGGGCATCGCCGCGGGATTTACGCCTGACATGGTTTACCTGGCCTTGGGCGAACCCACGGACCGGGCATCGAAGGGCGAGGGCGAAAACCAGGTCGAGTTGTGGACCTACGGGAAGAGCTTCCCTGATCCGGAAACGATCCGGGGATTCGAGGATGCTGTTCTCACTTTGGAGTCGGCGGCGGGCGGGCAGAAGGTCGAGGAGAGTCCGGCAAAAACCGTCGGCCTGCCGGCAAAGACCAAATCCGGGGCTCCCGGGGTGCGGGCCTACGACATCCAGGTGCTCTTTGAGGGTGGGAAAGCGACGCGGATGGCGGCGTCACCGAGCGGAGGCTAGGCCCGATTGGCAGATTGCCGGCATGGCCGGCCGGCCGATCTGGCCGAGGTTTCCTGTAACTTTTGTGCCGGAGCCGGGTTTTTGGACTAACCCTCCATGAAATACCATACCCTGCTCCTGACGGCCGGCTTGCTGGCCCTGACTTCGCTTTCCGCGCACGCCAAGATCGAGCGCGTGGTTGAAAAGACGTTCACGGTCCAGCCTGACGGTGTCCTCAAGGTCGAGACCCACGGCGGCGACATCTCGGTGGTCACGTCCGCCGACTCCACGGTCAAGGTCGTGGCTCACGAGCGGATCCGCGCGAGCAGTGAGGCGGAAGCCGATGACATTTTGAAGAAGCTCACGTTGACGATCGAGCAGGAGGCCGGCGGCGTGTCGGCGGCGGCGAAATACGAGAAGCAGTTGCCGGGCTTCCACTGGGGCTCTTGGCCGCCGGTGCAGGTCGATTTCACGGTCACCGTGCCCGCGCATTACAACGTTCAGCTCCACACCTCGGGCGGCGATGTCACCGTGGGTGACCTCGTCGGCAAGGTCGACGCGCGGACTTCCGGCGGCGACGTCACACTGGGCCGGATTTCCGGCGCCATCGATGCGGGCACCTCGGGCGGCAATGTTCGCCTCGAGGAGGGCTTGGGCGAAGTGAAGCTCGGGACGTCGGGTGGCGACATCAGCGTCGGCCGGGCCGTGGGGTCGACGGACCTCGGCACCTCGGGCGGGAACATCGAAATCAAATCCGTCGAAAACACCTTGCACGCGGCCACCAGCGGCGGCGACGTGCGGGCCGGCTTTGCGGGCCCGTTCAAGGGCGACTGCAAGCTTTCGACCTCCGGCGGACGCGTGAAGGTCACCGTGGACAAGGGCGTGGCGTTTGATCTCGACGCTTCGACCAGCGGCGGCGACGTCGATGCCAGCGGCCTGACGATCACGATTGAAAAAGGCGGCGCGGGCCGGAGCCGGCTGTCCGGCAAGGTCAACGGCGGCGGACCCCTGCTGAAGCTCCGCTCCAGCGGCGGTGACGTGGTTGTGCAAACGCGATAAGCGACGCTGCGCGTCGCGGAGATGGGAGATAGGAGATGGAAGATGGCAGATGGGGACTGGCGGCTCAAGGCTCCAGCCTCATCTGTGTTTTCCGATCTCGAACAAGCGGTCCTCTTCGAAGGTCGGAAGTTCCGACCCCATCCGCCATCTCCTATCTGCCATCTCCGCGGCGGCCGGCTTCGCCGGCCAGCGCATATCGCTCTGGCCAAGGGGTGCGCTGGCGCTTGGAGTGCGGGCATGAAAACGGAATCGGCCTTGGCGGAACTGACGACGGCGCTCAAGCGGGCGCACGCGCTCAGCACGGTGGGGGAGTTGCTCGGCTGGGATGAGCAGGTGAACCTGCCGCCCGGCGCGGCTGAGCAGCGCGCGGGGCAGTCCGCGGCGCTCGCGGAGGCACAGCATGCGGCAGCCAGCGACGCGCGCATCGGTGGCTGGCTGGCGGCACTGGAAGCGGGTGCGGGGGGATTGAGCGAGGATCAGCGCACGGTGGTGAAGCAGGCGCGCAAGGACTTCGACAAGGCGACGAAGCTGCCGGCGGATTTCGTGCGCGAGAAGGCGGTGCAGGGCAGCCGTGGTTACCACGCTTGGGCCAAGGCGCGGGCGGCGGATGATTTTGCGGGTTACGCGCCGGTGCTGGCGAAGAACCTGGAGTTCGCAAAACGCGAGGCCGGCTACCTCGGCTGGGGCGGACGCGAATACGACTACATGATCGACAAGAACGACCCGGGGATGACGGCGGCGGTCATCGGGCGGCTGTTCGACGAACTGAAGCGGGGACTGGTGCCGTTGGTCCGCGAGATCGCGGCGTCGAAGGTGAAGCCGCGGGCGGATGCGCTGCAGGGCTTTTCCGTCGAGGGGCAGCGGTTGTTTTTGCGCGAGGTGACGGAACGGCTCGGCTTCGACTACAACCGGGGCCGGATCGACATTTCCCTGCACCCGTTCTGCAGCGGGACGGGCTCGGACGTGCGCATGACCACGCGGTTCAAGGAGCACGAGCCGCTCGACTCGCTGTTCAGCGCGATCCACGAGACGGGGCACGGCATGTATGAGCAGGGCCTGCCGGTGGCGCAGCTGGGCACGGCGCTGGGGATGCACGCGGGCATGGCGGTGCACGAATCGCAGAGTCGGATGTGGGAAAACCAGGTCGCGCGCAGCCGTGGTTTTTGGCGGTGTTTCGAGCCGCGGCTGCGGATGGTGTTTCCGGCGCAGACGGCGGGCGTGTCGACGGAGGAACTCTATCTCGCGATCAACGCTGTGGAGCCGACGCTGATCCGCGTCGATGCGGACGAGGTGACCTACAACCTGCACATCATCCTGCGCTTCGAGCTGGAGAAGAAACTCTTCACCGGCGAACTCGCGGTGAACGAACTGCCGGGCGCGTGGCGGGCGGCGGCGCAGGAACTCCTCGGGTTGACGCCATCCACGGACCGCGTCGGTGTGCTGCAGGACGTCCACTGGAGCGATGGCTCCTTCGGCTATTTTCCCAGCTATTGCCTCGGCAACATGCTGGCGGCGCAGCTTTGGTATCGCGCGCTGGCGCTGCGGCCGGGGCTGGAGGAGGATTTCGCGCGCGGGGATTTCTCCTGGCTGCTGAACTGGTTGCGGGAGAACGTGCACACGCAGGGCCGGCGGTTCGATGCGCTCGAGCTGGCGCAGCGGGTGACGGGCGAACCGTTGTCGCCGCAGGCGCTGCTGCGCTATTTGCGGGAACGATATGGTGCGCTTTACCTGAGTTGAACTGAATATCGGGCGTAAAGCCCGACCTACAAAATTGCCCATGGGCCTGATCGACACGCATACACACTTGGACGGATTTCTCCGCGCCGGCACGCTGCCGGGCGTGCTGGAGCGCGCGCGCGCGGCGGGACTCGAAGCGATGATTGCGATCGGGACGGCACCGGACGATTGGACGCTCAACCGCGATCTGGCCCGCGAGCATACCGGTTTCGTGCACTACACGGTGGGTCAGCATCCGTGTGAGGTGGAGGCCGGGTGGGAAGCCGCGCAGGCGGAAGTGGCGGGATTTTGGGAAGGAGCCGTGCGGCCCGTCGCGTTGGGGGAGATTGGGCTGGACCGGTTTCATCTGCCGAAGGAGCCGGCGCAGGCGGAGGTGGTCTTTGCGCGTCAACGCGAGGCGTTTTCCGAAGGCTTGGCGCTGGCGAAGCGGCTGGGTTGTCCGGTGGTGATCCACTCGCGGGGCGCATTCGTCGAGTGCGTGGCGATGATCGATGCCAGCGGCGTGGACTGGAAGAAAATCGTGTTTCACTGCTTTGCCGAGGGAGACGCCGAGGTGAAAGTGCTGAACGAGCGTGGCGGGCTGGCGTCGTTCACCGGTATCATCACCTACAAGAATGCGCCGAATGTGCGGGCGGCGGCGAAGGCGCAGGGGCTGGCGCGGCTGATGGTCGAGACGGATGCGCCTTACCTGACGCCGATGCCGAACCGCGGCAAACCGAACGAGCCGGCCTACGTGCGGCACACGGCGGAGTATGCGGCGAAAGAGGTCTTTGGCGTGAGCTACGACGAGCTGGCGGCCATCACGACCGCGAATGCGCGGAGGTTTTTCGGGCTCTGAGTTGCCCGCGAATCACGCGAATCGAACGAAGGTTCGGAAAGAGGCCGGAACGGCGGTAGCCGATCCTCAGATTCGTTGCATTCGCGCTATTCGCGGGCGGCTTCTTACGCCTCGTCGAATTTGCGGGCGAAGAGCTGCTCGAGTTCCTCGAGCATCGGGGCGGCGTCGTCGCCGGTGGCCAGGAACTTGACCTTCGAGCCCTTGCCGGCGGCGAGCATCATGAGGCCCATGATGCTCTTGCCGTTGACCTGCTCCTCATCCTTTTCCACGAACACGTCCGCTTTGAACTTGTTGGTAATACGGACGATCATGGCGGCCGGACGGGCGTGAATGCCCATCTTGTTCTGCACCAAAAGCTCCTTGATGAGCTGGGGGTTGGCAGAGGTGGCGTCGCTTTTGTTCATGGGAGGGTCCGGAGAGACCGGCCTAAATCCGGGATGAGACCCCGGCTTGCAACCTAAAAACCAGATGGCATTCTGTCAAAAGATGCCCGCAACTGCAATCATCGTGCCATGCCGGCTGGAATCTACGCGGTTCCCGCGTAAGCTCTTACATAAGATCAAGGGCCGGCCGTTGTTGGCATGGGTGGCGGAGCGGATCAGCCGGCAGGCGCCGGAGTTTCCTTTGTATTTCGCGGTGGATCATGAACTTTTGCGTGAATGCGTGGCCGGTCAGGGTTTCAAGGCGATCTTAACCGATCCGGCACATCAAAGTGGCACTGACCGCATCGCGGAGGCGAACCGGACGGTCCGGGCGGACCGGGTGATCAACGTGCAGGCGGACGAGCCGCTGGTCACCGGCGGTCAGATTCGGGCGCTGGCAGCGTTGCTGGCCAGCGGGGCGCCGATGGCGACCCTGGCGACGCCCTTCCGCCGGGCGGAGGATTATTCCAACCCGAACCAAGTGAAGGTCGTGATGCGGCGGGACGGCCGGGCGCTGTATTTTTCGCGTTCGGTCATGCCGTTCCCGCGGGAAAAGAGTGGGGTGGTCGACGACGCCTGGGTGCAGGCGAATGCCTGTTTCAAGCATCTCGGACTTTACGCCTATCAGGCGGACCTGCTGGAGAATTTTGCGAAACTGCCTTTGGGCCGCTATGAACAGGCGGAAAAGCTGGAGCAGCTGCGGGCCTTGGAGAACGGATACGATATCGCGTGCGGCGTGACCGAGGACCCGACGATCGGCGTCGACACGCCGGAGGACGCGGTGAAGTTCGAGCAGTGGCTGGGGTAGGGTGTTGGGCGGGTTAGCATTCCCAGCCGCGCGCGGAGCGCACGGCCCACCTACAATTTCCGGTGCTCCACGCGGGTGATCCACATCACCTCGCAGGCGTGCGCGCCGGTGTCCTCGCGCGTGAGTGAGGAATGCCAGTGGTAGCTGCCGTCCGCGCTGGTGGCCTCGATGAGATAGCCCTCCAGCGTGACGAGTTCGTGGCGTTTCACCGCGAGGAGTTCGCGACGTACGGCGTCGTCGGCGGGCAGGCAATGCGTGTTGGCGGAATGAAGTTCAATCTCGCGCTGCTCGAGCGGCGGTTCGCGGTAGGTGTATTCGTACCAGCGGCCGCCCTGGGAGACCTTGAGTTCGTTGATGACGGACGCGATCGACATGGGGCCCCAGCCGAGCGCGAGATCGACGGGTGAAAGGTCGGCCTCGCGGTCGTTGCGATAGCGTTCCCGGCTGAGCACGATGGCGGTGATCGAGTAGCGGGCCAGCGGCGTGATGGTGTAGCCCTCGTGGACGAACGGCGCCGGGAGATCCGTCCCGAGCTGAACGGGGTCCTTGGGAGCCGGGATCCCGCGCCAGGCGGCGGCGGGTTCGTGAAAATAAATCCAGCCCGCTGCGACGAGCACCACGACGAGGAGGAATTTCTTCACTGCGACTTTTTCGGCTAAATCGTCGGTGGAGGCAAGAGCGGGGCCGGTGGAAAGCGGGTGGCAAGATTCCACGCGGGTACTTGGCGCGCGAGCCTTGTCCCACGCGAGCGGGACCGGGAAGTTTCCCGCGCCCATGAGCCCGCGGGCTGGGGCGCCCATCGGGGATCGGCGGAAAACAGACCACCGGTCCGATTCCTTTAGGTCGGGCACAAACCAACGGACCGGAGGTCCGTTCTCCCTGGGCCAATCAAATCTTCCCGGCCTTGCGCTGCTCGACCATCCGGTAGAAATCCACGAAGAGCGGGTCGGCGTCGTTCGGGCCGGGGGCGGCCTCCGGGTGATACTGCACGCTGAAAACGGGCAGCTTTGTGTGGCGCAGGCCCTCGACAGTCTGGTCGTTGAGGTTGATCTCGGTGACCTTGGCGCCGCGGCCCTCGATGGATTTCGGGTCGGTGGCGAAGCCGTGGTTCTGCGCGGTGATCGAGACCTTGCCGGTATCGAGGTTCTTCACCGGCTGGTTGCCGCCGCGGTGGCCGAACTTGAGCTTGAAGGTGGTGCCACCGAGCGCGTGCGTGATCATCTGGTGGCCGAGGCAAATGCCGAAGATCGGGAAATCCGGCAACAGCCCGGTGACCGTCTGGTGGATGTAGGGCAAAGCGGCGGGGTCGCCGGGGCCGTTGGACAGGAAGACGGCGTCGGGCTTGTGCTCGCGGACCTCCTCGTGCGTCGCGGTGGCGGGAAACACCTGCACCTCAAAGCCGTGGCGGACGAGCTTGCGGTAAATGCTGTGCTTCGCGCCGTAGTCGAAGGCGGCCACGCGGAATTTTTTCTCGGGGATGCCCGGGGCGTTCATCGTGGTGCCGACAGGAAAATAGGGCGTGTTGTAGTTGGTGATGTCGTCAGCGCGCCAGAGGTAGGGCGTCTTGCACGTGACGTCCTTCACGTAGTCGGCACCCGCCATGTCGCGCCAGGACCGGGCGCGCTGGATCGCCTCGGCGTCACCGAGCGGCAGCGTGCTGAGGCAGCATTTCATGGCGCCCTCGACGCGGAGCTTTTTGGTGAGCGCGCGCGTGTCGACCTCGCTGATGCCGGGAATGCCGGCCTGGCGGAGATATTCGTGGAGGGACTGGTGGCTGCGCCAGTTGCTGACGACGGGGGAAAGCTCCCGCACGACGAAGCCGGAGCACTTCGGCGACGCGGCCTCGGTGTCCTCGGCGTTCACGCCGTAGTTGCCGATTTGCACCGCGGTCATGGTGACGATCTGGCCGAAATAGGAGGGATCGGTGAGGATTTCCTGATAGCCCGTCATCGAGGTGTTGAACACGCATTCGCCGGCGATGGTGGCATCGGCGCCGAAGGCGAGCCCCCGGAAGACAGAACCATCCTCAAGGGCGAGAATTGCGGGCTTGGGCGTGGACATTAAAGCCTGACGAAAAGGCGTCCGCCATGGTCTGCCAAGGGCAAACCTCGGCCCCGAGGCTATTTTAAGCGGTCATTTGACAGGACTGGTTAGGCCCCTTACCAGTTACCGCTTTACCGATGCCCTACACCGAAGACCGCTCTGTCTGGTTCGAAGGGCAAGGCCTGTGGTCGCACGTGCCGGAGAGTGAGTGGCAGGACTGGACCTGGCAGCTGAAGAATCGCATCACGAGCGTCGCCCAGTTGGAGCAGTTCATGACGCTGACGCCCGACGAGAAGGCCGGGTGCTATTTTGCCGACCACAAGCTCTCGCTGGCGATCACCCCATATTTTTTCAACCTGATCGACCGCAACGACCCGAACTGCCCGCTGCGGATGCAGGTTATTCCCCGGGCGGGCGAGATGCAGCTTTCGGTGGAGGAGCAGTTGGATTCGCTCGGCGAGGATGAGCATTCGCCGGTGCCGGGCCTGGTGCACCGCTATCCTGATCGCGTGCTGTTCCTGGTGACCGACCGGTGCGCGTCGTATTGCCGCTATTGTACCCGCAGCCGGCTCGTCTCGAACGCGCAGGACTACAATTTTCACCCCGAATACGAGCAGGCGCTGCGCTACATCGAGGGGCATCCCGAGGTGCGGGACGTGCTGTTGTCGGGCGGCGACCCGCTGCTGCTTTCGGACAAGAAGCTCGAGCACCTGCTCAGCCGCCTGCGTGCGATCAAGCACGTGGAGTTCATCCGCATCGGCTCGCGCATCCCGGTTTTTCTGCCGCAGCGGATCACGCCGGAGCTGTGCGAGGTCTTTAAGAAATACGGCCCGATCTGGATGAGCATCCACGTGAACCACCCGAAGGAGTGCACGGCGGAGCTCAAGGCGGCGTGCGAGCGGCTGTCGTTTGCGGGCGTGCCGCTCGGTAACCAGAGTGTGCTGCTTGCCGGCGTGAACGATGACGCCGATGTGATGAAGGCGCTGGTGCACCGCCTCCTGCGGATGCGGGTGCGGCCTTATTACCTTTACCAGATGGACCTCATCACCGGTGGCGCGCATTTCAAGGTGAGCGTCCAGAAGGGCATCGAGATCATCCGCGCGCTGCGCGGCCACACGACGGGCTATGCAGTGCCGCAATACGTCATCGACGCGCCGGGTGGCGGCGGCAAGGTGCCGGTCAACCCGGACTACGTGGAGAGCATCACGGATGACGAGGTGATTTTCCGCAATTACGAGGGCCAGCGTTTCGTGTACCCGCTCAAGAGCACGCCGGTCCCGAACAAGACGCCGGCCGACGTGCCGAGCCCGCCGCACGCGCATCCGCATGCGCACCCGGCGGAGAAGCTGAACTGAGGTGGGCGGGGCGCTCCGCGCCTGGGAGGGTTGCTGCAAACAATGCCGCGCGCGGAGCGCACGGCCCACCTGCGTCCATTTAGTCCAGCGAGAAGGTCGCGCTGACGGTGGTCATGATGGTTTTTTCGAACGACGAGTTATCGTTGTTTCCCTCCCAACTCGTCGCGCTGGAATAAAGCGGGTTGATTTGCACGACGCCCATCCGCGCGGTGCGAAGTTCCTTGAGCCGGCGGCCGCCCTGGCGGGCGATCTGCTCGGCGCGGGCGCGGGCGTCGCGGGTCGCCTCAGCCATCATCTCGACCTTGGCCTCGCTCGCCTTGGTGTAGATGAAATCGAGTCCCTCGGACACGAGGGCGATGCCCTGTTCCAATAATGCGGCGGACTCGGCGCCGAGGCGCGTGGTGGGCGCAATGTCGGTCGACTGGATCTCGAGGCGTTGCGTGAGGCGGTAGCCGATGCGCTTCGAGACCGTCTCATCGCTGTCGGATTTTATGCGCGCGGTGATTTCGCGGATCTGCAGGGGCAGGAGCGTGAAATCCTTCACGCCCTTTCCCCGGAGGAAGGCGGACACGGTGGCGAGGTCGGCCTTGAGCTTCGCGTGGGCGCTGAGCAGGGACTCATCCTCCACGGCGAAGCTGGCGCGCCAGACCACGAGGTCGGACTCGACATTTTTTCGCGCGGAGCCGGTCACTTCGATGATTTGGGACTCGTGGAGGCGGGTCCACGTGCGCGTGAAGACGATGGAGGCAAAGCAGAGGCCGGCGGCGAGAAACAGGCCTGCAAGAAGGCCGAACAGGTGGGGGCGGGTGGAAGAGTTTTCCATGAGAAAAAAGGGGTTGAAACAGCCCTCTTCCTCTCGTCCCGGGGTGTCCACCCCAAGTCATTCACAATGCGATAGCCATTGATGGATAGATAGTTAACGCAGGTTATACTTGCTCACAATTTCCCCGATCTTTTTTTGAGCATTTCCGACTCGGCCCCGTCTATCTGGGTGTAGTCAGAGATTGTTTGTAGTTCTTACGGTTTGCTTGGTGTTAGGTCACTCGAGCCGCTCCCGCAAGGGGGCGGCTCTTGTGTTTCGGCCTTCGGCGGGGAAGGAGTTTTTTGGAGAAAACATTTTTTGAACGTTTCGTCGAACGGCGCATCTATCATCCCGTAGTCAACATCGTCCTGGTAAGACGGTGAGTGTTTGTAGTTAAAGTTCTAAGGTTTGTTTGGTGTTAGGTCAGGGAGCCGCCCGAAAGGGCGGCTCTTGTGTTTTACGGGGTTGGGATGCGCGAAATAAATCTGTGGGTGCCACCTTCGCCAAGGTTGCGGCGGCCAAGAAAGATTGGCTTGCGCCGCGGACAGCAGGGCGCTTTCACGGGTCTTGCCTGTAGGGGTGTCCTCCGCGGAGGGCTGAGATTGCGGCGCGACCGGCTGCTCGACCCTTCGAACCTGAAACGGATCATGCCGACGAAGGAAACAGCAGGCGCGGTTAGCGCCACCGGGCGGACCACGCCGCTCGATTCGCCGGGGATTGGTTTTGGGATGGGCCTCACTCCCAACCATGAAAATCCCGGCCCGCTTCCTTCTCTCCGCCTCGAGCGCGTTCCTCGTCCTGGCTGAAGCCCGCACGCAGACCACGCCGGACGTCACCGAGCTTTCCCGCTTCGTTGTCACCGGCGTGCCGGTGGAGCAGTCCGTCAACCCGCTCACGCGTACGAGCTCGGCGGTGATGGGCGATGCGCGGGACCCGCTGGAGACACCGCGCGGCGTGAGCACGATCACGACGGCGCTTTTCAACGAGCGGCAGATTCACGGCGTGCAGGAAATTTTGCTCTATTCGCCGAGCGCGTATGTGGGCGCGGCCTACGGCAACATTACAATGCCGAACCTGCGCGGCGACCTGGCTGAGACCTACCTCAACGGCCAGCGCCTCAGCTACAATTACTACGGCTATTTTCCCTCGTTCAACGGCGTCGAGGCCGTCGATCTCGTGCGCGGACCAGGCTCGGCCGTGTTCGGCGCGGGATATTTCACGGGCGGCTACGTGAACTACGTCACCAAGCAGCCGAAGTTCTCCGGCCCCGAGACAACGGTGACGACGCGGCTGGGCACGTGGGCGCCGGGACAGGTTTCGTATCTCAACGGCTCGGTGCAGATCGACACGACCGCGCCGGTCAACGACCGCGTCGCCTGGCGCTTCAGCTACGAGGGCAAGGGCGGAGACACGTTCTTCCGCCGCAACGACGCGCCGGACAGCCGGCAGGATGTGTTCGCCGCGATCACGTGGAAACCGGCGGAGGCGACGACGCTGGATTTCAGCGCGCAATATTTCTGGCAGAACCCGCCCGAGACGCTCGGCGTCAACCGCGTCAACCAGGACCTCATCTGGCACCAGCTCTACTACACGGGCGCGTCCGCCGACAATTACCCGTTCCCCGGCCCGATCCCCGCGACGGGCACCGTGAAGCTGCCGTGGGAGGCCACGCTGTTCTCGAAGGGCGATTTCTCGAACGCGAACGTCGTGCGCGCGCAGCTGATCGCGACGCACGTGTTCTCCCAGGAGCTGACGATCGTGAACCGCACGCTCTTCGAATACGTGAACCGTCGGCGCTTTCAGCAGTTCGAATACGCGGAGTACGTCACGCAGCACACGTTCGAAAACCGTACCGAGCTGCGCCTCGACTGGAACGACGCGGCCCTCCCACAGTCGGCCGTGGGCGGTGTCACCGTGCGGTATGCGCACACGCTGAGCTACGAGAACTATTTCAACGAATACATCTACAACTTCGACCTCACGGACCCGTCGCGCGTGTTCAACGAGGCGGAGCAATACCCGAATTCCTACTATCCCGGCCTCATCGGGCCCGGCGGCCGGCCGTTTTTCCCGGCGGCGTGGGGCAGTCCGGAGACGGACAACAGCACGCTGTGGAACCTCGCGGCGTTCTGGCAGCACGAGCTGAAATTTACGTCACAGCTCTCGTTCATCGCTGGCCTGCGCGGCGACCTGTATTTCGGCGACGCGCGCGACCCGCTGCCGGACGGCAGCTCGACGCTGTGGCACGATCGCGCGGACGTGGGGACGTTCTCGCCGACGGCGAACCTCATTTATCGCGTGACGCCGACGACGTCCGTTTACGCGACCTACCAGCGCATTCGCGCCGTCACGGGCAACCTCGCAGGCGGCGGACTGATCCTGAAGGATCCGGGCACGGGCACGGGCGCGTTGAACCACGACGATTTCCGCAACCGCAGCGACCTCGCGGAGATGGGGGCGAAATTTTCGCTGCTCGACCACCAGCTGTTCGCGGCGGCGACACTCTTTGACCAGCGGCGCACGGAGATCGGGCTCGGCGGCGAGCATAACGACATACTCATTCGCGGGCTCGAGCTCGAGGCCGTGTATCAGCCCAACACGCGGTTCAGCGCGACGGCGAACGCGACGTTCCAGGACGGGCATTACGTCAACTCCGCGCCGTTCCAGTTTGGCGGCCGGTCGATTTACGACGCGTATGCGCTGGGCCGCGGCCCGGGCGGGTTGGGGACGGGCACCGCGGCTTACGATCCGTATGCGAACCAGGTGGATCCCGGTGACTGGCCGTTGTTGGGATTCTCAAGAGTGATGCTCAACGGCAGCGTGCGTTATCGCTGGGAAAATGGCTTCGGCGCGGGACTCAACGTCCAGTGGCAGAGCTGGCAGCGCGGCAACCTCGACGACCAGTGGCACATTCCGGCGCAATACACGCTCAACGGCTCGCTGTTCTACGAGGCGAAGCGCTGGTCGGTGAACCTCGACCTGCTGAACCTGACGGACCAGCGGAACTGGATCCACAACGGCGACGCCTACACCGCGAGCGAACTGATCTTCCCCGAGTTGCCGTTCCGGATGGAGGGGTATTTCAAAATCAAGTTCTGAGGGGTCACCACGAAACACGCGAAAGACACGAAAATCGATCCGACGGAAAATTAGCCCTTGGATCACACGGAATACACGGAACGGTGCCGGACCAAGGTTGGGACGTTGAGGCAGCGGTCTGAACCATCCGTGTGATCCGTGGGCCAAGAATTCCGGCTGGTTTTGTTTTCGTGTGTTTCGAGTGTTTCGTGGTAAAACCTCCGGCATGATTGGGCTTCATGAGGGCAAGGGGACACCGGCGAAAAAGGCTCCCGAGCGGGTCTTTTCGCTCCGCCTTTCCGTCGTGGGCTGCCAGCCGCGCATTTGGCGCCGGTTGCTCGTGCGCGAGTCGATGTGGCTTTCGCGGCTGCACGACAGCATCCAGGTGCTCTTCGACTGGTTCGACTACCAGACCCACGCCTTCAACCTCGACGACCTGCATTTCGGGAACCCGCTGAAACACGAGGACTTGACCATCGAGGACGACCGCGACGTGCCGTTGGCGGACCTGGACCTGGAACACCGGGCCCGCTTCACCTACGACTACAACTTCGGCGAAGGCTGGTCGGTCGAGATCAAGGTCGAGAAGGTGGGCGTCCTGGAAAAGGGCGCAACTTACCCGCTTTGCGCGGCCGGTGAACGGGCCGGGCCGCCGGAGGATTGCGGGGGTTTGGAGGCCTTCAACGACATGCTGGCCTGCATCAAGGAGCCGCAAACCGACTTGGGGCGCGAATGGCTGGAGTGGTTGGGGCCTGATTACAGCCCCGAAAACTGCGAGCTGGAGAAGATTAATAAGGCTCTAAAAAAGTTGGGTAAGTAAGCTTGGGATAGTGCCTAACGTCACCTTAGTCGATTCGTGACGGTTCAATTTCTTGACCGCCGGGCCGTAGTCAGCAGCTTGCCGCAGTTCTTTGGCACTTTCGTGGTCGGCCTGGAGGCGTTGCCGCCCGTTGCGGCGAAGTCTCCTTCTGACCATGAAAAATAGGACAAGACAGCACTACGTCATCAGTCCGGGCGTTTCCCCGGGCATGGCGTTCGTAAGCTGGGATTCAGGGGAAGACCCTTACCAGCGCGCGAGCGACTATTTGCCTGAGGATCAACCGGCCGAACGATGCGAGAGCCCGCAGCGCCCTGGGGTGCAGGCGGCAAAGCATCTGACCAAGGTGTGGAGCCGTCTCGTTCGTCAACCGCTGTGGCGTCAGGCCGCCAAGCCTGCCGCTTCGGCTTAAATAGCAAACAACGCCGGGGCAGAGGAGCGATCCTCTGCCCCGGCTCTTTTTTTGAGGGTTCGGCCGCTTACTTGGCGGGAGCCACGACGCCGGGCACGGTGCCGGCTTGGATCAGATACATCTTCTCCGGCTTGAGGTGCTGCTTGATGGCGGCGTTCACCTCGGCGGTCGTGAGTGACTCAATTTTCTTCGGGTACTCGTCGAGCCAGGCGACATCCAGTCCGCGGTGCACGGCGGTAATCAGGGCGGCGGACATGCCGTCGGTGGTGGCGAGGCTCACCTTGAATGAGCCCACGAGGTTGGTCTTGCGGTCGGCGACCTCCTTGTCGGTCACGCCTTCGTTATACCAGAGCGTGAGCTGGCGCCGGGTGGAGGCGATGCCCTTTTCCAACAGCGCGGGCGCAAAGGTGGCGGAGATGCGCCAGTCGCCGTCGCTTTCCTCGTCGTTGGCAAGGCGGGAGCCGATGCCGTAGGTGAGACCTTCCTTGTCGCGGACATTGCCCATCAGCCGGCCGGTGAAGCCGCTGCCGAGGATCGCGGTCGCGGTTTTTAACGCCTGGTAATCCGCGTCACGGTAGCGCAGGCCGCTGGCATGGCCCATGATGACGGTGACGCTGGTCTTGTCGGGCATGAACACGGTCTGCTCGCGGGGAGCGTCCGTGCTCGTGGCCTTGGCGGGATGAATGACGTCGGAGCCACCAGTCCAGCCGGCGAAGGCCGCGGCGGCCTCGCGCTGGATCACGGGCACATCGACATCGCCGACCAGCACGAGCGTGAGATGGGCGGGGCCGTAGTATTTCGCGTGAAACGCCTTCACTTCATCGAGCTTGGCCGACTGGACGGCTGCGAGCAGCTCTTCGGTGGGCGGCTGGCGGTTCGGATGGCCGAGCGGGTAGACGGCGCGCGTGAACGCGTCGGTGGCGCGGAAGTCCGTGCTTTCCAGCGAGCGCTGGAGGCTGCCGGCATACTGGGCCTGGGCCTTGGCGAATTCCTCGGGGGTGAACGCCGGCGAGCGCAGCTGCTCCGCGATCAGGCTGATGACGAGGGGCACGTCCTTTTTCAGGCACTTCGCGCTGATGTCGACGAGCTGCGTGCCGACGTTGAAGTCGATCGTGGCCCCGACGGCCTCGAGCTTGTTCGCGATGGCGAACTTGTCCTGCTTGGTGGTGCCCTGGTCGAGCAGCATGCCGCAGAGCGTGGGCACGGCGATGTTGCCGTCACCGGCCATGGCGTCGCCGGCGGGCAGCGAGCCCTTGATGGTGACGACGTCCTGCACACCGGTCGGATAGATGATGACGTCGGTGCCGGAGATCGTGGAGCGGATCACCTTGGGCGCGATCTGGGCGCTCAGCACGGACGCGGCGAGGGTGAAAACCGAAAGGAAAAGAAATGCACGTTTCATGGGAGGAAGGATTGAGGCATTACTTGGCGGCGTGGGGAGCGGCGTGGGGGCCGGCCGGAAGGAGCGGCACAAACCAGCCAATGGTGCTCTGGTTGACGTTGAAATATTTCTGGGCGACGCGCTGCACATCGGCGGCGGTGACCTTCTTGATCGCCTCGTCGAAGGTGTAATAGAGCGTCCAGTCGCCGACAGCGATGTCGGTGTTGAGGTTGCTCGCGATGGCGTAGGTGCCGTCGCGCTGGTAGGCGGCGTCGGCGAGATACTTCGCGATCGCGGCCTGCACCTCGGCGTCGGTCACGCCGTCCGTCTTGAGCTTCTCGATCTGCTCCAGCGCGATTTTCTCGACGGCCTCGTGGGTCACGCCGGGTGCGAGCGGGATGAACGTGAAGTGCAGCGACGGGTCATGCGTCGGGAACGGAAAGCCGGAGACGCCCGTGGACAGGCTCTGGTCCGTGATGGCCTTGTAGAAGCGGCTGTTTTTGCCGTCGGTGAGGATCGCGCTGAGGATGATGATGGCGGGGGCATCGGGGTGCGTGAGCGCCGGGATTTTGTGGCCAAGCGCGACGACGCCGAGCTGGCCGGCGCGTCGAACCGTGACGCGGCGCGGGCCGCTCTGGTCGGGCTCCTCGGTGTAAAGCTGCGGGATCGGGTGCGGCGAGCGCGAGATGGCGCCGTAATATTTGGCGACGAGCGGCAACGCCGTGGCGGGGGTGATGTCGCCCACGATCGTGACGGTGGCGTTGTTGGGCCAGTAGAACGTGTCGTAGAACGCGCGGAGTTTCTCAATGGAGACCTTCTCGATGTCCGAGCGCCAGCCGATCGTCGGGTGGTGATAGGGATGCGCGACGTAGGCGGCGGAGAAGATTTCCTTGATCAGGGCCGAGAAGGGCGAGTTCTCGCCGCGCTCGAACTCATTGCGCACGACGGTCATTTCCGGCCGGCGGTCGTCCTCGTGCAGCAGCAGGTTGCGCATCCGGTCGGCCTCCATGGCGGTGATCATGTCGAGGTGCTCGCTGCCGAAGGTCTCGTAATAATTGGTGCGGTCGAGCCACGTGGTGGCGTTGTTGGTGGCGCCGATCGGGTCGAGCGCCTGGTCAAAGCCGTTGCCCTTCGTGCGGTTGAAATTGACCGAACCCTTGAACATCAGGTGCTCGAGCAGGTGCGTGGCGCCAGTGGTGCCGGTGACCTCGTTGCGGGAGCCGACGTGGTAGGTGACCATGTAGGTCACGACCGGCGCGGAGTGATCCGGCAGGAGCAGGACCTGGAGGCCGTTGGCGTCGAGTGTGTACTCGGAGACTGCGCCGACGGTCTTGACGAACGTGAAACCGGGAACGGGCGCGGGAGCGGCGGGCGGGGGAGTGACGTCTGCGGCGCGGAGGCCGGGGAGCAGCAGGAGAACGGACAGGAGGTAGGTGAGTCGATGTTTCATGC
>TBL_comb47_HYPODRAFT_10002121_pt1 | contig 24824 bp, 26 predicted proteins | sample TroBogypolimnion_40_FD_10682 | JGI IMG/M metagenome (IMG submission 10682)
GTAATTGTAGAACCGCCCGTTGCGCCTGCGGTATAAGCGACAGTTGCGGATGCATTTCCGCCCGTTGCCGTACCTATGGTAGGGGCTTGCGGAACAGTTGTCGCCGTAACGGAAGAAGTCGCAGACGAAGCCGCGCTCGTTCCTTGTGCGTTAGTCGCCGTGACTGTATAAGTATAGGAAGTGCTTGAAGCCAAGCCTGTAACGAGAATTGGTGAAGAAGAACCTGTACCTGTAAAACCAGTAGGGCTTGAAGTTACTGTGAATGATGTTGCAGTACCGCCCGTTAATGCAGGCGTAAAGGAAACGGATGCTTGACCATTATTGTAAGGACGACTTGTTCCTTGGTCGGTAGCGACGCCAATAGTAGGCGCGTCAGGAGCAAGGTGTCCTGAAACAGATGAAGCAACAATTCCCAATATAGGCATTAAACGATATCTCCCGTAACAAGCCAAGTGTTAGTAGTAGGAGAAAGAACTGCAGTTGCGGCTGAGTATGTGGTGCGAAGTTTAGGTGCGGTTGAAGTTGCACCCGTTGAATAAATAGTTACACCAGCACCGCCTGAAATAGTTACCTGTCCTGCTCCATACTGACTAAAATGTAATTCAGTTCCAGCAATATAAGCGACGGAAGAAGCAGGCGGAATAGTCACGGCAATAGTGCCAGCATTATTGAGAGTAATAACTTTGAATGCATCAGGAAGCGTAGTCGTGTAGGTCGTTCCTGTTTGCGTATTAAAAGCAATATAAGAAGATGAAGTTAAGTTAGAAGTTGCCGCAACTCTACGATCTGTAATGTTTGCAGTAAGGATAGAAGTTACTGCGGCTCCAACTGCAATCTGAGCAAGAACAATTGCGTTTGTAGGTGTTGTAGGAACTACGGGTGATACTGACGGCGTTCCCGTGACTACGGTAAGGGAAACAGTATTTGTAGCACCTGTATAAAAAGAATCAGCAATAGTAAGACAAACCAAATCAATACGTGGATTCGTTGCGTTAGCAGTTGCGATAGTTGCATTAACGGAAGCGTCGTTGTAAACCATATACACGCCCATATTGCTTTGATAAGTTCCAACAATAGCCGCCCAACCTGCCGCGATATTGACGGACATATTGGGCGTACCGTTTTGCGTTGGAGCAAGAGAAGAAGCACCGAGAGTTCCAGTTGCGGAAACGATTCCTTGCATGGTAAGGCGGTCATTTTCGGCAGGATGAGAACCGTTCTGTAACCAACTTGGCGGTGTTCTTAATGCCATTTCTTACTCCTTAGATATACGCGTTGTACCATTGTACCGTTGCATAAGTCGTGCCTGCTGTTGTGCCTGAGCCATAAAAGTAAAATGAACTATTGCCCGCGCCTGCCGCGAACCATTGAGATGAGCCTAGCAATAAATTGCGAGCAGGTGCGCCATTTAGAAGAATTGTTCTATTAAGTAAATCAATAACAATTACATCAGACGCTCCCATTACATAATTAAACGAAAGAGTTTGACCTGTTGTAACGCTTCCAATAATCGGATTCGTTACGGGACCATTAACGGTAATTGTTGGATATGTCGTAGTCCAACCTGCGTTAGCGACAAGAGCAGTTGAAGTTTGAGTACCGCCACCAAAAGTTAATGGATAAACACGCGGATAAGTTCGACCTGGAGGCGAAGCAGAAATACCCATTGTTGCCGAGAGTTGCGAATTGTCATAATAACGTGGGTCAGGACAAAAGAAAGTAATTTGGCTAACGATATAACCGTAAGTATATTCAGGGTCAACCGTTGTTGAATTACCGCGTACACGTGCGTTAATAAATTGCAATCCGCCCGAAGCACTTAATTGAAATTGTAAAGGTGTTGTGCCTTGCTGTTGCGGCTGTAATGCTTTTTGTAAAGAGTTGTAATTGGCTTGTGCTGAAGCAGTTGAAGACCCAACTGTTAGAACATTAATAACAATTGTTCTTCCGCCTAAAAAATCACGCCCTGAAAACATTCCATCAAAGTATCCACGATTATCATCTTGGTTGCGGATTCCAGGAAGTGCTTCCAAACCTACAACATTTGTAATTTGATGAGGGCTATCTGAACCACCAAAAACATAACCATTAAAAGCAAAAGAATAATTATTGAGAGAAGTAACAGTTGTCATTGTACTAACACTCCCATTTTCGCTATCTTACTAGAAAGCACTGATGGAGTACCTAAAGAAATTGCACCTAATGTCGCGTTGGTAAGTGCTGTTGTATCTGTTGCAGTTGTTGTCACGTTATTAGTGACGGTAATGGTAGGGGCGTTTGGTGCTGGCGTAAACGCTCCTCCAGGATTAGATATAGCACCACTAGATAATAATGTCCCGCCTGTTCCCGCAATATAACCAGCGGCAGGTGAATTAGCCAATGCCGCTACTCCCGCGCTTGCACCTGCAAGAGTTTTAATCTTTGCCGCAGTTGCCGCTAATTGAACTTGAAGCGCCGCAAGTTGTGCAATTGTAGCGTCAGTAATACTTGTAATCTGCGTATTGTATGCAGTTAATGAATCTGCAAGTGCTTTCTTTAATACCGCTTGAGCATCATAAGTTGCGTTACTAAGAGCCGTATTTAAATCTTGAAGCGAATTCTTATAAGCAGTCGCTTCATCCGCGAGTGCATTGTTACGCGTTTGCGCGGCGGAAGCATAAGAATCTTGTTGCGCTTTCAAAAGGTCAGCCATTGAAGTTGCAAAGATTTGTGCCTGTTTTACTTGCGCGTCTGTTTGTGCTTGCGCGGCGGCGGCTAGTTCACTAGAAAAAGTAACGGCTTGTTTAGCCTGTGCGTCTTGCATGGCTGTATTTGCTTCGGCAAGAGCGGCATCTAATGTTGTTTGAACGTTTGCATATTCTGCTGTCAGCGCGGCAGTTGCAAGCGAAGTGCCTGTACTCATTTGGGTTGCAAGAGCAGTAACGCCAGTTGCAGATACAGTTTGTAATTGATCGAATAATGTTTTTAATTGCGCTTGAGTTGCGGGAGAAGCGTTGAGAATAGCCTGAGCCATTTGGTCGCCAACAACGCTACCTTGTGAAACGACTTGTTGAATAAATGTTTGGGAATAACCCATAGCCGCAAGTTTTGCCGCATCCGAAGCAAGTGTTTGCGCGCCAAGTAATTTAGTTTGCATTGATGCAATAAGTCCGTCAATGCCTGCGCTTTGACTTTGACCCCACCAAGAAACAGAAGAAGTAACGCCATTTTTGACTTGATTAAATAAAGCGTTAGTTATGGAAGTATCGCTTGCGGGAAGCATTGAAGCAAACAGGCTTCCAATATCAACGTTGGTAGCACTTTGGAAAGCATTAACAAGTAAGTCAATAGACTTTTGAATAATAGCCTGACGTTGGTCTACAGCCGCTTGTGTCGCGGACGTAACTGCGTCTTGATACGTTTGCTGTAGCGCGGCAAGTGCGTCCGTGTTCTTTTTTTCAGCCGCTAACTTTGCGTCTGCATAAGTTTTATCTATTGCGGCAAGGGCATCAATATTAGACTGTTCTAATTTTAATTTAGCATCTGCATAAGTTTTATCTGCGGCGGCAATTGCGTCATTATATGTGCGCCAAATGTTTGCAATTCTATCCGCACTATCACGATTAAGTTTGAAAAGGTCATCATTAAAAGTACGGGTAGCCTTAAACATTGTATCTTGGAACGTGGCTTGAGCGGCTTCGTCGCGCGTGTTTTTATCTGTTAATGCTTGACTTTGTTGGTCGTATGCGTCATGAATAACTTTGTTCATATCGCTGTAATACTTTTGAACTTCAGTATTTAAATTTGCTAATTCTGCTTTAATCTTTGCGGCGGCGGCGGCGGCTTTCTTAGCGGCGGCGTCTGCACCCGTATAAGAATTTAAGTTTATTTTGGAAGTATCAGGAGTTGTAACGCTAGAACTTGCTCCCCCACCTGCACCAAGTTTATCAATAACTTTTTTAAGACTTTCGATTTTGTTTGCAACAGTATCCGCGACATTACCAATACCGTTAATGCCATCACGAATAAAATTGAGTCCTTGCCGTGCCATATCTCCAACGCCAGGAAGATAAGATAAAACTTTCAAAAAACCTTGCATTGGACCTGTAATGATATTAACAATAATTTCGATTAAGCCGCCAAAGGCTCTGACTAAATTAGCAATAAATGTTATAACGGAATCAACAACAACTTTTACAGTTTCCCTAAATCCTTCACTGTGTTTCCACGCTTCAACAAATAATGCTGAAACAATAGTTAGCCCTGTAATAATTAAGCCAATCATGTTTTCTTTCATGGCTGTATTAAGTGCTTCTTGAGCAATCGCCATGCGTGTTAAACCATCTGCTGTTTCGATAGTTAACACATCCCAAACTTTTTGTGCGGTAGTAACTAAAAACATTGTGGCTTCATAGGATTTCCATACAGTTATTGCTATCGCAACAATAGTTAGTAATGCTTTCAATGCGTCTGCATTATTTTGTATCCATTGAACAATATCTTTGACCGCGCTTGCAAGTGTTTTAAGCACGGGCAATAATGCGTTTCCAATAGCGGCAGTTATCTTTTCAAACTCTGCTCCTAAAATACTAAGTTGACCTGCAAAAGTTTGCAGATACTTGGCATTCTCGCCTTTAAGTCTGTCCTGCAATTCATCAAACGCTTTATTAATCGCTTGTTGCTTAGGCAAACTTGTATCTAAAGTTACGCCCAATTCCTTAAATGCTTTAGCCGCACCTTGCGTACCGCGAGCCACAATGGAAGCGGCATCAGCCAAATTCATATGTTGTTCGCGAGCAAAATCCATTGTTACGCCTAATAAATTTTGCGCCTCACTAGCAGAATGTGTAGCGGTAACTAATGTTCCTAATGCGGTAGCGGTATCTGTAACCTTAAAACCTAAGTTTGGAGCCTGCTCTGCCAACTGTTTCATGGCTTCTGTTTGAGCCTGAGTAGCGGTATGAGTATCTGTTAGCGCAACATCTAAACGCGCAAAAGCGGTTTCTGTTTGAGCGGCGGCTGTTATAGATATCTTGCCAAGTTCAAAAAGTGCTACACCTGCGGCGGCAATACCAGCCTTCATTAAAATTGCTTTACCACCAAGAGAATCTAATGATGTTCCCGCAACGCCTGACTTTTCTGCAACACGAGTTAACTCTGCTTCAATTTCTTTGAATTGTGCTATGGCGGCTCCCGCAATTACCTCAACGGTAAATACGGCAGGTTCAAAAAACGCCATTACAAACTCCCTGTCAATACGTGTTTACGAATGATACCAGCGTAAACAGTCCTGAACTTGTTAAAAGCAGGAGTCATGTATGGATACTTGTTACCGTTAGAGAAACCTTGTTCAAGTACGCGACCATAAATAACTCCAGGACCTATGAGCGCGCTGTACTTAGCAAAACCTTGTGTGCTTTTTTCTACATGAATAGAGCCACGCAATCTTCCAGTTCTACTAACAGGCGGACCATCTGCTTGCGCCGCTCCGCCACCTGATCGAATTTCTTCTTTTGCTAATTGCTGTAACGTCATAGCCATTTCATCTCGTGCCATACGTGAACGCACATCAAGATTTTTTTCAAAAGTGTTAACGCTCTTGATGACTAAACCAAGATTAGACGTTATCACTTTCTACCTCTTTAACTGTTTGACTAATAGCGAGAATCCACTCGACTGTATTAACGGGCTGTTCATCTACTTCCGCAGGTGTCCAACCAAAACGGTCTGCACACAAATAGTAAAACCACTCCCTATCGGGATACTTAAAATCTGCATGTCGTTCACCGCCTTTAAGTACGTGCTTTAGTCGTTGGAGTTCTCGATAAGGGCTTTTGGGTCTTGTTCCGCTTCAATCGTTTTTGCTAGTGCAGGAAATAGAACATTTTGCGCTTCTTCGGAAGCAGTTTTTAATGCGTCATAATCGGCAAGGTCAAGTTCGCCTAGTGATTCAATTTTGATAGAAGGTAAAATCAAATCAAACGACCATGCTTCAACCGAGATTGCAATAATGCCATCAATCAAACCGATTGCTTGCATAATGCCTTCACCCGTTGCGGCAGACGCGTAAACCTTGTTGCGGTCTTTTACTTTTAATGTTTTTGCATCTTTAATTGTTGCCTTTGCTCCTGATGGGAGTACCACTTCTTTACTCATTTTGCTTTCCTTTGTTTGGAGTGCCTTCCGAAAAAGAGGTGTTGCGGATAGCGGGAACAGGGAAGGCGACTGCTCAACCGTTGACTATCCGCAACACTATTGTTCTAGTACTTACTGATAAGTACCAGAAGTCTTTGCATTTTGCAGAGTCCACTTGATAGGGGAATAACCAACAGTTCCTTTATCCGTGACGTTACCTTGTGCGTTTAGGTCAATTGCAATTTCAACATATTCCTTAGAGCGTTCAATGGAGGCGGCTACATAAGCACCCTTGGTCATTGTCGCTTGGATTTGTGTTGCAGTTGCACCTGTTCCGTTAGTCCAGTTGATAGTAATTGCTGGCTGTGTATTTGTAATGAAGCGAGTAAGTTCTGTATCCGCTTCCATAATAAACGTAATCTTTCCAGTTACTTCAAGCGCACCCAAGAAAACTTGATATGGATTCTGTGTGTTTGAAATACCAAAAATTGGGGTAACAGGTCGCTTCATGTCAATGTTTCCATCAACGGCATACGAAACTTGAGTTCCGCCAATTGTCACTGTGGCTTGCCACACGGGAGTTGGAAGGATAGTTGAAAAGGTAGGCGTCGGAGCAGAAGTCGTTGCCGAAGCCCAACCTGTTGATTTGGCGTCATAGTCAAGAAGTCCTTCAGAAGTAAACTTCAAAGAAAAATCACTAACCATAATGCCTGCGTATGCACGAACAGCCGCACCATAAAAATCAACTAGTGTGAATGATGTTGGCTGAGCATCTGCGGCGACACCAGCGTTATTTTCCAAAGACACGACGTGCGTGTATGGAGCAGAAGCACCAGTTGTAACTACTTCACCAAGAATGCCACCAATTGAATAACCAATTGTGTCTGCGAATACAGGACCACCAAAATCAAAAGTGGAATATGTGCGACCTGGAATGTAGCCGTAGTTCTTTACCATTGAGCCGCGAAGACCCTCATCATAAAGTGCTCCAACTAAATCAACTGGCTTCATCTTGCTTGCAAGAACGGGAATATAATCAGTCGGTGTTACTACTGCAGTTCCGCGTGTAGTTTCCTTAGCGATACCAAGATAACTGCGGGCGGTATTTTGTACAGTTGCCATTTGTTATTTCACCTCATCTACGGTTGGGTCTGCGATATCAGACGGTGTTGTTGCAACCGCTTGGGCGGTGCTTTTTTTATTGTTAGTGACAACAGAGAAGCCGTAAGCATTAAAATCTTCGGGGGCTTCAAACGTATCACCCTGTTGAACGGTAATTCCGAGCGTGGCAATAACGCGCTCATCTTCTCCGTTGTATTGGAACGTACTCACGGTTTCTCCTTATGCTTGAATCATTTGAGTGACGGTAAATCTAACGGAAGCCCACGTTTCAGTAGCACCACCATTATTAGTAACAGGCTCACCATAGTTAACGCTTATGGATGGCTCTGCCGCTTGCCAAATGATTGACCCATCTGGCAATCCTAGTCTATGCCCACCTGCCCTTAACCTATCTTTAACGCCATCAATTAACGCGTCAAAGTTATCCATAACATCTTCTGATTCTCGTAACATTGAATGATGAAAGATTTGAAAATCAATTGTGTAGTCAATGCGTTTCCAGCCATGACCTACGCCTGCGTTATCAACTCCGCCTACTGCAATACGGGCTTCAGTTTCATCTGTAATGAATACGACACCAGCCGCGCGGCTTTGTTGTCCTGCTTTTGAATTAATTTGAAAGTTAATGCGTTTTGCAAATGACGTTAACACTTGATTTAGATCATCAATGTTTCCATCTGAAATGTAAGTTGCAATAGCCGCGCGGACTTCTTTGCGTGACATTAACGGATACGCCTAAACGGCTTTAGCAAATCTTGGGCAAGTGTTAAATCTGAACCGATACGTTGCGTTCCTGCGGCTTCTTGTACTCCACGAGTTGCAACTGCCATCACTAAACTGTTATCTCCGCGCACCTTTAAAAAAGCCGTTGTAGCAAGGATTGTGGCTTCTTTTATTGCGGCTGGTAATGCACTTACGGAAGCGCCGATATCGTGGCTGAAAAGGCAACCTGAGGCTAATGGGACGGTGTTTGAGCCGAAGGTGTAAGTACTTGCAACGGTAATGTTTTCCGTATATGTGCCGTCATAAATTCGTAACATTTGACCCGCAGTAATACCAGTTCCATTTGTAACAGAAATAGTTACATCTCCTGCCGTTACAGCAGTTGAGTTTGTTGTATTCGTGTAACCATTAACATAAGAGTATTTCAAATAAACTTCGGATTGAGGCGTTGTAGGAAAGCCAAATTGTAACGGACCTTGTGACGAGTAAGCCAAGTTCATTTGTGCATAAGGAAAGATGATGGCGCTTTCTTCAATCCATGCAAGTGAATTATCAATAGATGTAAGAATGTTTGTTAAGTCTGTTCCGTAACTAAATGCTGTAAGCGCAACAATAGGAGCATATTTAGGGTGAAGGCGTATCGTGCCGTCTTTGTTAATGCGTGAACGTTGTTGCTCTACATCCGTTGTTGCGCCCAATATTTGACCGCAGTACTGATCTACCCATGAAGAAGCGCGAAGAATAACGTTTGCCAGTTCCGCGTCTTGTGCGCTTTGATTTCCGCCGATAACAATGTTATCAATATCAATTGCCGTAGGTGCATTTTTGTATTCTTGAATAGTTAAGTACGGCTCAGAGAATTGCTGTGTTGTATAGGCGTAACCGTTAGCCATTTTAATCTCCGTCTGTTTTAATGTTTGCGCTCATATCGTGACCGCATCTACTACACTTTTTAAACCAACTGCCGAATCCGCACTCAATACAAGTGTATCCGAGATTTTCGCTATTAAGAGTTGCACCATTAAGCGAAGCCTCAAAAAAACCTTCTGCTTTCATTTGCCTTGCATGTTTAGGATTTTCAACTTCAATAACGCCTTTACGATTAACATCATATTTTCTTGTACCGCGTTCTGTCGTTACATCAATACCGCGTACACCTTTATCGGGAGCAACGAGCCTTGCCATATTAGTAACCTTTCATTAGAAGAAAGAGCGGTGCGCCTTAACACCGCTCTCCTTATTTGTTTATTTCTTATGCAGAAACGATACCTGAAACAACACCGTTCCAAGCAGGTGCGTAGCAACCAAATGTTCCACGGAAATAAACTGACGTATCGTACGAGTACTGAATTACAGGCCATTGAATACCCATGTAATCCTGAACCATGAAGTTAGCCCATACATCCGAAACCTCAGTATCAGGAATTGGAAGCGTGTATGAGAGAACAGGTGCAACACCTTGAGTCAGCCAAGGGTGAACAGTGAGATCAACTAACTTACCTGTTGTTTCGTTATGAAGCCCTGTAACAACTGCTCCGCCGACATATCCGCCAGTTTCAGTCTGTGTTAGGTTCAAACGATAGTTGGCAGTTGAGCCATTCTTAATTGCATCAGACAACTGACGGCGATCATTTCCGTTAAGAAGGATTTCGTCAGGGTCAGCCTTTACTCCGTCATACAAAGAAGCAAAAACAACTTGAAATTCTGTTCCTGGATTAGAGGTAGAGAATGACGTGTTGATTTCGTTAATTGCACCAGAGTTAGGACCAAGAACAGTAGGCAAGATTCCGTCATAACCAGTTGCATATGAAGAAGTGTCGCCAGTAATTGTTGAAGCAAGAGTTCCTGTTGTATTAAATACAACGTTATCTCCAAGTGTCGCTCCACCAACTCCGTTGATGTAACCCGTAAGGCTAGTAATACGACCAACATAGTGAGCGTTAGCCGCACCAGTTGTTGTACCAACATAAATCTTTGTAGCAAGAGCACCAGCGACATTGTTAACAACAATCTTAACAACTTGACCTGTAGTAATTGCTTGTGACTGAACTGTTGAAAGAACAGACTCACCGAAAGCACCTGCATCTGATGTTACATAGACGTAGTAGGTAGTTCCGTTTGTAAGTCCGACCTGTGAGCCTGTGGCAGATACGGCGGAAAGAGTTACTGTTGGAGCGGCAAGAGCACCTGAATAACCTGCGGCGGTTGCGCCACGTGCGAACAACATCATGCGTTCTTCCATAAGCATTGAAGCGTACAGAGTAGAAGTAGATGAAAGTTGACGAAGGTCTTGGTAACCCATGCCTGAGAAGTTAGCGTCAAACGAAACGCTATCAGATAGTGAATAGGTGTTATATGGCAAGGTAATGTCATCAGCAGTGTAAGAAATCTTCGGACCACGCTCTAGGTTAAGTCCACCAAAAGCAGTCTGTGAGGTTTCTGTAATTCCAGGCCAGATGTTTCCTTGTCCACCAGTACCCGTACCTGTGTAACCAGTAATGCGCTTAATTCTGTGCGCGGTTCCTACGCCCTTTTTACGAACGATTTTGTTACGGAGTGGTGTTGGGCGAGGTGTGAGCAACTTAGCAGGGGCTTCGAGATCGTAAGCAGCAAACGAAGTTGAAAGTGGAACGGTGAGGGAAATGTCTTTGTTGATATCTGACATTGCTTGGCGTTGAGTTGCAAGTGCAGAGTTCAGCATACCAAGAGCATCAGGTGTCATTGACTTATTTGAAGCGAGTGCTTCTAGTCCAGCAAGCGGGTCGCTTGAACCAAAACGGACAGAGCCAGTTTGGATTTGATTAAGAACTGTTGGGTCGGTCGTAGCATTACTAAACGACTTAGAAAGTTCGTGAATCAATTCCTCTTGACGCTTTGCCGCTTTCTTTGGGCTATCTGCATCTGAAAACAATTCAGTAGCCTTAGGGGCTGTAAGAGCCATTAGGTAAATCCTTTCGTAAAGAGTTAGTTGTTATTTAGTTAGTTGTGCTTCTACGGCTTTGGCTTCAAAATCTTCAGCCAATTCTTTGTAACCGAGAGCAAGTTCTTTGTCCTCAGTTCCAGCGGCTTTGCGACGGTAATCATTAGCAATACGGGTGAACTCACTTACGTTCGCCTGTTGCTGATTGATAACTGCACGCTTGGGACCGCCGCTTACTGCTTTTTGATTTGCCGTTGCCAACTCTTGTTCCAACTTAATTACTACGCTCTCTGCCGCCTCTTTTGCGGACTTCAGGGCAGTAACTTCGCTGGTAACACTCTCAATGGCACTCTTTACGGCTTTCTCAATGATAGCGTTAATATCGTTATCACTTGTAGCAGACTTATCCGAAGTTTTATCTTCGGAATCTTCGTATGCGTCTTCGTCTTGAATGTCACCAACGCGTTCTACGGTTGGGAGAGGGACGATAGACGACTTAGGTGTATCAACAGGCGAAACTATTTCAGCAGTTGTTACATCTGCGCGTCCGTGCGAATCATCTGGAATATGGCAACCACACTCTAGGCACTTATTAACGCTGTCAGATTTCTCTGCTTCTTCTGTTTCAACAATAGGCGTTTCTGTTACTGCTCCCTCAATGATAGGTGCGTCAGTAACTTCTGCGGTTTCTGCAACAGGCAGTTCTTGTTCGATCATTTCTTCCACTTGGATTACTTCCGTTCCATCAGATTTAGCCAACATAAGTTTGGCGTTAGGGTTTGCAGGGCGGTCAACTAAAGACACTTCAACGATTTGTCCATCTACAATGCGACCGTTAGCGGCTTTGTTATCACGCACAATTCTAGGTGCGCGAATTCCAATTGAAAAGCCTTTAAGTACTCCTGCTTCAACTTTCTTAACGCTTTGCGCGTCAACAACATGTGCAGTTACATAAAAGCCATCATCTTTACTGTCAAGTTCTTTTGCAACGCCTGCCGCAATATTAGAATGTTGTTCACGGATATTTCCGCCCGTCTTGAACCAATCAGGCATAGCCTTTGCAAGCCAAGTCATGTCGCAGATTTGATTATCGCTATCAATAGCGTCATCAGTAGCCTTGCCATAAACCATTAGTGAGCCATCTTCTTGCTTCTCGCTTTTAGTAATAGCGGCGTATGAAGTTGCGAAAGTATTAGCCATTGTTTTTTCCTTTTCTTTTACATCAGGGACATTTGCGTATAATGCTTGTAATTGTTTTGTTGCTTTCTTTTTACTTACGTGACACCCGACAACTTTACCGCTTTCATTAGCAATAACAGGATAACCAGCACACCCGCTAGTTCCTTTATTTCCAATGTGATAAGGCATTTAGACACCTGAATAAATAATTGAAATTGCTCCTGTTGCAGAAGCCGCCGCAGTAACGGCCCAAACGGTATCCCCACTATTAAGCCAAATCTGCTGGCTTGCATTAACCGCAATTTGACTGCCGCGCGTTGCTCCTGTTGTTGATACAGATGCATCTCCAATATAAAGAACTGCAGTGTGGTTATTGCAAATCTGAACGGCGGTTGACTGAAGTCCGCTAGGCAAAGTAAATAGAGGTTGCGGAGTTGTTGCTGTGGTTGCGTTTACGTGTGCTAAAGCCATTATTCTTGCTCCTTAATTAACCAAACGGGTGCGGTGTCTAAGCCTAACAGCCATAATGCCATTAAACGGTGATGCCCATCAATAATAACAAGATCGGAACCTACTTCGGCAATTAAAGCATAACTTCTTTTTGGCAATTCTGACTGACCCATATTCTCAATATGGCTTTCAACTTTTTTGCGTTTTAAGTAAGGGTCAGTTGCAGATAAATCTTGTAACGCAATTAACTCTAGTTGTGCTTTGTTCCAACTGTTAGGGTCAATAGTGGGAACATCAACTACGCGCCAAGGTGATTCAACATATTTTTCAATCTTCTTTTCGGGTATATCGGGATGGTTTGGATTGGGAAGTATTTCAAGACGTGCAATAGCGCGTTCAACATCTAACGCGTCGGGAACACCATCTTTATTAATAGTTGGGTGTAACGCTAATTGCGAATCTGCAAGTATTTGGTCAATTGCGTCACTACCCAATCCCATAGTATCAATAACGTAAGGAGATAAGTCGCAAACGCAATTAGGATGAGCGGGCGGTTCTGTATCTCCGCTAGGAAATGTTTCGTTAATTCCAATTGGGCTTACGCTATTATTTTCTTCGCATTCAGGGCAAGGGTCGCTTACTAACCACTCCACTAATTCAACGCCGCTTTGTGTATACATGTCACGGCTTGCGACATTAACTGCACGTGTTAATTCTGTTTGCGCAATCATCAAGGCGCGTTCGCTATCGCTTAACATCAACGTTATATCTCCGTTCATACTGTCTGCTATTTGTTGACGTAACGGAGAAAGCACGTTAGCAATTTGAGGGGCAACTGCATTAGCGGGTAAGCCTGCCTTTAATGCTTTTGCAAGTATTACACCAATGCGATCTTTTGTAGTGTTATCTAAACCAACAAGAGTTGTCCCGCGCGATTGCAACAATTTAGATAGCGCACCGCTTGGTCGTATTAATGCGGCGGCGGCTCTATTGCCTACTATCCAATTACCCCAAGGCATAGTTAATGCACTTGCTTGCGCGGTAGGTGCTTTGTTTGCTTCAAGTAATGCAAGCGCATTTAAAGCCGCATCTTTACCAAAAACTATTCCGTCTGCATAAAGATTTGTTAATGCTTCATTTAGTTTCGTGTCGTTTGTATAAACATTAACTGCTGTCCAAGCACGTGCTTCGTCATTTGTTACAGGGCGATCAAAATGACTGTTAATAAAATCATCAACAATTTGTTTAACATCAACGGAACTGCGTATTGCATCTCTAATTGTGTCTGCGTGTGTAGCCGCTAATCTAACTTTTGCGGCTTGCCTCTGTCGCCATAGCGCATCCATTAGGGTAAGTAACGCTCCGCATACCAACGCGCTCCATCATAATCTTGTACTGCTAAGAATTTATTAAGAGTATTGGCATAAGTTGTTGGTACATATTCAAAGTTGAAATTACGGTCAGGCGACTTACGCAAGAAACGTAAGAAGTTTTTAAGTTCTTTTGCAACCTTATCGCTAGCGTTATCTGTACTTTGCGGCGTTACTTCTTCCTCTTGTGAGTTAGCAGGATTTTCATTTGCGTTATTAGGTAATGCGCTTGGGTTATTAGGGTCAACGCCATCAATGGCAGGGTCTTGATCTGCATCCCCTTCTTCTTGCCCGAACAATTTAACGCCTTCATCTGTAAATAGATAGGCAGTTGTTCCAGCAATAACGATTGGCATATCTGCTTCAGGCGCATCAATAAGTGGGCGACCTGCTTCGCTACGCATTTCATTCATTGTGATTGAACCATTTTTCAGTTCAATGTCACGAGCCATAGCAGTCTTTTGCATATCTTCACGAACGCTGTCCATAAACTTAAATTCAAGTTCGCGTGGCATACCTAAGAAAACATAAGAAAGATTAGAAAGCATTTTGCCAACCCAATTGGCTAGCGGTACAACTCCAATAACTTCTGAACTATCGGCTTGTCCACTTTGGAAACCTGCTCCACCAAGTCCGTGCTTAGGGTTGAATCCGATTTCACTTGGTTGTACTCCGAAATGACCGCATATAGAGTTAACAAGATACTCATCTAACGTGTCCTTAAACTTCTCGCCGTAGCCATCAAATTGAATTGGTTCCATACCAGCAGGAAGCAAGCGAACGCGCTTACGCTGTTCTGTTTGTCCTGATAAATCGTTATTAAATACATCTTCAAAGCGGCGCAATAGATCAGGGTTATTGCCAAAGTTGGCATCTGTTTTCATTAACAATTCAGGTGTAACGCCATCTGTATATTCAGCGCGTAACCATTGTTGTCTGCGTAAATAAATATCTGCAACCATAAGCGAACGCTCAACAGGCGAGTAGCCATAAACAGAAGTTGTACGGCGATTCTTTACCATGTATGCAAGTTGATCTGCTGTAAATACTCCATCCGCATCTTCGTTTTCATCAGTTGCAGCAAACTCTGAACGTGGGAATCCGTAAAGGATTTGTTGGAAGGCAGGATTAGGAGTCATTGGGCGCATACCGCGCTCATCAATAAGTGGCTTAATGGTTCCGCCATCTAAGATTTGTAATCCGTACAGGTCGCCATTAACTGCCATCTGAGGCCATACTGCCCAAGCATCCAATACTAGGATTTCTTCGAGAGCAATATTGAGCCAATCAGCAAAAATTAAACCATTTGATTTATCAGGCTGTTCCCAAAATTGTTTAGCGTTATTTATATCTTCTGTGTAACGTTCGCGGGCTTCGATCATAGCGCGAGCGCGCGTACCACCAATTTCGCTAATAAGTTTTTCAGCCGCATCTTCACCAAGAACAATATCCCAATCAAGTCCAACCAATTTAGATTTCATTACCTCAATGCAACGGCGCAGAATATCAATTTGATCTGCGGCGGCGCGCAATGTTTTAAATGGTGTTAAGCGTGTTTCGGTAATGTTGATATTTTGTGCAACTTGAAATTCATAACGGCGTGGTTCAGGTCTTCCACCATCAACGAATGGATTGATAGCCCCTGGAATAATTGGGCGACCTGGAGAAAATGGAACAGTTGGTGTTATATCGTTACGTGGTAATGGATTACTTTGTCCGTAACTTTGCGTAGCGGTGTTGCGCATTTCTTGTTCTGAAAGAGTTGTTGTTCCAGCAGGTAAAGAAGGTGCTTTGTTAATGCGTTCAGCAATTGCTTTTGCAAGCGTATCTAGTGCGCCCATTATTTCTCCTTTGACCTAATGTTGTAAATCATATCGTTATGTATTAAACAATGTCGCCAGTTACGACCCAAGAGTTAGCGGCTATCTTTAAGATTGAAGCCATAGAGTTAGCGGCGCGAAGTTTAGGTGTAGCAGATGTAGCACCTGTTGAAATAACGGTTGTAGTTCCTGGAGTTACTGCCGAGATAGTTGGGTGCCCTGCACCTGTAATCCAAAACAGATTAAACTCTGTGCCAATACCAAAGTTAAAAGTAGCATCAACAGGAACGGTAAATGCTTGAGTTGCGGCGTTGTTCATTGAAAAGATATTGCCTTCGTCGCCTGATACAAATGTATATGCGGCGGTCTTGGCTGTATAAGTTTTAACAATTTTAGGTGTTGTAATTGTCGGAGCAGTACCGAACACAAGTGAGCCAGTTCCAGTCTTGTCGCTCATTACTCCAAGTAGTTGAGCAGACGTAGTTGCAGCAAATTGCGACAAAGAATTGGCTGTGCTTGCTGAACCAACCCACGCTGAACCCGTATAGGTAAAGACCGTGTTGGACGCTGTATTGAAATACTGGTCGCCTGCAGAAAGCGTTGGCAAAGTAGGTGCGCTTGCCAACGCGATAACGTTTACAGGGTCAAGAGCCTTCTTACTCATTGACTACTATCCCAAGATAACTACGCGGTAAGCATTGGCAGTAGGCGCAACTGAGAAGTTAAGCGTTACTGTGTTTGTGCTTGCACGAAGATTATCTACCATTACTTCAGAGCCGTCTGATACGGTATAAACCTGAACGAGTACATCAAGCGTTCCAAGGTTATGTGTAATCGTATAAGAAGTAGATGAAGTTGAAAGCAATTGTGAAAACTTACGAGCCACTACTGTTGTATCAACTGCAACGGTTCCAGTCGAAACTGTGATACCAGTACCAGCACCTACGGCTAATCCGCTTGAAGAAGTTCCAAGTCCTGAATTAGTTGCGAGCAGTACTGCGGCGGTTGCACCTGTACCACCAACGGTAAGACCACCCGTTGATAATGGAGCGAATGCGAATGTACCTGTTGTAAGTGTCAAGCCTGCACCAGCAATATAAGTAGCACCTACGGCATATTGAGTATAAGAAAGTGAATCAGTACCAAGTTTGATTCCATTAACAGGAGTTGTTGATGTACCTGTAGAAACTTCAACCCATGACGTTGCGGCTTGTGTGCCTGCGGCTACAAAAGTGATATCGCCTGCACCGACTTGTCCTGCTACGTGGTTATCGTAATCAGTTGCGCGGGTCATTGTAATTGTTGAGCCGCCGATTGTTCCTACAAGGTAAACACCATTTTGTAAGGCGGTTGATTGATTCTTAACAAGAATACGGTCGCCTGTTGCAAGTGCGTGTCCGTCAATTGTTAGTGTTCCAGCGGCAGAGTAGACAAGTGTTGCACCTACGCCAGTACCGCCGTCTGCTCCTGCGGAACCTGAATTATAAGTCCAGTTAGTCGTAAGCGAAACAGTAGTAGCGACTTCAACTGCTGGATGTACGTTGAATCCCGAAGCGGTATTGTCGACGTAGTTTTTTGTAGCCGCGTCTTGTGCGGCAGTCGGGTCGGCAAGACCCGTAATCTTTTGCGCGTTGAATGGGACTGCGCCAGTTGGAACACCGAACGCTGACAATGCAAATCCACTTGGAGTAAATCCGTGAACGTGATCATCTTTAGCAGGTGCAGTTCCAGAACCATTTGTTGCAGTTGTGGCTGTTACGTTGCTTGCGGCGTTTGTAGAAAGTGAAGGCGTTCCGTGTGTGTGGTCTGAATGAAGAACAGTCGTGGCGCTACCCGTTGTTGAAGATAGTCCATAAGTTGTTTGCGCGGTTGGTGTACCAAATCCAGGACCTGAGTGTGCGTGATCTGCACGTGCATAGTTAGTTGAAGTTCCGTCTGCTGTTGTTCCTGTGATTGTTACAGCAGTTGATAATCCTGTACCAAAATTACTTACCTGTGACCAAGTAGTTGCATTTGACTCATACATAAGTTGGTTATCGGTTGCATAATAAAATGCACCAGCGCCAGCAGTTGCGGCAGTAGGGCGAGCAGATAAAAGACCAACAGTAATTTGTGTACTTGAAGGAGTTACCCAAGCGGAGCCGTTGTAATAAAGGAGACTGTTGCTTCCTGTGTTGTAATAAATCTGTCCAGCGACAGGAGAAGAAGGTGCTGATGCAAGATTCTGAATACGAGCGTTCTGTAACTCTTGTTGAGTTAAATCAATAGGTACTAAAAACTTGCGTGACATTATTTCTCCTAAACTATGTAGGCGTAACCGCTAAACGCCGAACTGAATGTTATCACTATCTGATTTGTACTTGGTTGAGCAATAGCACCTTCGACTTGGTTATTAGCCGAATCATAAACGATAGCGGTTGGATAATTACCTAAGTTATGGTTAATTGTCCAAACTGCCGTAGGTGTGTTTTGGTAATGCGTATAGAAAACATTTGTAACCGCGCCTGCTGGTCCTTGCGGTCCCGTTGCGCCCGTATCTCCTTTAGCACCTTGTGGTCCTGGAGCAGTAATCGAAACAGATGTTACAGATGGTTGCGTTATAACATAAGTATTGATTGGCTCAACTACTACTACATCCGTCATCTTGTTACCGAAGCACTTACTTCAAGTTGACCTTGAATAAGGCGGGTGACAATTCCTGCACCGCTAGTAATTTCTAAATCGTATAAATAGTAACCTGCAACAATTGCGGCAGTTTGTATTGCTGTCGCGTGTAATGCAATTGTTCCCGTTGCTCCTGTAATTGTAATACCGCTACCAGTAGTCAATGTAAGAACTGCTTTACTATCGCTGACATTAGAACGCGCTTGCATCTTTGCGGTGTAGCCAGTTAAGTTAACAGGAGTTGTTTGTGCCGCATCTGAATAATAAACGAAATTGCAATACCAATCCGCTCCTTGATCTATTACAAGTTTCTGCGTTCCTGCACTCATGCACTTACTCCTAACGTATAACCGCACGCGCTACAAATACTTGCACCTTTAGGTGAAGGCATTGTGCAACTAGGACAGATACTAGACATAGCGGCAAGTGCAATCATACTCGACCCACCTGTGTTTAATTCCGTTAAAGCCCAAACTAATGCATCAAGCCTATCAGGTGAATCTTTACTTTCGGGAGTCCACTCGCACATTTGTTCTTCCATTAAACCAAAATATCCAACATGATGAACTCTGCCTTGTTCATACAATGAGGAGATAGGTTCGGCGCGTAACTGTTTGCCTCTTGTAGCCGTTACCTTTTTTGTTGAAACGTTTCTATCTACTTGTTGCATTAATAGAATAATCATGTCGCCACCGTTATTAGTTTCGGCAACTATTCGGTCAGCGTTATGTTTATGGTAAGCCTCAACTGCAACACGCGCCCATGCATCAGGAGTAGCACGTAACGATTTATCATCTAAAACATAATAATGTCCAGCGTTATCAATACCAGCGACAACAATTCCTGTTTCATCACTTTCATCTGTACTTGTAACGGCAGGGTCAACGCCTACAACAATACGGATTAACGGCGGTGTTTTTGTAATTCTTGCTTTATCAATAATGGTGCGAGTCCATAATGCACCTTCAACATCCTCTAATAACTCACCGTATAACTCTTGGCGACCTATTCGCGTGTTTTCATATCGGGCTTTTAATTCCAGCAAAGCCGTAGGGGAAAGATTGTTAGCATTATCAAAAGTAGAACCACGCGTCACATGAACAGAGCCGTCTGTGCGTTTCATCCATTCGCGTAACAATTTAATAGGTTTAGGTGTTGTTGTAACAACTACTCTTGGGTGTCTGCCGATACGCAAAGCAGGCGCTAATCCTTCTGTCCAAGTTTCATAGGGATAGTTCCACATAGCCAATTCGTCTAGCCACGCTCCTGAAAGGTTAAGTCCACGACCTGCATCAGGCGTATCCGCGCCGAACATATGTACCACTTGACCGTTGGAAAATAATACTTTGTATGAAGATTTGTTGTAAATGTAATCCGTTCCAGCAACTAATCCTTTATAGTCTAACGCTTTAAGAAATCCCGACGGACCTTCCAAGCAAATGTTTTTAGCATCACCGAATGTTGGTGCGATAATTGCCCATTGAGTAGGTACTCCGTCTGGTGCTTTAGTGTGGCGTAATACTTGTTCGGCTAACCATTCACCACCAGTTCGAGTTTTACCCCAACCGCGCCCGCTTAATATAAGCCAAACGCTCCAATTACCTTCAGGCTCTTGTTGTTCAGGTCTTGCAAGATACCACCAAGGCTTATGAGCAATCTCTACAACAGTCTTTTCAGGTAACTTGGCTAACCAATCAAGACGTTCCTGCTTGGGCTTCGTCTTCATCTGTTCGTATAGAGATAGACCCATAATCTTCGCCTTCCAAGAAATCTAGCACAGCCTTCTTAGCCTCATCTATTGTTACAAATATGTTAGCACCGTTCGCGCCAGTTATCTCTTGCTTAATCATATCTTTGCGACCCCAACGATCTGAATGCTTACGCTCTAAATACCATTGGGAAGCCCGAAGCGAACCGTTATTAGCCGCTTGCTTAATTAATGCAACAGCATGAACTTCCGCCTCTGCCTCTGCACGCTCTATTGACTCTACAAATTCTAAATAGATTCCTTTAGCGCCATCTTTCTTGCCCTCTTGAAGCCAACGGTAATAGATAGCCTCACTAATGCCTGCCATAGCGCAAGCCACCTTAGCGTAATTACCTGCACGAATAGCATTACAAACCTTCTCTACTAGATCAGGCGTAAGTTTTGTTTGGCGTCCTTTAGTTGCCATGTTCATCCTTCAAGATAGGCATCTGTGGAAATTTGCCCCACACTTGCGAAGGCGCAATTCTTGGTGCACCGTTTTTGGTAATCACCTTAAAATCATCTCCCCATTGTGTTACGAGATTCTCGCAACGCTTACGCATAGTGCTACCCACTCTTGCCTCTGCACCCATGCCGCCAACATCATTAGGAGTTGTAGGTAGATTAACTAATGCGGTTGCGAATACAAGAGAGCAATAACCAGCATCTAAATACTGCATAGTCATATCAATATCGTCGATAATCATTGGGCGAAACCTTAATTCGTTCTCATTATTAAATAACATTGCGGAGGCAACCATCCTGTTTAACTTAATAGGTTGCTTGACTCCAAACGCCCAAGTGTCGTACATAGGCGCGGCGCATCCAATATTGGTGTAAATGTTAGTAACGCTTTCAACAAGGTTAATGACATGAGAAGGTCTAGTGTTAATGTTTTTATCATTCTTTCGGAACTTAAACGCCTTAACATCATCATCAAACTGCCAATGAAACTTAGCATTTAACGATTTAGAATGTTCTTTTGCAAAATTGCGGGCGTAATCAATACCCATATCGTTCTTATCCATTACAACTAATTCTTCTTCTTTGTAATTCTTTCTATATTTCTCGGCGTCTTGCGGTTCAATTAACACAAAGAAGGGTACGCCATCTTTCTGAAATAATTTTGCGGTTGTTCCGCTATCTGCCCTTCCCTTAGAAGGTATGTAAATCGGATACATGACTTTACTATCGGGGCTTTCGACTAACTTATCAGCCAAGTCCAAACCAATTTGTAATGATTCAGATATAACTTTAGAACTTTTAATAGTCTTAACGGATTTAATTTCCGTTGGGACTAATGGAACTTTTGATTGATCTACTGGAATTAGTTGTTGCTTAAAACTAGAGAAATCAACAACATGATGAACTCTATTGAACTTAATTACCGTCTTAGAGCAATCAGGATGGGTTCTAACTAATTCAGCAGACTTCTTAATAAATCCGCCTTGAGCATAGAAATCAGTCATGCCGCCAGCAAGTCTATTTTTACGGCTTGTTCCCATTTTAACAATTCCAACAATTCGGCTTTCGGCGGTACACCAGTATCCTGTTTTAAGAATATCAAGGCTTACAATCGTGTCGTCATTAAGCCCTCTGCGCCATTTGATTCCGTATTGGTCTAAATCGTTACGGTAAAGAGTACAACAATATAGGCGAGTGTTAAGCATTATTGCGCTTCCCCGCATAAACGGAGCCATCGCAAGTGCTACACCAGCAAGATTTTGATACTTTTTAATAAAATCTTCGTGCCAATGCAGTGCTAATGCATTAGCAACATTAGCCCTTTTGCCTTTGCTGCGTACGAGAAACCCTCTTATGTTATCGTCCATAATCCAGTGATGAGTAAAGCCATTAGCGCGTGAATGATCCCAAGCGTAATTATGAGCCGCGCCTGTTGTTGGGTGCGGGTCTAATTCAGGAGTTTTCTCATAATCGTCTAAATAACTTTGAGGCCATACGATTACTTTGCAATCAGGATTAGCCTCTTTATAGGCTTCCTCCTCTGCGGCTTCGACAATAAGATAGGGCGATATGCCTAACTTTAATAATGCATTAGCAGTTAATTGCTTTTGCGGACGTCCGCGTGTAGGAATATAGACAGGAAAATCTAACGGACTATCTATCCCTGCCATATCTCTGCCGCTTCTCTTACGAATGATGCGGGGTAACGAATAGTTAATTCCTTAGCATCATGTTTATATCCAATAGCCTTATAGAAATCTTCTCGTGATTCGGGAGTTTGAAAATAAACACGAAGTACGGTTGAATACTGCATTACAACTCCGCCTTCATCTACTCCCGTATCGCCAATAAATTCATCAATAGCAGACTTAACATCTACCGTAAATACTTCTTCGGCTTCTAATGCTTTACCAAGATTAGTTAAATCTGTTTCAACAAAACCAACGGTGTCTAAAATATTGTTATCGGATAACTCTTGAAGAATTGTTAAAAGGTTTTCACGATTCCATCCGCCTTGTTCCGTTGTGCGGTTTAACGCAACCAACGCGGCTCTTGCTTCTATATCATCTTGCGAAGCCCAACCAGTAGCAACGGGAACAAGCCATTTGCCGTCTTTAACTGTTATGCCAGTTGGCGGTTCTTTTCCTTCATCACGCATCTCAGTTAAAACCTCTTTACGCCCATGACCACTAATCATAAAACCTGTGCGCTGATCAACTACAATTGGTTCAACATAACCAAATGTTGTTAATGATTTATCTAACAACTTCTTATCATGATTTTTAGGATTAGCAGGATTTGGCTTTAAATCATCTAGTGATACTAGGTCTATATTTCTCATTGTGCCTCCAGGTAGGGTTTGATTTCGTTGTTCCACATAGTTAATGCCGAAGCAATTGCCGCGTGCATATCTATATATTTATATGAGCCAAGCCGACCACCAAACCATACACCTTGCATAACGGAAGCGGCTTCGCGATATTTCTTTAATTTAATTTGATCCGAAATAGTATTAACAGGATATGCACCCGTTTCGTCGGGTTGAGCCTCGCGAGAATACTCTTTATGGATAATAGTTCCGCGCGTTTCTCGGTCAGGGCGATAATGTTTATACTCGTGAATGCGAGTGAATGGCATATTTGAATCAGCATAATTCATAACTGAACAGCCTTGATAATCGTCTATTTCTAATCTTTCTTCTACTAAATCAACGGTACGCCAATTTAATCTTCCGTATGAATAATTGAAAAACTTATCTATCGGTCCTGTATAAACATATGGCTGGGTAATTGTTTCTTCTAACACATTAGTATTTAACACAACATTAATCTTTGCATGGTCAGCCATACGATTCATCCATGTTTGATAGCCGTCTGCGGGAAGCCCTTGATATTTGTCGGTAAAATATCCGTCATCCCAAGTGTAACGAATCGGCAATCTTTTAATAGTGCTTACTGGTAACTCTTTAGGGTCACGCCCCCATTGTTTGTATGTATAACCTTCTACTACTGCTTTATACAAATCTTTGCCAATACAGGAAATGGCTACTTCTTCAAAATTGTCACCTTTTTGCGGAAAAGTTTTAATTAAATCGTGCATCATTTTAGGAGTGAACGCTTTGTTGTAGTAAGCACTAAAGGTTGCTAAACCAAACGGCAATGGAATCACCGCACCAGTAGAAGTAATAGTTCTTACTCTATGTATGTAAGGAACAAATGATGTGAAACGATTTACATATTCCCACACCTTTTCATTGTTAGTGTGAAAAATATGCGAACCGTAAGTATGTACTTCTATGCCAGTTTCTTCATCTATGCGGGAAGCCATATTGCCGCCTATTTGATTTTGTTGCTCAATAATGTCAACGCTAAATCCGCACGAAGCCGCTTGCTCTGCGATTGTTAAGCCAAAAATTCCAGCCCCGCCTATAACTAAATCGCTCACTTTTTACCAGCCCACCCATCTCCTGTAAATATTGTCGGGGTAGCATGAATTACTTTTCGCATTGGTAAATCGCAGTCATCACAATCAACATCCTGCTTTTCCATAAAATTAAAATGCAAGGTTTGTATCACTTTGCATGTATCACACTTAAAATCATATAACGGCATTGCGCCTCCTAAAATTAGATAGAGCGCGGTCGAAAGGGGTTAAGACCGCGCCCTACTGCTCGCTACTCTTTTGGAGCGCGAGCCGCCTTTACTCGCTCAACATCTGCAAGTTGAAACATTGAACGGCGTTTCAACTTTCCAGTAGGAACAAGAAGTTTGCGGTGTACTAATTGACGAAGATTGTTTCCGCTAATGCCAAGAAACTCCGCCGCTTGTATTGAATCAATTGTTTCGTTCATTTTTTGCCTCTCTTAGTTAGAATGGTGCATTCCATGGATCATCAACTGGGTCTTCAGTTCTTATATCAGGATTGCCTGTTACTGGTTCGGCAACATTTTTTGGTGTAATGCCATAACTATCAACTGCAATTTCTAATGACTTGCGTTCTGCTTGTTCTTTATCAATGAAAGTATTTTGTGTTAAGCGACCTGTAACAACAACGCGTGAACCTTTGCGAAGTTCGTTAGCCGCTCCTGTTGCATCTTTGCCCCATACGAAACATCTAAACCAAACCGTTTCGCCATCAATCCATTCATCATTACTTTTTTCGCGTGGAGTGTTCGCAAGACTAAAACTTGTAACTAATTTTCCATTAGGTGTTTTGCGAAGTTCCGCATCACTTCCTAAATGACCTGTAAC
>TBL_comb47_HYPODRAFT_10002122_pt1 | contig 24822 bp, 17 predicted proteins | sample TroBogypolimnion_40_FD_10682 | JGI IMG/M metagenome (IMG submission 10682)
GTCTTGGATTTCTACGGAAGGATTTCACACGTCAGACTTCTGAATTCAGTGGTGGATGGCGTATGCGTATAGAGCTGGCAAAGATTCTGCTGAAACGTCCGGATGTATTTCTGCTTGATGAACCGACCAATCACCTTGATATAGAGTCGATTCAATGGCTTGAAGATTTCCTGAAGAACTACAACGGTGCCGTGGTTTTGGTTTCTCATGACCGGGCTTTCCTGGATGCTGTAACCAACCGTACCGTAGAAATCACCCTTGGTCGCATTTACGATTTCAAATCCAATTATTCAAGATACCTTGTTCTGCGAACAGAGCTGAAGGAACAGCAAATGGCTGCCTATATCAATCAGCAGAAAATGATTGAAGATACCGAAAAATTCATTGCAAGGTTTCGTTACCAGGCTACCAAATCCATTCAGGTCCAGTCACGTGTGAAGGCACTCGATCGCCTCGAACGCCTCGAAGTGGATGACGAAGATAATTCGGCTTTGCGAATCAAATTCCCTGCTGCACTCCGCTCCGGAACTGTAGTAGCCGAAGCCAAAGAACTGTCAAAAAATTACGGAAAGCTCCATGTCCTTCATAAGATTGACTTAATTATTGAACGTGGGGAAAAAGTAGCCTTTGTTGGTAAAAACGGTGAAGGAAAAACTACCCTTGCACGTGTCATCATGGGCGAACTGGAACATCAGGGTGAAATGAAGCTGGGGCACAATGTGAAAATTGGATATTATGCACAGAATCAGGCCAATCTACTTGACGAAGACCTGACTGTATTTCAAACCATCGATCGAATAGCTGTCGGGGAAATACGCACTAAAATACGCAACATCCTGGGAGGCTTCATGTTTTCGGGCGATGATGTGGACAAGAAAGTGCGCGTACTATCAGGGGGTGAACGTTCACGACTGGCTATGGTGAAACTGATGCTCGAACCAGTAAATCTGTTAGTACTCGATGAGCCTACTAACCACCTGGACATGCGTTCCAAAGAAATACTAAAACAGGCATTGATCGACTATGATGGAACAATTATCGTAGTATCACATGACCGGGATTTTTTGGAAGGGCTTGTAAATTGTGTTTATGAATTCAAAGATAAAAAGGTAAAACAACATTTGGGTGGCATCTATGAATTCCTTCGCCGCAAGAAGATAGAATCGATGAAGGAATTGGAAAGAAAGAACCCCGCAGTAAATCAGGAGATAAAAACCCAGAAAACTGAGGAGATTGAAAAGGTAAGCTTTGATGAACGCAAGGAAATCAACAAGAACATCAGCCGTCTCGAGAAAAGCATCGGGAAAAACGAACTTGATATTGCAAACCTTGAAAAGAACATTGCAAAGATGGATCTCGTACTGGCAGAAACCAACGGTTCCGATCCTTTGATCTTTAAGAAATATGACCAAATGAAAAGAGACCTCGAACAGAAAATGTACGAATGGGAAATAGTACATGAACAGTTGGATGAACTGACAGTAAAGAAGACCTGGTAAAAACTGCCTTCCCCAAACCTCCTTCCCGGTAAAACCGGGAGGGCTTTAAGCCTCACCCTTGGGGGGAGGTTTGGTGGGGGCTACATATAAAATATACTAACATGTACAATAAAGAAGATAAACCTGCCGACGACCTGGTCTTTGGCATCCGAGCGGTAATCGAAGCTATCCAGGCAGGGAAGGACATTGACAAAGTACTGATTAAAAAAGGTTTGATTGGTGATTTGTTCAAAGAACTATTCGATCTGATTCGTATCCGTCAGATTGCTTTTCAGTATGTTCCGATCGAAAAGATCAACCGCATATCGCGTAAGAATCACCAGGGTGTTCTGGCCTTCGTATCACCTGTTCCGTTCCAGCGAATCGAAGACATCATCCCAGCCATCTACGAAGAGGGTATAACGCCCTTCGTGCTTGTGCTTGATCAGGTGACTGACGTGCGGAATTTTGGTGCCATTGTTCGTTCTGCCGAATGTGCTGGTGTTAATGCCATTGTCATTCCTGACAAGGGTTCAGCCCGGATCAACGCAGATGCAGTTAAAACATCGGCCGGCGCACTCCATTTGGTCCCTGTATGCCGCACCCGGAGCCTCAAGGAAACAGTCTCATTCCTGAAGGAGTCAGGCTTAAAGCTGGTCGCTGCAACCGAAAAAGCAACTACAATTTACACCAATACAAGCCTTACCGGACCAATTGCCTTTATTATGGGTTCTGAAGATACTGGTATCGATTCGCGTCTGCTGGCCCTTGCCGATGAACAGGTTAAAATACCAATACTTGGAAAGATCGAATCGCTCAACGTTTCTGTTGCAGCAGGATTGTTGATCTATGAGGTGATCAGGCAAAGAGGGTTGACGACGGAAATCTAAAGACTTCACTTTTGATGGTTGCTGGTATCAAATGAACAGCAGTTTGCTGATCTTTAATATTTTATTAACTCAAAATAATTTTCCCTTGCAGAGAATATACTACCTTTGCACCCCTGAAATACAGGAATAAATATTTAGCGAATGATTACGGTTTCAAATTTGGCAATACAATTCGGAAAAAAAGCCTTGTTTTCCGATGTTAATTTAAAGTTCACCCCGGGCAACTGTTATGGTGTAATTGGCGCTAACGGTGCAGGCAAATCAACCTTCTTACGTCTTATCTATGGCGATCTGGATGCTACCCGGGGATCAATCCTTATGGGTCCGGGTGAACGCCTTTCGGTGCTGAACCAGAATCACCATGCCTTCGACGAACATACTGTTCTCGACACAGTTCTCATGGGTCATTCAGAACTGCTCCGTGTGTTACGTGAGAAAGATGCCCTTTATGCAAAGGCTGATTTTACTGAAGAAGACGGCCATTTAGCCGCCAAGCTGGAAGATGACTTTGCAAACATGAACGGCTGGAATGCCGAAAGCGATGCAGCAAGTTTGTTGAGTGGACTCGGAATTAAAGAAGGTATGCACCAGACCCTAATGAAAGACCTTAATGGTAAGGAAAAAGTGCGTGTATTGCTTGCACAGGCGTTGTTCGGTAATCCCGACAATCTGTTGCTTGATGAGCCTACCAATGATCTTGACCTTGAAACCGTGCTTTGGCTCGAAAACTACCTGTCCAACTGTCAGAATACAGTGATCGTCGTTTCGCATGACCGTCACTTCCTCGATAATGTATGTACCGATGTCATTGATATCGACTTTGGAAAGATACGTGCCTTCTCCGGAAACTATACCTTCTGGTACGAATCAAGCCAGCTTGCCTTGCGTCAGCAACAGAACCAGAATAAAAAGGCTGAGGAAAAAAAGAAGGAATTGCTTGAATTCATTGCCCGCTTCAGTGCCAATGTCGCTAAGTCGAAACAAACGACCAGCCGCAAAAAGATGATCGAGAAGTTAAAGATTGAAGAGATTGAACCTTCAACACGTCGCTATCCCGGAATCATTTTCCAGCAGGAACGTGCAACCGGAGACCGGGTATTAACCGTCGACAACCTTTCGTATATTCAGGATGGCGAGGTATTGTTTAAAAATGTATCCTTTACCATCGAAAGAGGCGATAAAGTGGTATTTCTGGCCAAGGAGAACCGTGCAGTTACAGCATTCTTCAAAATCATTAACCGTGAACTGGAACCAACCACGGGAACCTTTGATTGGGGTGTAACAATTACCACTGCCTATCTTCCCAATGACAATACCGATTTCTTTACCAAGAACGAAACCCTGTATGAATGGCTGGGTAAATACTCCACTGATACGAGCGAGAACTTCTTAAGACAATACCTGGGCAAAATGCTGTTTACTGGCGACGATCTTCAAAAAAGTGCCAAGGTGCTTTCAGGAGGGGAAAAGATGCGCTGTATGATTGCCCGAATGATGCTTGCTCATCCCAATACGGTCATTATGGACCACCCCACCAACCATTTGGATATGGAATCCATTCAGGCCTTCAACAACAACATGAAAGTTTATCCCGGACAAATCATCATGGCAGGTCATGACCACGAATTTATCGAAAGCGTTTGTTCGCGTGTAATCGACCTGACACCCAAAGGAACTATCGACAAATACATGGACTTTGAGGAATATCTCACCGATGAAAAGATCAAAGCTTTACGCGAAGAAAAATACAAATAAGATATTTAACTATCATACAAAAGCCGTCTCAGGGAATTCCTGGACAGCTTTTTTTATGCTGATATAATTGCAAATTGATATTGTACCGCGTAAGTTTTATGGTTTTCGAATTCCATTACATAAAATAGATAAGTAGTTTTCAAGGTGGAAATTCAAAAGGAAGCCTGTCATTTTTCCACAATTGTCAATACAGGACAGATGAATAAAAGCAGGTAACAGATAGGTAATGAGCCATTAACTGGCTTTATTTTTTGATAATTATTTGCATTGTATTTACAAATATTGTATATTTAAACATACAGAAACCTTATATAAACCATACTTAAAACATACACAAATCAAAGCCCGGTTACTGTTCGTTCCCTTTACTGACCCCACAGATACGGGGTTTAAACGAAGGGATGAACAAGTGCAGATTTCGTTTCAATGCGATTCGGAACCGGATCCCTATATCTACTTATTTTTCCTCAATCAGAATCAGGATATTTATTCAAATGACCAGGCATTTTCATTATCAGTTTCCACATAATTTAAAGGGAATTGCAAATCGCATACAGGAAGTTGCTATTTTTCAATAAAATAGATACAACAGATTGGTTGATTCCGAAGTGAACAGAAAAAATAGTCCTGATGATTTAATGTTTTATAACACATTATTTAAGATTCACTTAACACAAGTTCGCATCCTGTACCCTATCTTTGTATCAACAATATAACAAAGAAATAAGAATTCACATTTCATAAGTTAGGTTTGATTAGTTTTATTGGTTTAGTTAGTTTAGTTAGGTTTAGTTAGGTTTAGGGAAAGGGTAGATTAGAGAATCTATCCTTTTTTCTTTTTTATAACCTGCATAGTCTAATTTAAGAATTGCCACAATCCCGAGTACTTTGGACCAGGACACTAAATTACACAAAGACTTGATATTCAGTAATTACATTAGGTTATACTTGATGTTATTGTATTCTTGTGGCAAGAAATATAGTTTTCGGTCTTCCGTGGAAAATCAGTTTCAGCAATAACTATTTTATTTTTAACGATTCGGTCAGCGGCAAAAACAGTTGACCTGGTGATCGTTAATCATTCCTGTAGCCTGCATGTGCGAATAGACGATCGTTGAACCGACAAATTTAAAACCCCTTTTTAGCAGGTCTTTGCTGATTCGGTCAGAGAGTTCCGTTTTTGCAGGGATCTCCGAGAGTTTTTCCCATTGGTTGACAATGGGCGTATAATCGACAAACTTCCAGATATAATTGTCGAAGCTTCCAAACTCGTCTACCACTTCCAAAAACCGTTTGGCATTGTTTATACTAGCCATAATTTTTAAGCGGTTTCGGATAATCCCCTCGTTCTGCATGAGTTCTTCAACTTTCTGTTCATCAAAAAGAGCAACCTTCTGTACATTAAAATCTTCATAAGCCAGGCGAAAAGCTTCCCGCTTCCGAAGTATAGTCAGCCAGCTCAGGCCGGCCTGCATGCCTTCAAGAATCAAAAACTCGAATAATTTCTGATCATCATGCAAGGGTTTACCCCATTCTTCATCGTGGTATTTACCACTGATTTCATTCTTGCTCGCCCATTCACAACGGTTTTCCATAATCAATACGGTTTTAACAATTCAAAGCTTAAAGACAACAAAATAATGCGATATAAAAGAAGTATTTATTCCTGAATTAACCTTACAAGTTAATGATTACAAAAAATAATTAAAAAAGTGAAAAGAAAAATCTATATGCTAAAATATTATTCTTACTATGTATAAATTGCACACCCATGAGAAAACTGATACTTATACTTTGTTTGTTTGTTTACAATCAGGCATTCAGCCAGTTGAACATCGACCATTACATAGAGATGGGCGAAACGAGGGTTCAGGTTGGTAACTATATAGGCGCTATAGAGGACTTCAACATAGTGATCATGTTTAAACCGCATTTACCTGAACCCTATTATTACCGTGGAGTTGCCAAACATCAGCTCGATGACTACAGGGGCGCCATTCAGGATTACAACACTGCTATCGACATCAAGCCCTACTATCCTGATGCTTATACCAACCGGGGACTAGCCTATCTGCAATTGAACGATTTTGCCAGATCCATCGCTGATTATGACCGGGCAATCGAACTAGATCCAAATAATTCGGCCATCTATAATAACCGGGGAATTGCAAAGATATCGATGAAAGATATCAATGGCGCAATTGCCGACTACGACAAATCACTTCAGATCAGTCCAAAATTCACTAACGCATACATCAACCGTAGCAATGCCCGCCTTCAGAAGAACGACATCAAGGGGGCCATCAAAGATTTGAATCAGGCCATCCTGATCAGGCCGCATTTTGCGAATGCCTATCTGTTAAGAGGTTTGGCCCGATTTGAACTCAACGATTATGCTTCGGCGATGCGCGATTTTGATGAGTGTATTAAACTGGAGCCTAAAAATGCTTCTGCCTTCAATAACCGGGGCATTGTGAAGCAGAAACTGGAAGATTTCAAGGGAGCCATTATGGATTATAACATGGCTTTATCGATTGATCCGACACAGGCCAATGCTTATCTGAACCGTGGAATTGCAAAGGAGAACCTGAAACTGCCGGGTTACAAAGAAGATTACGCCATTGCAGCCAAGTTGGATCCCAAGTTGGCAATAAAATCGAGGAATGCTGATTCTGACGCCACCGCACAGGCTAAACAGCAGACAAATCCAGCCGGACAGAAAAATCAGGCTCAAAATCCAAACACTACAGCTAAGGGTCAGAATCCAAACACTCCTGCCAAGGGTCAGAATATCACAGTACAAAAGACAGAGACAACTGACGATCAAACCAGTATGACAAATGATTCAGGTGTAAAAAAGGAAACCAAGGAAGAACGAGATCGCAGAAGATATAAACTTTCACTGGCTGATTCGCGTAATCTACCCGCACCTAAAGACCAAGCTGTTGATGATGGACGTGTTCAGAATAAAAACATTGAAATTGATTTACAACCCATATTCGTGCTTTCGTCATACAACAAATATTCAACCGATGTTGAACGGCTTCAGTACTATAATTCAGAGCTTGAAAACATTAATAATTTCAACCATTACGATCCCGTGGTGACCCTTTCAAACAAGTCGGTCAACCATCTGAAAGATGTTTATAAAAACTATATTCTTTTCTTTAACGAGAAGATAAAAAATAACGACAAGGAAAGCCAGAATTATTTGAGCAGGGGAATATTTTATTGCCTGATTGATGATTATAACAACTCGATTACAGACCTGCAGAAAGCAATTGAGCTGAACGATAAAAATGCCCTTTCCTACTTTTCGATGGCCAATTGCAGGTTACGAATGGCCGAAATGATTGAAGAATTTAACCAGAATTCAAATTCACTTACGGTATCGATCAAGAAGGATCCTATCCAGACCAAGGGAACAGTTATCGAAACGGTCACGGATTACACTGAAGTGTTGAAAGATTTTGAAACCTGTCTGCGGCTTAATCCAAAGTTTCCATATGCCTATTTTAACAGGGCCTATGTGAAATGTAAGATGAAAGATTATGCCGGCGCTCTGGATGACCTTAACAAAGCCATAGACGTTGAGAAAGATTTTGCAGAAGCTTATTTTAACCGTGGTCTCACCAAGATTTATCTGGACGATGTTGAAGGTGGAGCCATCGATTTGAGCAAGGCCGGAGAACTGGGTATTCAGGATGCGTACAATATTATAAAGCGGTATTGCAATTAACCGTATCTTTGTCATCGTCTATTAAAATCAATTGACAAAGCTATGCAGTTTGCCAACCAACCACTAGCAGAACGATTGCGCCCAGGCACATTAAGTGATTTTATCGGGCAGGAACACCTGATTGGTGAAGGAGCTGTATTGCGAAAGATGATTGAATCAGGAAAAATTTCATCCTTCCTGTTGTGGGGTCCTCCCGGAGTTGGAAAGACAACCCTCGCCAAGATAATTGCCAATACGCTTAACCGTCCGTTTCACACATTAAGTGCCATAAATTCAGGAGTAAAGGATGTGAGGGATGTGATTGAAAAGGCCCAGCGTAATCAGTTCTTCAATCATCCGAATCCAATACTATTCATCGACGAAATACACCGCTTCAGCAAATCGCAGCAGGATTCACTGCTTGGGGCCGTAGAACAGGGCATTGTCACACTGATTGGCGCTACCACTGAAAATCCATCATTCGAAGTGATCTCACCACTCTTATCGCGTTGCCAGGTATATGTGCTGAAACATCTGGATAAAGCGGATTTGCTAAAAATTGTTGATATGGCCTTGACCAGGGATCCATATTTGAAGACTAAAGATATCCGGATTGAAGAAGATGAAGCTTTGCTTCGCTTTTCCGGCGGAGATGCCCGCAAACTGCTGAATGTGCTCGAATTGGTTGTCAATGCTGAAGAAAGCGATATAGTCACTATCAACAATGAAATTGTGATTGACCGGCTCCAGAACAACATGGCCATCTACGATAAAAACGGGGAAATGCATTACGACATTATCTCAGCCTTTATCAAGAGTATGCGTGGAAGCGATCCGGATGCAGCAGTTTACTGGCTTGCCCGGATGATAGACGGAGGTGAAGACGTTAAATTTATTGCACGCCGAATGTTGATTCTGGCGGCAGAAGACATTGGTATGGCCAATCCCAATGCGTTATTGCTTGCACAGGGCACTTTCGATGCAGTGCATAAGATCGGGTATCCCGAAGCACGGATTATCCTTTCGCAGTGTGCCATTTACCTTGCTACTTCAGCTAAAAGCAATTCAGCCTATATGGCCATTGATGATGCCCTTGCCTTGGTTAAATCGACAGGCGACCTTCCTGTGCCGCTTCACATAAGAAATGCACCTACCAAACTGATGAAGGAACTGGGCTACGGTAAAGACTACAAATATGCCCACTCCTACGATAAAAATTTTGTTGACCAGGACTTCCTTCCTAAGGAAGTTAAAAATCACCGCTTATATACTCCACAAAACAATCCACTGGAAATGAAGATTCTTGAGCGATTGAAAAGTCTCTGGGGAAAGCGATATGAGAAATAGACTCATAGATTGAAGTTTACTTTTCCCTTCTTATCAAGGATTTGTTACACTAATGTTAAAATTTAATTACATTTTTAGCCAAAAAAAGATTAGTTTCGCAATGACTAATTACAACCAATGGACTGCATCAAAGAATGCCTATTGCCTTTTGATAAAGTTACTTTGCCCGACCTGGACAGAGTTCAACTAATGAACAGGACCGATAAAAAGTTTTGTTTACATATTAGCCAATTACCTGCTGTTTTAACGGCAGTCAGTAAATATTATTCGCTGTTGGAAATAAAAGGCTTAACAATATTCAATTACGACAATACTTACTTTGATACTCCTGACAATCAGATGTTTCTCTCTCATCACAACGGGAGGAGCAATAGGATTAAAATCAGGATTCGCCGGTATGTTGATTCTGACCTTAACTTTTTGGAAATAAAACTAAAAAACAATAAAGGATGGACTATCAAAGAGCGGGTCGAAAAAAAAGAATTTAAGCCTGTATTCACCTTCGATGAAAAGAATTTCCTGGAGCAGGGCTCACCATTTACCTGGCTCCAGCTTCAACCTAAAATCAGAAATTTTTTCAATCGTATTACCATGGTCAACCACCAGTTTACAGAACGGGTAACGATTGACATTTCTCCTGGATTTTCAAATTCCGAAAAAGAAATAACATTGGATAATCTGGTAATTATTGAAATCAAACAAGACAATATATTAGAAAAGTCAATGATTAGCAATGTTTTGCTTGCACAAAGGATAAAAGGTCAAGGCATTAGTAAATATTGTCTTGGTCGTGCCCTCCTGGAAGAAAACATTAAAAAGAATAATTTCAAACCACTCCTTCTTAAAATCAAAAAATATTATAACAACTAAACCCAAGCATCATGCATTTGTCAGACATTTTATTGCAATCGGGATCAGCCACAGAAGGATTAAAGTTTTTTGGTATGAAACTGATTAATACGGAAGACTTAATTTCACTTCTGGTCAGGTTTTCAATGAACCTTACTGTAATAATTATCATTGTTATAGGTTTATATGCAAAGACAAGCAGACGTAAAGATTTCTTTTTCAGTTTCATTTGCATTAGTATGGGAATTTTTCTGATTTGCTTCCTGCTCGTCAATGTAAAATTGGAATTAGGTTTTGCGTTGGGACTTTTTGCCGTATTCAGTATTATCAGGTATCGCACCGATTCAATACCTATAAAGGAAATGACCTATTTATTTGTCGTTATTGTTGTATCGGTTATTAATGCCTTAGCCAATAAAAAAATCAGTTATGCAGAGTTGTTTACTACCAACCTTTTAATTGTTGGTGGTATGTATATTCTGGAGAGATTTCTGAATTTACGTCAGGAATTGACCTACCGTATCCTTTACGAAAAAATTGAAAATGTACAGGCCGGCATGGAAGAGGAATTGCTTGCTGATTTAAAACTTCGTACTGGCATCGACATAAAACGATTTGAAATAGAACGCATCGATTTCATGAGGGATGTAGCTTATATCAATATATATTTTGAAGTCAACGGCAACAAGAAAGCAGAAATGCGTTGAAGAATAAATGGATTAATCAGGCAGTCCTGCATATTTAGGGTAAAAAATGATTTATCTTAGTGCAAAAATATTTATCCGATGATTCCAAAACTAAAATATGTAAACTCCAACTTTCTCCTTTTGGCAGGACCATGTGCCATCGAAGGTGAAAAGATGGCACTAGAGATAGCCGAACGCATTGTTGAAATGACCAGTAAACTACAGATACCCTATATTTTTAAGGGATCCTATCGTAAGGCAAACCGTTCAAGGCTTGATTCATTTGCAGGAATTGGTGATGAAAAAGCCTTGAAAATACTGCGGAAGGTTAGCGAAACATTCGATATACCCACCGTCACCGATATTCATTCCACTCAGGAAGCTGCTATGGCAGCTGAATATGTTGATATGTTACAGATTCCTGCTTTTCTATGCCGACAAACAGATCTGCTGATTGCTGCTGCCGAAACAGGAAAAGCGGTCAACATTAAAAAAGGTCAGTTTTTATCAGCCGAAGCCATGAAATTTGCTGTTACCAAAGTCAGGGAAAGTGGTAATAACAATGTCTTTTTAACCGAACGAGGTACGACTTTTGGCTATCAGGATCTGATTGTTGACTTCCGGGGAATTCCTGAATTGCAAAGGAATAATTGCCCCGTTATTTTGGATATTACCCATTCCCTGCAACAGCCCAACCAATCAAGCGGAGTTACAGGAGGACAACCACAATTAATTGAAACCATTGCCCGTGCAGGTATCGCTGTCGGTGTTGACGGAATATTTATAGAAACACATCCCGATCCTGCACATGCTTTATCCGATGGGGCTAATATGTTACAAATCGATTTACTTGAAGGACTTTTGATTAAGCTTGTTCAACTCAGGCAAGTAGTTAAAACATTCTAAAATGGATGACAGAAGAAATTATGTAATGAAAGTTGCAACCAGTATGGTTACAACAGACTTATTGCCTGATTCAGGGCACGTAAAGGCCAATGGGTCTTCAATGAAGAATATATTTGTTCATCATGTGTTTTTTTGGCTGAAAGAACCAAATAATCAGGAATTACGGACACAATTCAAAAAAGGACTACAGCAACTGATCACAATACCTCTATTAAAAAACAGCCATATTGGGAGACCTGTTGAATCGGCCCGTGAAGTTGTTGATGATTCATTTACCTATTCCTTCATTGCTTTTTTCAGAAACAAAGAGGATCAGGATAAATACCAAATCCATCCGATTCACATTCAGTTTATTGAAGATTGCCAGCATCTTTGGAATAAGGTGGTTGTTTATGATGCGATGGATTAGGAGAGAATAATTAGAAAAGGGTGAGAGAGGAAAAGGGAAAAGGAGCATCATGCCGAACTTGTTTCGAAACCCAGTGATATGGGGATCCTGAAACAAGTTCAGAATGGCAAAGAGAAATCATTAATGGAAGAACAGGTAGGCCATGGATATGGCGGCTACTATACCCACAAAATCAGCAATAAGTCCACAGGTAAGGGCATAGCGGGTATTTTTTATTCCAATTGATCCAAAGTAAACCGCAAGAATATAGAAGGTAGTATCAGCCGATGCCTGAATGGTACAGGCCACCCGACCTGCAAAGGAGTCGGCACCGTACATTTTCATTGTATCTACCATCATTCCCCGTGCGCCGCTTCCGCTTAAAGGTTTCATCAGTGCAGTTGGCAGTGCAGGAATAAAATCAGTATTAATGCCAATTTTCTGAAATACCCAACTTACTCCTGAAGTAAACCATTCCATTGCCCCTGAAGTACGGAAGACACCAATGGCAACCAGAATTGCAATCAGATAGGGGACAATCATAATCGCAGTCTTAAAGCCATCCATCGCTCCTTCAATAAAGGCATCATAAACGTTTACTTTCTTTCGCAAGGCCAGTACCATAAAAAGAATGATAATCGAGAAGATGATCAAGTTACTTGCAACACTCGAGATCTTTTGGATCTGAACCTTATCAATGCTTGAGAAATACCAGATGATTAATCCAATAAATGCAGTTAATCCACCCAGGTAAGCGAGAATAGTTTTATTCAGTAAATTGATCTTCTGATGCCACGCAACAGCCATTATACCGGCAATTGTTGAGCAGAACGTTGCAAGTAAGATCGGTATAAACACATCTGAAGGATTGACTGCTCCCAATTGAGCCCGATAGACCATGATACTGATAGGGATAATAGTTAAACCTGAAACATTTATCACTAAAAACATAATCTGGGCATCCGAAGCTGTATCTGCAGACTGGTTGGATTCCTGCATTTCCTTCATGGCCTTCAAGCCCATAGGTGTAGCAGCATTGTCGAGGTTCAACATATTGGCTGCTATATTCATCATGATGGAGCCATAAGCCGGATGGTCCTTCCCTAATGAAGGAAAAAGCTTATTGAAAAACGGGCCGACTAAACGCGAAAAGATCTTTACTATCCCACCCTTCTCACCTATTTTCATCAGACCCATCCATAAGGTCAATACTCCTGTAAGTCCAAGAGAAATATCGAAGCCGGTTTTTGCCATCTCGAACGTTGAAGTCATCATCTCTGAGAAGATATTCATATCCCCGAAGAAGATCAGCTTTACCAGCCCGATAACAAAAGCTGCCACAAAAAAGAAAATCCAGATATAATTAAGAGCCATCGAATCCAATTAAGTAATTCGGACTAAATGTAAATAAAAAAGCGGCTGCTCCATATCAGAATGGAACAGCCGCCAAATTAAATATTAGATACGATTAGTAACCTGTATTTTGTTTTAAAACACCTGGTTCCAAATCCATCTGAACCTGAGGAATAGGCTGATATTTATCCTTTGGATCATCGAAAGTAGCACCTTTCATTACCAGAGGTCTGGTTCTTTGATCAGCTGCGGCATAAGCTTCCAGAGTTGCTTTCATACTTCCAGGATTAGCTCTGTCCCAACGTCTGAGGTCGAAAAAGCGCATGCCTTCAGTAGCGAACTCAAGACGATCTTCCCACTGTACGGCCTTCATAGCGAAATTTTTGTCAGGGAACGAAGCATAAGTTCCAACTTTATAATTGGCAGCAGGTTGTGTAAAGTCAACATATGATTTCCATGCATTACCGTTATTATCGGTATTGATGTTCTCTGGCAAACTAAAGATGTTAACCTTGCCCATAACCACTTCGGCACCAGCTCTTGTACGAATTTGATTGACATAGTTTAATGCAGTGGCCAGATCGCCTTCAGAAGCAGCAATTTCGGCTCTCCACAACAAAATATGTCCATAACGGAGGTAACGGATGTTATTGGCGTTAATACCTGTCTGCCAACCGGTAGTTGTTGACAAAGTATAGCGTTCAGATTTGTAGAAGAATGTTTTCTCAACCGTATTATAAGGTCCGCCCCATGTTTGGTCGCGAATCCAGTCCTGGCCACGCATAATACCCCAATCCATATAAGGAAGTCCACGGCGACCCATGGTAAAGTCAATACGAGGATCGAGTAAATCAGTTGCAGGAACAAAATTAGCTGTTGAAGCAATTCCCTCGTCATTCTTTAAATCCGTATTGTTGAAAGTGTCAAACAATGGCAAGCCGTTTGCATCTACTTTAAAGGCATTGGCCAGGTTCTGTTTTGGCTGATGGAAACCACAGCACATACCCAATTCAGGGGCATAAGGTGCGTTTAAGCCGATACCACATTCACCATTTAACGATCCATTATTATCATTGACATCACGCTGTATTTCAAAAATTGATTCTACATTGTTATTTTGTGCAATGCGGTAGTTGTCAAAGAATTTTGGAGCAAGTGAGAATCTGCCACTGGCAATGATTGCATCCAGTAATGGTTTAGCACCGGCATAGTTCAATTCCTGCATGTAGGCACGGGCGGCAAGAGCCATAGCGGCCCATTTGGTTGCACGTCCAACCTGAGACTGTTTATCAGGAAGATTAGCAGCAGCAAATGCCAAATCGTCGGTGATGAATTTTAACACAACACCCGGTGCATTATCATTCGAAATTTTATTGGCCACATCAACCTTATCCTCAGTAATGAGAGGAACTTTATCCCCAAAAACCAACCATGATTCAAAATAATACATACCTCTCAGGAAACGTGCTTCAGCCTTATATTCAGTAGCTAAAGCAGCATCAAGAGTTGGAGTTTTGGCAATCGCATTCAGTACAATGTTGGCACGGTTAACACCCATTCCAATGTTTAATTCCCATTTTTGAGCAGGGTACCAGTTAGTAGTTGAAACTTCCCATCGTTCAATTTCATTGATTGGAATCTGGTCGCCCACATAGGAACCTTTAGCAGCATCATCAGATGCAACCGATCCGTAAGTCCAGTTCGTAATAGATGCACCCCAATCGAGACCGGCAATCCCACCTTGAGCGCTTCCTTTAACCATACTGTAAGCACCGGTTAATAAAGCATCAATTCCGGACGGAGTATAAAATGAACTTTCAAAGGCGACTCCTTGCGGCGCTTTTTCCAAAAAGGATTTAGCGCAAGAAAAAGATATGGCCATTAAAAAACAGGTAGCCACTATAATTGTTAGTTTTTTCATATCATTCTTTCGTTTAAAGTTAATAATATTCATAATCTGTTACAGACCCAGGGTTAAACCTATTGTAATCTGACGTGGTGTTGGCCATGATCCCTGATCAACGCCCATCTGATTTCCGGTACCCGGATTATTGCTCAAGGTATTTACTTCAGGATCGAGACCTCTGTACTTAGTCAGGGTGAACACGTTGGTTGCCTGTAAATAAACGCGAAGGTTTTTCATCTTCACATTATGAAGAACGCTTTGAGGTAAGGTATAACCCAATCTCAAGGTCTTCAGTCTCAGGTATGATCCGTCTTCAACATAAGCGGTTGAATTCTCCTGTGAATGAGCTGCTCCGTCGAGCATAGGCAACCTTGCATTTGTATTGGTTGGAGTCCATGAATTATAGAGCGCATCCTGGCTTAATCCGCCGCCGAATTGGCCATAATCAATCCAACGACTGACATAATTGATCAGGTCATTACCATAACTTCCATAGAAGAACATATTCAAATCGAAGTTATCATATGCCAAATCAACATTTACACCTCCTGTAAACTTTGGATGAGGATCACCAATATAAGTCCGGTCATCGGCCAAAGTGATTTTACCATCTCCGTTTAAGTCTTTGTAATTATAGTGACCTACAGTAGTATAGCTGTCAAACTGAGGGGCAGCAGCAGCCTGGGCAGCAGTCTGTAAAATACCATTGGAAACCAAACCATAGAACATTGGATAAGGCAAACCTGCTGTAAAACGGGTATATTCAACCTGACGCAATGAATAGCCAATTTCTTCTTTTACATTGTTCGAAAGTGATACGATTTCGTTTTTATAATGCGACCAGGTAGCATTCACTGCGTACTTAAGTTTACCACCCATTAAGGTATTGTGGTAACCCAGATCGAGATCAACACCGGTATTTTTCATTTTACCAATGTTAACAAATGGTGCAGTTACAACACCCAATACCTGAGGTATAGCTGATTGATAGAGCATATTGGATGTATTTCTTCGCCATACATCAACGCCAAAAGTGAGTTTATCACCAAACGTACTTCCGGTTAATCCAATATTGAAGGTTTCTGTGGTTTCCCACTGTACATCAGGATTACCCTTTGCTGAAGGCTCAAAACCTCCTACAGCAGAGCCTGTTGATCCGTTTAAATTGTAAGAAGCGCTATAATTATTGGTTCCAAAAGTTGAATATGAATTATAGTTCCCGATGTTGTCATTACCTGACTTACCCCAGCCAGCTCTTACTTTAAGTCTGTCCAGCCAGTTTTTTGTTCCGGCCATGAAATTTTCCTTGCTGATTTCCCATGCGCCTGAAGCAGCAGGGAATACACCATAGCGATTGGAAGCTCCAAACCGGGAAGAACCATCACGACGTACGGTAGCTTCCAGGTAATATTTACCCATCAGGTCATAATTGGCCCGACCGAACTGGGAGAATAAGGCCCATGCAGATGCGCTTCCATCGTTGACTTGATTAAGTTGTCCTGATGTGAGCTGCATATAATTAGGATCCAGTGAGAAGTACTGACTACGTCCGGCAGTCATCCATTGGTAATTGCTCTCAATAGCTTCTGTTCCTACAACAACATTGATCCGGTGAATATCATTAAAGGTCAGGTTGTAATTCAAAGTATTCGACCAGTTCCATAAGGTTGTATAGTTTGACTCCTGGCTCAGACCGGCAACCAGATTAGGTTCTGCATCTTCAGGAGTTGGCATCGTATAGATTGTGTTGTTTGCCTGGTTGATATCGAATCCAAACAAACTCTTAAATGTCAATCCTTTGTATAGAGTAGCTTCACCAAAAACATTACCAAGTACACGGAAGTTTTTATGCTCATTACCTTGCTGTTGACTCAGTAATGCAACCGGATTTTGAGCATTTCCTGTACCAGGAGCTTTTGTTCCTCCAAAATTACCCATGATGTCATAAACCGGAACGATTGGTTGCATACGATAAGCCATAGATATAGCCGAACCTTCGTCCCTGTCGAGAGTGGCTCCGCTTTGGTCATTGTAAATGGCCTGCAGTGACTCACCGACTTTCAGAAAGCTACTAAATTTGGTTTCTGCATTGACGCGGAAAGTATATCTTTTAAATCCTGTATAGATCAGGTAGCCTTGTTCGTCAAGATAATTACTGGATAAGGAGTAGGTTGATTTAGCTCCACCACCGGATATTGAAAGATCGTATTCCTGAATAACACCGGTCTGATAGATTGCATCATACCAATTAGTTCCCAGTTTATTGGCTTTCATAATCTGTACACCTGGATAATTGTAAAGTGATGGATCAGTACCTGGATCACCTGCCATAGCACCTGCAGGAAGAACATAATCAGGAATTACAGGGGAGGCTCCACTTCCATATTGTTTAGAACTAGGTACAGCACCCTGGTTTTTAGCCTGTAGCCACACGGCCTGTCCGTATTGAGCAGTATTTAACATGTCGGGCTGGTTAACAGCCTGAGAAAGACCTGTACGTGCAGTAAAGGTTATAACTGGCTCCTGATTTTCACTACCATGTTTGGTAGTAATCAGAATTACACCATTGGCACCACGGCTACCATAAATAGCTGCAGACGAAGCATCTTTTAAAACGGTGATCGATTCCACATCGTTTGGGTTAACATTATTGCTTGGTCCAACCGGAACTCCATCAATAACATATAAAGGGGCAGCATTGTTAATTGTACCGATACCGTGGATCAGAATGGTTGCATCTGCGCCCGGAGTATTACTGTTAGTAACAGTAACACCTGATACCTGGCCCTGAATTCGGCTTACCACACTTGGTGCAGTTGAAATCTTCATCTGTTCCTTCGAAACAGTTGAAATAGATCCGGTAAGTTCCTCTTTCAGTCTTGTACCATAACCAACAACGACAACTTCGTCAACGCCGGTTATATCGGCTGCCATAGTAACTGCAAAATTGGTTTGATTACCAATTGTCAATTCCTGTGTCTTCATAGCCACATAAGCAACTTCCAGCGTTTTAGCATCTGCGGGAGCTTTAAATGAAAATTTACCATCCATATCGGTAACAGTACCAATAGTAGTTCCTTTCACGACTACCGTGACTCCCGGAATTGGATTTCCATCTTCGCCTTTAACAGTCCCGGACAGAGTTTTTTGTTGTGCAAAAGAGGTAAGTGCTAAAAAGCAGGACAAAAACAGCAAGGCTGTAGTTCTCCAGATACCTTTTAATTTACTTTTTTCCATAAGATTTGATGTTTAGTTTTGTGAATTAGATGAATAGAAATAACTTAATTAAAGAAAAGTCATGGATATGACTTTTAGAAAACCTAAATTTCAGAGAATTACATAGGCATTTTGGTTAAGTGAATAATTATAATAGTTTAAACAAATTCAACCAGAATTTCCTGATTACTAAATGCAAACATTATAAAAATAAGATTATTCCCAAACTCACAGAAGATCCTTATTAGGGAAGGATCTCTTTTCAACTTCCACCGGAAAAACATGAGATTTAATTCTAAAACCAATCCTTTTCCCAGTCTTATTTATGCCTGCTTGTCAAAATTACAAATTGTAACACTAAATTAATATAAATTTGGATAGGTTGTTCAATGTTAATATGTGTTAAATAATATCTTTTCAGCCTTTACGATACTTTCAGAATAATATTTATTGATAAAACAGCATATAAATAGAAAAATTCCACATATTTCATTAACTCTTTAATCTTTGACAATCCTTTTTGCTTGTTTGCAGAATTATTCTTCCGTTTTTTCTCCATTTTCTGCTTTAAATAGGGACTTCTGAAAAACTCATAATATTAGTGTTTCAATAAAACGACCGCATAAAACTTAAAATAAGTGCAAGAAAATTTGAATTGAAACTTCAATCCCGAGGCCTCGGGATGCACCAATCTCGTGTCATGTGTTATGACAAAATACTTCTTACCAAAAATGTGAAGCTCTTCTACCTTGTTGTGTCGCTTTCAATGAGCCTGTGCCCTTTTAAATTATTAGAAGGTTATTCGAAGATAGTTCAATTTTATTCTAATAATCATCGAATAGGTTTCTAATAACTAATGAATAAGTTTCAAATAATTTGAGAGCCTGTTAGCTGTCCTGTAAATGGGAGAACCAAACCACACTTTAAGCTGGAACAGACAATGGTTTTTTGAATCAATACAAGGAAAGGATGGAATCTGATCCATCAATTTCTGGGAATAGGAATAAGAAGCTGTCCTCAAAGTCAAAAGAACAATTTAAACGTCCGAACGTCAAAAAGCTAATTCAAAGCAATCAACCAATAATCCTTTGTTTCTTATCTGGATTGAGATTCCAGGTTTTAATACCGCTTCAATTGTTATGACTATTTGGATAATTCCGGTTTTTCAGCAGACCACAATTAACTATTGAACGAAACAGGAGTTCAGTATATATTACCTATCAGGTAAAAATTTTGTTCTCAAAAATAGATTGTTTTGAAGTGTAACATTTATTTTTCCAAATTGGAGAATTTCAGTTTGCCACCCATCCTGATGTCTTCCTGTTTGATCACAAAAGGGATTTGTTTTCCATTCAACTCTGCCCTATTGAAAGTTTTAGACGTATTGGGATCATCGATACTAATCCTGAAGTTCTTTCCCGGATAATATATCGGGTTTAGTATTAATTCAACCCTGTTGAAAATTGGCGATGATAGCTGATATTCAATTGATCCTGACGAAACGGGATATAAACCCATAGCTGAAAATACATACCAGGATGAAGTTTGTCCTGCATCATCATTTCCGGGGATTCCGCCATCGAAAATGGTATATTCGTTTTCCAGTTTGTTTTTGACTATATTCTGTAAATCTGAAGGATTGTTCAATTGATCATACAGATATGGAAAATGGTTCTTGCTTTTTATTGAATCAGGCATCCAGCCACCTTGTTGTACCTTAAGTGCCGACGATTTCTCCATGTCTTCGTATTTATCAGGAGCAATAAGCCGGAGCAATGAAAGTTGCACATTGCGCGAATCATTCAAAGAAAAATCGTCGTAATATATATGTCCTTTTTCAATCTTATGCACCTGTTTATTCCCTTTAAAATCAGGATAGGAACCATCCACATCGCTGAAAGTTCGGGGGTAAAGCATAGAATGGTACATTGCAGTATAAAACTTGGTATAGTCTTTCTTTTTCCCGCCTTCCAGGTGAACTGCCGAGAGTGCATCATTCCACAACTGTTCGGTTTCAGTTCTTGTTTTTTGAAAATCCCATTGTGGAATCTCAGCATCCAGGTTGGCACGGGCCGATTCGATACTCGTAAACGAAGTTCCAACTTTGGCCAGAATTACATCACCTTCTTTAACGTTAAATTCAGCATAAGCACCAATATCCCGGCTCCCTGAAATCTCAGTTTGTTTCTTACGATCCTCCATTTGGAAATAACATCCATAACTATCTAACGGACGTTTAAATCTGACCACAAAATATCCGCTGAATCCTGCAGGCTGATGCGGATCCCTGTAAATATTCATCACCGGATTATATCCGTATATCTCCTGTTTTTCAGGATCTACCTTGAGGTATCCTTTTCCGGCATCGCTGTTAGGAGCGATCAGGATAAAGGCGTTGTCTTTCTTGGCGAATGAAAACTTTAAAAATCCTGAACGGGCAGTACCTGTAATTTCAACCAGGGTAAGGTAATTCAGAAGCATACAGGAATAATAGGCAGGCGTCGTAACTTCGTTTTCGTGTATGTAAGCGGAAGCACGTTCAGTGGCAAAAGTACGTAAATAACCGGTTACCGGCATAATTGTAAAACTACCGTAATCCTGATTAATCAAACCTCCTTGCCAGTGGGTACCCCTGAATCCATAAAGCCTTTGGCCTCCATAATAGAAGGGAGAAATACCTTTATCTTCACCATCCCTGGTCTGTGGAGTCCATTGAGTCATACCGAATGGAGTTGATACAGCCGGAATATCCAGTCCCCAAACTTCAGGTCTGGGAAAATGATTTATCACATTTGAACTTGTAGATGGACCTGTGCCGATTAAGGGGTTAACGTATCTAATCAGATTATCGTCTTTTCTATGGCAGCCGGACATAATAATGAAGGCTGTCAGCACGATGGACAGGTAAAGTTTGTCTTTAGTCATGAGCAATAAGTTAGGTAGTTGAAGGCAATCTTCAGGAAGATATGAATTGAATTCCCGAAAATATTCCGATTAACATAGGCTAAAAATAATATATTTCTTTTAATCCAGACATCATCTATCTATTTTTTATTTCTTTAGTTGTATCGGATGATTTAAAAAGTCTGCTTCTGCTGAAATATAGGCTTTGAAATTAGCAAGGTTTTTCCATTTAGCATTCTCAAGTCCCCAAACGGCAAAGAAATAATGACGGGATGCCACATCCGGCTTGATTCTTTGAGCCACATAATAGGTTTCAGAGATAATATTACTGAATTTCTTTTCATCCACTGTTTTATAACCCAGACTGTAAAAGTCAATATTTGATGTACGGGCCACTTTGGTTACCTCATCCTTTTTCAAAAGAACAGCCATTCCAAGTTCATCTTTGTTCTCCGATTGTTTATCCAGAGTAGCAATCGAACGGTAAGATGCATTTGCATCAAAATCAACTGGCTGATTCTTCAGGAAACTGGTAACAATACCTGTAACCAGTTGCTTCTCACCTGTGAAACCGGATACCGTTACATCGGATTGAAACCAGTATTTCCCGGGATAGATAGAGATTCGCTCTGTAGCCGACAGATTTTCACCAGCGACATGCCATCCTGTATAGATTAAGTCAAAGACTGAACGGACAGGACCTTCACACACTTTCTGATACTCGTAGCCATCAGTTGACCCAAGCCGGTAAAGCGAATCCGACTGCAACATGGCTAAACCACCTGCTCCCAGAGAACTTCCACAATGTAAGATATCCATACCCCAATCAGAAAGAACATGGTAATTTGGTATTTCAGGAGTTTGAATTTTATCTATGATCAATCCCGGCTTTAATTTACCAAACAGGTCTTTTACATTGCGACAATCGAAGTAATTACGGAATCCCATTTTATCGTTTTCCCAGCTTACACTCTCGCCCTGGGCAATGATATTGAAACCATCTTTGCATAAGGGTGCCTTGTAATGATCAACTTCAGGATAACTCTTATCAGGTTGCAAAATACCCAAACGTAAATTGGTACGTTTATCAAATGAAGGATACTGAGCTATTGCAACATTCTCAACATTTAGACTGATCGTTTCAGATGCCTTGAAACTGACAATAAAAGCCAGCTCGTCCCATTTGCCATCATGATTGATATCATCAACCTGAGAAGGAACATTTTGTCCGTTTAACTTCAGGACTGGGGCATAACCATCAGGAACAACTCCTGCTTTTGCTTCCAGATCAGCCCGCTTCAAAACGATTGTTTCATCAGGACGGTCAATTGCCAATGGATTAGTCAGTACAAGAGAAACTTTCCCAAAGTTTATCCAGTTATTATAAACTTTGGGAAAGATACCAGTCAGTAGTACAGCACAAAATATTAATAGTTTTTTCATAGTGGTAATTCATTTTCTCCTTTAACGTAACCAAAATTAGCAAGAATACCACCGTCGACATAAAGAACATGTCCGTTTACAAAATCACTTGCTTTTGATGCCAGGAAAAGCGCTGCATTTCCCACATCTTCAGGTTCACCCCAGCGACCGGCAGGGGTTCGTGTCATAACCAGATCATTGAATGGATGACCATTCAGACGAATATCCTCTGTTTGCGAGGTAGCAATATAACCCGGGCCAATCCCATTTATCTGAAGGTTATATTTAGCCCATTCACAGCACATATTTGCAGTTAGAAGCTTCAATCCTCCTTTGGCTGAAGCATAGGCAGAAACCGAACTACGTCCGTAAACGCTCATCATTGAACACATGTTAATGATTTTTCCAGTACGCCTTGCAATCATGGAAGGAGCAACACGTTTGGCGACAATCAGCGGAGCCACCAGATCAACATCAATGACTTGCCTGAAATCGGCAACAGGCATATCCAGGATTGGGATTCGTTTAATGATGCCGGCATTATTTACCAAAATATCGATCAAGCCAACTTCTTTTTCAATGATTGAAATTCCTTTATCCACATCAGCCTCATCGGTAACATTAAAAACAACGGTAAAAACATCAATACCTGCAGACTTGTATTCGGCTTTACAGCTTTCAAGTTTTTCTTCACTCAAATCGTTCACACAGATTTTAGCACCTGCCTGCCCAAGCACTTTCCCAATGGCCATACCTATGCCATGTGTTCCACCGGTAATCAGGGCTACTTTTCCGGACAAGTCAAATAAATCGTTCATATTCCTTGATATTAAGTTGTTTTATTTTAACTGATTAGGCTGAACAATATCCTGATCTGTATAATCCATGTTTTCGCCTGCCATACCCCAGATAAAGATATAATTGCTTGTTCCGGCAGCCGAATGAATTGACCAGTCCGGTGAGATGACCGCCTGTTCGTTTAACATCCAGAAATGCCTTGTTTCCTGTGGTTGTCCCATAAAATGACAAATTGCCTGACCTTCCGCGACCTTGAAGTAAAAATAAACTTCCATCCGCCGGCTGTGGGTATGAACCGGCATGGTGTTCCAGACACTACCCTCTTTTAATTCGGTCATTCCCATCTGAAGCTGACAAGTCTCCACCACTTTACTAACCAACAACTGATTAATCTGACGCTCGTTTGAAGTTTGTGGTGAACCCATCTGCAGGACATTGGCATCTTCCATGGTGATGTGACATGTAGGTAATTCTTTATGGGCAGGAGTTGAATTCAGGTAAAACCTTGCAGGCTGAGTTGAACTTTCAGATTTAAAAATAATCTGTTTTGTACCTTTCCCAACATACAAGGCTTCCTTAAATTCAAGTACAAATTCAGTTCCATCAACAACCACCATGCCTTTGGCTCCTACATTGATGATTCCCAGTTCACGACGATCGCAAAAGTGGGTTGCCTTCATCGGATCGATTGCTTTAAGTTCCAGCGGACCATTTACAGGAACTGCGCCTCCGGTAATATAACGGTCATAATGGGAATACACCAGGTGAATCTGATCATTTTCCATCACTTTCTCTATGAGGAAATGCTCACGTAATTGAGTGGTGTCATATTTTTTCACATCATCCGGATGTGATGCAAAACGTTCTTCATAAATGACTGACATAATCGTTTAATTTAAGTTTTTTAATGTATTTATCAGGTGTTCATCTTGATTATCTTAATTTCTGATAACTGAGAAAGCCTGAATTACAGAGCAAAGTTAAAAGGATTCAGTCAACGCGCAATCGATTGCAATTATATTTTAGTGAAGGTATATCTCTACTGTCTCGTTAAAAGAAACTGAGTAATAATTGTTTATAATTTAGTCTGTTGATACTTTTGTAATCCTTATTTTGCGAGTGGCTCTTTTACAGGATTTTTTACAGGATTTTTGTCCGGTAACGAAATGTGACTGCTATATAAAAGCAACCTTCTCTTTGCAGCCC
>TBL_comb47_HYPODRAFT_10002123_pt1 | contig 24815 bp, 18 predicted proteins | sample TroBogypolimnion_40_FD_10682 | JGI IMG/M metagenome (IMG submission 10682)
CCAACTCGGATTTATATGCTAAAAAACTACATGTGATGGGGTGGTTCGGGCCTTCCGGGTGTCCCTGGCAAGCGGCCGGCAAGAAGCGCCGGGGACGGAGTTTAGAGCACCACGGTCGCCGTTAAGAACGGCAAGGTGAACCAGGGCTGAGCTTGGAAAGAACCGAAAGCATGAAACTGAGTGCAAGACGACAGAACTACTGCCGGGCCGCCGGGCTCTCGGCGCTGACCCTCGGCCTTTACCTGCCAGCCATCAAGGCCCAGACCGCCGCTTTTACCTACCAGGGGAGGTCGCTGGAGGGTACGGCTCCTGCCAACGGAAGCTACGATTTGCAGTTCGGCCTGTATGCCCTCCCCTCGGGGGGCGCGTCGCTGGGCGGGTTTTTCATTTCAAGATCGGGCGCCGGGACCTCCTCGACCAGGTTCACCCCGGCGTTCGCCGATGTTCCCGTACTTACGCTTACCCCTTATTCCGCCAATGCGCCCGTTACCGCGAACTGCAACAGTGGGAGTCCTGGCGGCTACTCGACTGTCGTCACCTGGGTAGGCTCCGCGAAAGCGGACTCCTGGTGGAATTTTGTCGCCGTCGGCGGTCGCTGAGTGTAACGGTTTGGTTGCTAGTCACGGAGCTTTGGTGTTTTTTGTTTTTTCTCCTTGCATCCCCGGCAAGGGCGAGTTTAATTCCGCGCGAGTCGGAAGACTCACGGGCTGCCAATTCAACCGAAGTAACGAATCGCACAACATCGAACGAACTATGGCTAAAGCACTCTCCAAATCCCAAATCGCCACCGTCCTGGCCGAGCAGAACCAAATCACCAAGAAGCAGGCGAGCCAAATCCTGGACTCCCTCGCCGAGCTGGCCTGCAAACAGGCGAAGAACACGTTTACCCTCCCTGGCATCGGCAAGCTGGTGCTGGTGAACCGCCCGTCCCGCACCATGGTCATGCAGTTCGGACCCGACAAAGGCAAGAGCAAGACCCTCCCGGCCAAAAGGGTAGTCAAGTTCCGCATCGCCAAGGCCGCCAAGGATGCGATCCTCAACAGCAAATGACCCGGAACGAGTTTTGACCAGGACCCTCGCTCTCCTGGGTGGTCTTTTTTGCCATGCGTATCGCCGTCGTCGGTTGTGGGGCCGTGGGCAGCTACTATGGCGCGAAGCTGGCGCGCGCCGGCCAAGAGGTCCATTTCCTCCTGCGCTCCGACTATGAGACCGTCCGCCGCGAGGGCTTAAGGATTCTCAGCCCGCTGGGGGATTTCCACCTCCATCCCCACTGCTCCCGCGCGCCCGAAGAGATCGGTCCCTGCGACCTGGTGCTCGTCGCGCTCAAAACGACGGCCAACGACCAACTCACGCGGTTGTTGCCTCCATTGATCGGCCCCGCGACGGCCGTGTTGACCCTGCAAAACGGCTTGGGCAATGAGGAGCAACTCGCCCGCATGCTGCCCGAGGATCAGGTCCTCGGCGGCCTCTGCTTCGTCTGCTTGAATCGAATCGCGCCCGGCCTGATTCGCCATGTCGCCCACGGTCTGATCATACTGGGTGAATTCCATCGACCGCCAACGGCCCGCACCAAAGGCCTCGCCGACCTCTTCCAGGAGGCCGGCGTGCCCTGTTCCGTCGCCGACGACCTCGCCCGCGCCCACTGGGAGAAGCTCGTCTGGAACATTCCTTTCAACGGCCTCGGGGTCGCTGCCGTGGCCGGCTACCCGGCGGTTCTTCGGGGAGGCTGGGCCGCGCCGACCACACTGGGACCGTGCCTGTCCACCGACCGCCTGCTCTCGGATCCGAATTGGGAACGACTCGTGCGCGAGTTGATGATGGAGGTCATCCGCAGCGCGAGTGCCCTTGGATTTGACCTGCCCGCGAGCGCCGCAGACCGGCAGATCGAGCGCACGCGGACGATGGGCGCCTACCAGGCCTCGACCCTGATCGACTTCGAGCGTGGCCAACCGCTGGAGCTCTTCAGCCTCTTCATCGAACCCCTTCGCCAGGCCCGAATGGTCAACGTCCCCGTCCCCCGTCTGGAAGCCCTCTGCCGCGTGCTTTGTCAACTGGACGCCCACCGGCGGTGACCGCGCGCCTTCCGCGCACGGAACGCGAAACCAGTTGCATTAGTCAAAGGGATGTGCTTAGCCTCAACCCATGTCAAAACTGAACCTGAATGCTGTCGCGGGCGCTTCAGTCCCGTCGCCCTTGCCCCCGGTACCCTCCGCTTCCGCCAGCACGTTGACCCGCCGGCACTTTCTCAGTCGCGCCGCGCTGGCCGGCGGCGCCCTCGTGCTGCCCTCGGTGATTCCGGGTTCCGCGCTGGGCCTTAACGGGTCCGTTGCCCCGAGTGGCCGGATCGTGTTCGGCGGCCTGGGGGTGGGGGCGCGGGGATCGGGCGTGCTGGGCTGGATGCTCCCGGAGAAAGACATGCAGTTTGTCGCCATCTGTGACGCGAAGAAGACTCAACGCGAGGCGGTCAAGCGGATGGTGGATGGCAAGTACGGCAATAACGATTGCGCGATGTATCGCGATATCCGCGAGTTCCTGGCCACGCGCACCGATATCGATGCGCTGCTGATCGCCACCGGCGACCGCTGGCATGCGCTGGCGTCGATTATGGCGATGCGAGCGGGCAAAGATGTGTATTCAGAAAAGCCGTCCTCGATGACCATCGCCCAAGGGCGGGCGGTGGTGGAGACCGCGCGGCGTTACGGTCGGGTATATCAAACCGGCACCCAGCGGCTGAGCGAGGACAACTTTACGTTCGCCAACGAATTGCTCCGTACCGGCCGCCTGGGCAGCGTGCATACGGTGCGCGCGCATATCGCCCCCTGGGACGCGGCCGAGATGCGCTACGATTGGCTGCCGGCCGAAAAGGAGCCGTCGCGGGACGAAGTGGACTGGGACCAATGGCTGGGCCCGTGCCCGTGGCGCCCTTACAACTCCGCCTATGTGTCGGGCGGTTGGCGCGGATTCTACGATTTCCACACCAGTTGCATCGGCGAATGGGGCGCCCACACCTTCGCCCAATGCCAGGTCGGCATGGGTGCGGCGGACACCTCCGGCATCGAGTATCACTACGTCAACAACCCCACCGGCGATGGCATGGAGATCACCTTCGCCAACGGCATCCGCATGATCCTCTCGCGGGGCGATCAATGGTGGCATGGCTCGTGCGGCGTCCGCTACGAGGGATCCCAAGGCTGGGTCGCCATCGCCGACGGCTATTCACGGCCCGAGGTTTCCACGCCCGCCTGGCTCTCGGATTTCTCCAAAGTCGTCGACGATTACGTGGCCCGCACCCAACGCCCCATGAGCCATGTTCGCAACTACTTTGACTCCATCAAATCGCGGAGGCTCACCGTCGCCCATCCCGAGGTCATGCACCGGTCCATGTCCACCGTCCATGCCGCCAACATCTGCATGTGGCTCAAACGCGATCTGAAGTACGACCCCGCCAAAGAAGAATTCGTCAACGACCCCGATGCCAACCGCCTGCGCTCGCGCGCCATGCGTGAACCCTGGATTATCTGATCCCGCGCTGGAAACCTAGAATCAACGACCAACCCTTATGCTTATGTTGAACTTAAACCGAGCCATTTTCCCGCTGCTTGTCGCCGTGAGCCTGGCTGCCACCGCCTCTGGCGCCGAGACTCCCAATCCCGCCGTGGCGACACACCTGGCGGTGCTAGCCAAGCCCGATGCACCGCTCAAGGACAAGGTCGACGCTTGCCGTGAACTCGCGCGCATCGGCGGCCGTGAGGCCGTCGAACCGCTGGCGGCGCTGCTGGCGGACGAAACCCTTTCGCATGCCGCGCGCTACGGTCTGGAGACCATTCCCGACCCCGCCGTGGATGCCTGCTTCCGCAAGGCCTTGGGCGAGTTGCATGGCCGCCCGCTGGTAGGGGTCATCGGCAGCGTCGGCGTACGACGCGACGCCGGCGCCGTCGATCTGCTCGTCAAGCGCTTAACCGACGCCGACCCCGAGGTCGCACAAGCGGCCGCGCGGGCGCTCGGCAGCATCGCGGCACCCGCCGGGCTCGAGGCCTTGGAAGCCGCCCTGGCCCAGGCGCCAGCTACCAACCAACTCGCTTTTTGTGAAGGACTCCTGCGGGGGGCGGGGAAGCTCGAGGCGCAAGGCCAGTCCCGGCCAGCGATGGCGATTTACGATCACCTCCGGTCACTTCCCCTGCCCCACCAGGTGCGGACCGGGGGCTTGGCGCGGGTCCATCCTCACGCGCGGGCCATCGGGCTTGGATTTGCTGCGAGCGGCCTTGAACTCCGAGGATTTCGCCCTGTTTGTGATCGGGGTGCGGGTCAGCGATGAACTGCGCGACGACGCGGTGACCATGGCCTTAGCCACCCAATTGGGCAAGGCCACGGGCGACCGCGCAGTACTGCTCCTGGAGGTCCTTGGCCGGCGGGGCGACGTCTCCGCGCTCCCGGCGATTTCCGAGGCGGCCACCAAGGCCGAGAAGCCGATTCGGTTGGAAGCCCTGCGCGCCCTCTCTCAGGGCGGCAGCCCCAGGGCCGTGCCCGTACTCGCCAGCCTGGCATTCGACCCGGACCATGACATCGCCAAGGCGGCTGGGGAGAGCCTGGCGGCGCTGCCCTGCGAGGGGGCCTCGGATGCGATCCTGATCCTGCTGACCAGCCCCGATCGGGAAAAGCGCCTGACGGGTATGGATCTGGCCGCCCGCCGCCGGCTGGCCTCGGCACTGCCCGAGTTAATCAAGGCCGCGCGTGATGCCGATGGGGCCATTCGCCGTCAAGCGGTGAAAACCCTCGGCGGTCTCGCGGGGGCTCAGGAGGTTCCGGCCCTGCTCGAGTTGCTGGCCCAGGCCAAGGATCAAGAGGACCTGGATGGCCTCGAACAATCCTTGAGCGCGGTCTGCCTCAGGTCCGGTGCCACCGCCGCCTGCGTCTCGAAGATTACCGCGAGCCTGGAAAACTCCAAGCCGGCGCAGAAGTGCGCCTTGCTGCGCACGCTCAACGCGCTGGGCGGCNCGGCCGCCTTGGAGTCAGTGCGCAAATCCGTGAGCGATTCCGACCCGCAGGTTCACGCGGTCGCGATTCGCGCGCTCGCCTCCTGGAACTCGCCCGAGGCCGCTCCCGACCTCCTGGAATTGGCGCGCACGGTGGACCAACCCTCCGAGCGATTGCTCTGTTTGCGCGGTTTTCTGGGTTTCGCCAGCCACAGCGAAACGCCGGAACCGCAGCGCTTGACGATGTGCCGTCAGGCGGCTGGCCTGAGCCTCAAACCCGAGGAAAAGAAACTCTTGCTCGCAGCCCTGGGTGGCATCGCCTCGGTAGACGCGCTGGTCATGGTCCAGCCTTTCCTGGACGACAGCACGCTTCAGAAGGAGGCAGCCAGCGCAACCCTCGACATCGCCGCCAAGGTCCTGGAAGGCCCCAACGCCAGCCCATCCGCCGCTAAATTGGTGGCACCGATCGAGCAGGTCGTGAAACTGGCGGCCAGTCCCGAACTGACCACCCGCGCCCAGAAGCTCCTGGAATCGGCGAAGGGGAAAGCGAAATAACGGTCTGGCTGGACAGAGGGATCAGGCTTCCCCCCCCCCAGGCGATCCCCGCGTTGGACGGGCGGGGATGGTTGCTTACCGCTTCCTCAGGCTCCGCGGGTGTGTGGACGTTGTATTTTAATCCTTGACTCTGGCTGGAAAACTTGTACCATAGAGCCTCCAACATGAAACGTTTCATCCTAGGTCTGGTTCTGGGTGCACTCTGCATCTCAAGCGCCTGTGGCCAGGGGCAAGTGTTCTTCGACATTTTGAACGCGAGTCAAAGTCCCAACGCCACTTCCGAAGGCCGATGTTGGATTTTGACCGGATCCAACTATAGCCTCCTAACGTTGGACCATCTCAGCCATCCGTCGGACCTGCCGGTTTACGGTAAGTTGCTGGGTGGGGCTTCGCCAGCCGCCCTGGCGGTCCTCGCCCGGGGTGTGGGGGGTGGCGACTCGTCCGCCGCACTGCTGGATTACAACCTTGTCCCCGGCCAGTATTTTGATGACTTTGGGTCTGCCTTTTTCGTGCCCGGGGTCGCCGCCGGGGACACGGCGTATTTCCAAGTGTTCGTATGGATTGGGAACTACTCCAGTTACGCGTCGGCCGTGGCCGCTGGAGGGTGGGTTTCCTACACCCCGGTGTTCAGCCAGAGCATCGGGGGCGGAACGATCACTCCGCCGGGCCTCACCGGGATTCCCGCCGTCCTCATCCCGCTTCCCGAACCAGGGCCGATATCCCTCGTCGGACTGGGGGTGATCACGCTCCTGGTCTTTCGCAAAAGAGCGTAGCTCGGACGGCGGTTGAACTATGGCTGGGTTCATGCGCCAGCCTAGAACCCGGGTTTCCGCGCCATCGCCGTGCTTCGGCTCGGTCCGCAAATCTGGAACTGACCCGGGTCGGCGGCCCGGTCTTTCCGATGGCCACCGGTTCTTGTGGCCACTTTATGCGACTTGCGGGCACGGCGTATCTCCCTAGGCTTGTCAGGAAGAACATGAAACAGAACCTCAAGTTTTCTCTGCCGGCCTGCGCCATGCTGGCGGCCTGCGGCCTAGGCCTTCTCGCCCGTCCCCTGCCCTCGGCAGCCGCCGAGCGCACGTTTCGGCCCCCCGCGGTTCCGCTCGTTACCAGCGACCCTTACCTGAGCATTTGGTCGGAAGCCGATCAACTCACCGATGCCCCGACCCGGCACTGGACCCGGCGCGAGCATGCGCTGGTCAGTCTAATCCGGATCGATGGGCAGGCGTACCGGCTCATGGGCAGCGACCCCAAGGGGACGCCACCCCTGCCGCAGACCGGGTTACAGGTCTTCCCCACCCGCACGGTCTACCAATTCGCCAATGAACAGGTGCAGTGCAGCCTGACGTTCTTACAGCCCGCCCTGCCCGACGACCTGAACGCCCTAGCCCTGCCCTTGACTTATGTGACCTGGGAAGTGAAATCCGCAGACGGCAAAGACCACACCGTCTCGATCTACGACAGCACCAGTTCGCAACTCGTGGTCAACAAGGAGGGCGAGAAGGTCGAGTGGGCGCGTGAAAAAGCGGGCGACCTCACGGCCCTGCGCATCGGCACGGTCGAGCAGGCCGTCGTGGCCTCGTGCGGCGACGATCACCGGATCAATTGGGGTTATGCCTATGTGGCGGCGCCCGCCAAACAGGCCCAGTCCGCCATCGGCGCCAACGCCGCCCTGCTCCAGGCGTTCGTGACCGGCGGCCGCATCCCGACCCAGGACGACTCGCGGATGCCGCGGGCGGTCAACGATGAACAACCGGTCATGGCCTTCGTCTTCGACCTGGGCGCGGTCGGGGCCAAGGCGCAAACCCGGCAGGTCATAGTGGCTTACGATGAGATCTATGCCATCAAATACTTCGGTCAGAAACTCCGTCCCTATTGGCGGCGTCAAGGCAGCACCGCCCCCGCCATGCTCGAAAAGGCGGGTAAAGACTACTCGCGCCTGGCGTTGCGGTGCGCGGCCTTCGACGCCCAACTGATGGCCGACGCGCGGAAAGCTGGCGGCGAGAATTACGCCTGGCTGTGCGCCCTGGCCTATCGCGAATGCCTGGCCGCTTGCGGCCTCGCGGCCGACCGCAATCAGCAACCGCTCTTCTTCACCAAAGAAAACACCAGCAACGGCGACATCGCCACGGTGGATGTCATCTTCCCGATGGCCCCGCAGCTTATCCTGCTAAGCCCGACGCTGGCCAAGGCGTCGATAGTCCCGATCCTGAGCTATGCGGCCTCGTGGCATTGGAAGTTCCCCAACGCGCCCCATGACCTGGGGACCTACCCCATTGCCCGGGGTACCGATGACGGCGGCGAAGGCATGCCGGTCGAGGAAAGCGGCAACATGCTGATCATCTGCGACGCGATCGGGCAGATCGACGGGAACACGAAATTCGTCGATCCCTGGTGGCCGCAACTCACGCAATGGGCTCAGTATCTCGAACGCTATGGGTTGGACCCGGAAAACCAGCTTTGCACCGATGACTTCATGGGACACCTGGCCCACAACGCGAACCTCTCGATCAAGGCCATTCTCGGCCTGGCTGCCTACGGGGATTTGTGCAAGCTCCGCGGGGACACGGTCACGGCGGCGAAGTATCGGCAACTGGCCAAAGACGACGCCGCGCATTGGATGAAAGTCGCCGCCGAAGGCGATCACTATCGCCTGGCCTTCGACAAGCCGAATACCTGGAGCCAGAAATACAACCTGGTGTGGGACCGGATTCTCGGCTTGGATATTTTCCCGCCGGAGGTTGCGCGCCAGGAAATCGCCCATTACAAGTCAGTAATCCAGCGCTATGGCGTGCCCTTGGATTCGCGCACGAAGATCACCAAGACGGATTGGTGCCTCTGGAGCGCCACCCTGGCGGAATCGCAGACTGATTTCGAGACGCTGATCAGCCCGATCTGCGATTACCTCAGCCAGACCACGACTCGCGATCCGCTCGCCGACTCCTACGAGACCGATAAGGTCCGCAGCGGGGGCATGCATGCCCGGCCCGTCGTCGGCGGTTTGTTCGTCAAGTTGCTCGCCGACAGAGCCACCTGGCAGAAATGGTCGCAGCGGGACCGTGCCAAACCTGGGAATTGGGCTCCCCTGCCCGAACCGCCGCGCATCACGGAGGTCGTACCCACCTCGCAAAAGACACCCTACCATTGGAGCTATACGGTGGACCGCCCCGGCGGCGATTGGACGAAACCCGAGTTCGATGCCAGCGCCTGGAAACAAGGCCCGGCCGGATTCGGCACGGCCGGAACCCCCGGCGCGGTCGTCCACACCACCTGGAACACGGCGGATATCTGGCTGCGTCGCGAGATCACCCTGCCTGCGGGTGAGCATCCCCACCTGCAGTTTCTGGTCTATCATGACGAAGATATCGAAATCTATGTCAATGGCATCCCGGCGGCTTCCGAAAGCGGATTTGCCTCGAGTTATGTGCCCCTTGACATCGCCCCACCGGCCCGCGCGCTGCTCAAGCCCGGAGCCAAGGTCGTCCTCGCCGTTCATTGCCACCAGACCGAGGGTGGGCAAAACGTGGATGTCGGCCTGGCCGATGTCACGGAAGTGAAAAACTGAGCACGTCGCGGCCGGCGTGAGCCGGCCAAGCCCACCTCAACGCCGAACTGAAGCCGGGGCCTTGAGGTCACTCAGTAAACCAACACCAGCACCGAACTAGCCTGCACCGCTTCGCCGACAGTCTTGGGATCCTCCGTCCCGGCACGCGGTTCGGCGAGCTTGGCGGCAGTTTCAGGAACGGATTCCAGGAAGCCCAACAAGAAACTGCTCTTGAGGGCGTGGTGAACACCTTCGGCCAAACCGAGTTCATGGGCGGTGGTGGCGAGAACGACGCCGACCACGTTGCCGCGCTCATCGGTGAGGGCGCTGCCCGACCCGGCGGAACCCAGGGGAGCGGTAACCTGAAAAAAGCGAGGATCATCCTGGGCGCCGCTTAGCGCGCCAACTTCGCCGACCACCTTCAAGGGCGTGAGCGCCTCGGGACTGCTCGCCGGGAAGGCGGTCAACGCGACGCGGGCGCCGGGCCGGACCGTGCGACTGGGCGCCACGGGCANGGGCGTGAACTTGCCTTCCGCCTTGAGCAGGGCGAGGTCGTCCGTGGCATCCACCTTCACCACCTTCGCGGACACCCGGCCAGTCGAGGTCATCAACTCGATGAGCGGCGTCCCCTTGACCAGGTGAGCGGCAGTGATCAGAAAACCGTCGCTGGTGATGAAGAAGCCCGCACCTGTCCCCCGGGTCGAAGGGATGTTGGTTGCCGGGGCGGACGCTAGCACTCCCAAGGGTTTGGAGGCCTCGCCGGGCGCGCTAAAGACCGGGGACGCAGGCAGTTGCTTCGCTGCGGCGAGCTGAGCCGACGTCATCTTCTTTTGCAGTTTGGGGAGGGCCTTGCGCGCGGTTTCGTCGCCTTTGGCGGCAGCGGCCTCGTACCAGCGGCAAGCTTGGGCCAGGTCCCGCTTCACGCCGGCGCCTTCGGCGTAGAATCCACCCAACTTGGTCTGAGCGCGGACGTAGCCCTGCTCGGCGGCCTGCAGGTACCACTTGGCGGCCTCGGCGAGATCGGTCGAGACGCCCCGGCCTCGTTCATAGCAGGCCCCCAAGGCACATTCGGCCATCGGGTCCCCTTGGACCGCCGCCCGCCGGTACCACTTCACCGCTTCCTCGAAATCCTTGAGCATTCCCGTGCCGGCCTCAAAACACGCACCCAGGGCACACTGGGCGGTGGCATCGCCCTTCTCCGCCGCCGTAATCGTCTCCTCAATGAACTTTTTATCGAATTTATCGTCGCCGGCGAAGGCTTGGCCGAGGCCCCATCCCAGCAACGCCAGCAACATCATCAGGTTAATTCTCACGCCGACAGTCTAGNCTTTTCGCTGCGACTGGCAAGGGGGATGCACCCGGATGCACCCCCTCCAAGCTCCCACCGACGCCGAGCTTGCCTCCATTTCCTGCAACCTGATTTTTTGGGTGCTGACACGCCGGTTCCCCTTGAGTAGAAATACTGCCATGATGTCTTACCGAGTTTCAGCCGTAGGCCTNGCCACCGTGCCGTCAATCCTACTCNCGCTCCTGGCGTCGATCTCGATGCTCGCCGCCGAGGACCCAACCCGCCCGCTCAACCACCCGGAGGCCGNCGCCACCACCGCCGGACATCGTTTTCTCTGCACGGATTATACGCAAGGCAAGGTGTTCATCGTCGCCCGGGATGGGAAGGTGGAGTGGGAATACCCGGCTCCGAGTTGCAACGACGTCTGGGCGCTGCCGAACGGCAATTTCCTGTTCAACACCGGCCATGGCGTGCGCGAGGTCACCCTCGGCAAGCAGGTCCTGTTGGATTACCAATCTCCCAGCGAGATCTACGCCTGCCAGCGGCTCGCCAACGGAAACACGTTCATCGGCGAGTGTAATGCCGGCCGTTTACTGGAGGTGGATCCCGCAGGCAAAGTGGCCAAGGAAGTGCGGCTTTTGCCGGAGGGCAAAGACGGCGGGCACCTTTACATGCGCAACGCTCGCCGTCTCGACAACGGAAACTATCTCGTGGCGCACTATGGTGAGGAGGTTGTCCGGGAATACGATTCCCAAGGCAAGGTGATCCGGGAAATCCCCGCCCCCGGGGGGCCTCATAGTGTCGTGCGTCTGCCCAACGGCAACACCCTCATCGCCTGCGCTGACCGCCAAGGCGGACCCCGCGTCTTTGAGGTCGACCCCGCCGGCAAAACCGTCTGGCAAGTCCAGGCGGGCGATTTGCCTGGCATCGGCCTAAAATTCATGGCCGGCCTGCACCGGTTGCCCAACGGGAACACCGTCATGGCCAATTGGCTGGGACACAACCAGTTCGGCAAAGCCCCACATCTCATCGAAATCACGCCCGACAAACACGTCGTCTGGACCTTCAGCGACCATCAGACCATGAGAACCGTCTCGAGCGTCCAACTCCTGGACCAGGCCGACACCCCCAACGCCCCCCGAGTTCTGCATTAACTCACGCCGCCGAGGCGAGGCCATCGAGGTCAGCCTCCCTGCCAGCCCGTGAGGCGCTTGCCTCACGGATAACCGAACTGCCGGCAATAGGGCTGCAGGGCCGGCAGGATCGGGGCCAGGTATTTCTCGTAGCAACGCCACCGCGCGACGGATCGCGCATAAACCGGGCGCGTCACGTCCTGGTAGGTTGGGGAATAGAATTGCTTGCGCGCACTCTTTTCATAGAACCGGGTCTGGGCCTCATGCCAGTCCAACCCCAGGAAACGGGTGACGCGGCGGCCCTCGGTTTCGAGGTTGGCCACCAGATCTTCGTAGCGTGTCTCCAGCCAGGCGAACCCCTCCCATTCGCGGACCGCCAGCCAGATGTCCATCAAGTCCGCGTAGTGCCGGACCAAGCGCTCGAAACTCAAGAAATTCGCATTGACGGCGTTCAAGGGGAGGTTCTGAAAGAAGCAACTGAGCAGCACGTCCCGCGGATCCCGCAACGCGATGAGCACCCGCAACTCGGGGAAGACTCGCAACCAGATCGGCAGGCGGGCGGTGGGCGACGGGTTCTTATCGACCAGCAGTTTGCCCTGCGCCTCCGGCCCCAGTTCACCCGCCAACGCCTGCGTGTAGAGCCGGCGGAGGTGGTTGAGGCGAGCATTGGACAGATCCTTGGATTGGTGGAAGGCCGGTTCCAGCACCTCGATAAAGGCAGGCGGCTCATCAAGCGCGGCAACCCCCGGGTGCGCGTCCAGGACCTGTTCCAGGAGGGTGGTGCCGCTCCGCGGATGACCGCCGAGAAAGGCAAGCGCCGGGTTCGCTTCACGTCCAGCCGCGGGGAATTGCTGGCTCCAGGTCTGGAGGATGTTCTTGGGGAGGCCGCGGGTGAAGCCGCGGGCCCGCCCGGCTCCGTAGTCATAGCCCTGGAGCAGGGCCTCCGTATCGGTGAGGGTTCGCACGATCGCCTTGGCCTGGACCAGCATCGCCATGGCCTCGTCGAAACGCTCCGTGCGGTCGAGCACCTGGGCCAACTCGTAACGGCAGGCATAGCGGACGTAAGGGTGCTTGGGCTCGGCCGCCAACAGGTCCCGCAGCCGGCACTCAGCCGAGTCGAGTTGGTTTTCGCGCCGATCCAGAACCGCCGAGAAATAGCGTGCCTGGTCGTCCCGCGGGTCGATGGCCAGGCATTCCTCGACCGCGGCACGCGCCTCGCCGAGGCGGTGGTTCTGCTCGCAGAGGACTGCGACACTGATCCGGGGATTGATGGCCCGGGAATCCAAGGCAGCGGCGCGGGCGAAGCAGGCGCGCGCCAGCTCGGGCTGGCGCAGTGCCTGGTACTGATGGCCGATGAGGCCGATCAATTCAGGGTTGCGCGGGTCCAACTCCATCGCTCGGTTCCACGAGCGGGCGGCTAAATCGGTTTGGCGGGCCCCGCTGGCCGCGTTGCCATACTCCAGCCAGACCACCGCCACCCTCGGATAGAGCCGGGCGAGCGCCTCGTAGAGGGGCAGCGCCCCGAAAAAGTCCTGTGCCAGCAGGCGCTGGCGGGCGCGATCCAGTTGCCGTTGAGGCGACCCGCGACTCACCCATCCCTCCACGGCTGCCGTAAGATTGAGACTTGCATGTCCACGCGACGGGACTGATACACCCAACCCGGACGCGATTCAAGGAGCACCTGGGCGGTGGCTGAATTTTGTTTTGCGCCCTTGCGACGTTCTATCATGCATGCTAAATTTACTGATAAGATATCACAAATGAAAAAAACACGTTCCCCTCACCCCCATTCCCGGGTGGCGCAAGCCGCCTGCACCGTCTCGGCCGCCGCCTTAATGCTCGGCGTCAGCTCGGCAGCCACGGTCGGCTTCAATCTCCAAGTTGACTGGACGGACGCCGGCTCGGCTGGGTATACCGGCAAGCCGGTAACGGCCACGGCTTTCGGCATTGGCACCAACGGCTGGGAAAACCTGAACCCGTTGCCCACGGGTTACAACGGAAAGAACCCCGGCCCGTACACCACCAACGAGGTTATCGACGCCACCACGAGCACCGGCGGGCTGAACCCGTTGCCAAACGGGTCCCTCACGGTGAGTTGGGCCTGCACCGCCGCCAATTCGAGTGGTTTTGCGGGTTACGGGATTCCCTACGGAGGGCCGAACCCGAACCCGGGAAATCAAGAAGTGTACTATGGGTTCCTGCGCGATGAGGCGAACTTTTACAGCCATCCGGTTGGGGGCCCGATCCCGTACAGCGTGACCCTCACCGGCCTGAGGAGCGTCTGGACGAACACCCCTTACGCGATCCAGCTCATCGCGTCGACCGATACCGCCAACGTCATCACCAACGCCTACATCGGGAATGTGACCACCAATCAGCAGGCGACTTACGATGTCAAAAGTTCGAGCACCGGCATCCTCGGCGGGCTCAGCACGATGAGCGGTCCCTGGACAAATGACACCATCAGCATTTGGGGTGCGCCCGCGTTGAGCTACACCAATGGCTACGCGATCGCCAGCACCATCTCAGGTTTCATTATCACGGACAAACCGGTCATCTCGATGTCGCCCAATTCGCTCCGCGCGGTCGGCGGGGACACCTTCGTCTTAGGTTCCTACGCAGTGGGGGTGCCACCGTTGTCCTACCAATGGCGTAGGAATGGGTACCCGCTAACCGGGGGGACGAGCCAAACGCTCACGAACCTCCAACCCGCCGCCACCGACAGCGGAGCCTACGATGTGGTGGTGACGAACCTCTACGGCGCGGCTACTAGCAGTGTGGCTAACGTGACGGTGGATCGGATNCAATTCACTCCGGGTTCAAATTTCGTGGTGGACTCCAATCCTAACGGCGGCGAACACGACGGCCAAGCCTGGGGCGCGACCTGGCTGGCCTCGAGCACTGACTCCGCGAACGTCACGCGCACCGGCGTGATGAGTTTTTCGGCCGCCGCCAAGAACCAGATCGTGGTGCCGGGTCAGACTAATCTCGATTCCGGCACCGGCACGGTGATGTTCTGGATGCGCTCGCCGGGCGTGTCAAACCCATCCGGCAACCCGGTGGCACTCCTTGACCGGGCCGGCCCGGACGGCCTAATGATCCTCCAAAACCCGGATGGGACCATCCAGGTTCAACCCGCCCTGGCCTCGACTTATGCCTTGCCGAGCCCGACGGCGCTGGACAGCAACTGGCATCATATCGCCGTATCGTTCGATCAACTCGGCGCCACCATGAACCTTTACGTAGATGGCGCTCCCGTCGCCGGTTTCCCGAGCATGCCACTCTGGCATTGGCAGCCCGGGCAGGAACTCGAACTCGGCACCTCCCACACCGCCTCCTATCAGTCCTTCAATGGCCAGATGGCCGAGGTGAGGTTCTACAACCAGGTGCTCTCGGACAGCGACATTGCTTCGGCCTATAGCAGCGGCGCGGTAGTGAACCCCTCGGCGCTCCGCTTGCGCCTGAGCTTCCAGGCGCCGCCGACCACCGGTGTGAGTCTCCAATGGCAGGCGGCGGACGTCCTGCTGCAATCCGCCGACTCCGTGCAGGGTCCTTATACTGATCTGCCCGGTACGAGTTCGCCCTACGATGCGGCCGCCCAAACGGCCAAGAAGTTCTTTCGCTACCGCGGGCATACCCCGCAGGTGCTCGTGAGCAATCCCTTCCGGATGTAACGCTACGCGCCGGCGCCGGACGACCCTCGGTCGTTCGGCGCCCGGGCTCGTTGGGGGCAGTCCAGGCCGAATCCGCCGACGTTTCCACCGGGAAACGGGTTGCGGCCATGCTTCCTCGCTTGCCGCAGGCGGACCTTCCACGCAACATGCCCGCGGATGATAGGAACGACATTGAACGTGGTTGGAATCCTGGCAGGGGGTATCGCCGGGACCATCAAGCGGTGGTCGCTTTCGAAGGCCACCGAGACCAATGTGAAGATCGTTCTCGGAGTGTTCACGGTTTACTACGGCTTGCGTTTGACGATACTGAGCCTCAACGGCTCCCTGGTGCAGGTCCTCAAACAAGTGGGCATCGCGATCCTGGCGCTGATGGCCGGCAAAGCGATCGGCCGGCTTCTGCGTTTGCAACGGTGGTCCAATCGGCTGGGCCACGAGGCGCGGGAACGTATCTCCAGTGCCAAACCGAACGCTCCGGACCGCCTCGGCACGGGTTTCAAGGTCTGCGCCGGGCTCTTTTGCGCCGCACCGCTCGCCCTGCTGGGCGCCGTGCAGGATGGGCTTTCCGGCTATTTTTATCCGCTGGCCGTGAAAGCGGTCATGGACGGTCTGGCCACGATGGGTTTGGCGCCGCTGTTTGGCCGTGGCGTGCTGCTGGCCGCGCTCCCCGTGTTGGTGGTCGAGGGCACACTGACGCTCGTGTCCGGCCAATTACTCAAGCCTTGGCTCGAAACCCATCATCTCCTCGATTCCGTCAACGCCACGGGCGGATTGGTGGTCTTTTCGGTCGCGCTGGTGATCCTCGGTCTCAAGCGAATTGAATTGGCGGATTACCTTCCCAGCCTGGCGGTCGCCCCCTTCCTCACGTGGCTCTGTGGCTGACTTGAGGGGATCAGCGTCCCGCCCGAGCGCGCCTCCAAACCGCAGTCATCCCCCGGTTCCGCACCCGAAGGCGAGCAGGGGCACCCCGTGAGACTGCGATCTTCCTCGGGTGGTGCCTACCGCCCTCTTTTGGGTGGGGAAAAAAACTCGACCACAAAGATTAAGATCTTGACATTGGAGCACCAAAAGCATATACTGTCCGAAAGTTTTCTCCTATGAAGCTAAAATCCTTAGTCATCAATGGACTGCTGGGCAGTCTGATCTTCACCACCACCACCGCTCTCGCGGGCCATGACGGTGTTTCCCTCGGCGGTCCCCGTATGCCGGGATACGCTCGGAACCCCTTGTGGGTGAACATTCAGCCCGCCACCTCGGTTTCTTACAACCCGGCCCAGATTCGCCATGCCTATGGCATAGACCAACTTGCCGCGAACGGGAGTGGACAGAAGATTGCCATCGTGGATGCCTATGGCAATACCTCGATTCAAGCGGACCTCAACACCTTTTGCACCCAGTTCGGCCTACCCACCACGACGATCCAGGTCCTGGGAACCAGTACCCTGAACACGGGTTGGGCCTTGGAGACTGCTCTGGATGTCGAATGGGCCCACGCCATCGCCCCCCAAGCCAGCCTTATCCTCTCGGTAGCCGCCAGTGCCAGCACCACCGACCTGCTCAATGCGGTTAACGCAGCCATCAAGGCCGGGGCCACCGTGGTCTCGATGAGTTGGGGCACCCCGGAGTTCGCCGGCGAAAGCGTTTATGATTCCTACTTCCAAACGCCGGGTGTCGCCTTCGTCGCCTCCTCCGGCGACGGTGGAGAGTTGGCAGGCAGTCCGCAAGTGGATTGGCCGGCCGCATCCCCCTACGTCGTCAGTGTTGGCGGTACCACCCTGACGCTGGATGCCAACAATAACCGTACGTCGGAAACCGCTTGGACGAGCAGCGGTGGCGGTTTAAGCACCTCCTACACCCGGCCTGCTTGGCAGAACAGTTGGTCCGCCTATGCCACCCGCGGCGTGCCGGATGTGAGCTATAACGGCGATCCCAACACCGGCGTCCTCGTTTACGATTCGGTCAATGGCGGTTGGTTCGTGGTGGGTGGCACCAGTGCCGGTGCTCCCCAATGGGCGGCCTTGTTGGCTTTAGCCAACCAGTCTCGCTCCTCGGGAGTGAAGGGCAATTCGGACATTTACTCGGTAGCCGGCACCGCGCCCGCCATCAACCCGGCCAATTTCTTTGACATCACCTCCGGGAACAACGGTGGTGATGCCGACGACCTTTCGGTTACGGGTTACGACCTCGTCACCGGCCTTGGTTCTCCCCAGGCCGCCAGTTTGGTGCCGGCCCTGGTAGCCTTGGCGCCAAAAACACCTGACTTTTCCATCTCCTTGACGCCGACTTCGCAATCAGCGACCCCCGGCGCCACGGTTAGCTATACCGTTACGGTGGCCTCGGTGAGCGGGGATACGGAGACCGTCAACCTCACCGCGACCGTGCCTGCCGGCGCGAGCAACATCTCTTTGTCACCTGCCTCGATCACGGGCAGTTCGGGCACTGCGGTCTTGACCTTCACCGCCCCGACCACCCAGGGCTCCTACACGATCACGGTCACCGGCACTGGCGCCACCAGCCAGAAGGTCCATACCGCGAGCGCCAGCCTGGTGGACGGCACCCCAGACTTCTCCCTTTCGGCCAACCCGACCTCCAATTCTGTCAAGCATGGCAGCAGCGCCACTTACACGGTCAAGGTGACGCCTTCCGGCGGCTTCACCAGTACCGTGGCCTTGACCGCCACCGTATCGCCGTCGGTCTCCAATGGTCCGACCGCGTCCTTCAGCCCCCAACAGGTCACGGGCGGCTCCGGCACTTCCCAACTCACCGCCAAGACCTCGGGCGGCACGCCCAAAGGCAGTTACACCATTACCACCACGGGTACGAGTGGGACTACCAAGCACACCACCACGGTGACTCTGACCGTTAATTAGGGCGCCCTCCGGGGCCGATCTTCCATCGCCACCTTCAGCGGCGGGACTGAAAACAGACCCGCCGCTGATTTGTTTCTGTAGCCGCCACCTCCGGAGACGTACCGTGTGCGGTGCGCCTTTTGTGGTGGCCGTTTACTTGGCAGGGCCGCGTAATGCGGTCGCGCTTGGCCGACGATTGCTAGCCTGGAATCGGCATCCTTGGATCGGCGGAGCATCCCCTCATTTCTTCACCATTCAGTGTAATTTCCCGTCTGAGTGGCTGCTTATCGAGCTGATAACGCTTGCCTTTGCTTGAATATGAGCGAGGGTGCCCTCAGCACATAACCGGTTATGAACGACGACATAAGCTTGATGAACACCAAACGCCGGCATCTATTGGCCGCGTCAGCCGCGCTGGCGCTGATGGCGTTGAACCTTCAACCTTCAACCGCCCGGGGGCAAGGCACGGGGTTCACCTACCAGGGCCGGTTGAACGACGGCACCAATCCGGCCAACGGCAGTTACGAACTCACCTTGAAGCTGTTCAAGGCCCTCACGGGCGGGAGCCAGGTTGGCGCCACGCTCACGAATACGGCAGTCAGCGTCAGCGAGGGCCTGTTCACGATCGCTGCGGATTTCGGGCCGGTTTTCGACGGCACACCGTTTTGGCTGCAGATCGGCGTGCGCACCAATGGCGGGGGCGGGTTCACCGCTTTGACCCCCCGTCAGTCATTGACCCCCACACCCTACGCTCTCTACTCGCCTAACGCCGGCGCGGCGGTCAGTGCCACCACCGCGAGCGGCGTGGCGGCCGGCTCCGTGTCGGGCGCCGGCATCCAGGCCGGAAGCATCACGGCGGCGAATCTCAACCTCGGCAGTGTGAGCAACGCCCTCGGCACCATGTTCTGGGGCCTGGCCGGCAACGCGGGAACCGGGGGCAACGCTTTCCTGGGGACAACCGATAACCAGCCATTCAGCCTCTTCACTGCGGCCACCCCGCGGCTCTCGATCTCCAGCGGTGGGCTGGTTGGGATCGGGACAACCAGTCCTGCGGGAGCACTCCTCGAGGTAGCCGGTGATTTGAGACTAGACAACAACCGGCTCCTGTTGACACCCGGAACGGACACCTCCATCGGTCTGATGGATGCAACCAACGGACTGCCTTTTGTCCCTGGCGGGGTGGGGCCGTTTCTTTTCGGCTTTCAGGGCGGTTCGCTCGGCACCGTGTATCCGACTGAGGTTTCGCTTGCGTGGGATTGGATCGGCAATGTCTGGGTGAGCAATAACCTGGCGACGGTTCAGTTGAATGTTGACCGAGCGAATCAAAACAGCGGGAGCGTTCGTTCCAACGCCTTGACCTTTGGCAGCTCCAGCGGCGAGGGTATCGCCTCCCGGCGCACCGGTACGAATAACCTCTACGACTTGGAGTTCTACACCAGCTTCCAAAATCGGATGACCATCAACAACGGCGGCATCGTCGGGATCGGCACGACCAATCCCGGAAATGCACTCTTGGAGGTTGCCGGCGACGTGCGGCTGGATGGCAACCGGCTTTCACTGAGCTCGGGGAGTGACAATGCCAACGGGGTTCAATATGCAGGCTCCGGACTGCCTGCCGTCCAAAACGGGCAAGGGCCATTTATCTATGGGTATTATGGCGGCGCGTTGGGCACGGTGGAACCGACCGTGATTAACCTCACCTGGGACGCTTTCGGCAACGTCTGGGTGAGCAACAACCTGGCGGTTAACGGCAATTTGAGCCTGCCCGCGACGGCCACTTTTAGTTCAGGTGGCAAGGGCCTGTTAGGCGGCCTAACGGTTGATCAAAATGGAAAGAACGTGGGCAACGTCAATTCCAACGCCCTGGTCTTTGGCGGCGGCTTCGGTTCCACGGGTGAGGGCATCGCTTCGAAGCGCAGCGGCACCAATCCCTTCGACCTGGAGTTCTTCACTGGTTTCAACAACCGGATGACCATTTCCCAAGGTGGAAGTGTTGGAATCGGAACGACCGCCCCGGCGAATGCGTTGCTGGAGGTCAATGGTGACATCAGACTGGATGGCAACCGACTCTCGCTGACCACCGGAGGCGACTTTGCCAATGGCCTGCAATATTTTTCCAGCGGATTGCCCTTTGTCCCCGGCGGGTACGGCCCACTACTTTACGGATTCCAAGGCGGGGCGCTGGGCACCCTGGGTCCCACAGAGATCAACCTAAGCTGGGACTCCTCAGGCAATATCTGGGTAAGCAACAACGTGGCCACGGCGCAGATAAATGTCGACCGAGCGGATCAAAACGTGGGAAACGTGTATACCAACGCCCTAACTTTTGGCAATGGCAGCGGCGAAGGCATCGCTTCCAAACGTAGCGGCACTGGCAAATACGACCTGGAGTTCTTCACCGGCTTCAACAATCAGATGACCATCGCCAACAGCGGCAACGTCGGCATCAACACCACCACCCCGTCCGAAACCCTGGAAATCAATGGCACCAGCCGGATCGACAATCATGATATGTACCTGCGGGCCGGGTCAGACCAGAACCACGGCTTCGGCTACCGGGCGACCGCGGCCGGCCTCTCGATCGATGGTCCTTTCATCTACGGCTGGAGCGGGGGTGCCCTGGGCGGCAAGAGCCCGGAGACGGTCTCGCTCAAATGGGATTGGCAAGGCAATGCCTGGGTAAGCAATAACTTATCAACAGCGACACTGACGATTCGCGGCGGGTCGGACCTGGCCGAACCCTTCCCGGTAACGGGCCGCGCGGTAGAGCCGGGCACCGTGATGGTGATTGACAAGCTACACCCGGGTCAGCTCATGCCCAGCGACCGACCCTACGACACCCGCGTAGCGGGTATCATCAGCGGGGCGGGCGGGATCAAAGCCGGGCTCGAGTTGCAGCAGGAGGGCGTGCTGGACCAGGGGCAAAAGGTGGCGCTGAGCGGCCGCGTCTATGTGCAGGCGGATGCGAGCGTGGGCGAGATCGAGCCGGGTGACCTGCTCACCACCTCAGGGGAGCCAGGCTGCGCGATGAAGGTGAGCGATCACGCGCGAGCGCAAGGCGCCATCCTGGGCAAAGCGATGACCGGACTGAAGGACGGCAAGGGGTTGGTGCTGGTGCTGGTGACCTTGCAATAGAAGCCATGTGATTTAAGGACTGACCGGCTAAATCTATAAATTCACATGGGACAGCTCAACTCGAACACTCCCTTTACGAGAAGCGCCAACTTCCGCGAAGGCTTGGCGGCGGCGGTCCTGGTCTCGTTATGGCTGGCAGTAGCCCCGGCCCGCGGAGAGGAGCGGCAGGCCGTTCGAGCGCAAGCGGCGGAGATGGTGGCCCATTTGCCGCTCCAGGCTCGGCTTCCGGCGGCGAATCGCCTCGAATTAGCGATCGGCCTGCCCTTGCGCAATCAGGGCGCGCTCTCCAACCTGCTCCGGCAACTTTACACGCCGCGCAACACGAACTTCCACCGTTTTCTAACCCCCGAGCAGTTCGCGGAGCGGTTTGGTCCGACGGAGCAGGATTATCAGAGCGTTATCAGTTACGCCAAATCGAACCGGTTCGAGGTGCTGAACACCTTTGGCAACCGTGCGCTGGTGGTGGTTTCGGGAAGCGTGGCCGACATCGAGCGGACCTTCCAAGTCCGTATGGGGACCTATCGCCATCCCACCGAGAACCGGGAGTTTTACGCGCCGGATGCGGCCCCGTCCGTGGCGGCCGGCTTGTCGGTACTCTACCTCAGCGGTTTTGTGGGCACCAGCCTCTCCTCGCCCCTCTGGGCGGGGGTCTGCGCACTGGTCAATCAACAGGCGGCGGCGGAAGGCAAACCGCCCGTCGGTCTGCTCAACCCCGCCCTTTATGCGATTGGCCAGGGGGCAACCTATGCGGACTGCTTTAACGATATCACCAATGGTAATAACGCCTGGAACAACACCGCCGCCGGCACCAGTACTCTCGGCCTCTACTCCGCTTCGGTTGGTTACGACCTCTGCACTGGCTGGGGTTCGCCGCACAGCACCAGCCTGATCGATACACTCCTGAGCCTCACCGGCCCCGTCTTTGTTGATTTCAACTACACGGGACCGACCAGCGGAGGAAGTCCTGGTCCCGCCGGTAGTTATGATTACCCCTTCAAGACGATGGCCCTGGGGGTCAGCGGCGTCAACTCGGGAGGGACCATCTTCATCAAGACCGCAGGCTCCAGTTCCGAAACCAGGACCATTTCCAAACCGATGACGATTAACGCCAGCGACGGAGCGGCGTCCATTGGTCGTCATTGACTACACCTCAAAGGGAGGAACCACCAGGTTTCGACTCGCCAGATTGACCCGTGGGGAGCTAACCTCCCAGCTATGACCAACGTGCGTTTGGGAATCATCGGCCTGGGGAATATTGGCCAGCACCATGCCGCCTACCTCCTGACCGGCAAGATCCACCGAGCCTCCCTGGCCGCAGTCGCCGACGCCGTGCCGGGCAAGCTCGAAAAATACTCACAGCTCAAAATCTTTGCGGATAGCGAGGAGTTGATCCGTTCCGGGTTGGTGGACGCCGTGGTCGTCGCCACGCCCCATTATCAGCACACCACCCTAGGGGTCGCCGCCTTGGATCAGGGGCTGCATGTGATGGTGGAGAAGCCGATCTCGGCGCATAAGGCCGATGCCGAACGCTTGATCGCGGTTCATCGCCGCCATCCGCACCTCGTGTTCGCGGGGATGTTCCAACTTCGCGCGGAACCACGCTACCTGAAGATCAAGCGGCTACTGGAAGCCGGGGAATTGGGGGCGGTGGTGCGCGTGAGTTGGATCATGACCGATTGGTTCCGCAGCGAGGCCTATTACGCCAGCGGCGGTTGGCGGGCAACCTGGAAAGGCGAGGGCGGCGGCGTCTTGTTGAATCAATGCCTGCATAACCTCGACGCCATGCAGTGGCTGCTCGGCATGCCGTCCCGCGTGCGAGGTTTCTGCCAACTCGGCCGCTTCCATCGCATCGAGGTCGAGGACAACGTCACGGCGTATCTCGAATACCCTAACGGCGCGACCGGGACTTTTGTCTCTTCAACCGGGGAGGCCCCCGGAACCAATCGCTTGGAGATCGCCGGCACCCGCGGCAGGCTGCTCCTGGAGAACGACCGGCTTCAGTTCACACGGAACGAGGTCGACATGGTTGAATTCTGCCGCACCACGAAACTGGGTTTCGCCAAGCCCGAAGTGTGGCAGGCGGAGATCCCTTTCGAGAACGTTCAGAATGGGCACGCGGTACTGATGCAAAACTTTGTAAACGGGATCCTCGATGGGGAAGCGCTCATTGCCCCCGGCGCTGAGGGTATTCACTCCGTCGAACTGGCCAATGCGATGCTCTTCTCGTCCCTCCAAGGCCAAACCCTCGAGCTGCCGCTCGACAGCGTCGCCTACGAGACCAAGCTCCAGCAACTCATTGCGGCATCTCGCACCGAGAAGCAGGTAGTCGAAATCGCCAGCGGAGACTTCGCCGGGTCTTTCAAACGCTAAAACTAGTGTTCTGTCTTGTAATTAGCATTAAATAACTGGTTTCGCCGCGGTCTGCTTCAGCGCTTCCCTGGCCCGCTGAATCTTCGCCAGGATCTCCTGGCCTTTCGCTTTCCACCGATAAGGCTTGGGATCCGCATTCCTGGCCGCCAGGTATTGGTTCATCGCCCGCACCAACTCTCCTACCGATCCGAAACTGCCTTCGCGCACCACATCCTCGGTAAGGTCCCGGAAGAATCGCTCCACCAAGTTCATCCAGGAACTGCCCGTCGGGGTGAAGTGCATAACAAAGCGTGGATGCCTGGCCAGCCATTGCCGGACGACCTCGTTCTTGTGCGTGCAGTAGTTGTCCACGATCAGATGGATGGTCAACTCCTTGGGCGTTTCCCGGTCGATCTGTTTGAGGAAGCGTAACCACTCGACATGCGTGTGGCGCTCCTCGGTCCGGCTCAGAATCTTGCCCTCCATATAGCTGAGGGCGGCGAATAACGTGATCGTCCCGTGACGCTCGTAATCATGGGTGCGAGTGCGAATGTGGCCCATTCCCAACGGCAGACCCGGCTGCGTTCGCTCCAGGGCTTGGCACTGGCTCTTCTCGTCGCAGCATAACACCAAGGCCTTATCGGGCGGGTCCAGGTAGAGACCGATGACATCCCAGAACTTCTCCTCAAAGAGTGGATCGGTGGACAACTTGAAGGTGCGCGTCAGATGCGGCTTGATGTCGTGGGCCTGCCAGATCCGGCGCACACTGTCATGGGAGATGCCCGCCGCCTTGGCCATGCTGCGCACACTCCAGCGGGAACGACCGGCGGGGGGGCGGGTGGCTTGGCTAATGACCCGCTGAACTTTCTCCAAGGGCAGCGAAGGCTTGCGGCCCCGGCCGCCTTTGTCAGACAGCCCCGCCAACCCTTCAAGTTCGAAGCGCTTGGACCATTTGCTCACGCAAGGCAGGCTCACCGCCAATTGGCTGGCCACGTCGAGTTCCCGCAACCCTTGGGCGCGCAAGAGAACAATGTCGGCTCGCAAGCCGTCTCGGTGCGAGGCGGTGGTGGCTTGGGATCGTCGCCGCAGTTCTTTTTCCTCTTCGGGCGTTAGGCTCAAAATGTTGATCGGTCTTGCCATGACAGAAGTATGGCAGACAAAATCAGTTATTGCAACCTATTTATATGACAGCACACTAGGAATGCCAGCAAACCCCAGCCAGTCTCTGCCTTCCACAATCTGGAATGGCTCGCTCAGGACGTCGCCCGCGCTCACATCCAAATGGAAACTGGCAAATCGTCGTCCCGCCATTTGCGCT
>TBL_comb47_HYPODRAFT_10002124_pt1 | contig 24813 bp, 20 predicted proteins | sample TroBogypolimnion_40_FD_10682 | JGI IMG/M metagenome (IMG submission 10682)
CGAACTGCTCAAGCGGCAGGACCTGAAAATTGCCGGCAACAGCAATATCCTCAGCAAGATTGACCGGCAGAATGATTCTATTACCAAGGAACTCCAACAGCGCGACCAGCTTATTTCCAAACAGAATCAGGACTTGCAGCGCATGAGCATTCTTCTTGACAAGAACAGCAGCGACTACCAGAAGAATATTGAAAAACTGCAACAGGAACTTAATAAGCAGCGGGAAGACTTCAAGGCGATGATTGAAAAAGCGTCGCAGAACGCCGATACTAAAACTTCCGCCGAACTCGCCGCAATAAAAGATTATTTTGCCAAGGAAAAGCTTGAATATATCAGCAAACTGGAGGAACTCGGCAAAGAAAACGCCGAGCGCGGCCGCCTCATTGACCAGCTCAAAAACGACATGCAGAAACAGTCCGAAGAGTATAAAGTCGCGCTAGCCAGAAACGAAAAAAATGTCATTGACACCAAAGACAATATTATTAACAAGCTGAAAGAGGAATTCACTCAGAAGCGTCAGGAATATGCCAGGAAATTGCAGCAGTTAACCCGCGAATCCGAGGAAAAGAACAAACAGATAGAAAATCTGACTAAACATGCCGCCGAACAAAACGATACGATCAACCAGATGAAAGCCAAGCAGGCGGAACCGGCTCAGACTCAGGCTGAAAAACCCGCAGCCCAATAGGTTTTTCGCCATAAAATAAAACGGCGCAGTTTATCGCTGCGTCGTTTTTTTATTTGTAGTGACTTGAATAGTTATTTGAATACCGGAATCGCGTCTCTGAGCCAAAAATCGTTGTATTTAATATCCTGAACATGACCGTCAGCCCGGAGGGAATTACATGTTTTTATGCCAAATCCGTGCGTCAGAATGCCCAGCGAGCCGGCATTGCCATCGGCGGGCAGGTCATTGTTGACCAGAGTATCCGGCGTGACTATCCCATCCGCCCAATTTCCCATATACCACGTAAAAGCAAACGGATATTTTTGAAATCCGCCGTCGGCGGAACCGCCGTTGGCAGTTTGCTGTTTGCCGTCGGCAATGGTAAGGACGGCAGCCGGGGATTTTATCCTGCTTATCGGCATGGCCGGAAAGTTGCTGGGATCAGGAACAGTTACGTTGAAATTGCCCATGCCGGTTATGTAAGGATTCGCGGAATAGGTCAGTCCCCCGGCAGTGTTTCCGGCGGAAATAGGCTGGCGAGTGGCCAGCGGGCAAATAAACGGAGAAGCCATTTTTCCTCTCAGATCACGATTTATGTACGGGGCCAGAAAACCGTTCCAACTGTAAGTGGCGGCGACGCCGTTAACAACTCCAGGCTGACGCGGCGGTAAATAATTTCTGTAATCATCCGCATACATCTGGAAAAAAAGACCAATTTGCTTCTGATTGCTTCTGCAACTGTTGACCTTTGCCGTAATCCTTGCTTTATTCAATGACGGAAGCAGCATTGAGGCCAAAATCGCGATGATCGCGATCACCACGAGGAGTTCAATGAGTGTGAAATTTTTTCGCATATTCATTTTTTTTATTCCTTCTTTTTTAATTACCACAACCGTTTCGCTATTTATAGTTTAATTCACTTTCTGAAAAAAAGCAACAATAAATTCAATAATTTCATTAAAAAATATTGCTTTTTAGCAAAATAAGCATTATTTTTATATTCATAAAATGAATAAACTATTTAGGTAAAGCATCAAATTAGGCTAAATGGAGAAAAAGAAGTAATGTTTAAAAAATATAGACTGACAATGTCGATTTTAATAGCGACCATGCTTTTTGCGCCTTTCGCCGGGGCGGCAGAAAACGCCGATGCCGGGATTGCACAGGCAACTCCGCAAATGCAGGAACGGGCAGCCAATCTCAGCCGGATACTGAATCTCAAGCCGGAATACCGTCGCGGCGTATTTATGTATGAACGCACAATCTCCGTATATGAGAAAAATCCTGAAAAACTGGCCGCCAGATGTAAAATGCTCGGTCTCACGGAGATTTATTACAGTTTCAACGACAAGCATGCCGCAGAGAAAAAATACAGTGACCGGGCGGCGGCTTTCAGCGCGGCGTTCCATAAATACGGTCTTAAAGTGTATGCGCTGAAATATGACGGCGCGGAAGCTTTTGCTTCCGAATCTTATGTCAAAAAATCAGCCCGCACCGTTCTTGACTATAACCAGTCCGTAAAACCGGAATCTCGTTTTGACGCGGTTATTGCCGACCTCGAACCGCATATTTTGAAAAAAGGCCGTTCTTATCTTCCCAAGGATTTGAAGGATTACTGGGATGAGAAAGGGTACGGCCCGGGTAAAAGCAATGACCAACTGGTGAAACAGGCTCTGTCCATCCTGACATTGGCGAAACAGGAATTAAACGGATTGGAAATTTCCGAAGCGCTCGGTTTCTTTTTCGAATCCCGTTATCAGAAAGGAGAGTTGCCCAGCGCCTCAATTAATAACTTTCTTGAACCATGCGCCTTTGTCACGATAATGGCATACGCCAACAAACCGGAAAAAATATTCCGGATGGCGGAAGCCCAGTTGAAAAACAGCAAGCGTCCGGGAAGTGTTGCAATTTGCTTGAAAACCAGTGTCGGCACCATGAATGACGACGGCATTGAATCCTCGCTGCAGCCGCAAGGCTGGGACAAAATGATTGAAGCCGCGGACCATGTGACAAAAGCCGCGGAAAAATACCCGTCATTTCGCGGCATTGACTTTTTCGAATATGCCGGTTTGGAAAAAATGTGGGAAAACAAGCAGTAACATATATTAAGCTGACGATAAAAAGGAGCATCAATGACGATTCAAAATAAAATGGTTGTCTTTCTCGTGCTGTCAATGATGGCGTTGAGCAATATAAGTATTGCCGGCGGCAAATGCGCGATCCTGTTGCCGGAAAGCCGGCCGGGATTGGAAGCGCCGGCCAGGACGTACGAACAGGCGACGGCATTCAAAAGCTTTCTGCTGGAGAACCACCTTGATGCGGATCTGATAACCGATGTGATGATTGATACCGGCAAAACTGATTTTGCCAAATATCACACTGTTTTTATCTGGAACATTTTTCCCTGGTCGGATGTTATTTGGAGCAAGGCGGAAAATTATGTCCGGAACGGCGGAACCTTATTTTGGCAGGGCAATGTGCTTAGAGGCGCAAGGCTTACGGATGAATATCTGAGCAAATTGCAGGCGCTGACCGGAGTAAAATTCGGAGAATATCAAAGCGATCCGCTGCTGGGGAATGGAGTCATTAATCGTTTTATGTGGATAAAAACGCTGAAACCGTCAGATCAGCCGTTTCCTTTGCTATGGCAGGACGAAGAGCCGGGAATGTTTGCGTCTTTCGCCGGAGAGGCCTTTAAGCTGGAGGCGGTCGCTGGCGGAGTAGCTGTCGCGGAATGGGTTCAGCGCGATCGCAAAACCGGCGACGGCGTTGCGGCTGTGGTAAAATGCTACCCCGGCAACGGCAGAACGGTATTTCTTTCCTCCTATTCATTTATCATGGCAGGAATTAAATCTGACGATCTGACGTCACTGCACAGCAGAAAGATGCTGAAGGAATATCTAAGGTTCCTGGGAGCCGTTTCCGCCGCCGCTCCGGCGGCTAAAGCGCGTCAGGAGCCGGTCAACATGCGTGAAATCAATCCGGACTACTCATGTCCGCGGGCAATGTGGATATGGAACATTGATTTCGGACTTGACGATAAAGAATCAGACCAGCTTATCAACTTCTGTAACTTGAGAAAAATCAATGTCCTCTATTTTTACACGGGCAAGTCGGCGATGTTCAAGGAAGAACCAAGCCTCCAATGTTTGAAAAGATTCCTGCGGAAAGCTCATGCCGCAGGCATAAAAGTACACGGCTTGGATGGCTGGAATGACGCGTTTCTGCCGGAAAAGCAGCCGGATTTTCTGGCGGCAATACAGCGGATTCTCGATTACAATAAACAGGTTGCGGAAGAAGAACGGTTTGACGGATTCCAATCAGATGTGGAGCCGGTCACATTTAAAGGCTATCATCAATCGGCTGAAAGTAAAAAGCGAATTGATCTCCAGTTCATCGAACTGCACGCCAAAGGGCGCGACCTGATAACGCGGAGCGGATTGAAGAATTTTGAGTATGGTCTGGCAATTCTCGAATCCTATGACAAGGATAAGCCGGAAACATACGTCACCTGGAACGGAAAAACCGGCAACGTTGCGGAACACGCGATTGATATTTTCGATTATTTTGCCATCATGTCCTATCACGACCTGGCTCGCGTAACCATAAAAGCAGCGCAGTATAACGTTGATCTGGCTGCCGCCAAAGGCAAAAAAGCGTTGATTGGAGCGGAAACTCTGGACATCTTTACTAAATACCAGGGCTCCAGAGAGATTACTTTTTATGAAGAAGGCGTTGACGAAATGGAAAAAGAACTGAAGAAGGTTTACAATCACTTCAAAGACAACAAAGGGTTCGGCGGTTTTGCAATACACCACTATGATTCCTACCGCACGCTCCCCGACAAGCCGCGCCGGATTGCTTCAATCGCCACGCCGGAGCTTAAAGCGGAAAAACTCGAAAACCCGGAAGTCGGTAAAATCATCTGGCGGAAGAAATATCCATTGCTGCTGAATCGTCAGGAGCAGGTGATCCATTCCAAAAAAGACTGGAAAGGCCCGCTGGACCTGAGCGCGGCAGTCTGGTTCGGCTATACTCAAGACGCGCTCTATTTGCGGGCTGAAATCAAAGACGACGTGATTCTGACGAAGGAATCCGGCTGTGATATGTGGAAACGCGATCATGTCGAATTGTGGATTAATATACCGGGGGAAGAGGATTCTTTTCAGGCAGGAATGACACCGTCAGAATTTGACAAACCGCTCAATAATGCTTATGTATGGCTTCCGGCACGTTTATCGGAAGCGGAACGATTGAAGCTGGCCGCGCAGATAACGTACAAGTTTGAAAAAAGCAGTGATGGTTATATTTTAGAATGCAAAGCGCCTTATACTGCTTTTGGCGCCGGTTTTGATGCCGTTGCAAAACATGGGTTAAATGTATTATTTGAAGTCGGAGACTCCGACAATATGAACGACGCCCCGAAAACGCAGATATCCAATGCTCCGGGAAGAAGCCGGGGAAAACCTGAAACCTATTCAAAACTGGTTTTGATAAAAAAACAATTATGAAAAAAGACAAACAATTACTAAATGCCGAGAGCATTATCGACTGCATCGCCGAAAACGGCACGGTCACTCAGATTCAGGTGGAAAAGCAGATACACCTGAAGCGTACTTCTGTTTTCAATATTTTTGAAGAGTTGAAAAATGCCGGGTTGATTATTTCTCCATCTTCTTCCCCGACGGTTCAGAAAGGCCGTCCGCGGTCGTTGTGGACGCTCAATCCGCAGGTTGCGGCTTTCATGATGGTCTATATCAACAGTAAACATAACTATTTTGTGCTTACGGATTTTAACGGCAATCAAATTTTTAATGAAAGCAGCCCATTTTCCGAAAACATTGATGATGCCATCGCGGGCACTGCGGAAAAATACCGGGAATGGCAGGCCAAATACAAAATAGCCGGGATCATGATTGCGATTTCCGCCAAAATGGATTTTGACCGCGGTGAAATTATCGCCTCTTCCATCTGGAAATTAAAAGGGTTTCCGCTGAAAGAAAAACTCCTGGAAGCATGCGGCATTGATAACGAAAATCAGCTTCTGCTGGTGGAGAATAACGCCCGGCTGGGCGCATGGGGCGAGTTTTGTTTCGGCCCCAGCATCGGTACGCGCAACCTGCTTACGCTGCATATTTATCAGGGGCGGCGAAACGGCAGAAATCTTTTCATCGGCCTGGGCAGCGGGATTATCCTTGACGGTCGTCTGTTCCGCGGATTTCGCGGCGGCGCCGGCGAGCTGGACCGCTCCTGCTATGACTGGTTTGAAAAGATATACGAAAAAGATAAATTCCCGACGGCGCTGAACGAACTTGACCAGACCTCGCTCAAATTCTTCGCCGAAAAACTTGGCGAAGGTTTCGCGCACATGGTCAATTATCTGGCCCCGCAACGAATGGTGGTGGTGTTTGACCATGAAAATGTCTCCATGGAATTCATTCAAATCTTGCGCCAGTCGGTGAAAAAGAATTTAATCATTCCGGAAGCCGATTTCTTTCCGATAGAAATTTCCTCCGAAGGCGTAAATCTTGTCCTGAAAGGCGGCATCGCGCTGCTGCGGCAGATATATTTCAATCGCAGCGAACCTCTTACCAGATTACTCTGTCAAACGCTTCATTCCGCGAAATAATCCCTGCGGCAATTATCCTAAAAAAGCAGTCGAGCCAGTGTGCCGTGGATGTGCTGTGATTTTGAGCGCTGCTGTGGTAACCACTGCAAGTTCAAAATCACAGTGCAGACATGGTGCAGTGGCCGACCCGAAGGGTTGAATACTGGATTTCCGGCAATTCATTGTTATTAACTTTTCGTTAAATTGCTTTTTGCCATAAGGATTTAATTTTAAACAACATAAAACTAAAATTAAGATTCAACTGCTTTTTTAGGATTATTTCAGGTTGAGCACATCCTGCATGTCGTACAAGCCCGGCTTGGCGGTGTACAGGAATCTGGCGGCGCGCAATGCTCCCTTGGCGAAAGTATCGCGGCTGGATGCCTTGTGCGTGAGCTCAATGCGTTCCCCACCGGTGGCGAAAATCACCGTATGATCGCCGACAACATCGCCGCCGCGCACCGCATGCATACCGATTTCCTTTTTGGTCCTGGCGCCGACCATGCCTTCGCGGCCATGCACGACCGCATCCGCGTATGAGAGGTTTCTGGCTTCAACAATGACTTCCGCCAGGCGCACGGCAGTGCCGCTGGGCGAATCTTTTTTCTGGTTGTGGTGCATTTCCACAATTTCAATGTCATAATCATCGCCCAGGATTTCAGTGACTTTACGGCTGAGGTAAAACAACAGGTTGACGCCGACGCTCATATTCGGCGCCAGCACCACTTTCCCGCCTTTGGCGGCCAGCGCTTTGAGCGCGGCCTTGTCGGCATCGGCCAGCGCCGTAGTGCCGATCACCACCGCGCAGCCCGCTTCAGTGGCGGCGGAGGCATTCGCCACGACGCTGCCGGTGCTGAAATCAATAATCGCATCCGCATTTTTAAAAAGCGGAGCCAGTGATTCAGTTATTTTTACGCCGCATTCTTTACAGCCGGCCACCAGCCCGGCGTCATTACCGAGAAAAGGCGTTCCCGGAGCTTCAACCGCCCCCGCCAAAGCCAGGTCCTGCGATTCCAGGATGTTGGCCACTAACCGTCTGCCCATTCTGCCGGCCGCGCCGATAATTATTATTTTGATCATAAATTCATCTCCGTTTTATTCTTTTATTTTATATGGTTTGGATCTCGAAATTTTAAAGGTCCGGAATTTTCAACTGCTTCTCTTTCGGCGTCCACATGATTTCCTCCTGGATGCTCATTGACGCCGGAAACTTATGGACATTCTGGTAGCGGCTGGACAACCCCAGCAGCGTATAAGGCGAGAACAGGAACGTATACGGCTGTTCTTCATGCAGCAGCCGGTGAAACTGGAAGCACAATTCGACCCGTTTTTTGTAGTCAAAAGTTACTCTCAATTCATCAATAATCCGGTCGGCTTCGGCGTTCTTGAACCCGTAATTGCTGCTGAACGGTTTGTCGGCTTCGCTGGAATGCCAGAGCTGATAGAGGTCCGGCTCGTAAGCGATTGTCCAGCGAAGTGTGCAGGCGTCAAAATCCTTTTGCTCCAGTCGCTGTAAATACACTGACCATTCCAGTATCTGAATCTTCATTTGGACTCCGCCTTTGGCCATGTCCTCCTTGATTAACGGCAGCATTTTCTCCTGAAGAGAGCTGTTCGCCACCTGCAAGATGGTAAACTCAAACTTTTTGCCGTCTTTTTCGAGGACGCCGTCGCCGTCAATATCTTTCCAGCCGGCTTCCGCCAGCAGCGCTTTGGCTTTTTCAACATTAAATTCATAAGGCTTGATGCTCTTGTCATAATAGGGGCTGTCGTAGTAAAGCGGGCCGGTCACAATCTCACCCAGCCCGAAATACGCGTCTTTCAAAATTTTTTCCTTGTTCACCAGATATGACAGCGCCTGGCGCACCCGCTTGTCCTGAAACAGCGGATTATGCAAATTGTAACCGACATAGGCAAATGTCCTGGAAAGATATTTCAGTTTACTCAGCTTGCCGTTTGGGCCAAAATCCGGAGTGTCGGTGCGGTTTACCCACTGTTCCGGCAGCAAGTCCATCCGGTCAATTCCTCCGGAAAGCAGCGATTGAAAACTGGTGTTCGGATGTTTGATAATTTCAAACGCCACATACTTGAGCGGCGGCGCAATGCCAAGTTTATCGCCGAAGAAGTTTTCATAGCGGGAGAGAACAACCCGGCGGTCCTTATCCCAGCGCAGCAGCCGGTACGGGCCGCATCCGACAATCATCCGGTTCCGCTGATGATCGTCGTTAAATTTTTTGGCGTCAAACGGACCGGCATAGGCATGGTACAAATGTTTGGGCAGCGGACTTAAGCCGAGAGTCAGTTCCAGCGATTGATAATACGGAATCTTCCAGTAAACCTTGAATTCATAATCAGAGATAACTTCAATCTTTTCAAGGTCTTTGTAATAAACCCGCATCGACGCGCAGTTGGTGTCCGGATCATTTATCACATCCGCATAGAATTTAAAATCCTGGGCGGTTACTTCTTTGTTTTTCCACTCTTTTCCGGTTACCGGATCGGTGAAATCCTGCCAGGTGATGCCTTTTCTCAGTTTGATTGAATAGATTTTTTTATCCGGGGAAATCGTCCAGCTTTCCGCCATCAGCGGTTCAAATATCTCCGGTTTTTCATAATTGCGGTCAGCCAGCGACGAATTACAAAACCCGTTTATCAAACTGACCGTATAGTCGTTATTGATTAAAGGATTCATATTGCCGACATCGGCGGAGATAGAAGTAATAATCCGGTCGCCGGGCGTGGCGTTCTGGTCGTAAAACTCCAAATTGGCTACTTTTTCCGGAGATTTTTCTTCCGCTGTCGTGCTTGCCGGCTGAACCGCCGCCGCCGCGGTTATTCCTTTATTCTTCATCTGCTGCAGCGTGTCACTCACTTCCGACAACTTTTTCTGCATGTCCATGTAATCAAAATGCACCCGGTCAACCGCGTTAATCAGGATCACGCCCAACAGAATCACCGCCATGACCAGGATCGTGGCAATTATATTCAAATAAAAGTTTCGATTCATAATTAAAGCCTCTTTGTGCTCCGCGTTAATCGTTTCCACATAATATACCTCCCTGCATGAATTTGGAAACCGGAAATAAAAAATTTCCGTTACGATACTGGCACTTTAACCGCAGAATGCCCGTTCCCCTAATTCCCATTCTTCTCATAATTCCATTCTTTGCTTCCGGCCCATGCAATATTCTGGACATCTTTTCCCGTTCTTAGCCGCACCCCATAAGTCCTATAGGTCCCATAGGTCCCATGTTTTCACCCCTGCGGCTTGCCCGCCTCTGGAGGGTGGACAGGTCGGACAGGTCGGACAAGGCGGAACGACTCGGCCATTCTGGACAGCCCCGCGCCTCATTTTGGACACCGGCCACGCGGCCCGTTGTCGCGGGAGACACCCATGTGCAAGACCGCTTGCTCCTTGTTTTCGCTATTCACCAGTTACCAGTCACCAGTCACGTTCTGGCCATTCTGGACACCCTCTGAGCATATTCTGGACATCCCAGCCTAATCCCATAATTCCCATTCTTTGCCTTCCAGCCCATGTAACATTCTGGACATTCTGGACATACCCTGTGCGAAACCGTTTTGCCCGCGTTTCTGACGCCTGGTTAAGAATCACCTTAAGAAAATATCCCGCGGCTGCGGGATCATTTTGGACATCCTGGACATAGCTTGAGCAGGAAAAAGTTGAATGCTGTCCAACATCTCCGAGACTTTGGAGACCGCTTTGAGGCTGTTGCCATTTTGTTTTCTAATTTTCAATTCTCCATTTTCCATTTTCAATTGTGTGTCCGGTTAAGGCTTTCGTTAACTACTTACAATTTTGTCATTTTGGACAGCCGACTCCGATCCCGGTTATGACAGAGCATAACCCTCCCAAAACCTCTTTTTTGACACTCGACTCCGAGACTTTGGAATGCCGTTGAACATAATGTTTTTCGGTTTTCTCAAACAACTCCGAGTGTTTAGAGTGTCCTTGAACAGAACCATTTTTACCACAGAGATACAGAGGCACAGAGAAATCATTCCGGACAGCCGTCCAATTTTGGACAGATGACTCCGAGACTTTGGAGTCTCGTTGAACATAACGTTTATTCGTTTCCTCTCCCATTTTGGACATCTGTTCCGATGTAGTGCCCTCTCTCTGAGAGTGAAGATTTAAAACCCCGTCCGAGACGGACGGCACTACACCAAAACCCATTTTGGACACATGACTCCGAGACTTTGGAGTCTCGTTGAACATAACGGTTATTCGTTTCCTCACCCATTCTGGACATCTGTTCCGATGTAGTGCCCTCTCTCTGAGAGGAAAGATTTAAAACCCCGTCCGATACGGACGGCACTACACCAAAACCCATTTTGGACACATGACTCCGAGAGTTTGGAGACTCGTTGAGCACAACGTTTATTCGTTTTCTCACCCATTTTGGACATTCTGGACATCCCATATCCTCATTTTGGATACCGACTCCGAGTGTTTAGAGTGTCATTGTGCGGAACGCTTCCGGTGTAGTGCTCTCGCTCTGCGAGAGAGGTTCCGATCCCCCGTCCGATACGGACGGCACTACACCAAAACCACATTTCCGAGAGATTAGAGACATCTTCAACACAACGGTTATTTGTTACAGCCATTTTGGACCCCGCGCTTCCCGCATTAGCGGGAGACACCCCTCGCAGATTTTGGACATCCCTTTTCCCTATCTTCCCAGCCTTCCCAGTCCTCCCATTATTTGTCCCAGCCTTTCGCCGCGACCCATAGGCCCCATAAGACCTATAGGCCCCATAGGCCCCATGTTTTCGCCCGCGCGGCAGGGCTTGTCTCCTCTGGCGCGGTCGGCATAACAGGCCGGACAACTGCCCGATTCTGGACACCGCCCATGCATTCCGTTTTCATAACTTTTCTCTCCCGCAGTCGCGGGACCTGCAAAGCGGAGCACATTTTTCTCTCTTTCTTAATATAATCTTTTCACCCGTTCCGGGTTTTTAATTTTAGCACTTTAGCACTTTAGCACTTTAGAACTTCCTGCCACTTGTCTCTACACATATAGTAATTTTGTCAATCCACGCGGCGAGAACAGGCTCGAATAAAGCTTTTTCCCGACACATTATTTGTCCCAGCCTTTCGCCGCGACCCATAGGCCCCATAAGACCTATAGGCCCCATAGGCCCCATAGGCCCCATGTTTTTGCCCGCGCGGCTTTCCCGCAGTCGCGGAACCCGCAAGCGAGACCGAACCCCGTCACTTGTCTCTACACATATAGTAATTTTGTCAATCCACGCGGCGAGAATAGGCCCGAATAAAGCTTTTTCCCGGCACATTATTTTTGCAGCCGAATCGAAACTATTTCTGTCAAATAATTAATTTGCCAGTTGAAAGAAAATCAAGAATTAGCTATTATTAAGATATAACATAATTAAATAGTGTAATATAGTTATTATGAAACCTATCGACGACAAACAGTTTTATCAAACTTCGAAAGAATTTAGAGATCACTTTTTGGAATCGCTGCTGGATCTTTTGTGGCGGCAATGGTCGGCGCTGGGCGTGAGCGGCTATGGCCAAGCGCAAAATTCTGTAGTCATCGATCCCGAGGCGCTGCTGATTTTCAGTTGTTCAATCTGCCGTTACGACCAGCGGCTGTTTGATGCAATGCTTGACTGGCTGGATAAAAACGAACGCTTCATCAACATCCAAAGATTGCGGACCATGATAAGCAAGGAAAAGTTTGCCGCCGCCGACATCCTGGCCGCCGTTGCGGCAGGTATGGCGGAAAAAACCCTGACTCCGAAGTGGCGGCGCGTGGCCGATGCCGTCGAACGGACTGCGGACAAAAACAGCGGCAGTTTGTTCTTTTTGAAAAATGGCGACCCCATGCCGGTGCTGGGAAAGGAAGATACTGTTTTCCGGCAATACGGGTATCTGCGCAGTCCGGTGGAAAACCGCAACCGGGCAATCGCATTTCCGCCATACTCGCCTGAAACGCTGCTGTTGCAAATGCGCGCGTTGTTTGGTATCGGCGCCAAGAGCGAGACATTGCTGTACCTGCTTCTCAATGAAAAAGGCGCTATTCAGGACATTGCGTCAAATACCTATTATTCCTGGCGTTCGATTCAGGATGCCTTGTTTGAGATGGGACATTCCGGGTTGCTTTACTTTCCGGAAAGCAAACGCGGGCGATTTTACCGTCTGGACGGCAAACCGTGGCTTGATATCCTCCTCCGGGAACATCAGAAAAAAATAAAATGGATCTGCTGGCCGCCGTTATTCCGGGCATTTGAACTGATATGGGAAAAATTCAATAATCCTGAATTTCTGGAATCGTCTCCCCTGGCGCAAAGCGCCGAATTGAGAGAACTCATGCGGGCCGGCATTGCCGACCGGCTGGAACGTGCCGGTTTAGGAAGTCTGATTCCCAATTACAGCGTTAACGGCGAAGAAGCATATCTCGAATCATTCCAGACGAATATCGACAACTTGTTGCGTGAAATATCATAACTATTTATGGTTAAAATCAAATATCGCGCAATTCTCGCCCGGCGGTCTCCTGTCAGTTCGGCAGAGTGTTGTTTAACCATGCAAATTGAAACCCTTACTTTGAAATTGCAAGGTGAATTATGTCATATTCTGTACTAATTGTCAACCGTAAAATAGGTAATTCAGGCAGAAAAATAGGCATGTTTCAAAAAGGGGTTAGCGATAGTTTACACTTTTTGAGATGCCGCCATTGAGAGCCGTAGGCTAGAATCATGTTGTAGGGACGGATTTTAATCCGTCCGTCATTCCCGGCACAATTTGAGAGCCGTAGGCTCGAATCATATCAATCCTTATATGCTTCGTTCCTACGGAACTCCAAATTTTAATTGTCATCATTCACCGGACTAAAGTCCGGCGCTACAATATGTATCGCTCCGCTGGAGCTTGTTTTGACTGTTTTACTTTATTTTATCAGAGCGTTTGACATAAAAGTGTCAACTACCTTTTGAAACATGCCGAAAAATACTGGTTATTGCTCAAAAACGGAAAGACATGGCGTTTTTTATTTTAACTTGGCAAGTTCCGCGCGGAATTTCATTGAAAGACCTGCAATATCCTCTCTTTTAAGGTAATCGCCCAATGAATTCTCAATCTCCTGATCAGTAATGCCCCGGACCTTCATTCTGAGGAAATCATAGAACTCCTCGACTCCGGCGCCGCTGAAATAATCCGCTTTACGGACAAGTTTTGAATAAGACGGCTTTTTGAGGCGTTCTTTCAAGGTCTTGATGTCCGGCTTCACGCCAATGGTCAGGTAAAACCAGATATCGTAAACGTCCCTTATCAGCCGTCGTTCATTCCAGGCCGCCATTTTGTTGGCAAGAGCAACCGAATATTCAACAACAGGAATCAAGCGCGGCTGCAGGTTGAATTTTACCGCGAGCTCCTTGTTGGAAATTACTTGCACAGGCACCTCCATGGCAACCTTCGCTTCAATTTGAATGGAGGTATCAGCCACCTTCAGAACGACGCGCAGGCATTTCGAATTGAATGAATAATCAATTTCCGCCCCTTCTATTTCCTTAAGGGCCGAGATGACATCTTCAACAATATCCCGCTTTGATTTGAATGGTATGAAAACATAGTCCAGATCGTTGGTCAAGCGTTCACAGCCGAGAATTCTCAAACCCATCCCGCCGCGAAGGACGGCCCGCTTGTCAAACTTTCTTGCAAACAGGTCCATTACCTTTACAAGCAATGCTTCTTCTTTTAGCATATTTTCCATATCCTCCTGAAAAAAGAGACGAAACGCCGGTTATATTTACTGAGATAGCCGGCAATGACATCGGCCTTTAATCCGCCGGTATTTACATCGCTTTCCGGATCGAATGAAAACCTTCTGCCTTTGTAATAAAAATAGCAGACATCAAGGAAAGCCTTTTCAGCCGTGGCAAACTTTATTCCATTAATGATCTCAAAACCAAAATACAGATTCGGGCTTATGCTGAGGTGCTCAATTATGCCGACTTCACATTCGTAAATTCGCGGACTCCCGACTTTAACCGCCTGAATTCTGCGCATCGGCACTGAACCGATAACGGCTTTGGACGCCAGTACCGTCCCGGTTGAAATGTATGCATCAGGATTGATCCGCATGCTTATGGTTTCCAGCGCAGTTCCCGGCAAGGCGTAGATTCCGCGTTTGACCTTGATCAGCACATTGTCCTCAATGGCGGATTCAAGTTTCTTGAAAAGCGCAATTTCACTCTGTCCGCCGAAAACAACTTTCAGATCCGGCATGGTTATCACGCCATCAAGCTCCAATGCCCATTTCTCAATATTTTTAACATCATTTGATTTCATGGACAGTTACTATAATAATATTATAGTTATTGTCAATGTATTTTTTATTAATTTTGCGCTTTTGTCGTTTTTGAAAACATAATTAACCAGTCGTATCACTGCGGCAGGGTTCCCGTTTATTACTAATGGTGTAATCGTAAACTCCCGATCTGAGTCATTGATTTTCCCGCGGTAAATGTGAGATTTTTTATGGCGTAAAATCTCACTTATTTAGTTTACTGTAAACGAGTAAGCAATCTTTTTGTTGACAAATTTACTATAGGTAGAGAACCCTAACTACATAAAGGAGGTTTGAAATGATGGATTGTGAGTACGTTTTCAAACGTGAACACCCGGGATTCAGTATCGGACGCGAAACATGGCTGCGCTCAAAGGCGGCTTATTCAGGGGGCAAAAATTACATTGACGCCGCGCTGATTAAACATGTTTCCGAAATAGACCTGGAGTTCGAGGAACGGCGGCGGCGGGCATATTACTTTAACTATCCCCGGAAAATCGCGCGGCTGATCAGTCAGTATGTCTTTTCCTCTGAACCCCAGCGCAAAAACGCCGATCCGGATATGGTTGAGGACTTTTCGCGCAACGGACTCCGCATTAACGAGGTGATGCGCCAGTTTTCAACGATGCTGAATGTTTACGGCGCGGCCTGGATGCTGGTGGAAATGCCGCATTTCGAAGGCGAACTCGACCCTGAACGCAAGCAGCGCGAGCGCATCCGCCCGTATGCGGTGGCGCTCTCGCCGCTGTCGGTCGCGGACTGGGCTTACGGCAGTGACGGCAGACTGATGTGGGCGCTGGTCGAAGAGAAAGTATGTTGCGCCGCGGACCCGTTCGCGCCGCCCGTCGCCAAACTGCGCCGGAGGCTGTGGACGCGCGACCGGTGGATGCTGTTTGAAAAAGCCGACGGCAAAGTCCAGATGGTCGGGCAGGGCGAACACCGACTTGGCATGGTTCCGCTGATCCGCTATGAAGAATCCGACGGTTTCGGCATGGATGCCTGTCACTGGTTCGAAGACGTGGTCAGGATTTCCGACGCCATTCTCAATAACGAATCGGAAGCGCAGATGAACATCGTCAAGCAGATGTTCGGGCTGCTCGTAATTTCCGAAAACTTTGCCCGCAGCGCCAAAACGCCCGACAATGACACCGTAAACGCCTCCGCCGCCGACCATAAGTTCAGCCATGTGCTGGCGCGTTCCGCCGCAATCTGGGAATCCACCGACGAAAAAGGCGTCAGCCGTTATATTTCGCCGTCCGGCGCGGAAACCGCCCGCATCCGGGAAGAGAATGTGAACCTGAAGAAAGAGCTTTTTGACGTCATCGGGCTGGCGGTGCAGAAAGACGCCAGCGTCGCGCAGTCGGCCGAGTCAAAAGCCTGGGATCAGCAGAACGTCAAGCAGTTCCTCGCCACCCGCGCCGATATTCTGGAACAGTCGGAAATGCAGGCATGGAAACTCATGCATGCCTGGGACCCGTCCATTCCCGTGCCGGAAATTTCCTACAACCGGGAATTTGCCGTTATTGATCTGAAAGATTCAATCACGGCGTTGCTGGGGCTCAAAAGCATTAACGCCGGAGAAGAATATCAGCGCGAACTGTCCCGCGCCGCCGTCACCATGCTGGATAAAATTAAAAAGATTTCTCCGGAAACCCGCAAAACCATCTTCGAGCAGATTGATGACAGCTTGAACAGCGGCAATCCCGCAAATCAGGAGGCATGATTATGTTTGAAGACAGATATCGCGAGCCGGTGACGCTGCGCGTTCCCTCGGGCAGTGTCGCCGACGGCAAACCCGTTTGCGCGGAATACCCCGGCAAGGCCATTATCACCGATTATGCCGAGCGCGACCCTGCCGCGACCGGCAAAATCAAATCCGGGAAAGTATTTCTGCTGAAATGCGAATATGAGCTGGCGGCGGATGCGCAGATTGTTCATAACGGGCAGACTTACGACCTGAAAAGCGTTAAAGTCTGCCGCGATTTAGAGAGCCGCATCGAATGTTACCGGTGTACATGCATTTAACTTAATCGGATAAGAATTTGTATTTTTATCCTCGTTTTATGATTGCGCAGCAATCTTTGGAGTGCGGCGACCCTGCGCCGCTTTGGACTCAGGATAAATTCTAAACAATGGATAGAGATACAAAAAACAGGACAGAAAACCAAAGCGGCGCAGGGGTGCCGCAGTCCAAAGTCAGGCCGGAGTGCCTGACAGGGAAAGTTTCGGCGCAGCCGGTTAAGTTCATGGTTCTTTTCCGCCCTTCCGGGTTTGCAAATCCGGAAGGGCGTTTTTTATCCTCTTCTTGGCATAATTGCCTCAATCTATTTTAGCTTAAATCAATAAAAGTACCTTAAAAAATAGATTTAATATGGTATTATTAAACAAATTTATATAATTTATGTACAAAAAATATAAAAAATGGGGTCAGGCCCTGCTCAGATGGCCCTGCTCAGATGGTGAAATGTCCTCCGGACAAAAGGAAATCAACCAGCGGTTGTGACTGAAAAAACTCCGGACAAACTTCATGGCCTTTGCCCTTGATCACTATTACTTTCATGGTACCTCCCAAGTCACAATAGCGACGGGCAAGAGCATCGCTGTTGTTTTCCAAAGGAACCGATCGATCTTGATCCCCGTGGACGTGTAAGACAGGTATTTTTCGTTGCGCAAGCGGCTCCATGCGGTCCACCGGATTGTGATATTGTATGTAAGCTCGCAGTTCCGACTCGGTCATGCCATAAGCGTCGCATACCTCCGGCAATCCCCACGGGTGGGATAGCGGATAACTGTTGATGTCACAAACGGGAAATATTCCGGCAATACACTCAACACAATCCGGATTTTCCGCTGCCCACAGATAGAGCATTAATCCTCCCCGGCTTTGTGGCAATAAACGCGGCCGGGGACTGAAGACATAATCCGCAACTATTTTTTTGTAAAACTCCGTATAAATTTTCCTGCCATCCGAGTTGCCATAGGATTCTCCCACATCCACCCCGCAGATTGGCAGGCCGGCATCAAGCAATTGTCTGAACATCCAAAAATTTTCTTCACTACTAGGATAACTCCCCATAATGGTTGGGGCGTACCATATCCACGGACAACCTGGCAGAATCTGCTGGTTGCCCGGTTTGAGAATAAAGCCCTTATGTCCATTCACTTCTACTTCTTCATAAACGATCTTGCTGTCTCTGATTAAAATATCTACTGATTTCATACTGTGAGATTCCTTTGTTTTTATAAAATTTAAATATCCAGGTTAAGCTTCACTGCCTGTGGCATCGGGGTCAAACTTTAGCTTTTGTGTTTTCGTGCAATATTTCATCAATTTAGCGCATCTTTCTACTCTTTTTTTCAACCCTCAAACAACGTTTCATTCGAACTGAAATATAGCCGGATGGATAATATTTACAAGCATCAGCAATACAGAATTTGATTTCAATACTATTGCTAAAATTCTCTCAAAAAGTCCTAAAATAACTTATTCACAAGCATCAAAAACGCAAAAGCTGATTTGACCCCTATTCCTTCAGTTCCTTGGTTTTATGTATGCCTGCCCTTCCGGATTCGCAAATCCGGAAGGGCATTTTTTATGCGCTTTCGCGGATAATCAACTCCGGCGTCAGCTTTTCAGATTCAGCATCTTTGCCGTAAATCATGGCGGAGAGTTTGTTCAGCGAGCTGCGTCCGGCAGCCAGAAACGGCTGGGCAACCGTCGTCAAACCCGGATGGACATGCGCGGCAAGATATTGATTGCCGTAGCCGGCAATCAGAATATCCCGGCCTATTTTCACGTTACTCTTTGCGAGCATGGTGATAATTTCTACCGCTTCCCGGTCAGACGCGGCAAATATTCCGATTGGCAGATTGCTCTTGTTCTGATGCATGGACAGCAGCATGGAAATAATTTTTTCCACATTGAATTCTTTAACCGAAGCAATAATTTCCGGGGTTTTTCCGGCAGACTCTATTTTCCGGCAGAAGCCTTCATGTTTTGCCGGAAAAATCTGGTTGGAAATGGTCAGGAAACGCCGGCAGCCGCGAACCAGCAGCCGTTCGGCCACCATTGCGCCCCCGCTGAAATCATCAATATCAATTGAGATCAAGTCCGGCGCGGCACAGCGTCCCAGGTTGTTGATCATGACTATGTGACCGCCATTGCCGCAGTACATATCTGCCAGTTCAGCAATCCGTTCATTAAATTGAAACGCCGGGAAAACGATTACTCCGCAATTTCTAAAGTTTATGGTTTCCTGAATGAAGCGCTGAAAACCGTCAATCGTCGCATCATAAAAAAAAGCAAGCGGGAAAGAGTTCAAGCCGGCTTCCAGGCAAATGCCTTTGACCAGTTCCGCCGGATGTGTTTCCGCGCTGTCCGGAACATAAACGCCGATAACCGGACTGCCGCCGCGCTTCAAAAATTCAGCAACGCGGTTGGGACGATATCCGAGGCGGAGCGCCGTAGCTCGAATATGTTCGCGGGTTTTTTCCGCGACTCTGGCCCCTTCATGCGGACATGGCGACAATACCCGCGATACTACTGCAATCGAATATCCGGATGCGGCGGCAATTTCACGCAGCGTAACCATAAATCACCTGTTTTTATGAGAAAACGTTTGCTTTATGTAGAAAGTACCATCTTTTTGGACAAAAACAAACGTTTTCTCAAGTTTTTTTTAAACTATCGAAAAATTTGGCTTGACTAATTGCGCGGCGGGATTAGTTTGTTTCTCATAGATCACGCTCAAGGAGGAGTAATTATATGTCAGACACAGATACAAAAAAACTGCTGGTGAAGCAGATATATCATGATTTGAAAAATAAAATTATCAGCGGCGAATATCAGCCCGGCGAACTCATGCCCGGATTGAAAGCGCTTCAGGCTCAATATGAAGCATCGCTTCCGGTAATAAACGACGCGTTGGAACTTTTGGCGGCGGAAAAAATGTTGATCCGGAACTCTCCGGATTTCAGGGTCAGCGATCCCGCGCAGGAAGATCAGCTTCCGCACAAACTGAAGTACATTGCGGTAGTTATCGCTGAAATCGACGATTTTTCCCAGATCGTGTTCAACCGGCTGGAAGTTGAATGCCGCAAGCGTAATCTGGAATTGCTTTTCTACCGGCATGAAATGAATAATGAGCTTCAACGCCGGCAATACGAACGGGCTTCATTGCATAAAAACACGGTGATCGTGCTTTTTCCCAACGGACCCTATTGCAGTTGGTTGCAGACCAGTCCGCATATTGGCCGCACGATTATCGTGGATGAAGCAATTCCCGGAGCCAAAGCCCCGCAAATTATTTCCGATGATGACAACGGCGTGTTTAAGCTGACCAAATACCTGATTGAGCTTGGACACCGGCATATTGCCCATATTTGCGCGGAAGACCGCAGTACGGGATATATCCGTCATTTCGGTTACCGGAGAGCGCTGGAAGCTTCCGGGCTCAAATATGATCCGTCAATGGTAAACAACGGAAAATTTCAAATTCAGGCAAGCATGATTGCCTTTGAACAGTTGTTGAAGGCGCATCCTGAAATAACCGCCTGTCTCTGCGCAAATGATTATTCGGCGCTCGGCGCCATTGAAGCAATGCGCAAATTGAAATTGACGCCCGGAAAAGATATTTCACTTACCGGCTACGGCAATTTTGCAGTTAGTGAAGCAATAGATTTGACTACCGTTGATCAGCAGACCGTAAAAATCTGCAACCAGATTGCTTATATGATTGACCAGTACCGGAACAGCGGTAAAATGCCTCAGGGAATTTATCCGGTTCCGACGGAATTGGTCATTCGCGGATCCTGCGTCAAACTTGAACAGAAGTAATTATTCTTGGGTCTTCACTAGAATTTATGGGTAAAAAACGAATATCCAATATCCAACAAGGAATGTCCAACTGATGAAGGAAAGGCAGAATACAAAAGACAATCATCGAGATTTCGATCTGCAAGACCTGACTTGTTGAGAGGGGAATGATCTCGCACAAAGACGCAAAGGCACAAAGATAAAGTAAAACCATTCATTATTTTAGAGAGAAAACAATGGCAGGTTTTATTGCTCTTCTCTGTGTCTCCGTGTCTTTGTGCGAGAATATGTTCAGCTTTACGGTATTTTTTTACCTTGAATGTTGGATATTCTTCCGCTCCAGCGGGATCCCGCGGCTGCGGGACGGATATTGGATATTCAAATTATTTGACCGCTGAAAACGGACACGGTTATTTATACAGAAAACGTCCCGTGAATTCAGGAGAAGAGGCTTATTTTTAAAAAGCTTTAACGTCCGGAATTGCCGGCTCAGGCTTGATGTCCCCATTGATTCAGGCGGGATTGAATAAAATCAATGATCTGCTGATGTTCGGCTTTGCCGTTGCCCTGTACAGAAATCGGCGCGCCGAATTCAAAATGGATATGGCGGTCGCGGTGAATCGGACCAAGGTCCCTTAAAAACCTGCCGTTGCCAAGAAAATCCGTCTTTAGCGCGAAGGGAATAATTCTTACATTCGCGGCGCGGGCAAGCTTAACCCCGATGGAGTTAAAGTTTTCCGGCATGAATTTTTCGTTGCGCGTTGCCTGCGGGAACAGAATCAGGCAGCGCCCGGATTCCAGCAGCGCCTTGCCATCGGTGAGAATCGCCTTGAAATCGTCGCGGGGATTTTCGCGGTCAACAGGAATTGCTTTCAGCGCCCGCATGATATCGCCGAAATACGGAACGGAAAATAAGCTGCGTTTGATGACAAAAGTAAAATCAATGCGAGGACGGGCAATCGCATGGAACAGCGCAGTTTCCAGCGAACTCATGTGATTGCCAATCAGCACAAACGGTTCCTTTGAATTCAGGTTATCCAGTCCCTTCAGGTGTATCTTGCCGCCGCAGAGTTCAACCAGGCGGATATTCATATTGGAAAAAAAGACCTGATGCTCGGCGTCCAGCCCGCCCTTTCTGGCGCATTTGCCGGTGCGCTGGAAAATATGGAAGTTCTTCACCAGAAAATAAAGCCTGGAATTGAACAGCATACGGTCAATAATACTGCGCGGCGCATTTTCCGGGGTGTCATAAGCATCGCCTGGAAAAAGGTTTACCATCGGTAATTTTTTGCCGTCACGGCATAAACAATGCGCGTCATCCATGAAAAACCTGACCTGTTTTTTCAGCAATTAATCTTAATAAAAATAAAACAGACTTTTAATATAAATGATTTTCAGGGAAATGCAAAAAAAATGAGCTTTACGGCATAAAAAAGCGGGAAGATATTTACTTATCGGCTTTCCGCAATTATATTCCAGCATATTCAAAAAGGAATAACCATGTATCATACAATTCTTAAAGTTGCGGTCAGTCTGAGCATAATACTGTTATGCACCTGGCTGGCCCGGAAAACGCCTTCCACCGCCGGACTGATTGCGGTTATGCCGCTCACCGGGGCGCTGGTGCTGTTCTGGACGTATATTGAAAACAAAGGCGACAAAGAGATAATGGAAGGGTTCAGCCGCGGCGCGGTTTGGGGCATATTGCCGACAATGCTGTTTTTCATCGTCGCCATGATCTGCTTCCGTAAAAATCTGGCGTTGCCGGTGACGGTATTGTGCAGTTTTGCCGCCTGGCTCGCGGCGGCGGCAGTTCACCGGCTGATATTAAAATAGAAAACAGAGGTAATTGCAAAAGTAGTCAGAATTCAGTAGTCAGTAGTCAGTAGTCAGTAGTCAGAATAAATCCGGATTTGAATTAGAATTTCATTCTGAATTCCTGCAAAACTTTAATTTTGCAATTGGCTCAACAGCCTTATATTTACTGTTTTTGGAGAGTTATAAATATTTCATAAGGCTTGCCGCGCCTTACCCGCCGGATATTAAACACCATGTCATCCTGGCGATGGGTATCGCCGGACTTCGGAACGCCGTTCATGGAGGACAACAGCCATGAGGAGATTGTTTCTGAAGATTCAGGCAGGTTCAACTTGGATTCTTTCACCAGGTCTTTAAGCAAAACTCCTCCTCCGCAAACCCAGGAATTCCCGTCTTGAGAATAAAGCATGCGCGGCAGACGGTCAAATTCATCTTCAAGTTCGCCGACCAGTTCCTCCACAATGTCTTCCAGGGTCACCAGCCCCAAAGTGTGTCCGGATTCGTCGCGAATCACCGCCATGTGAATATGCTGTTCGGAAAATATTTCCATTAAATCAGCCGCGGAATCTTGCGGTGACGCAAATTTGATGGGGCGGATAATGCCGCGGAGACTTGGATTGGAAGGATTGAGTCGCATAAACGCGATCAATTCCTTGAAATTAATGTAACCCGCGACCTGGTCCTTATCTCCGTTTTCACATACCGGGAAACGGGTATGCAGGTCAATATGGGCGGTTATAAGCGCTTCGGAGATTGTTTGCGCGGTGGAAATGAATGAGATATTTTCAAGCGGCACCATAATCTGTGCCAGTGACTGTTGAGATAATCGGGACACTTTTGTAATAATTCTTTCCTGTCTGGAACTGATTTGATGAGAAAGGCGCGCCAGCCCGGCCAGCAGGGAAATCTCTTCAAGAGTAGTTGGAGAAAAATTGTTTTTGCGGGATTCGAACGGCCGGTTTAAAAGATGAATCAACTTGATTACCGGCATCATCAGCCAGACTGTGGCCTGCAGTGGCCTGGCGACAATTATGGCAACCTCGCCATTGAAGCGAACGCCCAGGGTTTTGGGCAATATTTCGGCGTATTGTATCATCAGTATCGTAAAGACAAGGGAAAAACCCCAAATCCATCTGCCGTAAAACAGGTCGCTGAAGGCCGACCCGGCAAAAGCTGCCCCAATGGTATGCGCCGCCGTGTTCAAGACCAGGATAACGGCGATAGGTTTTTCAATATCGTCCTTGAACGACTGGCAAATCGCGCCGATGGATGGCCTGCGCTGGGAAATTCCGGCAATTTGAATTGGGGTGAGGCTGAGCAGCGCGGCCTCCAAAACTGAACATAAAAATGAAATACAAAGCGCCGTCATTACGCTCACGATAAACACAATCATAATGAGTCTCCATTACACATTTTAAAATTGCCGCATTTTTCGAATATATTGCAAGAAGAACTATTTTCAAGCAGTTCAGGATAATTCAGCAACAAGTTGATCCGTGCAAAACAAGGAATTTTGAGTGGAAAATAAACAACCACGCCCGGAGGACGTGGTTGTTTATTTTTTTACAGTTGCTTTCAAGCATGTCGTTCAGAAGGACACAACCGCTTTTTATTCCTTGTCCATTTTTGGCGGCTGCCAACTGGATTCCCAGATGAAATCCGGATAGCGCCTGGTGTACACGTCGCCGATAAACCCTAACGTGATAATATCTCCCGCCCCGGCAAGTACCCTGGTGACAGTGAAGAACGCGCCGTCCGGAATACCCACGATCAACCCGAAAAAGGGAATTGCGGCCGCGTCGTAAACGATGCAGCGCGGGATCTCAAGCCAACAGGTGGTTATATTGACAAGCCCTCTGCCAAAACATGCAAAAGGGTTGCTAAGGCCTTTGTATGGCGGTTTAGGCTGTTGCGTCCCTACTGTTGTCGTTGTTGTTGTCGCGGGTTGTGTCGAAGTCGCCGGGGTCACCACCGTTGTCGCCGTCGCGGGTTGTGCCGGAGTCGCCGGGGTCACCACCGTTGTTGTCGTCGTCGTAGCGGATTCAGCCGCAATCAGGTTTCCGCCCAAAATAAAGCCGCCGATAAACGTCCCGATCACACACAACTTTCTCATAATCTCCTCCTCCTTGTTTTTGTTGAGTGCTTGCGCACTGCTAAAAAGTGAAAGTATAAAGAATATAATATGCATGTCGAAAAAAAGCAAATACTCACAGTATTAGTGGTTTATGGCTTAGCCCGTCTGCATAAAGTCAGCGGTTTGGATCTTATAAAGTGAAATGCCGTACTGATTTTTTTTTGAAATGTCGCCGATAAATATCGGGATACCAAGAGCAAAGTAAAAAAACAAGACCGATGAAGCCAAAGATAACATTGACGAAACGATTGACGGAATAAAAAAACAACTCTTCAAAAACACAGATATTCGAATAAACCAATATTAATAATGCCGATTAATCAGTTTTATGATCTTTGGAGTCGTTCAAAAATAACTGGTACTTTCTACTGGTGTCTTGGGGGCACTTTCGGCTTTGCCGGTTCGTTACAAAGCTACGGCTTTGCTCCTCTCCTCTCC
>TBL_comb47_HYPODRAFT_10002125_pt1 | contig 24807 bp, 23 predicted proteins | sample TroBogypolimnion_40_FD_10682 | JGI IMG/M metagenome (IMG submission 10682)
AGGAAGTCCCTCGGCTGGAAATGCCCCGCAGAGCTTTTCCTTCCAGAAGGCGCTTTTGATTTCCAGGCCTTCTGGTCAAACCCACCCAAGCCTGTTGCACTTGGAACTTGAAACCGCCAGGTGTTTCGCCGCCTCCACCTGCGACATGGCCCGCTCGACCCGCTGGGCCTTCAGGGCGGCCGCCAGGGCCACTTTGACCTCGATCAGCACGGCCTCATCGTCCGACAGCCCGAGGAACGCCTTGGGCGTCGAAACGGCCCAGCCGGCTGCTTCCAGTCTTGCCCGCTTGGCCTTGTCCATGACGTCCTCCTATTCGATGATTTTGAGATACTGAGCCAATCTCGTCCTGGCCTGCGCGATGACGGAATGGGGCGTGGCAGGGGTTTTCTTCGGGAAGACATCCAGGATCACGATGGCGTCCGGTTCGATCCGATAAAGGATCCTCCAGCTCTGATCCCTGTCCGGAATCCGAAGTTCGTGGCAACGCACTCCGACACTTGGCATCGGCCTTGATTGAGGAAGACCGTGTTGAACGCCCTGCTGTAGCTGCCGGATCAGAACGCCGGCTTCCCGGCGCGCCTCCGGCGAAAAGGGAGGGGTCAGGATTTCCCCTCGGAGCCAGACCAGCGGCTTGTCCTCCAGTCCGGCCCACAAAGAATATGTCATTTTAGACATCGCGTCAAGCCCTCACAAGAGGCCTTGACCTTCGTCGATGGGGGCGAAAGACACCAGAAAACGGTTCATCGATGACGAAATTTCAACGAATTTCCATCTGGGGGCTGGCGCTGCGCCGGGGCTCGCCTACATGGGCGGCATATCGGCGGGGTTCAGGTTGTATTTGACCCACAGCTTCTTGAAGGTCCCGTCCTTCTTGATCTCGTTCAGGGCGCCCTGCCATTTCTGGATCACGGCGTCGGGCGTCGCGAGGTTGAAGGCGAGCCAGTGCTGCTTGGTGTCCATGAAGGTCAGGAGCGGCTTGACCCCCTGCACCGGCACCTTGCTGTCCAGCAGCAGGTTCGAGATGGCCAGGTTGTGGCTGACGAACACCTTGATCTCGCCCTTCTTGAACATCTCGACCATCTCGGCCGGGGTCTCGGGGCTGGCGAGGTTGGTGAAGCCCGCCTTGAGCAGGAACTCCTCCGCATAGAATTTCTTGGGGACGCCGATCTTGGGCAGCTTCTTCGCGTCGTCCAGGGAATTCAGCACGACCCCGCCGGTGGGGCTGCCGTAGAAGTAGGTCTTGACCAGGGAGAGCGGTCCGACCCACTTGAAGGTCTTCTCCCGCTGGGCCGTCCGGACCGCCGAAAAGATCATGGTGTTCGGCTGCTTGAGGGTGGCATCGTAACCGGCGGCCCACTCGCCGAGGGTGATCGGGCTGGTGTCGCCGACCCGCTTCTGGATCTCCCTGACGATCTCCGTGGCGACGCCCCCGGTCAGGCCGGGCTGCCGCACCGTTTCCCGGCCGGGGCGATGGCTGCGAGCTTGGTCCGGATCTCGTTCAGGTTGAACGGCTTCCGGAGGCTGTGGACGTTCGGGTAGTCCTTCAGCAGCGGCGCGATGGAATCGTCGCTGTAGCCGGTGGCCATCAGCACCACCAGGCCCGGCCGCAGGGCGAGCACCCGCGCCAGGGTCTGGGCGCCGTTGAGCCCGGGCATGTTCATGTCCAGGATCACCAGGTCCACGGTCAGGCCGCCCTGGATCCGCTCCAGGGCCTCCTCGCCGCTCTCCGCGGTCTGGACTTCATGGCCGAGGGCCTTGAGCATCGGGGTGACCGACAGGCGGATGAGTTCGTCGTCGTCCACCAGGAAGATCCGCAGCGGCTCCAGGACGGCCGGCTCCGCGGGCGCGGCGTCCCCGGCGGGGTCCCCGCCCGGGCCCGCGGGCAGCGGCAGCCGGGGGAAGCCCAGGATGATCTCGGTGCCCCGCCCCTCGACGCTCTTGATCTCGAAGGTCCCGTTGTGGGCCTGCATGGTGCCGTAGACCATGGCCAGCCCCAGGCCGGTGCCCTTGCCCACGGGCTTGGTGGTGAAGAACGGCTCCACGGCCTTCCGGAGCACCTCGGGGGTCATGCCGGTGCCGGAGTCCTCGATGCTGATCTCGACCCCCCACCCGCCCCTGGCCCGGGTGCGGATCGCCAGGGTGCCGCCTTCGGGCATGGCGTCCACGGCGTTGACGCAGAGGTTGATCAGGGCGTGGCTGAGGGCGCCCGCGTCGCCTTCGATCAGGTCCAGGGGTTCCTGGAAGTCGGTGGCGATCTGGAGCCGCTTGAGGGTGGTGTAGCTGAGCAGGTGAACCATCTCCCGGGCGATGGTGTTGAGGTTCACCGGCCCCATCGCCTCCAGGTTCTTCCGGGCGAAATACAGCAGGCTCTTGACCACGTCCCGGCCCCGGGTGCAGGCGCGGGTGATGGTTTCCAGGGCCTTGGCCAGGGTCTCCGGATTGCCGGAGTCCGCCTCCAGCACCGACGCCATGCCCATGATGGCCGCCAGCACGTTGTTCATGTCGTGGGCCACCCCGCCGGCCAGGCTGCCGATGCTTTCCATCTTCTCGGTGTGCTGCAGCTCCATCAGCAGGTGGCGCCGCTGGGCCTCCGCCTCCACCTCGCGGGTCTGGTCCCGGTTGATGCCGATGACCCGCATGGCCCTGCCCGCGTCATCGCGCAGCACCAGGGCATTGGACTTGATGTGGCGGACTTCCCCGTCGGGCCGGACCACCCGGAACGCGAGATCGTAGGGCTGGGTGCCGGCGAAGGCCGCATGGATGGCCGCGTTCGCCGCCTGGAGATCCTCCGGGTGGACGATGTGGGCGCACCAGTAGTCGTGGTCCGGATGCCTGGACTGGGGTTCCAGCCCGTAGATCTCGTACATCCGGTCGTTCCAGACCTGGGTGCCGTCCACCAGGTTCAGTTCCCAGATCCCCAGGCTGCCGGAGGTGACGGCCAGTTCCAGGCGCTGGTTGCTCTCCCGGAGGATCTCCTCGGCGTGCTTGCGCTCGGTGATGTCCCGGGCCAGGGTGAGGTTGCAGACCACGCCCTTGATCTCGGCGACCGCGGAGGAGATGAGCGCGATGAAAGTGGTCCCGTCCTTGCGCCGCAGGGGCGCTTCGAACTCGAGGGAGCTTCCGTGTTCCCTCAGTTCGGCCACGTGCCGGTCCCGGTCTTCCCGGTTCACCCAGATCCCCACGTCCCCCGGCAGGCTGGAGCGGCCGAGCAGCTCCCCGCGGGAATACCCGTACAGCCTTTGGTAGCCGTGGTTGAGTTCCAGGAAGCGGCCGCTCTCCAGCTCCGTGAGATCGATGGCGTCGGGGCTCATGTGGAAGATGTTGTAGAACTTCTGCTCTGAGGTCCGGAGCCCCTCTTCGGCCCGCTTGCGCTCGGTGATGTCCCTGCCGAACACCGATACGCCCAGGACCTCGCTGCCCTGGGTGATGGGGTGGAAGGTCAGGTCCAGGATGCGGTCGCCGTCCAGGGGGTATTCCAGGTTGAACGGCCCTTCCCTGAAGCACCGCTCGTAGAGGAGCGCCCAGCGGCTGCTGCGCTCGGGCGGCAGGATCGCCCCGGGGGGGGCGCCGATGAAGGCGGGCCTTCCGTAGGCCTTGCGGACATGTTCCGCGAGGGTCGCATTGTAGGCCAGCAGGCAGTGGTTCCGGTCCACGGACCAGATCAGGTCGGTGGTGCTGTCCATGATGGCCGCGAGGTTGGCCCGGGACTGCTTCAGCTCGTCGTCCACCCGCTTGCGCTCGGTGACGTCCCGCACGATGGCGATGACCCGGTCGTCCTCGCAGGGCGCCAGCCGGGCCTCGAAGGTCTTCTCCTGCCCGCCGATGAGGAGCGAGTAGGTCAGGTCCTGGACGGCCTTGGAGGCCAGGGCGTTCTCGATGGCCCGGCAGCATTGCCCGGCGATCGCCGGAGGAAGGACGTCCTTGACGTTCTTGTGGATGACCTCTTCCAGGGGGCCGACCAGGAGGGCGGGGTCGACCGCCTGGATGGCCAGGTAGGTGCCGCTCCGGTTGAAGGTGATGATCAGGTCCGGGATGGTGCGGATGAGCGCCGTGAGTTCGTTGGTCCGCAGCCGCACCTTGCGCCTGAGCGCCCAGACCCACGCCAGCAGCAGCCCGAGGAATCCCAAGGACCCGGCGATGGCGACGAAACTGGAAACAGCATGGCGCATGCCATTCCTTCTGGTGGAGGACGCGCGGCAAAAAGGACGATCGGGGAGTACGAAGTATTTGAGCTTATCACCAAGGCCGGGTTCACGCGCCCATCGGGGTCCGGGGCCAGGATAACGTTATTGAAATTTCCAATGGACCGTTGTCCTCCCTGAATCCTGCCCTGGCGCCAAAGGCCCGCCGGTGGTTCCATGCGCTATATTATTCTCATCATGGACCTTGCTTTTCAGCTACCTTGGTCGAGCGGATACCCCATCAATGGCCTTGAAAAGATGCTCCAAGGAAACACCATGAGCCCCAAGCCAACGCCCATTACCGTCTTGTTGGTCGACGACGAAGCACTGGTCCGGAAGAACGCCTCGACGATCCTGAAGGCCGAAGGATTCGAGGTCATAGAGGCCGTGGATGGACTGGATGCATTGTATAAGTATCAAATTAGCCATGATGAGATTTCAGTCATCATCATGGATATCCATATGCCAAAGCTGAACGGCATCAGCGCCGCCAGGCGCATCCGGGAACTCGATTTCTCTTCCAGGATCATCTTCATCAGCGGAAGCACCTTCCAGGCGCCGTCCGAGGACCTGGCGGACGCCTTCCTCACCAAGCCCCTGCGGGGCCGGGACCTGGTGAATGCGGTGCGCCGGGTGCTGCGGCAGAAGAAGGTCCAGGGACCCGCCGCGACCGAGGGGTGAACCGGCTCGAGGCCCAGGACCCGCCGGCCGCAGGCCCGCTCAGGTTGATCGACCGGCCAATTCAATTTGAAGGGAACGGCCCCTGAGGTCGCTATACCGAGTACATAATATTGTTTATTATCAATATCTTAGATCATGGCATCGAATCTGCCCTCTTCTGGCTGGTTCTCTCCTTGAGCGGCTGGACCGCTTCCGGAGCGAGAACGAATCCGCACCCGTGGATGCCCGCTTCCCCTGAAGGCAAGGGAAAGCCGGTTCCCACCAACCAGAAAAGAGAACCTGATGAAAGCCAGAGTGATTGTCCTGATCTCTTCAGTCCTGTTCCTCACGTCGTGCCTTGTGGCGCCCAGGCGGGGAGGCGGATTGCAGATCATCCCGATCCTTCCGACCGTGGTCGAGGTCGATGCCGATTCCTACTACTACCAGGATGGTTATCACTACTTCTACACCGGGGACCGCTGGTACTACTCGGATTCCAGGAACGGCTTCCGGTCGGAGCTCCCGAGGTCCAGCTGGCCCCGCGAGACCCGCCACCGAGGCCAGCCGCACCCTTAACCCGGCTAAGCTGGGCCGTGACCGTCGGGCGCCTGCTGGGGGTTCCCCTGCTTGGCGGTATTGGCCGGATATTTGATTGAGTTCTTCAAATCCGTATGGGATAGCCATTCACCCCCCGCGGGAAGTCTCGCCCGTCGGGGTTCGCTGCCATGAAGGTCGTCCCCGCGCTGCTGCGCCGCGCCAGGAATACCGGCAACGCCGAACTGACCCTGATGAAGCCCGGGGTGGAGGACCAGCGCTCTGTCCAAGACGTAGACCAGAATGAAGGAATCGTCATTGCAACTTGATTGGATCGGTCCCAACGCCAAAGAATCCGTTTACTCATATACATGCAAACAGGCATAGTTAAAGTCCGGCTCGAAAAATGCTTCAGGTCTTGTTCCGAACGAGGAGCATCCTGATGGCCATCCCGCCCTACCCATGCTCTGCCCGCTCCGCATGGGGACTCGGCTTGGCCCTGCTGACCGGCTGCGCCAGCCTTGCGCCCCGCTACCAGGCGCCGGCGCTTCCGGTGGCGTCGCGGTATGCGGCCGATACCGGCCCGGAGGGCGTCGCCGCCGCGAGCATCGGCTGGCGCGACTACTTCACCGATCCGCTCCTGCTGACCCTCATCGGGCAGTCCCTGGAGCACAACCGCGATCTGCGCACCGCGGTGCTGCGCGTGCAGGAAGCGCGCGCCGCCTACGGCATCCAGCGCGCCGGAACATTCCCCACGCTGGCCGCCCAGGGCAGCATGGACCGGTTGCGGGTTCCGCCCATCGCGGGCCTGACGAGCGAGGCGCAGACCATCAGCGCCTACCAGGCCGGGCTGGGCCTGGCGAGCTGGGAGATCGATTTCTGGGGACGCGTGCGCAGCCTGAAGGCCGCGGCGCTGGAGAACTACCTGGCCAGCGAGGAGGGCCGGCGCGCCGCCACCATCGGCCTGATCGCCCAGGTCGCCAACAGCTACCTGGGCCTCTGCGAACTGGACGAGCGCATCGTCCTGGCCCGGGCGACCATCGCCAGCCGCTCCGAATCCCTGCGCATCTTCACCCGCCGGGTGGAAGTCGGTTCCACCTCCCGGCTGGACCTGACCCAGGTGCAGACCCTGGCGTCCCAGGCCCAGATCCTGGGGTCCCAGCTCGAACAATCCCGGGCGGCCGGACTGAACGCCCTGACGCTGCTGGTGGGCGCCCCCATCGATCTGCCGGTCGTGGCCGGCCGTCTCGACGACCAGCACATGCTGGTGGAACTGCAGGCGGGCCTGCCCTCGGACCTGCTTCTCCATCGCCCCGACATCCTCGCCGCCGAGCACCAGCTCAAGGCCGCCCATGCCAACATCGGCGCCGCGCGCGCCGCCTTCTTCCCCCGGGTCGCCCTGACCAGCTCGATCGGGACGGTCAGCAACGACCTGGGCGGCCTGTTCGCGTCTGGCAGCGGGATGTGGCGGTTCTCGCCGAGCATTTCGCTGCCGATCTTCGACGGCGGGCAGCGGCGCAACAACCTGAGCCTGGCCGAGGCCCGGCGCGACCTGGCGGTGGCCGGCTACGAGCGGACGGTGCAAGGCGCCTTCCGCGATGTGTCCGACGCGCTGTCGGCGCGCCGCTGGCTGGCCGAGCAGGTCGCCGTCGCGAAGGCGGCCCTGGCCGTCCAGGGCGAGCGCGCCCGGCTGTCCAGGCTGCGCTACGACAACGGGGCGGCCGCCTTCCTGGAAGTTCTCGATGCCCAGAGGGACCTGCTGTCGGCCGAACAGCAGATGGTCCAGCTGCGCCGGGCCTTGCTGTCCAGCCGGGTCAGCCTCTATGCGGCCCTGGGCGGCGGCTCCACCAGCCAGCCCGCCTCCGGCACTCCCTGAAACCCCGTTCCAACCAGGCGGTAGCAGCCCTATGACCCTCCCACTGACCCCCACGCCTCCCGCCGGAGCCCAGCCGGCCGCCCCCGCCGAACAGGGGCGCAAAGCCCCGAAGGCCATGTCCCTGAGGACCAAGCTCATCGGCCTGGCCGTGCTCGCCGCCTTGGTGGGCGGCGGGGTCTATGCCTGGGCTTCCCTGCGCTCCAAGGGCCCGGGCGCCGGTTTCGTCAGCGGCAACGGCCGGCTCGAAGCCACCGAGGTCGACGTGGCCGCCAAGCTCGGCGGGCGCGTGCAGGACATCCTGGTCAACGAAGGCGACCTGGTCGCGGCAGGCCAGACGCTCGCCCACATGCAGGTGGCGACGCTCGAAGCGCAGAGCGAGGAAGCGCGCGCAAGGCACGAGCAGTCCATCACCGGCGTCGCCAGCGCCGAGGCCCAGGTGGCCGTCCGGGAAAGCGACAAGCAGGCCGCGCAGGCCCTGGTGACCCAGCGCGAAAGCGAGGTGGAGGCCGCGCAGCTCCGGCTCGGGCGTTCGGAAACCCTGACCCGGGAAGGCGCCTCCTCCGAGCAGGAACTCGACGACGACCGGGCCCGGGTGCGCAGCGCCCGCGCCGCGGCCGGGGCGGCCAGGGCCCAGGTGGCCGCCGCCCAGGCCGCCATCGTCGCCGCCCGCACCCAGGTGGTGGGAGCCCGCTCCGCGGTGACGGCGGTGGGCGCCACCGTCACCCGCATCAAGGCCGATATCGACGACAGCGCGCTCACCGCGCCCCGGGCCGGACGGGTGCAATACCGCATCGCCCAGCCCGGGGAAGTGCTCGCCCCTGGCGGCAAGGTTCTGAACCTGGTCGACCTGGGCGATGTCTACATGACGTTCTTCGTGCCCGAGGCCACCGCCGGCAAGCTGGGGCTGGGCAGCGAGGTGCATATCGTGCTGGATGCCGCGCCCCAGTATGTGATCCCCACCCAGGTGTCGTTCGTGGCCAGCACGGCCCAGTTCACCCCCAAGACGGTGGAGACCGCCAGCGAAAGGCAGAAGCTGATGTTCCGGGTCAAGGCGCAGATCGATGGCGCCCTCCTGCAGAAGCACTTGAAACTGGTCAAGACCGGGCTTCCCGGCGTGGCCTGGGTCAAGCTCGACCCCCAGGCGGCCTGGCCGCCCGAACTGATGGTGAAGGTGCCCTGGTGAAGGCCGGGGCCGGGGCGGTTCCGCCCGTCGCGCGCCTGGAGGGCATCAGCCTGCACTATGGCAAGACGCTGGCCCTCGACAACCTCACCCTTGACCTGCCCGCCGGCCGGATGGTCGGCTTGATCGGCCCGGACGGGGTGGGCAAGTCCAGTCTGCTCTCGCTGCTGGCGGGGGCCAGGGCCGTGCAGCAGGGCCGCCTGGAGGTCCTGGGCGGCGCCATGACCAGCGCGCGCCACCGGGCCGGCGTGTGCCCGCGCATCGCCTACATGCCCCAGGGCCTGGGCCGGAACCTCTACCCGACGTTGTCGGTGGAGGAGAACCTGCAGTTCTTCGGCCGGCTGTTCGGTCACGATGCGGCGGAACGCCGCGCGCGCATCGACGAATTGACGGCCAGCACGGGACTGAAGCCTTTCCTGGCGCGCCCGGCGGGGATGCTCTCAGGCGGCATGAAACAGAAGCTGGGCTTGTGCTGCGCGCTGATCCACGACCCCGACCTGCTGATCCTGGATGAGCCGACCACCGGCGTGGACCCCCTTTCGCGCCGTCAGTTCTGGGACCTGATCGACCACATCCGCGCGGAACGCGAGGACATGAGCGTGGTGATCGCCACCGCCTACATGGAGGAGGCCGACCGTTTCCACTGGCTGGTGGCCATGGATGCGGGCAAGGTGCTGGCCATGGGCACCCCGGCCGAACTGCACGCCCGCACGTCCACCACCACCCTCGAGGAGGCCTTCATCGCCCTGCTGCCCGAGGCGGCCCGGCACGGCCACCATGCCGTGGTGGTGCCGCCCCTGGTGGAGGCGGCGGACGCCGGGATCGCCATCGAGGCCAAGGGCCTGACCATGCGCTTCGGGGATTTCGTGGCGGTGGACCGGGTGGATTTCCGCATCCGCCGCGGCGAGATCTTCGGGTTCCTGGGCTCCAACGGGTGCGGCAAGTCGACGACGATGAAGATGCTCACCGGATTGCTGCCGGCCAGCGAAGGCGAAGCCTGGCTGTTCGGCAAGAGGGTGGACCCCAGGGATATCGACACCCGCCGCCGGGTCGGCTACATGTCCCAGTCGTTTTCGCTCTACGGCGAGCTCACCGTGCAGCAGAACCTGGTGCTGCACGCGCGCCTGTTCCAGGTGCCCGAGGCGGACATTCCGGCGCGGGTGGACGAGATGGTGGCCCGCTTCGGCCTGGGCCAGGCCCATGACAGCCTGCCCGAGAACCTGCCCCTGGGCATCCGCCAGCGCCTGTCGCTGGCCGTGGCCATGGTGCACAAGCCCGAGCTGCTGATCCTCGACGAACCCACCTCGGGCGTCGACCCGATCGCCCGGGACGTATTCTGGCAGCTGATGATCGACCTGGCCCGCCAGGACCATGTGACGATCTTCATCTCCACCCACTTCATGAACGAAGCCGAGCGCTGCGACCGCCTTTCGCTGATGCATGCCGGCAGGGTGCTGGTGAGTGACAGCCCGGCGGCGCTGATCCGGCTCCGGGGCAGCCGGACACTGGAGGAGGCCTTCATTTCCTGCCTGGAAGAAGCCTCGGCCGGCGTCGCCCAGGCCGCCGGGGCCCGGCCCCCGAGCCTGCCGGCGGCCAGGGCCCCGGCCGTCCCCGCCAGGCCCAGGCCTTGCCCGCGCTGGTTCTCCTTCAGTTTCGCCCGCGCGTTCAGCTACACCCTGCGGGAGACCCTGGAGCTCAAGCGCGATCCCCTGCGCGGGACCCTCGCCCTGCTCGGCACGGCCTTCCTGATGTTCATCATCGGCTACGGCATCAACCTGGAAGTGGAGAACCTGCCCTACGCCGTGCTGGACCAGGACCAGACCGTCCTGAGCCAGAACTATGCGCTGAACCTGTCCGGCTCGCGCTACTTCATCGAGAAGCCGGCCATCGCCGACCATGCGGACCTGGACCGGCGCATGCGCGACGGCGAACTGTCGCTGGCCGTCGAGATCCCGCACGGCTTCTCCCGCGATCTGGAGCGCGGCACTCCGGTGCAGGTCGGCGCCTGGATCGACGGCGCCATGCCCGCCCGCGCGGAGACGGTGAGCGGCTACGTGCAGGCCATGCACCAGGGCTGGCTGGCCGACATGGCCACCCACCGTCTGGGCCTGAAGATCCTGCCGGCCATGAAGATGGAGACGCGGTTCCGCTACAACCCGGACGTGCGGAGCCTTCCGGCCATGGTGCCGGCAGTGATCCCGATGCTGCTGATGATGATCCCGGCCATGCTCACGGCCCTGTCGGTGGTCCGCGAAAAGGAACTGGGCTCGATCATCAACCTCTATGTCACCCCGGTCACCCGCAGCGAATTCCTGCTGGGCAAACAGCTGCCCTACATCGCCCTGGCGATGTTCAATTTCCTCCTGATGACGGGGCTGGCGGTCACGGTGTTCGGGGTTCCGGTCAGGGGCAGTTTCGCCACGCTGGCCCTGGCGGCGCTGATCTTCGTGACCTGCTCCACCGGCTTCGGCCTGCTGGTCTCGACCTTCACCAGGAGCCAGATCGCCGCCATGTTCGTCACCATGATCGGCACCATCATCCCCTGCGTCCAGTTCTCCGGCCTGCTGAACCCGGTGTCCTCGCTGGAGGGCGCGGGCGCCCTCATCGGCCGGATGTATCCGGCGACCCATTTCCTGATCATCTGCCGCGGCGTGTTCAACAAGGCCCTGGACCTGTCCAGCCTCGGCGCCTCGTTCTGGCCACTGCTGGCGGCGGTTCCGGTGATTCTCGGTCTCGCCGCCGCGTTGCTGAAAAAGCAGGAGGCCTGAGGCCATGATCCGGACCGCGAACGTCTTCCGCCTGGGCATCAAGGAGCTGTGGAGCCTGCTGCGCGACCCGCTCATGCTCGTCCTGATCGGCTACACCTTCACGGTTTCGATCTACATCGCCGCCACGGCGATGCCCGACACCCTGCACAACGCGCCCATCGCGGTGCTGGACGAGGACGGCTCGCCCCTTTCGGCGCGCATTGTCGCCAGCTTCTATCCGCCGCATTTCAAACTGCCGGCCATGATCACCCAGGCGGAGGAGGATCCCGGCCTGGACGATGGCCGCTACAGTTTCGTGCTGGACATCCCGCCCGGCTTCCAGCGGGATGTGCTGGCAGGGCGGACACCGGCGGTGCAGCTCAACGTGGACGCCACCCTCATGAGCCAGGCCTTCGCCGGCAGCGGCTACATCCAGCAGATCGTCTCCGGCGAAGTCAGCGAATTCGTCCAGCGCTACCGCAAGACCGGCATTCCGGCCGTGGAACTGGTGCAGCGGATCCGCTTCAACCCCAACCTGGACCAGTCCTGGTTCGGCTCGCTGATGGAGATCATCAACAACGTCACCATGCTCTCCATCATCCTCACCGGGGCGGCGCTGATCCGCGAACGGGAGCACGGCACCATCGAGCACCTGCTGGTCATGCCGGTGACGCCGGCGGAGATCATGCTGTCCAAGGTCCTCTCCATGGGCATGGTGGTCCTGCTGGCCGCCGGCGTGGCCCTGGTGTTCGTGGTGCATGGCGTGCTCGGGGTGCCGCTGCAGGGGTCCGTCGCCCTGTTCATGCTGGCGGCGGCGCTGCACCTGTTCGCCACGACCTCGATGGGCATCTTCCTGGCCACCCTGGCCCGCTCCATGCCGCAGTTCGGCATGCTGCTGGTGCTGGTGCTGCTGCCGCTGCAGCTGCTCTCCGGCGGCTCCACGCCGCGCGAAAGCATGCCCCAGCTGGTGCAGAACGTGATGCTGACCATGCCCACCACGCACTTCGTCTCGGCCAGCCAGGCCATTCTCGAACGCGGAGCGGGCTTGTCGGTGGTGTGGCCTCAGTTCCTCGCCATCGCGGGGATCGGCGGCGTGCTGTTCGCCGCGTCCCTGAAACGTTTCCGCCGGACCATCAGCCAATTGCTGTAGCTCCGGCCAGGGGAGCGCCCACGCCCAAGCGAAGCCGCCCGCCGGGGAAATCTGTTCATCAACATCCACCCGGCGGATGAAAAAATATATTATTTCAAGTGATTTACAAATAATGCCGATGGAAACGTATCATGACCCCAAGAGCAGCCTTGGACCCTGGCCCGAAGCGGGCGCGGTATGGCTTTCTGATCAGGGTGTGGCCTCATGGTGCGTTTCAAGACCTGACGACTTGGCTTATATGCAACTCATATGTTGGATGGAAGCCATGCCTTACTGTTGGAGCGGCATGTTCAAGCATTTGAAGAAGGTCACGATCGCAGTCAATCTCCTGGTCGCCGGCGGGACCCTGACGGCTGGCGTCAAACCCCCCGGACAGCTGTTCCTGCCGCTTTCCCTGGACAAGGCGCTGGTGGCGGCCGTCAAGCAGAAACGCATCGTGTTCATTGATTTCTGTACGGCCTGGTGCGGTGCCTGCAAGAAACTCGATGAGGATACGTGGAGCGACAGCCGAGTCATCGAACAGCTCAGGAAGAGCACCATTCCCATCAAGCTGGACGCGGACAAAGAACAGATGATCAGGGACAGATACAAGGTCCAGGCTTATCCGACACTGCTGTTCCTCAATGCAGACGGCTCCGTCCTGGCCAGCATCATCGGCTACCAGATCCCGGCCCGCTTCCTGCAGACCCTCCAGGGCGTCATGGCCAACAAGAGCGCCCGGACCGGGAGCCAGAAGCTGGTCGACGGAGACCGCTGATCCGAGGTGCGCGAGAGCGGAGCTTTTGTCACCGCCGAGTGAAGCTGCCGCGCTCATTGGAGGTGGCCGCAACCTGAGCGGCCCCCCCTGATCCATGCCGCTCAAAAAGGAAATCGCTCATTCTTGAGGGTTGCCATTCCTCCAGCGTGACCTAATCTTGGGGGGCTTCACCGACAGCAGAACGGGAGAACCGCAAGCACGAGGAGGTCAGGAATGGCTTACTCAGCCTTGATTGTCGAATCAGGTATGCACGCTCGAAACGCTGCCAGTCCGAAATCCAAGGATGATCCATCTGGGTCCCCCACGGACCCATTGGCAAGCCCTTGGTTGAGCCATTGCTCGTATTACCGGGCGACCAGCGAATTCATTTCGGGCGGGGCCCGGCGAAACCTGGAAGCCCGATTCCTGGGACAACAGGAGAAGCGGTCAACTCCGACCACGTGATAGGCCGGAGTGCGGCTCTGCACCTGTGCCCAGCGGCGCAAGCGTGCCGATTTCGGACCATGAATCCTGTATTATCTGGTGGTCCCGGCGCGACTCGAACGCGCGACCTTCCGCTCAGGAGGCGGGTGTCCTATCCATCGAGCTGCGTGAATCGAAGGCCGGATCCCCGAACGGCGGCATAATGGCTGCTGAAAGGGAATGGAACCTCCCGGTTCCAACCGTCGTGGTTCCCCATGCTCAAACGATTGCTGACCGCCCTGTTCCCTTCGGCCCCTGGCAAAGCGGCGGACGCGGACCGTTCAAGGGAGCGCGCGAACGCGCCCCGCAGGATCACTCGGGCTAAAACCCTGGCCGAACTGAAAGCGGAGATCGAGGTCGAGTTGGACGCCGAAGCGGCGGCAACCGCCCCTGAAAAGGAGCGCAGGGCCCAGATCCGGCAACGCGTGAAGGAAGCCACCGAAGGCGATGCCGAGGCCATGGCGGCTCTGGTTCGCTCCTGGATGCTCGAGGATCGGGAAACCTAGGAACAGAGCACCGGCCAGCAGGGCCATAGGGTCCTGCTGGACCCAAAACCCTGCGGGGCGTCCGGATCCCAAAGGACTGGGCTGGAAGGGAAAATGCATTTCTGTTGCACTTTCAATCCCATTTCTAATCCGCCCTGTCATTCGCCTTGCTGCCCGATCCGAAAGGATCATCGATGCTTGGGCTGGGCTGGGTGAACCACTCGGGTCCCTGCTCGGTCAGGTGGATGTGGTCCTCCAGCCGCACCCCGAATTGACCCGGCACACAGATCATCGGCTCGATGCTGAAGCACATGCCGACGTCCAGGGGGACCGGGTTGCCGAGCACGATGTACGGATCCTCGTGCACATCCAGGCCCATCCCGTGCCCGGTCCGGTGGGGGCACCCCGGCAGAGCGTAACCAGGGCCCAGGCCGTTGGCTTCCAGGAAAACACGCACGGCCTGGTCCACTGCCCCTGCCTCGGCGCCCAACTGGGCCGCCGCGAAGGCAGCATGCTGGGCCCCCAGCTCAAGGTTCCAGATGGCCCGCTGGTGATCAGTGGGAGTGCCGAACACGTAGGTCCGCGTAATGTCCGCGGGATAGCCGTGCAGCAGGCAGCCGGTGTCCACCAGGACCAGATCGCCGGCCTTGAGCCGCTGGGGTTCCTTGACCCCGTGCGGGAATTCGGTCGCCTGTCCGAAAAGCACGATACAGAAGCTGGTGCCTTCCGCCCCCACCCGCAGGTGGGCCTCACGGACGAAAGCCTCCACCTCCAATGTGCTCATGCCTTCGGCCACGATACTTGCCGTGGCGGCCTCCACGGCCAGGGTCATGAGGTGGGCCCGCTGGATGATGGCGATTTCCGGCTCGGACTTGCGCATGCGGCAGGCCCCGATCACTTCCTGGGCGGAAACGAAGGCGCGCCCGGGCGCCAACCGCCGCAGCTGGTCGAACACGAAGAAAGGTGTGCCGCCACATAGCCCGACTTTGGCCTCCGGACCGCAGCCCAGGGCGGCGATCCGGTCCAGGAGCAGCTGGTGGGGGCTCTCGTGCTCGTGCCAAGTGCGCACCTGGCCGGGCAGGACCCGGAAATCCCGCAGGGTGCCCTCCTCGAAGTAGGGAGCAATGTATTCCGGCTCCCCCTCTGCCGGAATCAGGACGCCGACCAGTCGCTCGCTCGGATTCCACTGGGTGCCGGTGAAGTATTTGAGGTTGGTGCCTGCGTGGGCGTACACCGCGGCGACCCCGGTCGCACGCATCCGGGCCTGGGCCCGGGCCACCCGCGCCTGGTATTCCCGCAGCGCGATGGGCGCCACGCCGGCCGTCATGTCGGACAGGCCTGCAAGAACCGTTTCCGAGTTCTTTCCGCCAACACCTAGGGTCATGGCAGTGACTCCATGGAAGGGGCCACGCGTCAGGCCGGCCCTGGAAATGGAAGGACATGGGTTGAAGCGTTTTCCAATAAATGGAACTGTAACAACTATAGCCTGGCCGCGTCCCAGTATCCTCGCGACCCCGGCAGGGTCCATCGCGCAGCGCGGGCCATCCGCGCCGGCACCGCAACGGTCGATCGATAGGGAAGACAGGTTGGCGTTTGACATTCTTTATCCTTCGGCCTAAGCTGACGGCGAAAAATCCAACCAAAATTTCATACCTGCCGAAGGGGGTCTCATGAAGAGCGTTTTCGAACGGTTGGTCCCTCTCTCTGCCCTGGCCCTGCTCCTGGCCGCCGGTCCGGTCCGCGCCGCCGCGCCCTTCCACATCGGGGTATGCACCGAGACCACCTCCCAGCAGGAGGACAATCTCCGCGGTGCCCAGCAACTCATCAAGGAATACGGCGCGGTGACTGACGGAGGCTACATCAAGCACATTGTCTATCCGGACGATTTCATGTCGCAGCAGGAGACCTTGATCTCCAATCTCGTCGCCCTGGCCGACGATCCGCTCATGAAGGTGGTGGTCACCCAAACATCTCCGCCAGGGGTCACCGAAGCCTTCCGCCGCATCCGGGCCAAGCGCTCCGATATCATCCTCTTGGCCGGCCAGCCTGCCGAGGATCCCCTGGTGATCCAGAAGGCCGCCGACCTGGTGGTGGGCCCCGACTTCGTCTCCCGCGGTTATAGCATTCCCTGGGCGGCCAAGCAGTTGGGGGCGCAGGTCTTCGTGCACATCTCCTTCCCCCGCCATATGTCCTACGAAACCCTGGGCCGGCGCCGGGCCATCATGGAGGTGGCCTGCAAGGACCTGGGCCTGACCTGGGCCTTCGAGACGGCCCCGGATCCCACCTCGGACGTGGGGGTAGCCGGATCCCAGCAGTTCATCCTCGAAAAAGTGCCGCAGTGGGTCAAGAAATACAGCCCCAACGGCGAGAAGGTGAACTTCTTCTGCACCAATGACGCCGAGACGGAACCGCTGATCAAGCAGGTGGTGGCCAGTGCCAATGCCCTCATGGTGGAGGCCGACACCCCTTCGCCGCTCATGGGCTACCCGGGTGCGCTGGGCCTGGACCTCAAGGCCGAGCGCGGCAACTTCCCGGCCATCGTCCAGAAGACCGAAGCTGCGCTCCTGACCAGGAATGCCCAGGGCCGTCTGGGCACCTGGAAGTACAGCGTCGGCTATACCCTGGTGGCTGGCCTGGGCGAACTGGGCAAGCGGGTGGTGGAGGGCAAGGCGAGCGTCTCCAACTCCGGCGACGTCTTCGCCGCCTTGGGCAAGTACACCCCAGGCGCCAAATGGAACGGCTCCTACTACACCGACAAGAGCACCGGGGTGCGGGCGAAGAACCAGCTCCTGCTCTACATGGACACCTACGTGTTCGGCCGCGGTTTCCTGGGCACCACCGAGCTCAAGGTCCCGGAAAAATACTACCTCATCAGGAAGTGAAAGGCTGACCGGCGGGTCTGAGCCGGCGACAACCGCCACGCCTCAATATCGATCAAGGCCTATCCGTCCGTGCCCAACCAGCGCACCGTCCAGCGCGGCCGGGCGGCGAAAGTCGAGGTCATCGCGTCGATTCCATCCACCGCCCTTGCTTGGTTCATGGCCGACCTGGCAACCCCATGGTCTGGAGGTTGCGCAAAACGGTGCAGAAGTCCCTTTGGGTGGGCGAGGCACCAGGGAAGGAGCTCCAGGGTGAGTGGTGTCAGAAGGTGAGCTTGCCTGGTGAACCACCCGGCGAGGGATCTTCAATCCCAGCAGCTACGGCAAGGGCTTGGCGCAGAAGCATTTGGCTCAGTCTAAACGGGGGCGTCGGATAAGAGACGGGCAAGGCAAACCAGTGGTGAATGGGATTCCGGTAGACAAACTCAATGGCCTTCCGATGGCAGGTATTTTGACCAAGCTGAGTCTGGGTGATGGCAAGCCAAAAGCCATCAAAATCATCCAGCGCCGCCCTGGGGTTGGCAACCTTGAATGGACCTGTGGAAGCCCACCCATTCACTGCCCCGACTTCAGCGAACGCCAGCTCATCTCCGGGCTTGTCGCATGCATGCTCACCAAGGAGATGACGGAAAAGGTCTTCACCACATGTAGCGGTGTTCAATGCGGTCAGGCACCCCAGCGCCAGCGATTCCACCATTGGGGGTTCCCCGGCGAAGCGAATTCCGAAGAATGCCTCATCAAAAAATGCCTCAAACCCGATTTCGGGGGCACCAGCCAAGTAGCTTCTGACGGCTTCCGAATCCGGAAGTTCCGACGCGTCGAATGACCAGGCCGCCTCCCAGGACCCGCTCTTGGCAAATTGCCCAAGAGATGGCCGTAACCTGAATGCTGGGTGATGAAGCACCGCCATCATTCAACGCCCCTCCCGTTGCAACTTTTGTAATCGTTTAAGGGCTTCTTCAGCGCGGTCGACAGGGACGAAGATCTGGTCCTGGAACCCGCACCAAAAGGAACCAGCGGACGTTCCGGACATTCGTTCTTTCTTCTCAAAAAGAAGATTGGAGACAGGAATAAAGCCTCCTGCGTGTTCAGGAAGCTTTGTAACTATTTGATTTCACTGGTGGTCCCGGCGCGACTTGAACGCGCGACCTTCCGCTTAGGAGGCGGATGCTCTATCCACTGAGCTACGGGACCTATGCCTGCAGCGCCCAGTGTAGCGCGGTTCCAGGGCCGATCGGAAGCCCGCCGCACCGGACGGGATTCGAGCGTCGCGCGGAGCGGCAGGCTGCCCAGGATCAGGTCCACGGGGGCCACCGGCCAATCCGGACCGAAGCATGGGAATGCCTCTGGGGCACCCCCTGGTGGACAACAGGAGGAAAGTCAGGAACCCCGGTGGATTTCCAGGTATTCCCGGATCCCCTGCAGGCAATGGCCATCTCGGCCGGTCACGGTTTCCGCGTGCCAAAGGCAGTTGAGGATGGCCTGCTCGGTGCCCTCCGCCGCGGCGCGGAAGAAGGGGTCGAGATGGGTTTCGTGCAGCATCGGCTCCGCCGGCATGGGCTGCTCGGTGCCCTCGGGTATGGTGTAGGCCGTGCTGAAGGCCAGGGCGATGTCCCCGCTCCCGTGGCCGAAGAACGATCCGGTCCTGGCCAGGCCTGCGCCCGCTCGCAGCGACAGGCGCCGCAGCTGCCTGGAATCCAGCGGCGCGTCCGTGGCCAGCACCATGATGATGGAGCCCTTCTCCGCGCCATCCGGGCCGGATTGGACCTTTTCCAGGGGCCGGAGCAGCCGTTTCCCGTGGACGGTCAGGGCGCCGGGAACGCCGAAATTGGCCAGCACCAGTACGCCCACCGTGAACGGGCGTCCATCGGAGAGCGTGACTTGGCGCGAACTGGTGCCGATGCCTCCCTTGAGGCCGAAGCAGGCCATGCCCCGGCCAGCCCCCACGGCCCCCTGCTCCACCCGGTCCGAAGCGGCCCGGCAGGCGGAAGCATAGTGGCCAGCCTCCACGGCCATCAACTGGATGTCGTTCAAATATCCATCGTTGCACTCCAGCACCAGGGGATTGACCGTGGCCCATTCCCGCCCGATGCGCGGATGCTCGGTGATGGCGCATCGGATCTGCGCCTGCATCACCGTGGCCACGGAGAAGGTGTTGGTCAGGGCGATGGGCGTTTCCAGCACACCCAGTTCCTGGACCTGCAGCAGTCCGACACTCTTGCCGAAGCCGTTCAGGACCGTGACGGCAGCGGGGGGCTTGTTCATGAACAGGTCCCCCCCGTGGGGAAGCAGCACGGTCACGCCGGTCTGGCAGGCCCCTTGGGCCAGGGTGCAGTGTCCGACTTTCACGCCGCCCACATCGGTGATGGCATCACGTTCCCCGCTGGGCGCAACGCCGACCCGCGGGACCGGGAATATGGGTTTCATGGATTCTGGACCTCGACTCATGTTACGCGCTCTGCCGGATCGCCGGAGCGCCACTCTCCGCCCGCGGCGGCGGCATCCTGGCCCAGGAGGCCGTTCTACCGGGCCGGATTGAGCATCGCGGACCGGGCCCGGTCAGTAGGCGGTCGACGCATTCAAGGTCTCGCCCCGCACCCGCTTGCTCATCCGGTGGTCCAGGTACCAGATGGCGCCGCCCTGGTCGCCCACGGCCCGCAGGTGATCCAGGATCGCGGAGATGACGGACTCCTCGGCCACCTGCTCGGTCACATACCAGTGCAGGGTGATCTCGCTGGCGAAGTCCTTTTCGGAACGGGCGGTTTCGAACAGGCTGTGGATGGAGGCAGTGTTCTCCTGTTCGTGGGTCAGGGCCAGCTCGAACAGCTGGGTCACGCCGTCGAAGGGGACCGGGGGGGCGGCGATGGGCTTGAGCTCCAGGCCGGCGCACTGCTCCAACACGAAATCCACCAGCTTCATGGCGTGGGCGCTCTCCTCTTCGGACTGGATCCGCAGCCAGTGGGCGAAGCCCTTGTATTTCCGGGCGTCCAGATGGGCGCTCATGGCCAGGTAGAGCTGGGAGGAATACTGTTCCTTGTTGATCTGGGCGTTGAGGGCGTTCTGCATGGTGGGGCTGAGCATGGCGGTCTCCTTCGGGGCGGACGGGGGTGGCCGCCTTCCGAATGGATCAATGTCCCCATTTCCGGACTGGTTCCTGGTGCCCTCAACCCGGTTGCCGCCGGCGGTCAGCGCGCCAGGCCGGGCCCGAGCAGGTCCTGGAGCTTCACCGGCGCCTGGAGCATGCGGGTCCTCAGCATGAAGTCCATGTCCTGGCCCAGGCCGGCCAGCCCTTCCGCGCCGAAGTCCGCGGTGAAGTGGCTGCCGTCCGCCAGCGACCGCGCCTCCCCGAGCCCGATGTTCTGCTCCTGGGCGCCCAGGGCCAGGGCCTCCTCCCGGTGGGCGGCGATCCAGGCGAGGGCCGACCGGTGGATGGACACGTAGAGCTCGGCGAGCTGGGGGTGGTCCCGCAGGAAGCCGCCCCGCACCGCCACCACGAGCTGGGGCTTGATGTAACCTTCGGCGGTGGCCACCACGTGGGCGCCGGCCGCCTGGGCGGCCAGGACGTTGGCGGCGGCCAGGAGGGCGGCGTCCACCTGGCCGGAAAGGAGCGCGGTCCGGGCCGCGGGGATGTCCATCTGGAGGAACTTCACGTTGCCCATGGAGAGGCCGGACTGGTCCAGGGAGGCGGACAGCAGCTGGTGCAGCACCGTGCCCTTGGGGCCCGCCACGGTCCGGCCCTTGAGGTTGGCGGGGGTGACGATGGCCGGATCCCTGGCCACGATCGCGAAAAGGCCGGTGGGCCGGCTGAAGCCCGATACGATGCGGATCTCGTTGCCGCCCGCGGCGGCCAGGAGGAGGGAGGTCGTGTTGATCACGCTGGCGATGTCCAGGGAGCCCGCGGCCATGGCCTCGGCCTGCTTGGCGCCGGAATCGATTTCAAAAAACCTGGCCGTCGCGCCGGCCTTGGCGAAGCCCTCCTGGATCATGCCGCGCTTGACCGCGACGATCAGCGGCAGGTTGAAGGGGGACTTCACGTAGGAGATGCGCACCTCCAAGGGGCCGGCGGCGGGCGCCGGGGACCCGGCGGCCCCCAGGAGCAGCGCGGCGATCAGGGCCAGGAATCGGTTCATGGGCGCGTCTCCTCGGACTGCGGACGATGGGCGGCGGGCCCGGCTTCCCCGGGCTCGAGGCTCCGGACCAGGGCGTCCTGGATGCGGTGGAAGGGCTCGCTGCGCGGGTCCCGGGGCCGTTCCAGGCCCACCGCCTCGTCCCGGACGATGCGCCCGCTGCGCATGACCAGCACCCGGTCGCCCAGGTAGATGGCCTCGGAAAGGTCATGGGTGACGAAGACCACGCTCAGGGCCCGGAGCTGCTGGATCGCCAGCAGTTCGTCCTGGAGCCGCCGCCGGAGCGGGGCGTCCAGCGCGGAGAAGGGCTCGTCCATGAGGAGCAGCTCGGGATCCCGGACCAGGGCCCGGCCCAGGGCCACCCGCTGGGCCAGCCCCCCGGACAGCTGGTCCGGACGGGCCTTGCGGAACTCGCCCAGGCGCAGGAGCGCCATCACCTCGCCGACCCGGTCGAGGCCTTCCCTGGAGGCCCGGCCGGGGCCGAGCCCCAGCAGGATGTTGCCTTCGACCGTGAGGGACCGGAGCAGCCGGGGTTCCTGGAACACCACCCCCAGCCGGGAGCTTTCCTGCCGCCAGACCCGGCCCGCGTCCGGGCGCACCAGCCCGGCGGCGACCCGGATCAGGGTCGTCTTGCCGCAGCCCGACGGGCCGACCACGGTGACGATGGCGCCCGCGGCCACCTGGAGATCCAGGCCGTCCAGGGCCCGGATCACCCCGCTTCCCATCCGGAACCCGCGGCTGGCGGATTCCAGGCGGAGCACCGCCCTGCCAGGGTTCACGCCCGCCATTGCGCCCTCACGTCGATCCAGGGGAGGAACCGCAGGGCCACCAGGTAGGCCGTCCGGTCGAGGAGGATCCCCAGGGCCCCGATCACGAAGATGCCCGCGAACACCACGTCGATGCGGGCCATCTCCTCGGCGTCGAGGATCCAGTAGCCCAGACCCGAAGCCGCGGCGATCATCTCGGCCCCGATGATGGCCCGCCAGCTGAACCCGAGCCCCAGGCGTAGCCCGTTGAGCAGGCTCGGCAGGCTTTCGGGCAGCATGATCCGCTGGAGGATGCGCAGGCGGGAGAACCCGAGGCTCCGGCCCATCTCCACCAGGCGGGGATCGACGCTGCCCAGGCCGGTCACGGCGCCCATGAACACCGGAAAGAAGGAGGTCAGCACGATGAGCGCCAGCTTCGAGGCCTCGCCGAGGCCGAACCAGAGGATGAGCACCGGGATGAGGGCCAGCGGCGGGATGTTCCGCAGGAAGGTCAGGAGCGGATTGAACGCCGCGGTCAGGCGCGGGGCGAAGGAGGTGAGGATGGCCAGGGGCAGGGCCAGGGCGACCGAAAGGGCGAAGCCCGCGCCCACCCGGAGGAGGGAGGCGCCCACATGCCGGCCCAGTTCGCCCCTCGCGCCGGCGTCCAGCACCGCCAGGACGACCCGCCGCGGCGAGGGGAGCAGGTAGGCGTTGACCCAGCCCGCCGACACCGCGATCTGCCACAGGGCGAGGAGCCCCAGGATCGGGGCGAGCTGCGCCAGGGCGGCGCGCCAGCCCCCCCCTGCCCGTCCGCGGGGACTGCCGGCCGGGGACCGTTCCTCGGCACCGCGTTCCATATCCGGCATCAGCCCCCTCCGTGGACCGTCAGGGAAGCTTCCCCGGCCTTCCACTCCTTCAAGCACCACTCAGGGTCCCGGCACGCTGGAACGGATTGGAAGCAGAAGCCCATCCAGGGCGAGGATGTAGTGGATCATACCGCAAAGCGCGCCCGGCGTGGGGCGGGCCGGCATGGCGCCGCTCAATCCTCCAGGATCGCCCTGCCCTGTTCGAGCCGGGCGGCCCACTGCTTGCCGGTGTCCGGATTGCGCACCACGATCCGGGTGAAGCCCAGGGCCTTCACCGACTTGAAGAGGCCTTCGTACTCGCCCTTGCCCAGCAGGATCGGCTTGGCCTGCCTGGGCTTGTCCACACCCTTGGCCAGGAACACGACGCTGGCGTCGGCCTCCTCCATGGCCACCCGCAGGGTCTTTCCGGACATGTCCATGCGCTGGTTGGTGACCCTCACCCAGTCCTGGCGGGCGCTGTTCCGGTCCAGGACCGGGCCGTTCGCGCTGAGGTCCAGCGGCTTGAAGGGATCCTGGGCGTCCGCGCCGGCGGCGAGGAGAAGGCAGAGCAGACCTGCACGGACCATGGCGCGACCTCCACGGTTTAATCCTAACCCGATCCTTACAGGTTATCCATTATCCATCCCGCAAGAGGCGCAGGCTTTGACCAGGGCTTGGAATATGCAATTCATTTCCGGCGCCTGGGGCACCATGCCCTCGGGATGCCACTGGACGCCTATCATGAAACTTCCATCAGCTTCCATGCCTTCGACGATCCCGTCCTGGGCCTTGCCGGTGACCGTGAAGCAGGAGGCGACCTGCTTCAGCGCCTGGTGGTGGAAGCTGTTGACCATGAGGCTGGTGCGGTTGAAGATGCGCGCCAAGCGGGACCCCTCCCGCAGTTCCACCGAATGGCTGGGCGCGTGCCGCAATCCCTTCTGGGTGTGCTGGATCAGGTTGCCGGGGCAGTGCGCCAGATCCTGGATCAGGGTGCCGCCAAAGGATACGTTCAACAACTGGATGCCTCGGCAGATTCCCAGGATGGGCTTGCCCAGGGCCCTCGCCCCCCGGATCAGGGCAACCTGGTGCACGTCCATATCGTGGAAGAACTCGCCCAGGCCGGCGGCGGGCTCCTCCCCGTAGCACAGCGGGCTGACGTCGGGGCCTCCGGGAATCAGGAGGCCATCCACCAGGCGAAGCTGGAGGGCGATCTCCTCGGGCCCGGCGACGGGCAGGAAGATCGGAGCCCCGCCCGCGGCCTGGACCGCATCCGTGTAGGCCTGGGTCACGGCGGCCCGCACCATGCCGGGCCACCAGCCACCCGCTTCCACGAACGTCGTGGCCGGAATTCCGATGATGGGAACCGAGTTCGACATGCTAGCTCCTGTGATTTCAACCGGGAAGTCCGGCTCAGGTGACCAGGTGGCACGCCACTTCATGCCCCGGGGAGATTTCCCTCGTCACGGGCCGGCTCTGGGCGCAGATCTCCCTGGCGATGGGGCAGCGGGTGCGGAACGCGCACCCGCTGGGCGGATGGATGGGACTCGGCACGTCGCCCTGGAGAATGATCCGCTTGCGCGCCGCTTCGATGTCAGGATCGGCCGTAGGTGAAGCGGAGATGAGGGAGCGGGTGTAGGGGTGCTGCATGTTGGCGAACAGTTCCTGCACCTCGGCCCGCTCCACCAGCGTGCCCAGGTACATCACCCCCACCTCGTGGGCGATGTGGCGGACCACCGAGAGATCGTGGGAGACGAACAGGTAGGTGAGCTGGAGGCGCTCCTGCAGGTCCTCGAGCATGTTGATGATCTGGGCCTGGATGGAGACGTCCAGGGCCGAGATCGCCTCGTCGCAGACGATGAACTCCGGCTCCACCGCCAGGGCCCTGGCGATGCCGATGCGCTGGCGCTGGCCGCCGGAAAACTCATGGGGATACCGGTTGAGGTGCTCCTTCTTGAGCCCCACCATGTCCACCAGGGACTCGATCCGCTCCCGGCGCTCGCGGCCCGGGTGGAGCCGGTGCACGTCGAACGGTTCGCCGATGATCTCCGCCACCGTCATGCGCGGGTCCAGGGAGGAGTAGGGATCCTGGAAGATGATCTGCATCCGCTTCCGGTAGGGGAACATGGCGGCGCGGTCCAGGCCGGTGATGTCGGCGCCGCCGAACACGATCCGCCCGCC